>Ga0181612_183660_pt1 | contig 35950 bp, 32 predicted proteins | sample HoacroProtozoa21_FD_119630 | JGI IMG/M metagenome (GOLD analysis project Ga0181612, IMG submission 119630) | Hoatzin crop microbial communities from Cojedes, Venezuel. Combined Assembly of Gp0051906, Gp0051904, Gp0051908
AATGCAGAAGAAGGATCGGTGACAGCGTGGAATACGCATCCGACATGTACGACGCACTGCTTGACGCAGACGCACTTCTCCACCTTACCGAGTGGAAGGTGTTCAGGCTACCTTCATGGGGTGTTGTGAAAAAGTCGATGATGGGGAACCTCATCCTCGACGGAAGGAACGTCTACGACCCCGAGACACTATCGGAGAATGGATTCATTTATCATTATATAGGCAAGTAACTGACCAACAAAAAATAAAGGATGCAGGATCTTTCTAAGGCATACAGGATGTTCTTTGGAGAAAAGACTGATTTATACAGAATCTTTTCTCCTTACAGGATATGTCCTCTCGGAGCTCATGTTGATCATCAGCATGGACTAGTTTCAGGTTTTGCATTTGATGAGGGAATAGATTTCCTATTTTCGGAGACAGAGTCGGGAAAAGTGGAGATGTGCTCATTGACATTTGAAGGACTGATAACGTTCAATGTCAGGCAGTCAGTTGGTGAACGTCAAGCCAATTGGGGAGACTATCTACGTGGCGCCGTTTGGGCTATGCAGATGGATTTTTCTTTGCGTAAAGGAATAAGGGGCGTAGTCAAAGGCTCTATGCCGATAGGTGGGCTATCTTCTTCTGCGGCTCTTCTCGTTGGATGCGTAAAGGCAATAGCAAAAGCAAATGGCATAGAACTGACGGACCTTCAGGTCATAAGATATGCATCTCAGGCAGAGAGAGATTTCGTTGGACTCAAGAATGGTATACTTGATCAGGCATGCGTAGTGCTCTGCAAGAAAAATCACCTCCTTTATTTGGATACGAAAGATGGAGATTATGAGCTGATACCTTTTGCGGGCAACGCTGACATGGAACCACCTTTTAAGTTAGGCATATTCTTTAGCGGAGTTACCAGGAACCTTAAAGGCACTGATTACAATCTGAGGGTAGCAGAATGCAAGACATCAGCATGGATGGTGGAGGCTTATGAGAACCTTCCGCTGAAAGAGCTTGAGTCAACTTTCCTACGGGATATACCAGAGGATTTGTATAAGAGGCATATGGAACAGATGCCTGAGCGATTTTCAAGAAGGGCGGCCCATTTCTACGGAGAATGCAATAGGGTGAAGGAAGGGGTTGATGCATGGAAGAAAGGTGACTTGACAGAATTTGGAAGAATAATGTTTTCTTCATGTGCCAGTTCGAGGGATTTGTACGAATGTGGTTCTCCTGAACTGATTGCATTAAATGAAATCGCCCAGGAGACACCGGGAATATATGGCGGAAGATTCTCTGGTGCTGGTTTCAAGGGTGCTTATATAGCACTTGTCGACCCCACAAAAGTTAAAGAAATCGGAGAGAATATGAGAAAGGAGTATCTCAAAGGATTCCCTCAATATGAAGATTCATACGAGAATTTCTTCTGTGACACTTGTGATGGAGCCCGTTTTGTCTAATTGAAAAGGAAATAGAACAAGATGATCAATATCGTTATAGCAGCCGGTTACGCCACAAGACTTTATCCGCTTACAAGGAATATTCCTAAGCCGCTTTTGGAGATTGGGGACAATACCATATTGGGTAGACTTTTGGATGATATCGATAATATTCCTCAAATCAGCGGGCATATAATAGTGAGCAACCATAGATTCTATGAGAATTTCAGAATGTGGTCACAGTGGAGGTCATATAAAAATGATATTGAGATTATAGATGATGGGTCTTATACGAATGAGACACGCCTGGGGGCGGTAAAGGATTTGCTTCTTGCCATAAAGGAAAAAAATATTGATGAAGATATCTTAGTCGTAGCGGCAGATAACATTCTCGATTTTTCATTTGCTGGATTTGTAGATGCTTATGAAAAGTATGGTACGTCAATGATAATGTGCCATAATGAACCTTCGATAGCGGCTCTTCAGAGGACAGGTGTCATTGAGGTAGATTCAGATATGAAGGTCCTTCAGATGCAGGAGAAACCTGAGAAGCCTGTTTCCCATTGGGCTGTACCTCCTTTTTACATATATAGGAAGGGAGACCTTCCTCTAATTAGAAAAAGCATCAAGGATGGTTGTGGATTTGATGCTCCTGGAAATTTGGCTCACTATTTAGTTGAAAGGACTACCATCCATGCTTGGGAAATGCCGGGCCATAGGTATGACATAGGTACATTGGACACATATGTTCAGATTAAAGAGAAATTCTCAAATGAGAGATGAGCATTCCGAAGCTTACATATGACAATCTGCAGAGTAGACTTGATTATTATTCGTCTCTTGATTTTCATGCTGAGATATTGTTTGACATTCAGGAGAATTTAGAATGCTACAGTAACGCTGGTCTTATTTCAGAAGATGAATTTGAATTGTACGACAATAATTTTGAGTGTTATTGTTCATCTGCAGATTTCGATGAATTCGAGGACGAATATTATTCCTTGTATCGTCGTCGGATAGATTCCTTGCTATGGATGCTATATCTTCGTACAAAAGAATTGATTGAAACGTGTAATTCTAAGGATCCTAAGATTGTAGAATCCTTTGTCTCAAAGGTGCAGGATAGTTGGGAAAAGATATGCCTTGAGTCTTTGGATGCTGAGTTGGAATATTCCGATAGGCAGAATATGTATATTCCATATTGATAAGAAATAAAATAATAGTAACGAATATGTCAAAGAAAGCCATTATCACGGGTATCACCGGCCAGGACGGATCTTTCCTTGCCGAGTTCCTGATAGAGAAGGGTTACGAGGTCCACGGCATCATGCGTCGCTCGTCCTCGTTCAACACCCAGAGGATAGAGCACCTCTACCTTGACGAGTGGGTGAGGGACATGAAGCAGAAGAGGCTCATCAACCTCCACTGGGGTGACATGACCGACTCAAGCTCCCTTGTGAGGATAATAAACGAGGTCAAGCCTGACGAGATATACAACCTCGCGGCCCAGAGCCACGTCAAGGTGAGCTTCGACGTGCCTGAGTTCACGGCTGACACGGACGCCGTCGGAGTTCTCCGCCTGCTTGAGGCCGTCCGCATCTGCGGACTGGAGAAGACCTGCAGGATATACCAGGCGTCCACGTCGGAGCTGTACGGAAAGGTGCAGGAGGTCCCCCAGAGCGAGACGACACCATTCTATCCCAGGTCGCCTTACGCAGTTGCAAAGCTCTACGGCTTCTGGATAATGAAGAACTACAGGGAGAGCTACGGCATGTACTGCTGCAACGGGATTCTCTTCAACCACGAGTCTGAACGCAGGGGCGAGACATTCGTTACAAGAAAGATTACGCTTGCCGCCGCAAGGATAGCCCAGGGCTTCCAGGACAAGCTCTACCTGGGCAACCTCAATTCCCTGAGGGACTGGGGCTATGCGAAGGACTACATAGAGTGCATGTGGCTCATACTCCAGCAGGAGAAGCCGGACGACTACGTCATCGCGACGGGGGAGTACCATACGGTAAGGGAGTTCTGCACGCTCGCATTCAAGGAAGTCGGCATCGAACTGGCATGGAAGGGAGTAGGGCTTGAAGAGAAAGGCTATGACACCAGGACCGGCAAGGCCCTTGTCGAGGTCGACCCCAAGTACTTCCGCCCCGCCGAAGTGGACCAACTCCTCGGCAATCCCGCCAAGGCCAGGGAGAAGCTCGGATGGAACCCACAGAAGACATCCTTCGAGGACCTTGTGAAGATCATGGTAAGGCACGACATGAAGAAGGTGCGCAAACTCTACTTAAGGTCGCTGGAGGACAGGAACGATGAATAAGGACAGCAAAATATACGTGGCAGGCCACCGCGGAATGGTCGGCAGTGCCATAGTTAGGGAACTGGAGAGACAGGGCTACCGCAACATCATAACCAGGACCCACAAGGAGCTGGACCTCTGCCGCCAGGATGCGGTGGAGAAGTTCTTCGAGGATGAGAAGCCGGAGTACGTTTTCCTCGCAGCCGCAAAGGTTGGAGGCATAGTGGCCAACCAGAGCGCGCTCGCGGACTTCATGTACGAGAACATGATACTCGAGATGAACGTCATAAATGCCGCTTGGAAGAATGGGTGCAAAAAGCTCGAATTCCTCGGCTCGTCGTGCATATACCCGAGGATGGCGCCCCAGCCTATGAAGGAGAGCTGCCTTCTTACAGGGGAGCTTGAGAAGACCAATGAGGCGTACGCACTTGCAAAGATAAGCGGCCTAAAGTACTGTGAGTTCCTGAACAGGCAGTACGGGACGGACTACATATCGGTTATGCCCACCAACCTCTACGGCCCCAATGACAACTATCACCCGACTCACAGTCATGTGCTTCCTGCACTGATAAGGCGATTCCACGAGGCTAAGTTATCCGGAGCCAAGAGCGTGACCTGCTGGGGTGACGGGTCTCCGTTAAGGGAGTTCCTGTATGTCGATGACCTGGCGAACCTCTGCGTGTTCCTGATGAACAACTATAGCGGCAATGAGACGGTCAATGCTGGAACCGGCAAGGAGCTTACGATAAAGGAGCTTACGGAGAAAGTGTCAAAAGTCGTCGGCTATGAAGGGGAGATTATATGGGACACGTCCAAGCCAAACGGAACACCAAGGAAGCTTCTCGATGTAAGCAAGGCGACATCTCTTGGATGGACTTACAAGACGGAACTTGAGGATGGAATCCGTCTGGCATATGAGGATTTCCTGAATAACCCCATGAGGGCTGAAAGATAGAATTATGGCAAAGAAGGTATTTGTATCCGGTTGCTATGACCTTCTTCATAGCGGACACGTAGAGTTTTTCAAGGAAGCATCTCAATATGGAGACTTGTATGTTGGAATAGGATCCGACAAGACCATATTGGGTTACAAGAACCACAAGACGGTATATAGTGAGCAGGAACGCCTATTCATGGTAAAGGCAATCCGTTATGTCAAGGATGCATATATAAATGCGGGCAATGGCGTAATGGATTTCATTCCAACGGTAGAGTCACTGAAACCAGATGTATTTGTCGTGAATGAAGATGGCTCAACTCCAGAAAAGCAGAAATTCTGCGAGGATAGGGGAATAGAGTATGTCGTACTGAAGAGAGTTCCGGCAGAAGGACTGGACGCGAGGTCAAGTACCGGATTGAAACAGACCAAGACTCAGATACCGACTCGTCTTGACTTGGCGGGGACATGGATAGATCAGCCATATGTTTCCTGCTATGCTCCAGGATGGGCCATTACCATGTCTCTGGAGCCTACTTTTGAAATAAGGACTAGATGCGGATTGTCGACTTCCACAAGGAATATGATCAGAAAGATCTGGCCTTATCAGCTTCCCAACATGGATCCAGAGATGCTGGCAAAGCTCGTGTTCTGTTTTGAGAATGACCCAGAGCGATCTGACGGTATAATTTCAGGTGCACAGGACTCCATAGGGATATGTGTGCCGGGTGTTGCTCGTCATTATTACGACAACAGGTTCTGGCCGGAGAAGATAGAGTCTACGCAAGACGAGAAAATACTTACTTGGCTGGAGAATCATATATGTATGATTCCAATGTTCCCTAGGCGCCCCGGATGTTCTGTAGTAGAGGGGAAAGATATAACCAAGCCAAAAGTACAGGCGCTTGCCAAAGCTGCTGATGATTGCTGGGATGCGATAATGAGGTGCGACCTGAATGACTTTGCGTTAGCTTACAGGGCTTCTTTTGATGCTCAGGTTTCAATGTTCCCGGGCATGGTCAACCCTTATAGCCCCAATCCAATAGAATACGATGACGGTTTCCTCCCTTCGGTACAGGCATACATTGACAAGTATTCGGCCATGCCGGGAGTTCTCGCTTGGAAGATGCCGGGAGCAGGTGGTGGCGGCTATCTTGCCATTGTTTGCTCTGACAGGGAGCATTTCCCCGAAGGTGCAATAGAACTTACGATTAGAAGGGGAGGAATGTAAGAACAGGTAAAAAGAAACAAAAGCCATGAAAAGATTCTGCCAGACATTGGAACTCGTGGACAATCCTGAGATGATAGAAAAATATGTTGAGGCCCATGCTCATGTTTGGCCTATAATACAGGAGGAAATGAAGCAGGTTGGCATTCTTGACATGCAGATATATCGCCTCGGCACGCGTCTGTTCATGATAATGGATACTGTCGATGGATTCGACTTTGTGAAGGATAACGAAAGACTCTCAAAGATGCCGAAGCAGGCTGAATGGGAAGCATATGTGGCTCAGTTCCAGGGCTGCGATCCGAATGCTCCATCAACTCAGAAATGGCATTTGATGGAAAAGATCTTTGAATTGGAAAAATGAAAAAGGCTCCGCTTGTCTACAAATACAAGGATGGCATAAGTTACATTATGCCATTTATTCTTGTTACAATATGTTTCGCTCTGTGGGGATTTGCAAATGACATAACCAACCCCATGGTCAAGTCCTTCTCAAAGATTTTCCGGATGAGCGTAACAGATGGCGCGCTTGTCCAGTTGGCTTTTTATGGAGGGTATTTTGCGATGGCTCTTCCTGCTGCTCTCTTTATAAGGAGGTTCTCATACAAGTCGGGAATCCTTGTAGGGTTGGCGCTATATGCGTTTGGCGCATTGATGTTCATACCCGCTGCTAAAATAGGAAGTTACTATCCTTTTTTGATAGCCTATTTCATTATGACTTGCGGGCTGGCATTTCTGGAAACACCGGCCAATCCATTTATTCTTTCCATGGGAGAACCGGAATCTGCGACAAGGAGACTCAACTTTTCACAGTCCTTTAACCCTATTGGGTCTCTATGTGGAATGTGGGCCGCTATGAATTTCATTCAGGCAAAAATGAACCCCATGTCTACTGCGGAAAGAGCGACTTTGGATGACGCTTCTTTCGAGGCGTTGAAGTCATCGGACCTGATGGTGATTACCAAACCATATGCCGCAATAGGATTTGTTCTTGTGCTGATGTTTATTCTGGTTCTCGTTACCAAGATGCCATCAAATGTAAAGGATGACATCAATGACCCTTCAAAGAAACTGGGACCGACTATTAAAAGACTTTACGGGAACATTAGGTATAGAAGAGGCGTTGTCGCCCAGTTTTTCTATGTTGGAGCACAGATAACATGCTGGACATTTATCATACAATACGGCACACATGTCCTGATGAAGGAGGGTATTGCAGAACAAGCCGCTGAAATTACTTCTCAGAAATTGAACATGGTGGCCATGGTATTGTTCTGCGCATTCCGTTTTGTGTGCACATGGCTTCTAAAGTATGTAAAGCCGGAAAAGCTCCTGTCTGCTTTTGCTGCAGGAGGCACGCTCCTATTGCTGGTTGTGATATTCGCTGGAGGAAGGATCGGATTGTATGCCCTTGTCGGAGTGTCCATTTTCATGTCTCTGATGTTTCCTACAATTTATGGATTGGCTCTTGGAGAAGTAGGTGATGACGCAGAAATAGCATCTGCAGGACAGATAATGGCGATTCTAGGTGGCTCTCTTTTGCCTCCTGTGCAGGCTCTGTTTATAGATAAGCCGACAGTAATGGGAATGCCAGGAGTATATTTTTCGTTCATAATACCTCTGATTTGTTTCCTGGTCGTGGGCTGGTATGGATTAAATTGTGGAAAAGGCGAGTAGCGGTAAATAGAGACCGTCGGCGGAGTAAAGCTGTCTATGGTTTCCTATTCGAATATTTCTTGTATTGGTCACATGGCATCAGAATTCGATTTAATATCTCTTTTACGGGGTGTCGATCCGGAAAATCCTCTGTCTGAGGATGAATGGATGTCCATATTTATTGCTGCAAAGAGGCAATCGCTGCTTGGCGTAACATTCGCTTTGGTGGAGAATCTATCTGCGGATCTAAGGCCAACGCGAAAAATAATGTTGTCATGGATGGCCATGCAGGGCCGCATTATTGCACTTAATAAATTGGTCGACAAGAGGGCTTCGGAAGTGACAGAGATAGTAGGTGGCATGGGCTTTCGCAGCTGTGTCCTTAAAGGGCAGGGAGTAGCACGCCTATACCCTAGACCGGAGCTTAGACAACCAGGTGACATAGATTTACTCGTAGAAGGAGATCGTAATGATGTTTTAGAAAAGTTAGGAACTAAGTACAAGGTTGGATATCGTTACTATCATCATACGGATGTAACCATATTCGATGATATCGAAGTAGAAATCCACCATATTCCAACGTGGCTTTGCAATCCTTTTTTAGATAAGAGGCTTCAGATGTTTTTTAAATCATCTAGAGAAGATATATTTAATTCTGGTCAACGGAATGGGTTCAATTATCCTAAGGTGGAATTTGATGCCATATATTCCCTTGTGCATATATATAGGCATGTCTTCAATGAGGGGGTAGGATTGAGACAGGTCATGGATTATAATTACATTCTTCGTGCAATCCCCAGAGAGTCTCGATTACCGATCGCCGAGTTGCTAGTAAAATTGGGACTTGGCAGGTTTGCCGCTTCTATAACTTACGTGTGTCACGAGGTCTTTAATTTGGAGGAAGAGTATCAAATCGTTGAACCAGATGTTAAATGCGGTAGATTCCTTCTTGAAGAGATCATGCTCGCGGGAAATTTTGGAAAGTATGATAAGAGGAATGCAATTAGAAGTAGAAACATATTCATAAGATTTTTTAAGAGTACAGGAAGATCTCTTAGATTTATAAAATATTTTCCTAGAGAAGCACCATGGGTGCCGATATGGATGGCATGGCATTTTATCTTAAGAAAACTTGGATTAGGGAATTGATACTTATTCTTGAAATAATCCTGAAAGACACTGTGACGCGATGCGTTTAAATGACAAAGTCATATGATTTAAGATGACAATGAATGCGTAAGAGCAATTCTACCGCTTCTGCTTTTGAAAGTGCATACCAAAAATGAAGAAAGGGCTATGCGATATTTTATACTTACCCGTTTCAACATCAAAATCTTCAAATGCGACAAGCATCATAATCCGGTGATGACAGACAAATGGCTGGAAGATAGGTTTGCCTTATTTGAGAGATACTGCTTTCCGTCCGTTATGAATCAGAGCGTCAAGGACTTTGAATGGATATGTCTATTTGATAAGGACACTCCAGAACAATATAGGGAAAGAGTTGATGATTATGTTAAAGGTTTCCAAGGATTCATTCCGGTATATCTGAGCCAAAAAGAGAGTATAGACTATATCGGCCAGTTTAGAAGGATTGTTGCATCCAGGTGTTCTGGAAATGTTGGAGAAAGACTGATTACAACATATCTGGATAATGATGATATGCTACACAAAGATTTTGTTGGAAAAGTGGTGGAGTATGCCCGAAATATTGACAAACCAAGTGTGATATCATTCAACTACGGAATACAATTTTTCTCCCAGCATGGATACGGCACCGAGGTGTATTATCGCAATAACCATTTTTTGTCTCTTGTAGAAGGGATAAAAGAGGAAAAGCTACCAGCTACGATCATGTCGGTAAGCCACTATTATCTTAGTCGATACAGAATTGATGTCATTGATGACTTAAGCAGGGATGGAATGTGGGTTGAAGTCATTCATGACAAGAATGTCGATAATGACGTTAAAATGCGTACCAAAAGACGGTACGTTAATCTGTCTAATTCGGTACAGAACTATAGCGTTAGCATGCAGTCAAAAAATGGACGCATTAAATTCATATCGTTTTTCTGGTGGTCTTTTCTTAGACAGGGTGTTCGACGTCTTGTCGGTAAAATGACAAAGACGCCATGGCCTCCATATATTCGTGAAGAAGAATTAGATTAGGTTTTGCCCTGACGCTAAGGGTGCAAATATTATTTGATAATAATAGATGAAAGAAGAACAGATACTTATCCGAATATCCGGCAAGGATAAGATGGGACTTACGGCCCAGGTCATGAAGGTTCTTGCCAAGTATGATGCCAAGGTCCTCGATATCGGTCAGTCGAATATCCACAGCTCCTTATGCATGGGTATACTTATCCGGACTGATGAGATTTCTTCAGGTCAGGTTCTAAAGGAACTGCTTTTCATGGCAAATGACCAAGGGGTGAACATAGACTTCTCACCCATTGATGACGAAGAGTATGAGACCTGGGTTAGTGGTCAGGGTAAGAACAGGTACATTCTCACAATAGTCGCCCGCCAGCTTTCGGCAAAGCAGATTGAGGCTACGTCCAAGATTGTTACCGAGCAGGGCCTGAACATAGATGCCATACTTCGTCTGAGCGGTCGTCAGAGTCTGAAAAGTGATGCGGCCAAACTCCGTTCCTGCATTCAGTTCAGCCTCAGGGGAACCCCTGCGGATATGAACAAGATGCAGGCGGACCTCATGGATCTCTCGTCTAAGATGACGATGGATTTCTCTCTGCAGAAGGACAATATGTATCGCAGGATGAGAAGGCTTATCTGTTTTGATATGGATTCGACACTCATTCAGACTGAATGCATAAACGAACTTGCCAAAAGGGCCGGAGTCGGAGATCAGGTTGCAGCCATTACAGAGAGTGCCATGAGGGGAGAGATTGACTTCAAGGAAAGCTTCACCAGGAGAGTCGCTCTTCTCAAAGGGCTTGATGTCAGCGTAATGGAAGATATTGCGAAGAACCTTCCTATAACCGAGGGCGTTGATCGTCTAATGTCAGTGCTAAAACAGTATGGATATAAGATCGCAATACTTAGCGGAGGGTTCACATACTTCGGAGAGTATCTTCAGAAAAAGTACGGTATAGACTATGTCTACGCCAATGAACTGGAGATTGACGATGATGGCAAACTTACTGGACGGTATGTCGGCGATGTCGTAGACGGAAAGCGGAAGGCTGATCTTCTAAGGCTAATCGCCCAGACTGAGAAGGTGAACATTGCTCAGACAATAGCCGTCGGCGATGGCGCCAATGACCTTCCCATGATATCGACGGCGGGATTGGGGATAGCCTTCCATGCAAAGCCCAGGGTGGTCGCAAATGCAAAACAATCCATCAACACCATAGGCATTGATGGAGTGCTGTACTTCCTGGGATTCAAGGATAGCTATCTGGGTGAGCAGGGGATTATGAAGTAGGCTACTCGTGGGTGGATAGCCTATCCCAGGCGAGAGTCTCCCATTTGGTCCCAGGTCTGCCGTAGTTGGCATAAGGATGTATGCTGATGCCTCCACGGGGAGTGAAGAATCCTGTGACCTCAATGTATTTGGGATCCATGAGTTTTACGAGGTCCTTCATAATTACATTGACACAGTCTTCATGGAAGTCGCCATGGCTTCTGAAGGAGAAAAGATATAGTTTGAGGCTCTTGCTTTCAACCATTTTGACGTCAGGGACGTAGCTAATCCTTATCTCGGCAAAGTCTGGCTGTCCTGTGATAGGGCAGAGTGAAGTGAATTCGGGGCAGTTGAACCGAACCCAATAGTCGTTGTCCTGATGCTTGTTTACAAAGGTCTCCAGAACCTCCGGAGCGTAGTCGTCCCTGTACTCGGTCTTCTTTCCTAGGGTCTTAAGCCCTTCCGTCTCTCTTCCGCTACTCATTCTCCTGCCTCTTTTAGCCTTTCTGCATTCTCTGCAATCTGCAGCTGGTCGATACATTCCTGGATGTCGCCATCCATGAAGACAGGAAGATTGTACATTGTCCAGTTGATCCTATGGTCGGTAACCCTGGACTGAGGGTAGTTGTATGTACGTATCTTTGCGCTACGGTCGCCGGTTGACACCATGGTCTTTCTCTTTGCGGCAATCCCATCGAGGTATTTCTGATGCTCCCTGTTGTAAAGACGGGTCCTAAGCTCTTCGAGCGCCCTGTCAAAGTTCTTGAGCTGGGAGCGCTCCTCCTGGCACTGTACTACGATTCCGGAAGGAATGTGGGTAAGGCGGACGGCCGAGTATGTCGTATTTACACCCTGTCCTCCAGGGCCTGAAGAACAGTAGGTATCCTTGCGGATATCATTCATGTCAAGTTCGATGTCGAACTCTCCGGCTTCAGGGAATACGGCAACAGAAGCCGCCGATGTCTGGATCCTGCCCTGGGTCTCTGTCTGCGGGACCCTCTGAACGCGGTGTACACCGGATTCATACTTCATGATTCCGTAGACTCCGTCAGTGGAGCTCGAAAGCTTGAAGACTATCTGTTTGAATCCTCCGGATGTGCCGGGAGCCTGGTCTGTTACCTCAATCTTCCATCCCTTGCGCTCTGCATACTTGGAGTACATCCTGAAAAGGTCTCCGGCAAATATCGCAGCCTCGTCTCCTCCGGTTCCGCCCCTTATCTCTATCATCGCATTCTTGCTGTCGTCGGGATCGGCAGGAATAAGGAGCAGCTTTATCTTCTGTTCCATCTCAGGAATCTTGGGCTCGATGTCGGATATCTCGGCCCTGGCCATTTCCTTCAGGTCGTCATCCTTTTCGTTTACAAGGATGTCCTTTGCAACGGAAAGCTCCTCGAGCATCTTCTTATACTCAAGACCGGTCTCTATGATTGGCTGAAGTTCCTTGTAATCCTTGTTAAGCTGCACGAATTTCTTCATGTCGGCCATTACTTCCGGACTCGCAAGCTGCGCCTGAAGGCTTTCGTACTTGTCCTGCAGACTAAGGACCTTTTCCAGTATGTTGTTGTTCGCCATTGTAATATGTTTCTGTTATTTGATTTCCTTTATGTAGCAGCGCCTTCTCATGAAAAGCTTGTTGTCGTACTTCGACCACACGTTCACTGCACTGTTCGATTCGATTTGCGGGTTTGCTATCGCCAAATGCGTACCATACTTGAGACAGCGCTCGGACATGGCGCAGTGGACTACTGCTGAGATGCCTGTGTTCTGCCATTTTGGCACGGCACCGTTTATCATGAGGTCTACGGTATGAAGGTTATTCATCGCTTTCAGCATGTGGTACCATCCGAATGGGAACATGCTGCCTTTTGCTTTCTTGAGGGCTTCGGACATGGTGGGGAAGCATATTCCGAAAGCGGCAAGCTCGTTGTTCTCGTCCATTATAATGACGCTGGTCTTGTCGCTCAGGAGCGGCATTACGCTAGCGGCCTCCTCCTCTATCTCTTCGTCCGTAAATGGAACGAAGTTGTATACTGTCTTTGCAAAGCTCTCATTGTACACATCGAAAAAGTGACGGACCAGTTTCTTGTCCTTTTTGAGATTCTCGATGCTACCTTCGTGAAGATTGTATCTTTCTTTCAGCATGCTGGCAATCCTGGACACCTTCTCCGGTACTCCCTTGTCAGATATCATCTCATACTGAAGCCAGTCGCATTCCTTTTCAAACCCAAGGGCGGTCACATAGTCCACATAGTACGGGAAATTGTATATGCAGTTGAACGGGGGAGTGTTCTCGAACCCTTCTATGAGCATGCCCTGTTTCCCGAGGGTGTTATAGTAGAGTGGGCCGTGGATTTCAGTCATGCCGTTCTCCTTTCCCCAGGCCTCGGCAGTATCCAAAAGGAGCCTTGCAACATCCAGGTTGTCGATTATGTCAAACCATCCGAAGCGGACCCTTTTTTTGCCATACATCTCGTTGTAGCGGGGATTGATCATGGCGCATATCCTGCCGACAACGGAGCCTTTCTCATCTACTGCCATCCACATCTTGTGTGGGCAGTATCTGGATGTGGCGCATTTTGTAAGCGAAATTACCTGGTCCTTGTGAAGGGCAGGGACATACTGGGGACAATCCTTATAGAGTTCATCAGGAAATTTGATGAACCTGCGGAGATCCTTTTTTGATGCAACCTCTATAACCCTAAAGTCACCTGTCATTTGCAAATCGCTTCTATACAATTTGCAAATTTACGAAAAAAGCGTGGGCGAGCAAAGACGTTAAAGGCCCTTAGCCTTGCCTTCGTCCCAGATTTCATCCATCTGGGCAAGTGTCATGTCATGAAGGTCCCTTCCCTGGCGTAGCGTCTTCTCTTCAAGATAGGTGAACCTTCTTCTGAATTTCTCGCAAGCACGGTTAAGTGCAGTGTCGGGATTGAGCCCATACAACCTGGCAGCATTGATCGTGGCGAACATGAAGTCGCCAAGCTCTTCCTCGGCCCTGTCGTATGCGTCCTTGAATTCCTGGCTGGCATCTTTTCCAGGAGCGCATACTGCGATATCGACGCTCTCACCGGTGGCGTCCATTGCTTCGAGTTCGGTCTGGTACTCTTCCATCTCCTCCTTTACCTTGTCCCATACCTGGGACTTCTCCTCCCAGTCGAATCCTACACCTCTGGCCTTGTCCTGCATGGAGAAGGCCTTCAGGATCGGAGGCATGGAGTCGGGAATTCCTGAAAGCACTCTCTTGTTGCCTCCCTTCTCCTTAGTCTTCATCATCTCCCATTGTTCGGAGACTTCTTCTGGGGATAGCTTGTCTCCATCTGGTCCGAATACATGTGGATGACGGAATATCATCTTTTCGCATAGTTTGTCTATGACATCAGCTATGTCGAACCGCTCTTCCTCTTCGGAAATCTTTGAGTAGAATACTATGTGAAGAAGGACATCTCCAAGCTCTTTCTTGAGGTCGTCGTAGTCTTTCTTCAGGACTGCGTCGCTCAGTTCATACACCTCCTCAACGGTCATGGGGCGGAGTGTGTCTATTGTCTGCGCTCCGTTCCAGGGGCATTTCGCCCTAAGCTTGTCCATTATGTCAAGAATGCGCCCGAAGGCTTGGATTTTCTGCTCTTTTGTGTGCATGGTCAGGATAATTTTGGCAAAGTTAGACGAAAAAGGCGTATCTTTGAACACCAAACCAATTTTCACATGAAAGAAATACGATTCACCACCCCCGAGGAGGCAGTGTCCGTAGTAAAATCCAATGACCACATACACCTTAGCAGTGTCGCAAGTGTCCCCCATATATTGATAAAGGCTCTTTGCAAGAGGGCCGATGCCGGCGAGGTTGAAAACCTTCACTTCCATCATTTCCATTCGGAAGGGCCTGCGCCTTACAGTGAGGAAAGGTACAGCGGGATATTCTTCGATCAGGGATTCTTCCTTGGGCCCAACGTGAGAAAGAATGTGAACGAAGGATGGGCTGATTATCTCCCGGTGCATCTGGGAGAATCCCAGTTCCTGTATCGCAGCGGTGCTCTTCCCTGCGATGTGGCCATGGTCCAGGTGTCAAATCCGGACGAGAACGGAATGGTATCCCTTGGAACCAGCGTTGATGCGTCAGTGGCGGCCATAGAAGTTGCGAAGAAAGCTATCGCGGTAGTCAACCCCAACGTTCCATTTGCCTATGGCGACCTTATTCCGATAGACAGGTTCGACTATCTCGTCGAGGATGATACCCCGCTTGTGACAGCTGAGTATGCCCCTCCGACTGAGACGGAACTTCAGATAGGGAAGAACTGCGCGGAGCTTGTCCCAGACGGGGCCTGCATACAGATGGGCATAGGAGCCCTTCCAAATGCCCTTGCCGCCCAGCTGACATCCCACAAGGGACTGGGTGTACATACGGAGATGTTTGCCGACGGCATTCTCAACCTCATTCGTCTAGGAGTCGTGACGGGGGAGAACAAGAAAGTGGACAAGGGAAAGATCGTGGCCTCGTTCCTTCTAGGCTCGAACGATGTCTACTCTTTCATAGACCATAATCCCGATGTCCTTATGAAGGATATCAAGTATACCAATAGCGTAGAGGTCATCGCATCCAATCCCAACATGATGGCTATAAACTCCGCTACCGAGGTAGACCTTACAGGGCAGATCAGTGCGGATTCGATAGGAACCAGGATATTCTCCGGTACCGGGGGGCAGCTGGATTTTGTGAAGGGGGCGACATTCTCCAAAGGTGGGAAGTCCGTTACGGCATTTGCTTCTCGTACAAAGAGGGGACAGGCCAAGATAGTCCCTATCCTCAATCCGGGTGCGGGAGTTGTGACTCCAAGGGCAGATGCCCATTGGATCGTGACCGAGTACGGTGCAGTGGATCTTTATGGAAGGTCTCTTCAGGAGAGGGCGAAGCTTCTTACCAGCATTGCTCATCCAGATGACAGGGAAATGCTTGAAAAGGCGGCCTTTGAGAGATTCGGCCCCCATATCAAGGTCGTAAAGCCCTGGTAGTCTGGCATGGAATTTTCAATTGATGTGATAGGGGTAGCTTATCCCTTTTCCAGCCTATATTCAATTAACTTGCAGATCTTATGAAAATGAAATTACGCTATTTTGCATGGGCTTTTGCTCTTGCATCCGTCCTGTGTTCATGCGAGAAGAATAATCGCCGGGAACCGTACAATACCAATACCATGGTGGTAAATCCTTTGTGGTCTTTATCATACGATGGCAGAACTACTCTTGAATTTGACGATGACTACTATGTCGTTGATATCATAACCAACACCACATCGGATAGTGAGGACTATTACATAGACGTCGTCACTGCATCCAAGTACAAATCCGATTACAATTCAGATCCATATTCGCTTGCCGAGGCGTCGCTCGAATACCTTACCAAGGATGGCGTATCACTTTCAAGCGGAAACTCGTCTGCATTATTCGACCGTCTGGATTCCGGTGATGCCAAATGGGTTGCTATCGCATACGGGGTAGATTCGGATGGGCAGCTTTCAGGAAAATACACGATGACAGAGTTTACAACCGAGGCTCTCAAGGCAGACAATAGCAATCTCTGGAAACTCTCGTATGACGGCCGTATTTACCGAGACGGATATTACTATGACAAGATTTCCGCAGACCAGATTGCCGATACGGCGCCTACGTATGTGATTGACGTGACATATGAGGATTGGCTGAAGGATAATTTCCCCAAAGACCAGAACACCATAGACCTTATGGCCTACTTTGAATATGTCGGAGACCTGATGTATGAAGATTATGGTGATGAATTGAAGGACTATCTTCTAAGCGGAAACGATGCGACCGATTTCAACCGTCTCAAGTGTGATACATGGACTGCCTATGCCATAGGAATGGATGCAAACGGATATCCTACCGGTGATTATGCCTCGTATGATTTTGAAATAGAGAAATCCGAGCCTAGTGAAGGTTTCAATAAATGGCTCGGCAACTGGACGATAGGATCAGGCGGCGTCACCTACGAAATCAACATTGATTCCTACGATCCCAACTGGGATTTTCTGGTTAAAGGGTATGAGACGGGAAAGAATGCATCTGTTCAGGCTAGCAACCTTGATTTCCTGGCCCAATACGACCAGAACACCGGTCAGATGCTGTTCTCCACACAGTACATATCTTCTAATTCGGACAGTGAAGGAGATTACGATAGCTATCTTTACGGAAATATCATGTACAATGGGAGTCAATACTATGTCATAGATGAAGGCAAGTTCATAGCCGAGGCCACTCTTAATGCTGACGCTGACGGCGCTGACGTAGTGGGCTGCGATATAGAAGTCCAGGTTGACGATACCAAATACAAGACTACATTCGTTTCGATGCAGTACTACGATGTCTATTCGGAGGAAAAGGCACATACGTACAACGAAAATGTTCCCCAGTTCCCTCTTACCATGTCAAAGGTCTCTTCCGCTACGCCATCTTCCACTGCGACCAAGTCTGCGTCAGCGGTTTCCCGTCCAAGGCCGAAGGTCCTCAGGGTAGCGTCTGAAAAAGCGATAGGAACCAAGGCTTCCGCAACGACCTTTCCCAAGACGAGAAAAGCCCTCGGAGCAACTCCAAGGGCCGGCAGGAAAGCCGTTTCCGGCAGTGAAATTCGTCAGGCGAGCGGCACAAGGGCAAAGGTCAACTGACCTTTACAGCAGAGCTTGCCAGCAACCTTGAGCGTGGCAGTGCAGAAAAATAGCTGAGCCCTTCGCTCATCCAGTGTACAGGTGACCTCGCAAAGGTCACCTGGTTTTACCATGTTCTTGAAGCGGATGTTGTTCAGTCCGGCATAAAGAGTCATGTGACCCGGGATTTCGTCCTTTACAAGGATTGCACAGCTCTGGGCCATGATTTCGCACTGGATGACTCCGGGGACGATGGGATTCCCGGGGAAATGCCCGCGGGTGAAGAACTCGTCTTCCTTTATCCTGTAGGTGGAATGCGCTACGCCTTCGTCATCGATCCAGGCCTCTTCAATCAGAAGCATGGGTTCCCTGTGGGGAAGGAACTTCTTGATGTCGTTGATGTCCAATTTCTCCATTATATCAGATTTTTGCGGTGTCTAGTCTTCGTATCTTCTGAAAGCTACGCATGCGTCGTGTCCACCGAATCCAAGGGAATCGGATATGCCGATTGTGATATCGCTCTTGAGGGCGACATTCGGGGTGTAGTCAAGGTCGCACTCCGGGTCGGGGCAGTCGAGGTTGATGGTAGGAGGTATGATGTGGTTCTTGAGCGCGAGGATCGTTGCAATGGCCTCTGCAGCTCCAGCCGCTCCGAACATATGTCCTGTCATGGATTTTATCGAACTGATATGGGCCTTGTATGCGAAGTCTCCTAGGGCTACCTTGTACGCTGTAGTTTCGGCAATGTCGTTAAGATGCGTGCCGGTTCCATGTGCGTTGATGTAGAGATTGTCCTTCTCTTTGTCGAATCCGGCCTCTTCAAGGGCGATGGTGATTGCTTTTGCCTGAGTTGAGCCGTCTGGCCTTGGTGCGGTAGAGTGGTAGGCATCGCAGGTGTTGCCGTATCCGACCATCTCACCATAGATTGTGGCACCACGCTTCTTTGCATGCTCAAGCTCCTCAAGGACAATAATGCCGGCGCCGTCCCCCATAACGAATCCTGAACGGTTCTTGTTGAAGGGAAGTGATGCGTATTTTGGATTGTCGGCCCTAGTGAGGGCTTTGGCGTTAGCAAAGCCTACTATGCCTAAGGGAATTGTCGCATTCTCGCAGCCTCCGGCGATGATTGCATCGGCATATCCGTGTCGGATGGCCCTGAAAGCTTCTCCTATGCAGTGGGATGAAGTAGCACATGCTGTTACAATGTCAAGGCATGGGCCCTGGGCATGGTGCTTTATCGCAATGTGTCCTGCTGCGATGTTGGATATCATCGTAGGAATGAAAAGAGGAGATACCCACTGTCCGGAAGGGTCCTCGACAATCTTTGCGGTCTCCCTTACCTGGACCTCGAATCCGCCGATTCCTGATCCTACGTATACGCCAAGCCTGAAGGGGTCTATGTTGGCATCTTCTCCCTCGGCCTTCAGCCCGGAATCCTCCATAGCCTGGTAGGCCGCTGCCATTCCATACTGGCAGAAAAGGTCCTGCTTGCGTGCAAACGGCTTCTCTATTCCGTATCTGTCCGGTTCGAAATTCTTGATCTTGCCGGCAATCTTGACGGGAAGGTCCTCTGTGGAGAACTCGTCAATGAACTCAATTCCGCAGACTCCGTTTACAAGGCTCTCCCAGAATGTCTTTACGTCATTACCCACGGATGAGATTACTCCCATGCCGGTCACTACGACTCTCTTGTTGTCTTTATTCATGTTCACGTTGGTTTTCAATAGTGCAAGTGATTGTATTTCAATCTGCAAATTTAACAATAATTTCTCTAGTGCTACCATTCGACTATTGCAGCGGCCGAAAGAAGCCCTGCTCCGAAGGCACTGAACACCAGAATGTCCCCTTTGTGGAACAGTCCTTTTCGGTTGCATTCGTCAAGAAGTATGGGGCATGATGCCGAAGACGAGTTCCCATGGTCGCGTATGTTGGTCGGGAACTTCTCCTCGCTTTCACCAAGGTACTGCTTTATGGCATCTATGATCCTAAGGTTGGCCTGGTGTATCATGTAGTATGATACATCATCCTTTGTCATGCCGACGCTTTTAAGGAGTGCTTCAACCTCTGTTGTCGATGCGCTCACCGCAAAGCGGAACACCTCCCTTCCCCTCATGTTTAGGCCCACTTCATCCTCTTCCTTTGTGATGAAGGGGGTGGGCATGAGCTTTCTTTTCTGCCAAATCTTCTGCGTATCAGGCTGGGAGTTGAGTTTTATTCCCTTTATCCCGTCACCTTCACCTAGCACTACGGCACCGGCTCCGTCTCCAAAAAGTACGCATGTTGAGCGGTCCGTCCAGTCGCACATGCGGGTCGGCTCCTCGCAGCATACGATAAGGGTGTTGCCTTTGTTGCCTGCACGGTATCTGTTTTCTGCGATGTCAAGTGCGAATATGAATCCTGGGCATGCGCAGTTTATGTCGATGCACGGACACTTGAGGCCGATCTTCGATGCTATGACGCAGCTAAGGCTTGGGGTTATCCATTCGCTTACCACGTTCGAGCATATGAAGAAATCAATTTCGAGAGGTGAGAGTCCGGCATCTTCTATCGCCTTGAGTGCAGCCTGGACTCCGAAGTCCTCTATCTGCTCGTCCGTTATTATGTGCCTTGACTTGATACCTGTCCTTGGCACGATCCACTCGTCGCTGGTGTCCAGGAAAGTGGAAAGGGTTTCATTGGTGATGATATTTTTGGGAAGAGAGCTTCCCGTTCCGATAATCTTCATCTGGCTTTCTTTAAAAATTAGTACGCGTTCTATACTATCACGGAAAGCGAAAATACCATTTTTAGTCAAAATGGTAAAATTTTTGTGGTAGACGCTAATTTTACCCCACACTGGAGACGCTCCGGGGGCGAGATTCGCAAATGTGTGGTGAAATCCTGTTTTTTTAGTAATTTTGCCATTCCATAGGAAAAGCGAAAAAGGGCAATGGCCGCAAGGGAAACATCAAAGGAGAGAAAGTACATACCTACGTACCTCAGAGGAAAGTACCAGATAATTGCATCTGTTACTTTCAAGGCTTTCTTTTCCCTGGTGTTCATGCTGGTGAGCATACCTTTCAGCCACAATGCATGGTTCGGGCTCGGAGCTTCGCAGGCATTTGCCTTCACTGCTCTTTTCTACATAATATGCCTTCTTTTTGTCATCCTTTCCCGAAGAATACTGTATGTCACCAGGCGCCTTTTCAAGATGACATATTTACAGTATGTGGTCTGGTGCGTGTTCGAGGCGCTTTTCATAAGCCTTCTCTACTCAATATTCTCCATACAGGGCGACATGATGGGGATAATACATCTGGAGGAGCCTTCTTTTGTGAAGATATTCCTGAACGCTACGGTGTTCTGCTTCGTAGCCCTGATAATTCCCGACATAATTTCCGGAATGTTCTTTGCCATCATAGACAAGAACAAGACCATCAGGGTCATGAACTACCGCAACGTGGTATCAGACGAGCCCATTCCCGTTCAGGAGGAAAGGAAGATAACCCTGTTTGACAACAATGGAACACTCCAGCTTTCGGTGAACCTTTCCAATCTTTTTTACATAGAGTCCGATGACAACTATATAATAGTATGGTATGAGGACTCGAGCGGTGAACTCAAAAGGTACATGGTGCGCTGCCGCCTGAAGACTGTGGAGGAGAGCTTCAAGGATACGTCCCTTGTCCGCTGCCACCGCCAGTACATCGTAAACATGGATAGGGTGAAGGTCCTTAAGAAGGAGAAGGAAGGATATGTCCTGGAACTCGATGAAGAGGGAATACCTCCCATTCCCATTACGAAGACCTATTCGGAGAACGTACTCTCGAGATTCAACGAAAAAACGGCGAAGTAGAAACTCCGCCGTCTTTGTCTATTGTACTCTATCATTATTATTTTCTGCGCTCGCGCCTTGATTTCCGAAGCCTGTCGGCACTTTCCACCAGAAGCTGGTCTGCAAAAATGCCCCTTATTGCAAGAACATCGAAAATTACCGCTACGATAGGGAATATCGCAGCAATCTTAAATGACATGGCAGAGTGCGTCTGCATGAAGTCCACGCCTATCCAGATCTGAAGGGCTAGTGTAATTATGGCTGCAAGTGTGGCTGTCCGCATCTGGAACACCCTTATCTTGTATGTAGTCAGGGCCAGGAGATTCAGAAGGGTTATTATGACAATCAGTATAGTGTAAGGTAGGTAGGCGGTGAATTTGAATGTCTCAATTCCTTCGGGACCTACTGCCGAAGCCTTCGGAAGGAAAAACATAAGGGCGACAAGGATTGTCGATATCGCCAGGTAAAGCGTCTGTGCTCTCTGCCACATGGTATGTTCGTTTAAATATTGCAGGACAAAGTTACGGACTTTGGAAAAATCCTGCAAATGGAGCGGGCAAGTAAGAATTTGCCCTTTCTTGGAACACAATAGTCAAAATAATTTGTATATTTACGCATTAAACTAGTAGCCAAATGAGAATTGCGGAATCTGAACTTATAATAAACGACGACGGATCGGCATTCCACATCCATATCCGTCCGGAACAGCTTGCAGACAGAGTAGTGGTATGTGGCGATCCCGGAAGGGTTGCCATGATTGGCAAGTACCTTACTGATACAGAGTTCCATCAGTCTTCAAGGGAGTTTGCGTCCACTACCGGAAAATACAATGGCAAGAGGGTTACCGTCCTGTCCCATGGAATCGGAACCGACAACATCGACATTGTGATGACTGAGCTTGACGCCCTTGCAAACATAGACTTCAAGACCAGGGAGCCCAAGAAAAAGCACCGTACCCTTACAATAGTAAGGATTGGTACATGCGGTGCCATCCATGCGGACATTCCCCTTGGATCCTACATCTTTTCCCATATTTCAATAGGATGCGACGGCCTTCTGAACTGGTATGCGGACAGGGACAAGTATACTATCAAGGATATGGAGGAGGCTTTCAAGAAGCATTGCCACTGGGACAAGCACCTTCCCGATCCCTATTTCATAAAGGCGAGCCAGAAACTTATCGACAAGTTCGAGGATTGCACAGTTAAGGGAATGACAATTTCCGCAAGCGGCTTCTACGGCCCCCAGGGCAGGGTGGTACGCATTCCGCTCGCAATGCCCAACATGCTTGAGGACTTCGAGTCCTTCAAGTTCGGAGACTACAGGATTACAAACTTTGAGATGGAGAGTTCTGCCCTTGCAGGCCTTGCCGCCCATCTCGGACATGAGGCCGGAACTGTCTGCTGCGCAATAGCAAACAGATACTTAAAGAGCAGCAATCCTGACTACAAGCCTCAGGTCGAGGGCTTGGTCAAGCTGGTACTTGACAAGATAACTTCATAGAAAGGTTTTATTACCACACATAAAATAAAACTGGTGCGGCGCTTTCATCCTATGGTGATTGCGCCGCACATCATTTTCCGTATATGTCAGATGAGGCTATGGAGCAAGCTCGTCAGGGGCTTCCTGCACTTCCTCTCCAAGGGAATCTCCCCTGTCTGGAATCAGTCTTCTCACTGCCTTGACATCATAGAAGAACTCCATTGCGATTACCCTTACAACCGTATATACGGGTATCGCAACTAGCATTCCGATAGCTCCTCCGATATGTCCTGCCATGAGTATCACAATGAATATCTCAAGAGGAGTGGATTTGATGCTGGTCGAGTAAATGAACGGCTGGAATACGAAATTGTCCACGAGCTGGGTGAAGAGGAATATCGCTACAAGTACTGCGATTACTACCAGCAGGTGAAGCTCTGTTCCGGTCGCTGCAGCCGAGCTGTATTTTAGGACGACTCCAAGGATGGTTCCTATAGCCGCTCCAATCCATGGACCGAGATAGGGGATTACGTTCAATATGCCGGTAATGAAGGCTATACCAATCGAAGCGCTGAATCCCAGCTTTGCGATGAATAGAAGGCCTAGGAAGTTTATTGTTGCGACTCCGAGCACTTCTATTACAAGTCCAACAAAATATCTTGATAGCAGGTGCTCTATGCTGTCAATTGCCTGCGTAGCCCTTTTCTCCAGCCTTTCTGGGACAAGGGCTGCTATGATGTTGGAGAACAGGTGCTCGTCCCTAAGGAAGAAGAATCCGATGAATATTATGGAGAACAAGGCGATTCCTATGCTTCCGATTGCTGAAGCCACGCTGCCGACAACCGATGTTACGCTGGAAAGGTCGAAAGTCTTCTTCAGGAAGTCCACCAGCCAGTCCTGGATAGTGAAAGTGGGGTCCACATTGGGAAAGGTCGAGATTATCCAGAGATTGAGCTTGCTTATGAACTCGGTGAGGCCTGATGAGGACGAATCCGCCACCTGCATGTTAAGGGCGACATTCTGGACAATGGATGATATTACAGGGATGATCTGGGTGACTATCCCTATGAAAGCGGCCATGATAAGGACCAGTGTTACTATGGCAAGCAGCCAGTCCGGGGCGCTCTTTCCCTTTATCCTGATCTTTCCAAGGATGGTCTTTATCGGTCTTCCCATAAGGGATATGACAGCGGCTAGCAGGATGTATACTATTGCGCTTCTGAAATACCAGCAGAAGGCGCATATCGCAGCGGCTACCGCAAGATACATTATGTACCGTGCCAGCCTGTCGGTGCTTCTCTCGTTCTCCATAAATGTTCTTGATATTATGAAAAACCGGACCAACCTTTGGCGGCGGCCCGGTCTTGAGTGCAAATTTAACTAATCGAAGTCAAAAGGTAAGCAGACCTAATCCAAAACTTCCTCATGGGGCTTGTTCGCCTCGACAAGTTTCACTTCGAGAGTCTGTCCGTCTGCAGAGGGGTTGAGCCTTAGCGTCCTGTCAACCCATCCATCCCTTTCCTTGGCGGTATGTAGTACCCTGTCAGAGATGATGAACTCCGAAACGGGGTCTTCCACGTACTTCATGATGGCCCTCTTAAGAGGCCTTGCTCCATATGCGGGGTCGAATCCGGCATCGGTGAGGAACTTCTTTGCTTTCGGGGTTACTGTTATCTTGTAACCTGCCTCCGCAGCCCTTTCCTTTAGGCTTCTAAGCTCAATGTCAATGATCTTCTCAATATCATCCTTGGTTAGGGTGTTGAAGAATACTTTCTCGTCGACCCTGTTGAGGAACTCAGGCGGAAAGGCTTTCTTTACTGCCTTCTCAAGAATGGTCTGGTGGTCTTTTACCATGCTCTTGGAAGAAGTGGAGAATCCCAGTCCGTTGCCGTATTCCTCAACGTCACGGCTTCCCACGTTGGATGTCATTATGACAATGGTGTTCTTGAAACTTATCGTCCTCCCTTCCGAGTCAGTGAGTCTTCCGTCGTCAAGAACCTGGAGAAGTAGGTTGAATATGTCGGGATGGGCCTTTTCAATCTCATCAAGGAGCACTACGCAGTAGGGCTTGCGCCTTACCTTTTCGCTTAGCTGTCCTCCTTCTTCATATCCTACATATCCCGGAGGCGCTCCTATGAGTCTCGATACGGAGAACTTCTCCATATACTCGCTCATGTCGATGCGGACGATGTTATCCTCCGAGTCGAACAGGTATTCAGCGAGGCATTTGGCGAGCTGGGTCTTTCCGACTCCCGTAGGGCCGAAGAACAGGAATGAGCCGATAGGACGGTTGGGATCCTTTAGGCCAGCCCTGTTCCTCTGGATGGCACCTACGACGGTGTCGATAGCGTCATCCTGCCCGATGATCCTGCCGCGTAGCCTGGCCTTCATCTTCATTATCCTGTTGCCTTCGCTCTCGGCCACCTTGTTGACGGGAATCCCGGTCATCTTGGATACTACTGTGGCGATATCCTCTTCGCTGACGATGTTGTTCTTTGCTCTGCGAGAGAGTTTCAGCCTTACCATTGAGCCGGCCTCGTCCATCGCGTCAATGGCCTTGTCGGGCAGTGAGCGGTCTGTCATGTACCTGTCGGTAAGCCTGGCGCAGGCCTCTATCGCCTCATCCGTATACTTTACTCCATGGAATTCCTCGTAGTTCTGGCGGAGGTTCTTCAGGATTTCGATAGTCTGCTTCACATCGGTAGGCTCTACTACGATTTTCTGGAACCTCCTGTCAAGGGCTCCGTCTTTCTCAACGATCTTTGTGAACTCGTCCATTGTAGTAGCCCCTATGCACTGGAGTTCTCCACGGGCAAGGGCCGGTTTCAGCATGTTGGCTGCGTCCAGTCCGCCCTGGGAGCCTCCGGCACCTATAATGGTATGGAACTCGTCAATGAACAGGATAAGGTTTGGATCCTGCTTTGCGGTGGAGATGATGGTCTTTAGCCTCTTTTCAAAGTCTCCACGATATTTTGTTCCGGCGACTACAGATGCTATGTCAAGGGATATGATTCTCTTCTTCGCAAGGGCAGGTGAAATCTCTCCAGAAGCAATCCTGAGGGCGATTCCTTCCACGATGGCGGATTTGCCGACTCCCGGCTCTCCGATGAGCATGGGGTTGTTCTTTTTCCTTCTTCCAAGAATCTCGATTACCCTGCTTATCTCATTGTCTCTTCCTACTACCGGGTCGAGTTTTCCTTCGGAAGCTGCCTTGGTAAGGTCGTATCCGAATTCTTCAAGGTCACTTTTGGGTCCCTGCTGGGGCTCATCCGTTCCTATGTCGTCACCGTCGTCACCCCTGTTGTCCGCAGGATTGATGGCGGAAGGAAGCAGTCCGTTCTTGTCCATGTAGGAAAGAACCTTCCCGTAGTCAATGCCACAGTTCCTGAGGAAGGCTTGTCCGTAGCATCCGGTTGTCCTGCAAAGGGCAAGCAGCATATGCTGGGGAAGGGCTACCGTACTTTTCGTCCTTGTGGCCTCCATGACTGTAAGGCTCAGGACGTTCTGGGTTGCCCTTGAAAATGTTATGTGTTCGATTTCGCTATAGGGGATTTCCTCTTTTGTGAAAATCCTGTCGTCGATGAACTGCTTCAGTTTGGATATGTCTATGCCGAGCCCTTCAAGTACCTTGTACGCACTGTTCTCGGCCTGGCGGATTATGCCAAGGAAAAGATGGTCCGGACCAATGCTGTAGTTGCCGGTCCGAAGAGTCTCCTCCCTTGCATAGGAGATGATGCTGTTAAGCTCTGGTGAAATGTTTACACTACTCATACTAGCTTTATGGGGATTGTTTTGTCAAACCGGAAACATCCCTTGGAATGTGCTGGGAATATCTCCGGCCGCCTGGAATACTTGCAAATTTTTTACCATTGTCGCAGGCTGGCTTTCCGTGTGACAAACTGTCATTTTGACTTTGAAAAGAAAAGGAAATTGGCTACCTTTGTATGTTTATAAGAATTGTAAAATTTTATGGATATAGAAGAGAAGAATGGTGGAGAGCCTCAGACTTCCGGCATAATCGAGAAAGTCAATATTGAGGAGGAAATGAAAAGCGCCTACATCGACTATTCGATGTCGGTAATCGTGGCCAGGGCCCTGCCCGATGCAAGGGATGGACTGAAGCCTGTGCAGAGAAGGGTGCTTTTCGGAATGGACGGACTGGGGCTCAGCTATGGAGGACAGACAAAGAAATCAGCAAGAATAGTCGGTGAGGTCCTGGGTAAGTACCACCCTCACGGAGACTCCAGCGTATACGACGCAATGGCGCGTCTGGCCCAGAACTGGAACCAGAGATATCCTCTGGTATTCGGCCAGGGAAACTTCGGATCGATGGACGGCGACCCTGTTGCGGCCATGAGGTATACGGAGGCGAAGCTCGCCAAGATTACCGAGGATGTTCTTGCAGATCTTGACAAGGATACTGTTGACTTCACAAATAACTTTGACGATACGCTTCAGGAGCCTACCGTACTTCCCACGAAGCTTCCGCTCCTTCTTTTGAACGGCTCGTCAGGCATCGCCGTCGGAATGGCGACAAACATGGCTCCCCATAATCTTGGTGAGTGCTGCGATGCCATCTGCGCATATATAGACAATCCTGACATCACTGTCGAGGAGCTGATGCAGTACATCAAAGGCCCGGATTTCCCGACAGGTGGCATCATCATGGGCATGCAGGGGATAAAGGATGCCTTTGAGACCGGCAGGGGAAGGGTTGTCGTAAGGTCCAAGACTGAGATCGAGGTGGCTGACAACGGAAGGGAGACCATTGTTGTGACCGAAATCCCCTACATGGTCAACAAAAAGGAGATGATCGAGCGCATCGGTCAGATGGTTGAGGATAAGAAGATCGAGGGAATAACCTATATCAATGACGAATCTTCACGCGAAGGTCTGAGGGTGATAATGAGGGTAAAGCAGGGCGCCAACTCAAATGTGGTGCTCAATACCTTATTCAAGTATACCGCCCTTCAGTCCAGCTTTGCCATTAACAACGTGGCCCTCGTAAACGGACGTCCTAAGACAATGACACTGAAGGATATGCTTCAAGTGTTCGTGGATTTCCGCCACGAAGTCATTGTCCGCAGGACCAAGTTCGACCTTGAAAAGGCAAAGAAGCGTGCCCATATCCTTGAAGGTCTACTCAAGGCTATTGATGTAATCGATGAGATCATAAGGATAATAAGGGCATCCAAGAGTGTTGACGAGGCCAAAGCGCAGCTAATGTCTACGTTCGGGTTTACCGATCTGCAGGCTACGGCCATCGTTGAAATGAGGCTGCGTCAGCTCACCGGACTCGAAAGAGAGAAGCTTCAGGCCGAGTATGATGAAATCGAAAAGTTCATAGCCTACTGCGAGGAAGTGCTTTCCAGCAAGGAAAAGCAGCTTCAGATCATCAAGGACGAGACCATGGAGATCAAGCAGAAGTATGCCGATCCCAGGAGAACCCAGATAATTCCTAGTGCGGAGGAGTTCAACCCTGAAGACTTCTATGCCGATGATGATGAGGTAATAACAATCTCCCATTTCGGATATATAAAGAGGACTCCTCTAACTGAGTACCGTACCCAGAACAGGGGAGGAGTCGGAATGAAGGGAAGCGCCACAAGAGACGAGGACTTCATAGAGCATATCTATGTAGCTAACATGCATTCTACTATGCTCTTCTTTACCGCCAGCGGCCGCTGCTACTGGATCAAGGTATATGAGATTCCCGAAGGAGCGAGGGCTTCAAAGGGAAGGGCCATCCAGAATGTCCTCAGCATACCCGATGACAAGATAAAGGCCATCATAAACATCAAGAACCTCAAGGACGAGGACTATATCAACAGCCATTATATTACAATGGTATCTAAGAAGGGTATAGTAAAGAAGACGCTTGTCAGTGCCTACTCCCGTCCTAGGGCAAATGGTATCAATGCCGTTACGATCAAGGACGGAGACGAGCTTCTTGATGCAGTCCTCACAAACGGAAGCGAGCAGATGTTCCTTGGGGCCAAGAACGGAAGGTGCTGCCGTTTCGAAGAAGGCGATGTACGCGAGATGGGTAGGAATGCTGCCGGTGTAAAGGGTATCAACATATCCGACGATGACGAGGTCATTGGCGCTGTCGCATATGACCCCAATGACGAGCATTCTTCAGACCATACAATCCTAGCTGTCAGCGAACACGGCTATGGCAAGCGCTCGAATCCCGAGGAGTACAGGCTTACAAACAGGGGAGGAAAGGGCGTCATCACGATCAACGTGACCGACAAGACTGGCAAGCTTGTTGCAATCAAGAACGTTACCGACGACCAGGACCTCATGATCATAAACCGTTCGGGCCTTGCTATCCGCATGCCGGTTTCTGGTATAAAGATTGCGGGTAGGAACACCCAGGGAGTGCGTCTTATAAATATAAAGGACGGTGACTCCATTGCCGCAGTATCGGTGGTGAGCAAGAGCGATGATGCCGTACCGGCAGAGAATGCGGAAAACGTAGAAAACTCAGAGAACAATACCGAGGGCCAGCAGGCCCCAAAGGATAGCGACACTGAAAATAACAACTAAAAACCATTTTAACGTTATGAAAAAGATTTTGATTGCGTTGGCTCTTGTGGCTTCCATGCAGGTTGCCAATGCACAGGTTAAGCCCGAAGCTGCCCTCAAGGCGGTTGAAAGTGCCCTAGCTACCTCACAGAACGCCAAGAAGGCTACCAAGGCTTCTACATGGATGAACCTTGGAAAGGCCTACCTGGGTGCTTACGATGCCCCTTCAGCAGGAGCATGGATCGGCGCCACAAAGCAGGAACTTGCCCTTCTCCTTGGAAAGGAGAGTCCCTCATCTACCGAGAATGTTGTCCTCAACGGAGAGCAGATGGTTAAGGAAGTATACGAAGGCAGGAACTATTATTTCAATGGAAATGGACAGCTCGCATTGATAGAGACCACAAAGCCTGTTGTTGCTGATGCTCTTCCCAAGGCTTTGGAGGCATACAAGAAAGCTGCTGAGCTTGGTGCCAAGTCTGCGGACGTGGCTACCGCTCTTGAAGGAATCTCCACAAGGTACAATGCAGAGGCTTACAATGCTTACACTCTTGGTGACATGGCAAATGCCAGCACCCTCTTTGAGAAGGCTGCAGACGCAATGGCTACATCTCCTCTTAGCAAGGTTGATACGAACTCCCTCTACAATGCAGGATTTACAGCTCAGGCTGCCAAGGATTTCCCCAGGGCTACCGAGATGTTCAAGAAATGCCTTGCAAACAACTACTATGCTACCGATGGTGAGATCTACGCTCGTCTTGCTGACGTAGACACTCTCAATGCAAAGCAGTATCTCCACGAGGGGTTTGAGAAGTTCCCTCAGAGCCAGCCTATCCTTATCGGTCTTATCAACAACAGTATCAAGAACAAGGATACCCAGTCACTGTTTGCGCTGATTGACAAGGCAAAGGCCAACGATCCCAAGAATGCTTCCCTTTACTACGTTGAAGGAAACGCATACAATGAGCTTGGCGATACCGACAAGGCTGTCGCTGCTTATGAGAAGTGCATCGAAATCAATCCCAACTATGAGTTTGGATACATCGGTGAGGGTATCATGTTCTATAACAAGGCCATCGAGGACCAGACCAAGGCTCAGGAGGAGATGGACGATACCAAGTACAACGAGCTCGTAACCAAGTTCGAGAATGACCTCAAAGCTTGCATTGATCCTTTTGAGAAGGCTTACAATGTGACAAAGGATGACTCAATTAAGGTTAACATTGCCGAGTACCTTAAGAATGCATACTTCCGTTTCCGTGACCAGGATCCCAAGTATCAGGCTGCGTACGACAAGTATTCAGAGATAGTAAGTACTGGAGTTGCCAAATAAACTTGATTGTACATATTGAGATTTTGCAGAAGTGGCTTCCTAATTTTGGGAGGCCATTTTTGCATGTTCTGTGCACTAGTATATATATTAGGAGCTTATGGGTTGGTTTTCAATATTGTTTAAGCGGTAGAAAATTGGTATTTTTGCATATTGATGCATTTGTTTTTATGGTAGATAATATCTTAGATGGAATATATGTTTGCGTTGAGTAAACCTACTGTGGCTTTATATTTTAATTGTGAAAATTATGATATTTGACTGTGTGTTGCGCAGTATTGTCGGAGTATAATTTAAACAATATCGCTCTGTTAAGATTAAGTTGTTATTGTGATATTGGTAAAAACATATTTATTGTAGGTAAATAATAATATTCATATCATGAAAAATGCAATAGTAACAGGAGGGACTAGCGGAATTGGACTTGGTGTCTCTAAAATGTTGCAAGATAGAGGATATAATGTCATTTGTACGACAATTGATAGAGATGCTAAGATAGACGGAATTGATACATTTGTATGTAATCAATCAAATCGTGCAGATACGTACTCTTTTATAAAATATGTAAGAAATTCCGTTTCTAGCGTAGACTGTCTAGTATGTAATGCGGGGATGTCAATTAGGCATCCGTTCCTGGAAACGACAGATGAGGATTGGGATGCTATGATGGAAGTAGCTGTAAATTCTCATTATATAATGGTTCGTGAATTCTTTAACCTAATTCCTAATGATTCTCGAATTATTTTTACTGGTTCTCAGATGGGTATATCTCCGCATGCAACAGTATTGGCTTATGGCGTGACGAAGTCTGCAGTACATGCATTAGTAAAAAATCTTGTCAAGGAATTTGATGGAACAGGCACGACTGTTAATGCTGTAGTGCCAGGTTTTGTTGAGACGCCATGGCAGAAGAGCAAACCAGAGGAAATAAAGCAAAATATTTATAAGAAGACGGCGATTCATAGGTTTGCTTCTGTTGATGAAATAGTGAAGGCTTATGCTTTTTGCATTGACAATCCATTTGTTAATGGTAGTCTGATAGAAGTAAATGGCGGGTATTCATACAAGTAATTAAATTCATTTAATTAATTTTTCTATCGAGCCGTTCCATCTACAAAGTTGTTTTATAAGTTTTTTCGTTAGTGCATTTCCCAAATATTAATATAAAGCACTTTTCTAATGAAATCTGTAAATTATTGAGCAAAAAGATCCTGTGTCATGAAAAAAGTAATAACCTATGGGACATATGACTTACTTCATCAAGGCCATATAAATTTATTAAGAAGAGCAAAGGCCCTTGGAGACTATCTTATCGTAGGTGTTACTGGTGATAATTTTGATTTGGAACGTGGAAAACTTAACGTGAAGAATAACGTTCTTGAACGAGTTGAGGCGATAAGAAAAACAGGTCTTGCTGATAAAATCATTATCGAGGAATATGTAGGGCAAAAAATAGACGACATACAAAAATACAATGTAGATATATTTACTGTCGGCTCTGATTGGATTGGGAAATTTGACTACCTTAATGAATATTGTAAAGTCGTCTATCTTCCTAGGACTGAAGGTATATCTTCTACAATGTTGAGAGATATGCAACAGTTCAATTGCAATATCGGAATTGTAGGCACTGGTAGGATTGCACGTCGTTTTGTGGTTGAAAGCTCATATGTGAGTGGACTTAATATAATTGCGGCATGCAATCCAGACATGGAAATGGCGGAGTATTTTATTAAGGACCATAATATTAAATATGCTTTTTCTGATTATAGTAAGATGCTCGAATACGTAGATGCTGTATATGTAGCCTCACCGCATCTTACTCACTATGACTATACTAAGAAGGCTTTACTTTCCGGGAAACATGTCTTATGTGAAATTCCTTTTGTCCTATGTGGCGATAGGGCAAAGGAATTATATGATCTAGCTTCCGAGAAAGGCCTAATGCTTATGGAGGCAAGCAAAACAGCCTTCTGTCCTGCCTTTGGTCATTTAATAACTCTTGTTAAGAGTGGGGTTATAGGTGATGTTGTAGATGTAGATGTGTCTTTTTCTAAGCTTGTATCGGAGGATTCCCGCATACTGGATGTAAACCAAGCCGGCGGGGCAGTCACAGAATTAGCACCAATACCTCTTATGGCCATAATAAAATTGCTTGGAAAAGATATTGGCGACATGCATTTCTATTCAAAAATGAGTAATGGAGTCGACGTTTTTACCAAAGGCTTATTTGAGTATAAAAATGCGACAGCTTCCATCAAACTTGGACTGGGCGTAAAGACAGAGGGCAATATGGTAATATCGGGGACAAAGGGATATGTGTATGTTCCTGCTCCGTGGTGGCTTACTTCTTATTTCGAGGTCCGTTATGAAGACCAAAACAAGAACAAGAAGTATTTCTACGGTTATGAAGGTGATGGCTTACGCTATGAAATAAGGAGCTTTTTGTCTTGTATCGCAAATAAGCAAATTAGGACATATCACCTTAGTAGAAGCGAATCAGTAAAAATAGCAGAATTGATTGAATTTTATCGAAAGGGTGATTTGGTAAAGTTAATTTGACTATATATCTTATTTTATTGGCGATTATGTGATATATATAATATATCAATAAAATGTTTAATTTATAAATTTTAATAAGCGCCCCTAACGCCGAATAATAGTAACTCTTTTAAATTAGCGCCAATTAAATGCCGGTTTACGGATTTCCTTAACCTTGGAATAATAATGAGTGGTTATATACTTGTTGGCTAAGAATGTAAGTAACTCCCTAATTACTACTAATTTGCGTTAGTTTTGCTGTAAATCGATATTAGGCAAAGAGTTAGATGGACTTTTAGCCAAATGGTATATAGTTCCCTATAATTCAGGCGAGTTTTCTGTATTTTTATTAGGTGCTGATGTTAGAATATGAAAAAGATAATTTCCAAAATAGCTTCTAGATTACTTAGCTTGGTGCCAACAAGGAACCTCATTGTATTTACTAGCGTACCTGATTTCGCAGATAATTCATATGCTCTGTATAAGTATATGATTAGGATGAGCATTGACGATGATTATGATATTGTTTGGTTGATAGTAGATAAGGCACGTATTCCAGACATAGCAGAGCTTGTTTATTGTAGTAAAAGGCGTACTTCTGTTATTTATAAATATTCTTTTAGAGGTGTTTGGTCTTATGTTAGAGCTAGATATGTTTTCGAAACACACGGATTGTTTCCTCTCATAAAATTGACGCAGCACGAAGATAAGCATATTTGTCTCTGGCATGGAATGCCTCTTAAGGCTTTAGGGGCAACTATAGGTATGACAAGTAGTCCTAATTCTGATTATACAATAGCGTCTAGTGAAATCTTCTGCAAAATAATGGCAGAGGCATTCGCAAAACCATGCGAGAAAGTCCTTATTTCTGGGCAACCAAGATGTGATTTGCTGTTTGAAAAGTCTGAGTATTTAGTTAGAATAGGTTTCGATAAATCTAAGTATAGGTCTGTGGGTATTTGGTTGCCTACCTATAGAAAATCAATTTACGGTGATATAAGAGAAGATGGAGCATACAAAGAAGGGTACGTATCAATCATCTCAATATCTGACTTGACAAAACTTGATGATTACTTGGAGCAAATAGGAGGGTATTTATTTATTAAGCTCCATATTATGGACATATTACAGAGAGAGACATTTCCTGATTTACATAACATTAAAATAATCAAACAGAAAGATTTCAATGACCAGTTGTATCCGCTGTTAGGTGAATGTGATTATCTTTTGACTGACTATTCATCTGTATTTGTTGACTATGAAATTTTACAACGTCCAATAGGATTCGTTATGGATGACATAGATGAATACAGGAATTCTAGGGGGCTGAATTTCAGTAATTTGAATCAAGTACTGCCAGGCCCCATAATTGAAGATTTCGAATCTTTATTAAACTATATCAACAGCCCTTCGATAAAGCAATCTCAAATTGTATGGAATAAATATAGAGATGCAAATGCTAGTATGCGTGTATGCTCTTCGTTGGAATGCTTAAAGTTATATTGTAAATGGCGATAATATATTTACACTTAAATATTTTATCCATTGTCTGTGATAAATTGTAATAAAAGTCAGGCCCTCATAACAATAGTTCGTTAATTTTATAGATATCAACAGGCGTCCCTGACGCCATATAATAAGAGTTCTTTGAAATCAGTGTCGATTAATTTGAAGTTCGTGGATTTCCCGAACCTTGAAAAAATCATTTCGATGAAGTATGCGTTGTGCAGCATCGTCTTGATGGATCCGTTGGATAGCGAGCCGTATCCGCTCTCCCGTGCTAACTGCCGCATGTTGTTGAGCGATGACAGCGAAGCGTTGAAGGAGAAATCCAGCTCCTCGCTCCTCGCCTGGCAGTGCGTCAGGCCGGTGAAGTTCTTGGAGTCGCGGTACAGGTTATGGGAATCTTCTCATAACCTGTATTATGTGGAGTATTACATTATGGGAAGTGGATTGTTAACACCTATTGGCAATCAGTATGTTACGGGATTACTTCCTTTTTCTACTTCCCATAACGATATTCACTTGCCCTGCCTCACCAGCCAGTCCAGGAGATTCCGGTCCTTCTCCCACTCCATCCGTATCGACATCGGGATTCAGGTCCTTGTACGCTTTCTCTAGGGCTTCCCGCTAGGACTATAAGTCCGCCCTTGCGTAGACCTCGGTGGTCTGTATGGACACATGACCCAGCATATTCCTGATGTTGATGAGATTGACACCAGCCCGTAGGAGATGCATGGTCTTGTTGCGCCTCAGGGAATGGCCGTTCAAACGCTCTGGGATGATTCCCATGGTTCCCTTCCTTGCCATGTCGGGATAGGTCTGCAGTATGTAGGTCACCACAAAAACATTATGGGAAGTAATTATGTGAATCCGATGACTTAAACTTCACGCACAGAGTGTATTGTATCCAACGGAGGTACGGCTACTTCCCATAATACGGGACTTCCCATAATACAGAAATTCAATCAAGAAGCGGGACCTGTAGACCAGGAAGATCTCCGCCCCGGAGAGTGACGTGTCGGTCGAGAAGAATATCTTCCTCACCTGTGTCTTCTTCCCCGGCTCGCTCAGGTCGGCGACGACGACCTTCACCTTCATGTCAAGGCAGTTCACCCACACCTCGCCGAC
>Ga0181612_173827_pt1 | contig 35935 bp, 18 predicted proteins | sample HoacroProtozoa21_FD_119630 | JGI IMG/M metagenome (GOLD analysis project Ga0181612, IMG submission 119630) | Hoatzin crop microbial communities from Cojedes, Venezuel. Combined Assembly of Gp0051906, Gp0051904, Gp0051908
AAAAAAAAACCAACAACCAATATTTCCTCACCCTGAGAAATTTATGAAGAGCTAAGAGTAACATTTTTTTAATGAGACATTAAAAAATATTTATATAACGAGAGTCATTTCAACCTTCTATCCCCGCCTTTATCAGAAAACAGATCTACTACCTCCCATGCAGCCTCCAGGGTTCTTTTCACTTTTAAGTTCTACATGAGCTCAAAATGGAATTTTTTCCATGTCCAGTCCAGGTCCCTGGACAGAACATTTCATTTTTGCCATGCTAGACAAAGAGATCACGCAGAGATAACTGTACCTTTCCAATATCTAGTTCCTTTACCTTATGTAACGTAGCAGTTTTTTTCCAAAACTTCCTTTAAAATACTTTGTCAACTCCAAAAAGCATCTTCCCCTCTCCCCTGTTACCGAATTAATCTCAGAGTTGGCCCAAGCAATGAACACATTTGGTCACAGAAAGCTTATAAACAGGCATTAACAGTTGTATCTTTGCTACAGTTAAAGGTGTGATTACCCCTGTGCAGAGACACTCTGTTAGGTGTCATTTTAGTAGTGCTGGCAGGTCCTCAGCCCCTGAGTGTTATCTCAGGACACTGGAGTGTTACACTTCTACTGCCCCAGCCTGCTCCACAGCTTGCTCCACGCTGGCTACTTGAGGAGTGGGCACGCCTTTAGCCACATGTCAAAGCCCCTTGTCACCAGCATGAAAGAGCCAAAAGAAGACGTGTTTGAGGCAAGATATTTGAGGCTTCTAGTGGAAATGGGGTGACCATATCCTCCCCATGGGTTGGCAACGTTGGCCTAAGCCAACACAGCTGACATGAGCTGTTCTCATACAGCAAAGAAAAGAGCATGTGAGAAGGGTAAGTAACCATTCAACAAGGAGCGCGCTCATATTAACGCATCTTACAGCAAGTTTAATAGTATCCCAGTCTAGACAACAGTGCCAGCAAGGAAGTGTTACAGTCTAACAACATATCTCTCACCTCCACATCAGGCAGATATCTAAATCTAACATGTTATCAGCAGACTGCATGTTTATCAGTCTATTGTGGCATAGATCTGTACAGCTATCAGTGGTTACATTGCATCTCCAAATAGGGCTGCTCTGTGCAAAGATTGTGGTGTGCAGTGGAGAGGTTGTGCCCATCATTGAACCTATGGTTGCTGTTTAGGCATGACCACTTAGGAATGGGAGTGTGAGCATGAGCACTGTAAAGAACCCTACATACCATTCTTATTGCTGCTCCTTGGATGTTGCCTGACCCAGGAAAAAAAAGCACTTCTCCAGTGGGGGAAACTGTCTCTTCAAGGACTGGGCTGGTCTCACCACTGAGATTCCACACTGTCAGGGCTCACAGGTGGCTGAGGTCCTGAGATGGGAGCATGCAGTGTGTTCTTAAAGACAGCAGATAGTTAACAGCTATTGGTCTCATGCTGCACGGGACCGGCTGCTCTAAAATTATCAACTGCTCTGTTGGGACAAGGATATTTCCAGCAAAAAGTTTCTGTGCACTGGGGTCTCTGGACTCTAAAAGCTTCCACTAAGTAAGCAGTCCTGTCCTCCATCCTTTGCTGCCTCTTCCTATTTCTCTGCTGCTCTTTCTCCAGTTGTTTTGCAATCCTCCATGCCAGGGACTGAAAACATGTTTTTAGACACCATTTCCCAACTCCATCCAGGTGACATATGCAGTGCAAGTAAAAGCTTGCTGACTGTTGACACAATGAGACCTTGTTGACACAAGAAAGAAAAAAAAAAACCAACAGAGTAAGACTATTCAAAGGCTGATTGTGCATTTTCTGGCTACGAGGAACATACTCTTTCTCGTCTTTATTCCCTCCTATCCCACCAAAAAAAGGAGGAGGGGGAGATTAAGGGAAAGTATCTTGGGTCATATCTCCAACAGAGTTGGCACAGCACTACTGAAACACTGGCACTTCATCAATCCCTGACAGATGAAATTCTGCCAGCCTATATAAACCTGTGTTTACATAAAAATGAGGATCGCCCCATTCTTACAAAAGCCATGAATAGATCCAGAAGTAACCCGCAATTACAGAAAAAATAAAAGGTTCTTATTTTCAGGTTCTTTACCAGTTGCATGGAGTATTTGATCAAAAAGATTTCCTTGCCAACCGACTGGCGACTTTTCTATGGTGCCACTTCAGAACATTTGTTTGGTGATAAAAAGCCTTTGTTATAAGCAACTTAACCAAAGCCACAGGTAGGAAGAGATAAACTGTGCAAATAAAGGGGTATCACACACTGCCAGTACTGCTGAGGTTATAAAAGGTACATTTCCCCTGAAACAGTCATAAAAAATTGAGGGGTTAACTGTGAATTAAGATATTGCTCAAATCAACAAAATTCACCTCAGCACAGAAGACTTAACACTGAGGCCACCTTTCAGCCTTAAAAAGGATTTTCTTGATACACAGGTCAGGAACTGGCTGGCTTGACAGGGAAGGGGACAGGTTCTTTACATGCATGGGGAAGCAGCAGCTTCCAGCTGTCCGGTGGTCCAGTCCAAAGACAGTATGAACAGCTTGTTGATTGCGGCTGGCTTCAGAGCAGGCCTGTAATACATGAAGCTGAACACAGGTGTGTCTGTAGAGAGAACGAATCCTTCCTGGGTCGGTCATGGGTTCTTCCCGCTGCAAATCTCATCTATCAACTCTGAGTTGAAGCCACATCCACCCCTTCTCAGACTGATCTTTACCCTGATATTCTGGAGACGGTGATGTTTACAGACTACAAGTCACTGATGGCGTTACTCCGTATTAAACATCCAACAGCAGGCAGATGAAACAATAAAAAGATACACCACTCTAGAAAACTCCTGCTTTTTTTCACTTGCTGCAAAAGGACTTCTGTCATCTCACAGATGTTTCTAGATGGCAAAAAGCTTTTTACATTCTCCCTTGTGCATCATATGCCACATGCTGGTCACAGTTTTATTGCTAGCAAATTCAAGAAATGGATGTTTTATTGACTATTTTGTCTTGACACACAGTAGTAACTCACCAATGCAGTTATCACTCAGTTCAGGCCTTGTTATAACATCCCTTCAAAGTAGAAGAGCACATGTTTTTGCTGGCCTATGCCCAGATATATGCAAATTTATGCAAACACATGCAAATACATGTGTGCTTTTTTGTCAGCGGATGTTGGCAGGTTTATAGATATGATGTAGTGAGAAGCGATAGCAAAAGAGCAGACAGGAGGCCTGAGAAAGTCGAGACGATCTCTGCATTTCTTAGGACCTTTTGTTCAAGTCTGCTAAACAGTTGTTTAAACAGTCCAGGTCTCCGAGACTGACAAGTGCCTTAGAAAACCCCATGCCATTGAGTTAGTCAGTGGGTGATCAAGGAAGTTACTGCAGGGATTTAAAACATCTGCCCTTCATCTTATTGTTCAGTCCTGTTAGAAAAAATAACTTGGGCAACACCACGAAATCAGTGAACTGTAATTCAGAACGTGTACTGAAGATGAGACACCCTGTGTGAAAGGGTTGTCAGTTTTCACTCCCTTCAAGCATCTACCTTCAATCCTATTGACCTGGCAGAGACACTGTTGCCAGCTGATTGCACAGCAATTTACAAATCATTTCACAGAAAGAATAAGAAGAATCTATTAAAATGTCCCCTTGGATAAGAATGGGAATAGGAGAGCACTTACCGCGTTGCACTCCAACCCCGCCATGTACAGGCTCACATGGCTCAAAGGTTTTCTACCCTGTCCATGCCTAAAAGATGTTGAAGACCCAGAGGAAACCTCTGTCTCCTACACAGGCATTAGCTCAGGTGAGGGTTCAGCTTTCCACTTTGAGACGCTTCCAGAGCTATTCTTTGCCATCAGAGCTGGAGACTTGGATTGGATCAGATGTCTCAAAGAGAAATCCCTTCACTGGGAAGCACTCAGAAGCCACACAAACCCACGCTGCTGAGAACCTGCCCCATGTACTTGCTCTTACAAGCATCTGTTTTCTTTTCTTGGGGTGAGGTGAGAGACTGTGGCAATGGAGAGCTGCTTTCTTCCACAAAGTTCTAAGAAGTGGGGTAGTAGCAGCTTGCAGGAACCCTCACTTGGAGCTCTTGAGTTCGTATGTCTGTTCACTCAGGTGAAACACAGCCACAGGTGACTCCTCAGGCTGACTTGGCCTCTTCCATCTGGTCACTTCCCTCCCCTCAGTTTCCTGCATTCCCAGGCTGGCAGGAACAATGGAGGTAATTGCACATCACAAAGGCTTCTGCATTTCTACCAGTATCTCTGTACAGGACCTAACAAGAGGCACAGTTCGAGCATGTCTTAGAGTAGTATTTCTCAACCTTTTATAGCCAAACTACCATTTTTTGTTCCATCACCACCATGGGTTTCAGTTGCCATCAAATCACAGGTTGGTTGTACTTGGAACATTTGCCTATTTATGTAACAGCCATTTACTTTGCTTGCCTCCTTGCCTGTATGCAATACTTGAGGTTTATTAGTATACTTTGTCTACAAAACAAAGTTTTCAGCCATTTTAAAGCTCATCTTCTGATATCTTATATGCTACTCGTGGTCCACAGGTTGAGAAACGCTGTCATTCCACCCTGGTTTAAAGACTCTAGGAGCAGGGACATGTTGGTTAACCATCTTCACAGTTTTTCTAAGACACCTCATGCAATCAGCAAGCTGAAGTTGAAGCCATTCCAGAAACTGCAGGCAACCTAGGATCTGGCATTTCGGTGGCAGGACATGAATGCAGACGCAGCTTTCCCTTTCTTCAGCAAATGTCTAACCTGCCAAAAAATGTAGAATTTCATAACATACTGTCAGAAACTGTGCATACAGACACCCCAATACATACATACACACACTTACATACATGTGTATGTGTAAATAAATACACGTATAAACTCATCAGAGACTACAATGAGCTCCAGGAGCCTTTTCATACCTGTAGATATGAAACCCAATCATCACTTGAGATTTGCTGCCAGTATGAAAGAACTACACATTGATACCTCCCCAGATGTATTTGAAGCACCAGCTAATGACTGCTTTGCGCGTCTTGATTATGGATTTATTGAAGCAGGGAATCCCCAAGCCTACACCACTGCAAAGTCAGACCCATGACATACAACTTGTCCTTACTGTTCCCCTGGTAAGGACAGATGGGTGTGGTGTCCACAGATGTGTTAGCAACCAGCATCAGCGTGGATCATGTACCTGATCTCCTGCTTTTCCAGAAGGAGCCATGTGGATTGGCTGATCGTTGTCTAAGTTTCGGATGCTTGGGTCTGCCCCATGGTCAAGCAGCAACTGGATGATTTCTTTCTGGTTCTTGTCACAAGGCAATGCAGCTGCCATATGCAAAGCTGTGTTGCCATGTGCCTAATGCAGTGGAAGAAAAAGAAAGAAAAAAAAAAAAAGAGAAACCTGATGATATGCTGTGCTACCTACTCAGAATTGTCCTACGAATGGAGACCTGTGAAACGAGAGCTGAAGAAGCCTCACACGATTACTCACTGGGAAGTCAGGGAGTATCCCTGCTCTGTTTCTGCCATGTATGGCTGCTCATGCAGGAGATTTGTGGATTTAGATTTTTCTCTCTGATAGAGCACTACAAACTGTGGCTTAGGCACTTTGGGTACAGGTAACAAATAGTCCTGTATCAGCAACATTCCTAACCATTCTGCAACTCACTGCTAAATTGTACCCTCATGTAAGCAGAGACCTGATGAGTTAATTGAAAAAGAGAAGGATAGAGGCCACGTAACGTGCATATTTATCCAGGAGAAACAATAGGAACTATTCTACTGGTAAACATTTAAGTCAATCTAAGGAACATGAAACACATTATGCTGTGTTACCCATCACATGTGGGCTATGCAAGGATCAACAACAGCAGACCCATTTGTGCTCCACACATCTCCACTATTCCCTTTTACAATCACTTGCAAGTGCCAGGAAGTTGCAAAGAGACCTTAACACAAGTGAAAGCCAGACCCAATAGTGTATAGGTTATACATGAGGCTCAGAGACTTATTTCTTGGATACAAGGCATCTTTGGCTGTGCAAGTCCTCCCAGGTTACCAAACTCCTGGCATTAAAAGCAGATGCTTTGTAAGGTACCAAGGCGTCCCGGTGGTCCAGCTGGGCCAGAGGTCCAGCAGCCCATGTCCCTCAGTGACTTTGGGTACTGTGGACCAAAATGGGCTGTAGGTGGCTTGGCTCTGCAGCAGACAAAACAAATCATACCGGGCACCAAACCTTCTCCTGGCTCCTTCCCAGAGCGCTGAAGGTAGTGCTGGGCTTTATTTTCATGGCGCTGTCATTAAACAGAGTCCTGAGGTCAAGGGCTTGCTTAAGCACATACTGACTCCAGCTTTGCCAGCAGGGGGATTTGCGCGGGAACGGCAGACGGTTTCTTCAGGAAGCCACGGGGGGGCGCAGGACCGAGGACGCGGCAATTTGTTGCAGAAAAACTCTGGTATCACCAGACCGTGTAGAAATCTGTGCGGCTGCCTAGTCAGGTATGACTGGTAACGGTTTTAAATGAGAAAACTCCAACAAGCAAATGCGTAAGACAAGGTATTTTTAGTCTGCAATAAGTCTCATTTAGGCAGCTGTATGTTTTTTCTCTCAGAAATGATCATACATTTGTCATGAACTTGGAATGGTTAGACACAAATTGGAATGTGTATTACTATTCCAGTTGTTAAAAGGAATACGTATGATTTGCAGGACCTGTTTGCCACTGAGACATCAGGGACACTGAAGCACAAAACAAAACAGGAAAATCTTAGGCATTTTTTAAAAGCCCTGCAGATCCTTATCGATTTTATTATCCCATAGAGTCAAGGGATAGCTACAAGGTCTTTATAGGACTTCTCGTTAAAAGAGAAACATCTACATTTCTTTGCTGCATCTTTGTGACAAGAACACTTGATAGCTTCCAAATCCAGCCACTGGGCTACGAAAATAAGGCAATCTGACAATGTTTGATCATGAAGCCTCCCACTGTCTTTAGTAGGGCTTATGCGAGACAATGGTCCAGAGCACCAATATGTGGGCTGTAGATGCCCTTCAGCTGAAAAACACCTGAACGCTTTTCTCATTGTGAAATCCACAAGGAAATGGATCTGGAGTGAGACAACCACAGCAAGCAGTGGGTGAGCCAGTAGAGCCAAAACATGGACTCCAGCATCCCTCTTTTCTCATCGTCTTCATACTTGGAAGAGCTAAAAAGCCAGGATGGGTATCAGACAATCTTGCCATCATATTTCTCACTGTGCCAGACAGCCCACCAACAAGGCTGAAGACTCCAGGTGATCCTATCACTGTAGGAAGCTCTCACAGGATTGTGATCAAGAGACAACAGCAGACTCCCACGACAAGCTAGCACCTGTCTAATGGGTCTTAAAAGATACAGAAAGAATGTAGTGAAAAGGCAGCATAAGGCCCTCCACTGCACATGAAGACAAAAACTCAGTGTTATTACCCACATACACAAAGCAAAACATGTTTCCTCCATTCCAACAGAAATCTGTAGTGGAAAAAAAAGTGAAGCTGCCTAGTATCTGCTTCCCAAGTGAGCAACTGAGTTGACAGAAAACATTCAGTTCCTTTCTGATGGACACAAGCATGTGAATGCTCTAGGGAGTACAAGCAAGGCTAAGAGACTGAAACTGTTGAAATGAAAAGCTAATGCACTGACGTTCTCAAAACGGGGAGCCCTAGCCTTGCCCTCCCCTCCCTCTGTCCTTTCCTGCTCAAGGGTACCCTTCTGCAGAAGCAGCCAGAATCACCCACTTAGTTCTGCTAAGAGGGGGCAGCCAGTCAAGGGCCAAAGATCTGGCTGATGGTGCAGAGCGATGTCTCAGCTAAGGCACAGGAATGTCAGGATTTTTGCTTAGCAGGATGGGTGAAGCTGATACATCTGCAAGATAGCGTCACTGCTTGGTATCTGCTCAGAGGTGAAGTATGGGGCAGCAAGGCGATGGGTGACACAACAGCAGCACTGGGAAGGTTTCTAGCTTGCTTTATACAACCTAGGAATGGCTGTGCCTCCAGAAATGCTGCACTGCGGAACCAACCTTAGCAAAATTTCAGCTCAGTAAGCAGGGTTGTACAGAATACCTCACGCAGAGTCTCGAGCCTCCAGAATCAGAGGTGATATACTTGCCACAGTGCCTAGGCTCCCACATGCTCAGCAAGGATGCTGTCTCGCTTCATAGAGATGGTTTACCCATGTTTCACCTGCCTGGCAATGTCAGCCACTGGTTCACTGCCTGTAGCACGTGTCTGTCTCCTGTTCTTGCTGCCGGCAGCTGTTAGGGCTTGGAGGGCCCTGTGAATATTTTGATTCTCCAGGCTCAAACTTGCAGGCAGCCATCACAATAACCAGTTTGTACCCAGGCACAAACAGAGCCAGAAGACTTGCAAATAATATTTAAGGCAGAAAGAGTCACCATCTCCCTTAACTGAAATAGGAGTTTTGTCCCTTCTATGCACAGCATGTTTGACGGGAGAAATTACTTGATACGTGGCTGCCCTAAACTGCTGTCCTTCAGTATTATGTTGCTGCCAACAGCAAATCATTGCATCACTGCAGATCTGTTTTCTCAATCTTCAGCCTAATGTAGTAAAGTTCATGTTCCTCCTCAAGTAACCACTTCCCATGTCCTTCCTCTTCCCTGGTTATCTCACTTGCTCATTCTGTCAGATTCTGCCTGCTGGGAGAGAGGCCTGTGTTTCACGACACAGCTTAGAGTTCAAGCCAGGCACTGCTTTCCAGGTGAAGCGTCTATTTACTGGAAAATGCATTTTCAGGTTAAAAAAGAAAAAAGTTCAGGTTAACCAACTGTGGCTCTTTCCCTCCAGAAAAAAATGTGTGTGGGAAGAGAATAACTGGTTTCTGCAGAACTCCACAGAGCTCCTAACACCTCTGTCTGCATGCAGCCTCCCACCACAGCACAGCTCTCGCACTGCTCTCGGCATCTCTTCTGCCTGTGGATGTGCACACAAATCCTGTCCATGCATGGCCTGACTCACCTTGTTGTTGACAAAGTCCTTGGACTTGTAAGCATTCAGCTCCAAGAAGTATCTGAGAAGGCAGATGTTCCCATCCTGGACTGTATAATGAAGAACTGTCTTGTTGCTTTTCACATCCTATTTAAAAGCAGAAAATCCAAACAAAATCAGAAGCGTTCTGCAGAACAACCTGAAAATATTACATAAGCCCATCGGAGAAAAGTCCCAGCCAGCTCTGCAGCTAATATGGAGCACCTCTTTCCCTTCAGTGGCGCTCTTAGTGTCCAGTGTTTTCTTCAAGCTGCGAGAAATTAACTCCAAAAGCCAGCAATTAACTCTGCAACCAGTCACTTGAAAGGGGAATAGGCTTGTCCCTTCTGTCAGCAGTTCATTCCTTCTCCAATTCTATGGTTTGAGCACAGCACAAGCAGCAGGCAGGGCAGGGAAGAGTTCCCATAAAAACAGACAGCATACGGATAACTGAGCCGATCCCCTACCCGGCTGTAGATGGAGGCTCCTGACTGCACCAGGAGGTGAATACAGGACTCCAGTTCTTCACTCCGGTGCTGAAGATCTTTCTGCTGCTCTTCCATCAACATCTGGCAACCCTGATCCCGAAGCAGGGAATTGTGGGCCAGAACAGCACAGTGAAGTGGGGTATGGCCTGGGAAAGCAAGCATGGGAGGAAGATAATGACACTCCCAATGAAGATATTGATGTACAGAGAGGAAGCAAGGGCTGGCAAGGAGAGCGTATGCATCTCTGCACATGTATTGTTAAGGCACCAGCCCTTCTCTGGTTTCAAAAGTAGCATATTGACTGTATAGACACCTTATGGGGCACTCCAGCATGTGCTCAGTTGCAACTATGCATTGAATCACCATTGAATCATCAGCACTGTTGAATTCTGTGGCATCTGAGTGTACAGCAACGATTCTGCCCCAGGCTGTTTCTGAGGCCACTTGGGCCTCCTAGCACACCACCAAATACCAATGAGCATCGGTCAATAAAATATCTAATACAGGTGTGGGTTTTTTTTTTAATACTACTGTAAAATATTTGTACAAATCGGTTTACCTTCAAAATCCTTCATTTCTAAATCAAAAGGGAAAGCTAGTGACAGTATAACCTAGAAGCAACAGAGAAATGGAAAATTTTAGTTCAGCAGAACACCGTCCAATCCAAAATCAGTCAAAACTAACAAAATGTAAGAACAAACAAACAGATAATTATCATTTAACTACAAACTAAGCCTTTATTTGACGTTAGATTTCAGTGCTGTGAATCTATTTCCTAACAGGGACATTCAGGGTTACACAAGGTGATCATGTTCACTGGTTTCCTAAGCCACACCAAAGTACAGTATCCTGTTGGTTTCTCAGTTCAGAACAGTAAAATTAAGTCACTGCCCCCAGCTCAAGAGTGCTAGCCTCCTCACTTTCACCTTGGATCACGCAAAGGCACCAATAACACTAATTCATATTTATTCTGAATTATTCTTGGCAAGGATAAATGAAAATCTCTCCTTACATGTACAACCCAACTTTATTACCTAAAAGTCTGCTGAAACTGGAAATTCTCAGACTGAATTTATTTCCTTTTTATTTTTAATGTGCAGCAGATGTGCCGCAGCGTGACAGGTTAAAACCACAGCTTGTTGGAATGCCTGCAGCAATGAGGATGCAAAGCCTATAAACAGCATGAAATAGCGGTGTGGAGATTGGCATTGCTTGGATTTAGCACAGTAAAAATTTTGAAACTCTTTAATTTAAGAAAATTATAGATTCAATGTGATGCAGCCAAGCATCTCCTTGTTTATATTGTCATAGACAATGCATTCTTTGCTCTTGGTTGAATAAAGCAAGTTGTTCACATCACAGCACCTTGGTTGAGAATTTTTGCAGTGCAGTGACTCATCCAGAACTTTGTTGAGTTAGACAAGGCACAGGACAGAATCCTTCTGCTGAAAGATTATCCAGAACAGTTAGGGCTTGTGCTCTCTTCATAACAATAATGTAATATATACAGATCAGATATTGACAAGTAACTCTGAGCTGCCTGATGATTAGAGACTAGATGTTTAACCCTTTAGAAAAAAACAATTAAAATAAATAAACAAACAAACAAACCATAAAGCATTTCATGGCTTTGACTGCACCAGAAGCAAGCCTGTGTGCATTTTCCCTTTTTATGTCAGGGCAAAAAAACCCCAAACCAAACCAAAAAACAAAACACAAACCACCACAAGGCACTCTGGGAGGCTTTGTTGGAATCATCTGGATGTAAACCACTTTTCCTCACTGAATGAAACACCTATTTTCCAAAGAACTTGTAATGTTACAGATTAACTGCCTGCTCATGACTTAACCCAGGGCGTGTGCAAGGCAGAGCTAATGAATGCCTGAGATCGACTGCCAGCATGCTACGTACCCCCTGGCACTTCCACTGACGCATCCCTCATCCTCAGAGGACCCTGTGCCCTGCCCTCAGGTAAACTCATCAGCAGCCATGCTGCTGAAACAAAACTCTGCATCAAAGCTGACTATACTCAGTCTTGACACGAATTAAGGAAGGCACATTTTATCAATTCCATTTTACGGCAAACAGCTAAGCATTTAAGAGACACATTCCAGTATGCTTGTCTGTATATAATCCCTTCCAAAAATTCCCACAGTGCCTTTTCTAATGTGCTAATTTGCTCTTCAGGGCTGCTGGAGTCTGGCTGGCACACAACTTAGGTGTAGACCCTGTCTACAGAAAGATCGGTGAAGCAATAGAGAAGTGAAGAGCTTTCATGACTTACATAGCCAGATCTAGTAGATTCTGGCCATACAGGAGTGTCTAGTTTCTCTCACACTCTGGAAAATCTCCTCGATGGATCTTGGTTTTGCATAAAACCTGAAAAATGTGTCTTATTTTGAAGGTGCCTGTGCTGACTCGGTCTGCAGGGTCACATCTGCTCTCTCTTCAGCTGGCTTGAGTCTGGACACCATGTGTTGCTCCCATCTGGATGACACTGACATCAGAGAGGAGGTTTCACACTGCTATTTTGCTCCCTCTCCACGCACCCCTCAGCTGCTTGCAGCCTCTGGGGAACCCTCTCCAATGCAGGCATCAGTACAACACTGGGGGCTCAAGCCAGAGCAAGTCTACTCTGCCTGGCCTGCCATCTACAAATTTAGAGCTATGATCTGCAGAAAGAATGTATTTTCCCCCACAGATATGCTTAAGCCATTTCCTCTGTAACAGGAGGCTGATGTTACCTGCAAGTATAGGCCTAAAACACAAATAACCTGGGAAGTCGATTCCTAACACTATAGAAAAGGAGACTTTGGTCAGTCTTCATTGCTTACTGGCACCTTGCCTTCTGAGGCAGTTATTTAAAGGCACCAACATCGAGACTTTATTGTAGGTTTGTATTGCTAGCAATTAAAACCATAAAAGCTTTTCCTACCTGAAGAACTTGGGCATACCCATACGCTGCAGCAAGATGTAAAGCTGACTGCCCTTTGTTGTCTACAGCATTCACATCTGCTCCTGTCTGGATCAAATCATAGACAATAGCTGGCTGCCTGGCAGTGACAGCCACCAGCAGAGGAGTCTGAAAATAGCAGCACAGCGGATAAAATGTGAGAGTCTAGAAGCAGACACTATCATAAAACAACGAACAGGAAAACACAGTCTAGGATTAATAGTATCTAGAATCCTAAGGATTGTGGTGCATAAACCAAAGAGAGTTCATAGGCAGATTTTGAATCCCACACATTAGAACCCACAGCATCACGAGATGGGGGGCATTTCCCAGCTCCTGCTGAACTCCCTCTAGTGTTCTTCGGCCCTAATTTGGATGACAACCCAAGTCCAGCATTTTTGAAACACCGTTTATGTCAGGTGCAGCACTCTTAGCATAAATCTGTTGTTCATAAAACCTTCAGCCTCAGAGACTACTGCCAACATACAAATTTTCCTGGAACAGTGTTGTCTTAGATCACTCTGTGAACCATGGGCTGAAAAGAACTCATTCTCACTCCACCTAATTTTAGGAGCCTGCCAGAGGCACCTAAGCAAGGCATATCAATGCCCAAGTCTTCCTCTGCAGTAACAGAGAGACAGAGCTAGATTTTTCATGGCATCAGTTGCTCTCAGTCATGCAAAGCCCATACCCATCCTAAACAACACTGCAGGAGAAAGGGGTCCATATTACCTTTCCTCTGTGTTCCTTGGCATCAAGTCTTCGCAGCAATTTCATGCGCTCTGCAGCTGCCAATGTATATGCCCTCATACCTTTAGCTGCATAAATATGTAGAATTCTAAGACAGTAAATAAAGACACCAATCACTGCTTGGCTGTGAACCACCCTGGGGGCAAACAGTTTTACAGGGTAGCATAGCCACTTTGGGGGTTTTATACCCAGTGTTCCACAAAACCATGACGTAAACCCCAAAGGGCTTGACTTTGAAAGCACGCACTCCCATGGAAAGGGCTTTCTGCCTCAAAATAACTGCAGCTTTCATGCACCCTCAGCACTCCTGAGCTTTGCCATGCCGTCTCCTTTCCACTTCAGCACTTTCAGGTGAGATTCGCCCTTGTGCTTGGAGGTATCTAAGTCCTCCACAAAGCCTAGTGTTGGGGCCCAGTGTACCATATCATATCACTTATTGGGGCGATATGGCCTTGTATGCAATGGTGATATCTCACCATCCAGGGTAACAAACAGCCCCTTTGAAATAGTGTATTTGTAAACAGCCTGTTAAGCTCTACATCTTTATCAAAACTACTGGTGAGCGGGACTGACAAAGAGCTGTCACAACCCATAGCAGTTATGGGCTTGCTTGTGACGTGGCACTTAGCGACAGGGAAAACACTTCACTGCTTCACTTTGGTTGCCTGGCTCTACGGCTGGAGTTGGAGACAATTAGACAGAGCTTACTCGCCACATCCATTTCCCCAGGTCCTATTTGAAAGGGCGCTGGGCATGCACAGGTAGATTTGCAATACCCCCTTGTGCAGCAGGAGACCATCCTACAGGCAGTTATACCAGTCCCTGGCTTTGTTTCACTCCAGACAGCAACATTTGATACTGTTTAGTCAGAAGGCCGTAGGCAGTGGTTTCTTCCCTCAGGTAATTTTGTACCCCAGAGTCACAACTTGCAACTTCAGGAAGTAGAAATGCAAGCTCAGCATTACCTGTGGCTGCACACCCACACATCTCCAGGGATGCCAACAGAGGATAGTAGTGATTGAACTAACACCTGAACTGCAGGAGTGTTTCTGTGCAGAAGGACTGCTTGAGCACACAGTGCCTCCAGGTCATCTGTGGATCACAGAGCTCCTCCTTTGTCTGCCTTAATGTGCAAGATTAGCAGAAAGTCTAACAGCTAATCAATCTGCAGTTCTCAGCTGTACATACGTTGTTGAGCTAATTGATTGCTAAACCAATGCTGGTTTACCCTTTTCGACAGGAAATAAAACACTCTAGGCATATAAAAGTTACTGTAGATCTTTATTGAAAAAGATTTTGTCTTTTTCTAACCAGAACAACCCAGAAAGAAATTCTGCAACAGTTCATCATTGTTTTATATTCACACAGAGAATTTACATACAATGGAGTGAAAGAAATTTAAAAGCAATCTTAGCAACCACAGGCTTGATTCACAACTGCGTTATCCCAGTTTTAGCTACTGCATGTCTTAGTACTTATAAAACCAGAGTAAGCAGTGGTGAACTAAGCTCCTCCTAATTAATTTCTTTGCTGGGTTTTTCTGCAAATTTAAGCCACTAATTTCAATGCACCTGAAATCCTGCTATTTTCATACAACTTTGTGATCACTTACATGATCTATTGCTTATGTCTTCCAGATTTGTCATTATCGTATAACAAAACATGCTTTGAAAGTCCTCAAGACTTTCAACCTGAGCTCGCAAACCTCACTCAGGCATAAACTGTAAGGTCACTTGAAATATTGCCTGGGTGGCAACTGGAGTGCTGGACACCAGGTGATAAACAGTGAAATAAATTATGCTGCAGTTAGATTTGCAAATATTAAAATCACCTAAGGATCCTGGGCTTCAGAAAGCAGAAAAACCCAGAGAAATTGTATTCACCAGCCAAGAATCCCTTGTTTGTTAAGAAAACAATAAGCAGAGTTAGAAGGGGATGTATCTCCTGCAAATATATTTGTCTGTGGCATGGCACTCCTGAACATCAACAATAGTATTTACAGCTGTTAAAAGCTGTAAAAGCTACTCGAGGAAAGAAAATCAGAAAACTAAAATGTGTGCACCTGTGGGGCTGGGAGACTACAGCAAAAAGAAACTTTCTCTAGCAGTAAGGCACAAGAGAGGTCACTAAGGTTCCTTGCATCAGCACATCATCACCAACTTCATTCAAATGCAACAGAACAAACAAAAGTATTGCCAGCTAACAGCAATGCCATGAATTCCTTGTTAGACTAAAGTCCAGATTTTGGAAGACCTTGTCTTCTCAATGATCTGCTGATATAGGGCCATGTCTTGCAATTCTGACTCAAGCAAAATTCCTGGTAACTTCAGTGGGACCAGGATCTGTCCATTGGTAGAACATGCAGCATTACCAGCCAGCCACAAAATCAGGCCCCCATCTTGAAGATGGACATTTTAGAGTCCGAAAACATTCTGCAGCTGAAAGACTATGACTCTAAAGCACTGTCCCATACCTGCATGGCTGTGTCCCAATGACAGACAAGGTGAGACCTTCAAGTTACACCTTTGTGTGAACTCAAATGTTTCATCTAAGCTACGTTCTGTTTCTCTGTGAATAGAGATGTCTGACTGCACTGGCATTTAGTTCAGCTGTACTGACTTCTTTTCTTCAGACTAACACACCTACCTGCACCAGTAAAACAAAATTACACTTTACATTTTCCTATTTTCCAAAGAAGCAGTTCAATTTAGGAAAGACAAATGTGAATTCAGGCCCCAAAAATGTTTTCTAGTAGCCTAGATCAGGTGGAGATTCCTTCATGGACAGGGCAAAGACACATACATAAGGCATTTACACTGAGCTCTGGAAAGCAGTCATGTTGAACTAGATCTTGCCAATATTTAGAGGCAAGCGTACCCTCACCAAATGCTACAGTTGGCCATGGCTACACTATAATATGTCAATCTGAGATCATGCCACGTGTCTGAGGATGAAAGTCACCTCGTGCTGACGCTGAGCACAAGAACTACCCAATATCAAAAGCCTGCCTAGAAGAGGTAGCAGGAACTGTAACAGCAGATAAATCTTGTGCTGGGCCCCAGGACAAAGCAAGTTTCACACAATACTCAAGTCATGCTGTGCTAGAGGCAGACACCAAAATCACAAGTAAAGTTCCCACCCCATCCCCAAGCCTGCTTTTCCTCTGTACTCAGCACTCACTGTGGTGTCAGGTGGAGTATTGAGTAGGTGAGGATCAGGCCCCAGATGTGCAACTTAAAGCCCTTCAACAGAGAGAGCATGGTTTAAAACATACGTATCATTGTCTTCATCTTCTAGAAGCAGCTTTTCAATAGGCAATGTGCCGATGACTCGTCTGGCATCCTCCAGCTCCTGGGGGGCTGGCTCAGGAATGGAGATCGGCAAGGGCACAAACTGTGGCCCAGAAAGCGGGGAAGAAGCTGGCTGGTACTGCAAAGTAGAGGCTGGCAGCGCAGAGAGTGGCTGTGCCCATGGGAAGTATGTGAGAGGTGGCTGCTGATCCGTCACCTCGAGCTGAGGCACTGCAGCGGGGGTGGTGCTTCGGGGCTGTTAAAATAGAAGAGAAATAAAACAAAACAAACCAATTGGCCAGGTGGGGTGGGGGGAAGAACACAAACCAACAGAATAAGGATGCTCAGTTTCACTTTTAACATCCCTTTTCCTTTCTCTCTGGGTAAAGTGTTACACTGAGTGTGACAGTTTTCCCACGCTGGCTCCCATGAGAGTGGTGGCTGTGGGTGTCCCAGGTACTTGCTGCCAGTAGCTCACACTCATGTCAAGTTCCCTCTAGCTTTCTGTTCCCACTCCCACCCTCACTGCAAGCACAAGAGACAGTTGCACCCTGCGCTGAAAACTGCCTTGTTTGACAGTCTTTCCTGCAAGATGAATGCATGGGCACAACTTTGCTGCCACAAAGCTGAGGGCAGCTTATGCTGCCCTCTGCGAGAGTCCATCCTGACCAGCCCATCAGCCAAGGAAGAGTCACATTTGAAATGACAGCCCTTCCTCATCAGTGAAGGCCACAGGATGCAGGCACGAGCCTTTGCTGATTTGGTGGGTCAGTCTCAGTTGCTGAAGTGAAATATTAGAAGAAAAATAAACTGCTTGAGTTCAATTGAAACAGAGTTCTCCACCCTTCTCCTCTAAGAAAAAACAAATCACCTCAGGTCAGTCAAAAAGATTCTGTCTAGCCTGAAACCAAATATTCTGCTATGTTTGCATGCTATTTTGACCTTGCTCTTCCATCTTTAAATAGACATTTTTGAGACATTTATTGCCAAGTCACTCTTCCTGCTTCACCTGGTGGATGTGTTTTCTGGAATACCATTTGCCTTTTTTTTTTTTCAAGTTTGGAGTTAAATATTGAAGAATCCCCTGGATGCTGCTCAGATCTCTGGTAGGACTGTGTCCTAAGCATTTGTCCAGACAACAGCATTTATTGACTATAATGTGCATCCATTCAGTGAACTACTACTTTAATTGTGCTTCCTCAGGTATTCCAAATCCAAGATGAACAGCTCCTCAAGTTGGATTTGATGACAACAGTAAATGTAAAATTCCCCATGGTTATCCTTCAGCTGCAAACAGTATTCACCTTCTGTAAATAACTTTTCACAGACTTGGACAAACTCAGGGCAATGCAGCCCTGCTGCTGACTTGATGAGAGATGACTCATTTCCCAGGACAACAGCAAAGAACAGTGTATGTGTTAGTAACGTGGAAAGTCTGGAGGAGTGCAGAGAGCTGGGGAAATGGCAGTGAGGCATGCCTGATTTCAGCACAATCACAACTTTTTGTCCTGCAGAAATCATACTAACATCCAGCACAGTGCAGACACGGCCAGTGCTAGAACAACTATGTGGCATCGATGCCAAGACACACAACATTATAGTAATTAAATCAATCATACTAATTACATCCAGCACTGCCCATAGCTCTTGCTAGAAGGTGGGGAATTTGCTGTCATTTATACCTAGTTATTTTTGACTTACTGCAAAATTGGTGATCAGTGGTTGAGAAGTGTAGGTCAGAACAGATGAAGGTCCAACCAGTGTGTAACTGGGACACATAGGCTGAACATACATATCTGCTGTGTATGGACAGCTAACTGCTTCGTGGGACACATAGTCAGGGTAAGTGGTCCACTGAGTTAAAGGCTGTAAGGATGTGGGAGAGGGCTGTGAGATCCAGCCAGAACAGAGTGCTCCTTCATCTGTGACAGGCAATGCAGAGGCAGCAATATCCATATCAATGCAAGGCTGGCCTAAAAAACAGGAGAGGATTAAAGCCCAGTTCAGCATAGTCTTCCCTGCAGCAGGGCTGACAAACACTTAAAAAGATAGGGAAACATTACCCATTGGTGAATAGGAAGGAAGTGGCTGATGGGGCAAAACCACCTAGAAGAGAGAAGAGAAATACCCACAGATTAAGACTGTAAGCATTAAATTCAATCCTCTCTGAGAAGCACCGAGAAACAGAACTATTACTGGTTGGTTATCAACTACTGCTTGAATGTCCCCACCTGCCTCCATGGAAGGGCCAGCAGAACTGACCCCAGTCTGTTTATGGGCCTAGCCAAAATCCACATGTCCCTTCAGCTCCAGGGCGTCTTAAACAGTATTTAAACCTTGTGTTGCAGAGGAATTCCTCTTCAGAGAGGAGCCAGTCAATCTGCTTCCTCCTGGGAGGACAGATAGAGGTAGGCTGAAACTAAGAAGCAAATTGCCAAGTATGGCTCTGGCTGATCTCTTGTTGTGCTCTTGAACAAGCTGCTTAACTTCCAAGCCACCTTCTGTTCCTAGGAGTTAGATCCTGACAAGTGCAAAGCACTTTCATCCTTCATTAAGGCAATGGTGACTGAAGGTGCTCAGCACCCTAAAGGCACTCCACCTAAAGTAAAGACACATTTAACGGTATCTCCAGATAACATGAGGCTGTGTTGCCTTCAAAATGTTTTAGAGGTGCAAAGATTTCTTTCATTGCCAGCTGGTGCCAGGGCTGGTCAATCATTTAGCTACTGAGGAAGAATTTTCTGCCTCTGTTTGTTTTCTCTTTTACCGTTGTAGCTGCCGTTGCACTGGTATTATGAACATTTCCCCGTTTCCTTTTCAATAGCTCCTTCACTGGCTCTTTGACACGGACACCTTGATAGGGGCGAGGCTGCAGCTGCTGTTCTGGAGCAGAAGCTGAGGAAAAAAAAAAATGCAGTTTACATTTATTTTCACTTCTGCCATTTGCACAGAGTCAAAATCCCCATAGCAGCCTGCTTGTCTGCAGGCTGTACTAGTCAACGTGGCTGGAGTTTGGACTCATAACATTTTCCTCCTTAGCTAATGATGTCTTTTGGCCCATACATGATGTCAGATGGCATAGCCCTTCTTTCTACCTTTGCGGCTTGGATGCTGTGATCACATAGATGAATCATGAAGACAACCTAACCTGAAATAAGTATGCTTGCCATTCCCTCCAGCTGTTAAATACCTGCAGAAATACCAAGAAAACTAGCCTGCTCTTTTTGAAAAAAAGAGCATTCATGCAGAATTCACAGCACAAGAGCTCACGCAGGCCTCGCAGCCGGGATGGTCTGAAAGCCAGTGCTGGTGGTTTCCTTGCCGCGCTGGCAGGTGTTTTTATGGCCTGCAGAAGCCGTGCCCCATCAGGCACAGAGGGTAATGAACATGGTCTGTTGAATACATAGGCATATTACTCTAGATATTTATGAAAGCCAGAGAGCACGTAGTACAAGGAAAAGTGGTTGTTGCTGTTACACAAAGGATAATACTCCATTCCTAAAAGCAACAGCTACCAACAGACCTCCACCTCCCTGTGGGGATATATTTTATACATGAGTGAAATAAGAATAGTAATGGTGAGACACACACACTAAAGGGAGGTGAAAAATGGTGTCCCTCTTCAAAACTTGCCAGCTAGGTAGACAAAAAACAAAAGCAGAGAGGCAACAAATAAATGCTGATTTTTCCTCAAACTGTCTCTAGACTAAACCTTTCATTCTGCTGCCTTCAATGGTATTCCAGTGTATTAATTGTGATGTTCCACTTTTTTTTCCTCCTTAATCCCTGAGCCTGAAATTCTGTTTTCTTTAGGCTTCTGACAAAAACGGCCTGTTTATTTTATTCCTCCTGAGTTCACTTGTGTGTGTCTGCTTTATGTTGCTTCAGTGTCATTGATCTGCAGTGCAGTGATTTACACCCACCTGAAGGACAAATCAGACTGAGTATATACAACAGGCATATAATACAGATTGGTTAGTAGATATCTAGCCTATGACATAGCAATTGCTGGCCAGGTAGATACATTAAAAAGTAGAGATTAGATATTAAAGAGAAATACATTACATTCTGTACTTAGACGGAAGCTGTAAATGCAATGCAAATTAGAAAAGAATCCTAATTTGGAAACCCATTTAACTCATTACTAGTTTGGCATGCATACCTCATAGCTTTTGAGAGCAGGTAGGTATACTTCAGTGCTATCCTGGACCAGGGTCATGTTTCTGTTCCAAATAGAGCTTTGCTCACAGCCTGGCCAGGAGGTTTATAACTTGGTGAGCTGCACAGCTTTGAGGACAGTTATATTGACAACACATCTCGGAGCTTATACCCATAAACTCTGATCCATTTTGAAAAGTAAAGCTTACAGCCAGCTAAAAAGGCTTATCACAAAGCCTTGTGACAAGTGAAAGCAGAGGAAGCACAGTTCTTCATAAGCCAATATTATCAACCCATATTTTCCATGAAGTATTTGCAGACAATTGATAGCAGAAGGAAACCATGGGATATCAAAGCTCAGAGAGGCCCCGTATTTGTAAAGCCACTGATAGCAGTAGTGGCTACCTGCCCCTTTTTACTGCACTTTGATTTGTAAATATGCTAATTGATACGTTTCCATTTCTAAAGATCACAACTGCCCTTTGGTTTTATGAAGTACAGGTGGATATTCAGCTCAAATCTTAAACCAAAAATATTATTCCACCCAGGAAGCATTTATTCAGATTTACATCCTGTGCTTCACATCACAGAACAAGATGAATCATTTTACTTCTGGTCATCGTTCCCAGTTACATAAAAGTATATGCACACTGAGATGTTTCTATTACACCTTTGTGGGGGGAGAAAAACTGAGTCTAAATACAAACAGCGCAAGTCAACCTCAAAAAATATTTAACAGAATAAACATTTCTGCTTTCATTTCTTTAAAAAAAATGAAATACTTCTTCCCTTTCAACTTTCTTCTACCGTTAACTCTTTCTGACTCACTACATACCATTTAATCACGAAAACTTGATCGGCCATTATCAATACTTTTGGTACCAGACAGCACTACATTCATGTGTTGAACTGTTGTCTTTGCTACCTTTATGCATATTGGGAAAACACTTTGCTTTAAAATAGTAGCTGCAGAAAAGATGATTTTTTTTAGTCTATGCCTGATCTAACTCTGCTTTCTATAAACGTTCTTTGTGGGACTTTTAAATTGGGTTACTTGCATTCTCATGAATCCTGTGGATTTGGAAATGTAGTTAAAGAGAATTCAAGTCACATTAATTCTGCATACAAGCATCCACAATAGCTTTTAATACAGTTCACATTTTGCTTTTTAAATTTAATTGGTATTAATTTATCTGAGTGCAAACAATAGACAGTGCTAAAAAGTGCTGTGGTATGAGCTGTACTGAGAACTCTGAAAAGGAGCTGAATACTGGACAGGAGGTCTGAAATAAAGACCATCACAAAGGTGCTTTCTTGGTCTTACAAGACATTTATTTACATTTGGAAATTATTTATTTGTATTTTACTGAAACGCTCTTTAGAGGCAGCTATTGCTGCTGTTCTTTATGCTATGTGAAAACACCCACTCCGCCAAAGCAAATACGAGCTCTTCTATAGATTGCATGAGAGGCAGAACTGTACCTCTTGGGTAGTATCTTATCCCTGCGTCATCAGACTGATTTCAAAAGGCCTCCTCGCAGAATTAGGGTGGGGAAGGATGGCAGTTTCTGGCTCCAGGTTTGGGGGATGGGAAAGAAGAAATTTACTGTAAAAGCTGACAAATATACCTATTCAGAGTTTCCGGTGTAAGCAGAGTAACCAAAAAAAAAAAAAAAAAAAAAAAAAAACCCAAGGTCTGCAGAACATATTTCAGTTCCCCCAAGCTGACCTCCAGAAATAAAAATAATGCTAGCACAGCTGCTTTTCCACTGTTCAAGTGTGTACCAGGTCTGAGCACTACAGACGAACCACAGCAAAATGACGTTTTGCTTCAGTGTACAATTCCTCATAAAGCAAAAGAAATATGATCATTTAAAAATAAAAGCATTCTGAGAAATAATGACAATTAGAATATCCTTGTAAAGGAAGTACTGGGTTTTCATAATCTCCAACTCCTTATACCATGGTTGTCTTAATAAACTATGAAGCCTACCTTGCACCAAGTTTCAATTATATTTTTAAGTCATGAGCTGCAAATGCACTAAGGTCCGCATGCCCAAATTCCATTCAAACAAATGAAAGGAACAGCAGCACGTGTGCTCCAATGTTCTGTGCCCACTGTGTTCTAGCTTGTCTCGTACAATTCAAGGACCACAGAACAGCCATATGCTGTTCTTTAATAGGCACTGGATCTTGATTTGCAGCTCCTCTCCGAAGTTGGAGCAGTATGAAGCATCACAAGTCAAGACAGAAATGTAGGAATCTAATCCAACTGGTAGAAAACTTTGCAGTAGTTTCTATGCGTAAATATGCATTACCTCATTGCAATGCTTTTGTCAGGCTCTCTTACAAACCTGTGGTGTGTGTATACACTTAGGCTCCTTTCATCAGTGTTATCACTTACAGTATTTGTTGAATGTCGACAAAAGCCTAGCACAAAGCTTGAAGACTTTCGAGTAGTATTTCAAAGTGGCTGGATAACACAACAGCTAATGAAAAGGTACCAAATGCAGCAGTCCCACTAACTCTAAATATCAATTGCCAACAGAAGAAAGCCCATAATGATGTCTGGTTCCAGACTGCTCTGCAGCTCAGCCTGAAATTGTCCAGACTGCACAGACAAGGTTGAAGGTTCCCAATTTCAGTGGACTCTGAATGACCATTTGACAACTCCATTACCGTTGTTGTTAAGGCCACGCTCATCTTTCTACATTGCTTATTCCTCTGCCAATTGGTTTGCATGTAGGAAAAAAATATAATTTTTCCTGCTGAGTATGAGTCCAAGTTGTGCCGAACATAGCAGGCATAGCCAATGGGGACCTTGCTGTTTGCTTTTGGGGAACAGTTCCAACCCCAGCTCATGGCCTGACAAGAGCTTCAGGAACATGCTTCACAAGACCCCTTGCTAAAGGTAAGAAAACAGCTGAGCAGACTAACGGGTGGTAATCCTGTAAACCCTGGCCTTCAGTTGTTTGTGCTTTGGAGAACCTGAGGTATGTCTGCAGCACCTAGTACAAGAGTCAATAGTATCCCATTTTTGCCTGATATTCGTCATCCCCAGATTTTTGTCAGTACAAGCAGATGCAGTTTTTTCAAAGATACCTGCTTCTTAACAACATCCATGAAATGCTGGTCTGAGTAACAGATCAGACAGGGAAAGCATACCAAGGCATTGCCAAACAATTCAACCAAGCAACTTCAAAATGCATCCTCCTCTACATTTTTATTTAACCACTGCTGAAATTGGAGGGAAGATAATGGCAAAACAGCTGTTGGAAGACTGCAAGTATTGAAGCATGACAAGTTTCAGATCACTAAACTTCATATTAGCACCATTCGCCTTCACACACACATGAACTGCAGATCAGTTTAAACCTTCATCTTTTCAAACAAGTCAGAATGATTTCCCATAAGGCCAATTTTCAGTTTGAAATACACCGCTAATCTAAGAGTTTGCATGGCTACCTGCGCGCAACAGCAAACGACACACTTATCGCTATTTCAGAAGATTTACTGTTTCTTTGCTCACACACTGACATGTGACAAGCTTATCAATTGATCAGCGTTAACAGTGTAAATATTTTTCTCTTTTCTTCTTTTGCCTTCAGTGTAACACGATAGAAAACTTTTTCTTATTCGCAGTAACACCAAAAAGCAAACAGTAACTCTTGAATAACAAGATAAAATTGGATTTCAGTTAACAAACTAGTGAATTTCTGGCTTGATTTTGAAGATCAAATTACATTAGGCAGCTGCTGACATTTTTGTCGTACACAGTGAAATCTGGCTAATAAAAAGAAAAGAGTGGCTTAGCTTTGCATACACTACTTGGATGCTCAGACTCTAATCAAAACCTTTTTACAATAAGGCATGAATGCCCATTTAGCAAGGGACTAAATATTTCATCATGGTTGTCTGCATTTTACATTGGCTTCAAATACAGAGCCCTTCAAAAATATTTTCTGAAAAAATATTAAAGCTATTAACATTATTTTGGGTCTGTTGCTGCTTTGGAAATAAATCATGTGACCAGAGCTGACATTAGAAGTGAAACGGCTGCTTTTGTTATATTGATAATGTTCCACATTACATCATGGATCACTGTGAAAAGCACTTTGATAAAAAGTAGCTCTTAACAGCTAGGCAGGCAATCCTTCATATGAGATTTATTTAATCAACTCCCCTTGTATTTACATCCAGCCTACCTAACCATTAATAGTAATGGATCAGCAAGGAAAGACAAGATAATCTAAGTCCAATTCTTAGCTCTGCCAGGATCCCTGTACAAAGCTGAGGGAAGGATCACCCAACTGGTAGATCTCCAAAGTTATTCAGCTGCCCAAGGACAAGTGCTTTAATAGAACTGTCAAAAGCACTTTTCAGTGGTTTCAGAAATCCCTGCAAATGAGGATCTTCACTCCTTAGGCAGTTAGATTCCCCTGGAAAACTCAGAACTTTACAAATCTATACAACCAGGAGAAAAACACTCCTCATTCCTTTTGACTTTCTTCTGTTTGTACCGCTCTTACAACAACAACCTGCTAGTCCCTGCAGTGATCTTTAGGTGATGCTGGAAAAGTAATCCAACTGCAGCCTTCTCATGGCAACAGCCAGAGCTTGGATGCTTTGACTCTAATCACAACACCAGCACCCATTTATGCAAGGCAGTAAACAGTGTAATATTTGTTCAGGTCTCTGTGCTCCCTCAAGCATAGCCATCCAGCTGGGAGGCTTAAAGTGCACTGCAGAATGAGGGTTCCCTGGTCATGACCAGAGATGGTAAGCCTTGACTTTATCTACTGGCAAATTCCACAGTTTCCCTCACTGGGTTTCAGAGTGAAAAAATGGATTGATCTTTCTTTGTCTCTGCTTTGTGGTAAGTCCAGGGCAAGGAAACAAGGCACTGAAATTCATCTAACTGTCCAAGATCCCAGACAGTAACATGACAAGGAGTTACTCAGGAGAAATGGTCTTTATTTCAACTTCTGTCCTAGCCCACAGCATCCTCCAAGTTGTGTCATTTTTTAACTGATCTGACCGACCAGTCAAAAGGGAAACACTCTGAAATGACCCATCTGCTACTCATGCCTTTGGACAGAAAAATCAGTTACTTCTACCAAGATACATGTTAGTTTGGGTGGCTAGTAAGTACCAGGTCCCTGGTACCTGGCCTAAATTGACTAATACAGACCTCACTAATACATTCTCTGACCCTTAGAATTAACAAACTGCAATGCTGTGCTCAGAGACAGAATCACGTGTACAGCATTGGCAAATAAATCATGAAACAATTCAGAAAATGTTTATCTGTATTCCATTTGGCTATTTCTGGCTTCGTTATCTTGTCAATAGCCTTTCCATCTGAAATTATATGTCTCAAGGCCCCGGGTTTGCATGTCAAGGCCCATTTGAAGGGCTGAACATGCAGCTCTTTCTGTGCATCTGACATCCCAAATCTTTGAAGTGTTACCATTATTTTTTGTAGACAACTCTGATAAGGACAACTGGACTAGAGTGGATTATTGTCTGTACTGTTTGTTGCACTATAGATGGGTATTTCAATAAAGATTTAGTTAAATGCAAAGCACTAAGCAAACATCTGGGCAGAGAATCTGCTCTACAATAAACAGAAGAACTTGGAGCATGAGCAAAAGAGGCGAGTGACGGTTCATTGCTCAGCATAAGGAAATGAGCTCAGGAGGGTTCTGAGCTTAATTAAATCAATAGACTAAATATTTCACTTGCTTACCAACAACTCAGTATAGAATTTGACTAGGTCTTTTTCTGCTCTCTTACATAGCACTCTAGCTACCAAAGTCAGTGAAACATATTAGTCTGACTGTAGTATATTTCAAAATTATGCCCAGTATCTTTATTTTCAGGTGTTTATCTGCAGTTGGACGACTGTCAAGAATCAAATTAGCCTTTGATTCTAGCAGATCCATATGCCCTCATACCCTGCCAGCAACATTCTCGGGGGCATGGTATACTTTTGACTACTGTCCTTTTAAAAAAGGTTTCCTTCACACCTCCGGATGATGTAAATGAGTGGAAGTCAGGATAGAGCTGTGCAGAACCTATATTCTGTTCTGACACAAGGAAGGTGTTGCAGATTGGCAAACAAAATGATAACTTTGTATTTTTCCACCTGGATAGAAACAAAATCAAGGGGAGATCTGAAGGCATATGGGAAGCAACATGAAAGGCTGACTAGTAATCCCTGCTGCTTTGATTATCCTAACAACAACAACAAACTTCCAAGTGCCAAATACAAGTTGGATCTATTGGCCACATAGCAGTGATGGCTACTAAAAATTATCTGTTTCAGGACAAGAGAACCCCTATTACAAAGGGGAAGCTGAGATAGACAGAAAGTGTCTTAATTGTAAGTCTCACCCGCACGTCCTAATTCCTCTCAGCCCGTAATACTCTTTCCATTTTAGTAATGCAAGCTTTCCATTTAATTGCTTATGTGGTCATTTGTAGACCCTGACACCTGCTTTGTAAAGCATGGATGGGTTCAACTTTCATGCTATCCATCTTTCCCAGTGGGGTTTTTACCAAAAATAAAACTCACAAGGTGCAGCATATTGCAGTTTCACCTCTCAGTCTCATTATCTGATACTTTCAGAAAGGCTGTATAGAGCCCCACATCTGTTGTGGGCACAAAAGGCCTACTGCACTTAAAAAGCATTTGGGAAGAGGTTTTCAAAGGTGCAAAATTAACATATTTCAGTTGCACTGGTCAGTGGAACAGCTAAATAGCTGAATGTCTGCCTTATGCGCAGAAGTCCTGTTGGACTGCAACAGGAGCAGTGTCCAAAGCATTTGACCCAGCCAAAAGCCCCACCTAAATATAAAAATCCTGCAGAATTTCAACCTGCTTGCATACCCTCTCATAACAGAAACCATTTGGATGAAAGGTATGTTCATTTTGTTTTCAAAATTCAACACGAGGTAACTATCTGCAAAAATACACATAAGAGGAAAATAGCTGGTGCTGCCCATTAGAAATTTCCCATCCCTGAAGTGTTGCCGGGCTACAGAGTGGGCCTGCTCCCATTCAGTGGAATTCTGCCAAAAGCTGGGAAGTCCCGACCAGTCACTTCACTTCTGCCGTGGGAGGGGATGCTTTCAGGCTGAGGCTCTCTGGGGTTTTGCTGAGCGGAAGCTCTGGGCCCCACTCCTGCAAAGAAGTGCACTGTGCCGTGACCCTGAAGGAACGATTTCCAGTGTGCAGGGCCAGCCATGCGAGACTCCCTGGAGGACAAGAGTCTCTGACCATAGTAGCTGAGGGCAAGGTCTGTTAGTTTGCCTTCTGTTCCTGCAGAGCTTTCTATAGAAGTGTCCCCTGAAGTAGCGGGAAACTGCCGTTCAGAAGGTGCCCATGAGAAATGCCCTCTCACAAGGTCACATCTATTTAAATGAGTTATTTTGTCACTCATGGGCTTTCAAGTTGGAGAGTTTTTTGTTCTTTGGTGTTTTTTGGTTGTTGTTGGGTTTTCTTTTTATAGCTGGGGAAAATGTATGGAAATGATACCATTCCTTTTGAAATTTCCTATTTTGATAAAAAATTATTTTAATCCAAGTTAAGCTGTCCTGATGGAAGTGGTTACCAAAACTTCTACATAATTCCCTTTCACACAGATACAGACAGAACAAAAATTTCTGCCTCTGCCTTTGCTTTTGAGCTGGCACTGTGCTTGACCAGAATTGCAAATGCAGCTCCAGCTGGGGAACCAACTCTGTACCAGTAAGGCAGGAATGTCCCAGCGTCTAGTGTGCCCTTTGCCTCCTCCAGCAATGTAATGGTACATAACCTACTCATATGCCCATATTTCCTAGTCATCCTGCTGTTTGATCATGCAAAGTTGGACTTAATTGTCTTGTTTTCTAACCCAGTCTTCTCCAGAAACCAGGTCCATACTATGAAATTGGTACAGAAGCCTTAGGAAATTAAATGCCTGACTCCAGTTGACTTTCACTGGCACTTCAGTTCGTGCCTCCCTTTGTCTTCCTTCTGGCTCCATTACTGCAGCATTCCTGCTGTCTCTGACAGATCCCAAACAGGATAAAGGTCTCTTTTACATGTGTCCCAATACATGGTCGCGTGCCTCTCTAGTCTGGTTACTCCATAATACGGCAGCTTAGACCACAAGGAAGTAATTTACCTGCAGGGTGAGAAATGTCAAACCCTGACATCCGTTCCTGGGAGTGCATGGCTAGGTGTCAGCCTAGGTCTCATTTACCTGGCTGTCTGGCAGCGCAGTACCACAGGTGTGCAAACCAAAACAGTTGATCTTGCCAGCATGAGAGTCATCTGTTTCTACACTGAATATGGGATGCTTTGTCCCATACTTGGGGAAAAGCTTCACCCGCCCTCAGAAGCTCCCCACAGACTTATTGTCCATCTATGCAGGACAGATACCTGTACTGACCTTAGCAATCTATCTACAGTCGCACAGGGGGTCTGCAATAGCGCAGGCAATTGCACCCAAGCTGCCTGCATCCCAGTCATTAGAATACTCTTGCCATTTACCTTCAAAGTCAAAGCACATGATTCATTACTGTAATGGTATAGAAATGAAGTAGCATTAATAAGACAACAGTTCCATGTTGGAAAAAAGAACCCTAACCATGCAATGACATAGCAGATAAAGACAGCAAATTGCAACAGCGAGCACATACTCAGCCAGGCAGCCACCTACAGAAATTTCCTCTCAGCCCCTTCTGTGTCTTAGCAAACACAACGCCAGTCTGCTCTAGCAACCAGCCCAGGAGTCAGAGAGAAGTCTGGCCACTCCACTTGCCACTTCATCTGATGGGTGTGAAAAGGACTTCCTCAGCAACAGAAGTCAAGTCAAGGCACTTACTATGTCCGATGCAAGCTTTCAAAACAGCCAAGAAGCATTGCTATAGCAGGAGATTCAAGTCTTGATAAGCTCGTGGGGCATGGAGGGACAGGCAGGTTGTTGGCCAGAAGTTGTCTTGTCTAGAAACTATCAAGAGGGAATGGCTGACATCAAGATATAGGCTTTGATCTCTTCTCATTTGTGATACCTGCTTATCTTTGAAAGCACTGCATGTGTCGAAGAAAAAAATGCACAGGAAAAATATCAATTCAGTTAACAATTTTCTTCTACCTAAAACATCAGGTTGTTAGTATTGCTCTGTCACTGCAGAAAGAAAACCCGAAACAAACTACAAATAGACTTCCGAGATGGAAGATTAGATTCAAGATTTGAATCTAATAATCTTGCAACATGCTCCACATCGTATACCTACTGATTCTGAAAACAGCACAAGATAAATAGGGAAACAAGGTGTGTTGCCATAGTGTTCCCTCTTGCTGCTAAACACCTGTCAGATAAATTGAAACACAATTGAAAAAGCAGTCAGAGCTTCTTGTTATAGGACGTTACAGACTACAGTATAATTTCAGATATGCATTTGAGCTTCCGAAGTGTTCAACTGAAAAAAAGCAGGGGAAATGTGTAAGGAGAAAACAGACTTAACTGCTAATAAGCTCAGAAAGGCATATGTGTAGTAAATCAACCTCTGAAAAACATACAAGCTATTATATAAAGAAGATTAATGTTAGTTCCATATCAGATATGTCACCGGCAAATGTTTAAGAAATCAGCTTCTTCCATTCAGGTATTCTTCCAGGTTAATGGAACAGCATGGTGAAATGCAAAGGATGGCAGCACAGTTGCAAAAATTAGCTGCTTCTACAGATCAATACAGTGAGAATTAAAAACTTGCAAGAAGCAAACACCTACCTGTATTTATGATCAGTAAACTATTCGACCAAAGGTGAGCCAAGAGGAATGAAATTGTCTTGAAAACAAGAAAACTGATTTCCTGTAAAGTCATAACTGTATTGCCCTCTACTGCTTTGTTTCTTATCTTTTTTATTAGTTGAAAAAAAGTACATATCAAAAAAGGCATAGAAATTAGATTTCTCACAGGTTTCACTTTTAAAAAGGAAAATTTTCTGGTATGTAACCACTGTAACCTTTGATATAATACCTGCATCCTGTTATTGTTTTTATGAATCATAGTCTTCCACTTGATTCATAGTGATGAATGCCAACAAAGCAGCAATGCCGCCCTGTGTTAATATCCCTGCTGGAAAATTAGCATCATGCCTTATCATTTGCCTCTCTTAAGCCATACATGTCTTCACGAGTATTGTCTCTCATGCTATGCTAATTCTTACTTATTCATTACGATCTTCAAGTTTTATTGCAGTTATGAAAAACAAATCAGTACTCACTTACATTTTTGCCAGTGCATATTCTGTGTCAGGATGAGTCTTTTTTCCCCTTTGATGAAGGTAGCTTGTCTTGTTAATACCTAACGTGTGTTTGACTCCTTTACGGGGATGTGATAACTGACTGTCAGGATGTTTCTTTCAGCTTTTTAAAAGCCCCATGTTCCCGCTGAACCCTGTGATGTCATCACATCCTCTAACCACAACCACTTCTATATTTTCCCTTGCTCTATATTGTTCTTCATGATGCTGAACAGTTCCTCCAAGAGCAGTGAACTCTGGAAGATATTATGCACAAAAAAGCACCCGATATCACCAAAATGTATTTGAGCAAACAATCAGACTTGGAACTTGCCACTCGTGGGGCTTTTACCACAGATTTGTAAAATTAGGTCAAAAGGTTGTACAGGAGAAAAAAAAAAAAAGGGTCTTTTACTACGATCTCAGCCTTCTGTGGCACTAAGGATGGTCTTGTTTCACAAAAGACAGCCTTCTGCTGCTTCACATGGCATAACTATTGGCTCCGTACACTTCATCTAAACTGAACCAGCACACATCCTATGTCTGCCTGGCCCTTTAAATACGCAACACTTTTAAAATACAAAACTTGTGTGTTTGCTCCTGCCTTATGAGAATCTCAACTCCCTGGGGCCACTAAATTTGAACTTATGAGGAAACACCTGTAAATACTTCAAGCCTCATTAAACAAGGACGTCCTTAATTTTAAAAAGAAACCTTTTTTTCTGTTTTGTTTCTATCAAAATACAACACTTCTGACTAAAGAAGAGATGGCCCTTCCAAAATAGCTTGCAAAGCCAAAGGAAGGCTGAGAGACACTTGCCATAGGAGTTCAAATAAGTTCTTAGCATTAATAACAGCACCATTATATCTTACCTATTCACACCATTGCATGAACATAACTTCTTAAACCTCTTAACATTCTCTCCTCTAAAAATCAGATCATTGTGATGAATTTTCACATGTAGCACTGACTTAGGAGCTTCATTTCCAGAGCAATATTTGTTGGAGGCTGCATAGGGAGTGTAGGATTCTGGCATTCCTACCTTCCTGTTCAGTTTTTAATCACTGAATTGCCATGGCACCAAAGTTTGACTTCAAATTTCTCTTCTCAAAAAAAGAACAAGGCAGGATCTGATGAGTTCTTTGGACAGGAATCTATTAAAAAAATCAAATCTTTTCAGGGATGCCAAACACCTCTCGGGAGCAGGTCCATTTTGTGAATCAGTTTGTAACATAATATTAGTGCTGCATATTTCATGGAAAAACTCAGATTAATCAAATGAAGATGAATGCTTAATTGTATTGCCTCTAGTTCAAAGATTTGTCCAAAAACCCCAGAGATGCAAACCCCAAAACAAGCAGAGTGGAATGAAATAAGCAATGTGTACCTCCATATTGCTGCCCTCCAAAATAGCACCCACATCCTCAGTTCTCAGGCACAAGGGCATTGTTTAGCCACGTTTTGCACACCTGCATTAATGCTTACTATCAGCGACACAGTATAATATCCTCTCTGTTGTTGAAATGCTTAGTAATAACAGCAAATCTGTCAGCTAATACTTCATAGGTGGACAAGTAAGCTGGAGTCTAACTCACAGCCCAGTATAGCCAGATGAAGTTAGGAAGCGTACTGAAACTGGCTTCAGTGGCATTTCAGTTACACCTAGGCAGAAAGAATTCGTGGACTCTCATATCTCCAATATGAAAGCAGTATCATATTTCTCCCTAAACTAATGGAACTTCATTTTAGAAACCTCTTAAATTTGTAGAATTAATATAAATGCTTGTAGCGCAACAGGGAATCTCTTCCTGACAAATTATGTTCTTTGAAAGCCAGGGCCCGATATTATTTTTAGATTTATTTAAAATCCACAGCACATGGCAATCTCAGGAAATACTGGGAGAAGTTCCCGGAGTTTGGCTTGAGTCAGTGCATAAGGCAATGTCAGAGAGTGTTTAGAACTGTACTCTGCTGTAGTTTTCTTCTGGAAATACCTGAATTCTGACTTCACAGAGCTACTGGAAAACAGCACGAGAAATCAAGTTTTTAGGCAGGTTTCTGCCAGGAATACGACCTTTCTTGTTAAATATGAGAACACACTTTGTACACATTTGTGCTCTGCAGAGTAGTAGAAGCACAGTCTAAGATTTGTACATATCAGGTCTTATGTACATGTGAAGACAAACTGCACAATACATGAAAGTAAATATACAAACTTGTATTAGAAGAATCTGTATATGTGTATCATCTCACCTTTAACTATACTTTAATTGTGCTTAGAAAAGCTGTGGATAACACTAAATCACTCAGGATTAAACTGTTTTTAAGGTCTTTATATCAATACTTTAAAAATATGAAACCAGACAGATAAAGTCTTGTAATAAACACCTAAAAGGAGGAAGTTTCAAAAAAGGGCATGTGTTCCACAGGTAAAACAGTTAGCACTATTTTGGTGACCGATAATCATCCATTTCCATATTTTACACACAGTTACCAGTTAAGCTTTTGACGTATTAACAAAGAATCACTCTCCAAAAAGTAATTTCACAGTTATACATTAGGATATAAAGGGGCATGTGTGTGTAGCTTGGTTACCCTGCACCATACCAAGCAAAACAAAAGGTCTGTCAAATATGAGCCTCTTCTTATTTCATGCCTTTTACAGAAAAATGCAATTTGGTTAAGCACCATTCTAGTAATGACGTCCAAAGGAAGAGACAAAAGCAGAGAGAAAGATGAAAAACATCACTTTGCAAGTATCATATTTGTCTCTCCCTTTGACAATTGTTCGCAAATCATCATTCAGGTTTATAGTTTCTAAATACGGCTAGAGCCCAGGTTATTGTTAGATCATCAAACAGCATCGACAGCAGGAAGGCGACTTGTGGTTAGCTGTACCTTTAAAAGACACTCAGAAAATTAACTGCAGCCTTTCCCACTAGATGACTAGATGCAAATCCAGATGCCTCTGGTCATGCCTTGACCCGTTCACCATAAAACCAAAGCAACAAGCTCTATGTCAGGCTGCATGTTCAAATCAATCAAACCTTGGTTTGGCAAGGAACATCTCTGCCCTGAGTCAGGATACAATTTCTCATGTTCTTGTTGGCTACGCTTTGGGTCATGTCCAAAGACCAAAAGATTCACAATCAGCATTATAATTTGGTCTGACCACCACACACGACTGTTCAAAGGACAACCTGAAATCAGCTGCAAAGCACAACAGAGCACCCCTGCACTGTATACAGTGCAGAAACTTCTATTTAGACCTGTAGTGAGATGCATTTCTCCTAAGCAGTGTTGGTGGCTCTGTACACACAAGAAACCAACCAAGGGTTGCGGCAGATCCCAGTGGACCCCTGCAGCTGATCTCGGCAAGGATGGTAAGAGTGGAATGTAAAGATGACTCAGACTGCATGTGCCTTATCTCCTCTTTCAGCCAAGATGATCCAAGTGTGGAAGAGAGATGCCCTGCATCAGTCTTTCCTTCATTAAAGGTATGTGCGATGTGTACCTTATCAGACAATGCCAGGTGGACAACCAATGCACCAGCCACAGCTTTCAGAAATCTGCAGCTCCTCTGCTAGTAAACCACTCACCACCAACCAGCAGGCAAGACTTTCATCTGAAGACTCAAAGAAGTTGCAGGGAAATCCATGCTTTCCTCTTTCACACAACAAAGCCTGTCTCCATCTCCAGTCTCACCTGTGGGCAGCAGTGGATTTACTGAAATCCACTGCAAAGGACAAAGAGCCACACAGCCTCTAAACAAACCTCCTCTTGCCACCCATTCCCCCCGCTACAGAAATGCAGACGAGCAGGAAAAGTGATTGAGAGAAGGCTGCTGTTTGGCAATCTTACAGCTAAGCTCACTGCAAACACCAATGGATATATACTATAAGCCTGACACTTCTGTTAAGGGGGAACTAAAACCAAGAACTGTGTCTACTCTGTCTGGTAGCAACTGTGCCTACTCAGTGCTGACAGCAACAAGGCCCTCCAAGAATTTTGAGTATACAAATGACATAAAATCATAGAGATATGTTTGAGAATCTGAACCTGAGCTTTATCTCAGTCCCTCATCTCTTTGATGTTGTCTTATTCCCAGGACAGCAGTTGAGATCATAAGTAATTTTCTTCCAAAAGTGGTTTATTGCTGTTGACAGATGTCCTGGGTGTCGTTTTTTGTTGTTGTGTGGGGTGTGGATTTTTTTCTTGTTTTTTTCCCCTTTTTTTTTTTTTTTAAACATTTCAATATTAGCACTTTAATACTGCCATACAACGTAAGAAGTATGAATATAAGTAGTTGTTTGATATTTCAGAAAGAAACTAAATTAATAAATGGATCTCTACCTTGTAGTTTTGAATGAGTGTTTAAAAGACAACCATGCCTAGAAGAGGTTCTCATACTTCTTTCCTCATCAATCGGGAGAGAATAGAGGAAATAAAAAATTGAGCCTCATTTGAGGCACCAAGGTCTGACATCTGATTGAAGAAGATTTGCCATTTCAGACTACAAATTCTATAACCCTTGTGTTTATTTTGTAGGATGATGTTACATGTGAAAAGGCAGGCTTAAAAAACCCTCAAAGCCAAAGCCCTTCCCCAAAGTCAAAGTCTCCGCTGGATGCAGAGATGAGCCATGGCTTGCCACAAACAGTGAGAAGATAGTCGATTTCTTTGAGAAGCATGAGGGACGTGACAGCTACTACGAACCAGGGCAGAGGACAATGGGAGTGAGCTGCACAGCGTGTCACAATGTGAATTTTGTGAATTTTCATGCTCTAGATACAGACCGTTTACCAGAGGAACAAGTCCTCAAACACTTCTAAAGGATGTTTGAAGCAAAAGTGTTACTTCAGTCAACAAGGTGATGGGCAGGAGAAGAAAAATAACAATTAAAAATTAAAAATAATCAAAAAAGAAGAAAATTTCCCATTTTCAGCAG
>Ga0181612_173163_pt1 | contig 35926 bp, 17 predicted proteins | sample HoacroProtozoa21_FD_119630 | JGI IMG/M metagenome (GOLD analysis project Ga0181612, IMG submission 119630) | Hoatzin crop microbial communities from Cojedes, Venezuel. Combined Assembly of Gp0051906, Gp0051904, Gp0051908
AAGATAAAAACCAACCTCCTTTGGATGCTTTGTCACTGCTGGGGAGGAATCTTGAGGTAGGCTTGAGGCCTTTCCTGCTCTTCATCTGTGGTGGCATCCTTAGGGCTGCCGCTATAGTGGGGCAGCACAGCTAGTATTCCCAGGGCAAATCCCCAGGTCATGACATCCTGGGGTTTTACAGTGCACTCAGGACCTCACTTTCCTATGTTGCGGATGGGCTGTGCTATGCTGTGCCCAGCCTGGCAGCCTTTGTGTAGCCTGCATGCTTTATAGTCATGTCTTGTCAACCGTGCTGATTAGAAGGGATGGTCCAGCATACTTCCTGAAAAGGTCCCATGTCCCTGGCCATGAGGAATGGAACACATAGATAGTCTAAGCTCACACTCCTGTAGATAGATGTTATCCATGCTTACAATGATGCAATGGTTACAAGATGTAAATATGTGAAGAGGGAAGGTTATCACTAAAACCTAGGTTGTGTGCTGGGGTAGATCCATCATTCTTCACTGTGTGTATGGTCTGAAAATGGGATGATGGATTGTCAATTTGCTGTTGAATGGATATTGAACACAATCAAAACTAAAGCTGACTAAAGAGTTGCACTTATATGTTCGCATGGAATATCATCTGTGGGTGTTGCTCTTTGATTTTTGTTCTGGTAAGCAAGGTCTGCAATCCACTGGCTAGCGGAGAATTTGGTTATGTGTAGTCCTTTTCTCTCCTGTTGTCTGCCTGTCAGCTACCTGCTCTGCTGGGAAAGGACTGGTGAGTAGGGAGACTGAAGAGGAGAACCCCTGCTCTCTGTTTCTGGGCTTGGGCATCAAACAGCTGAAAGGTGGTTAGAAACTGTTTCAGCTCTGACTTCCCATCCCTGCCACTCAGATTGTAAAATAAAAGGGAGTAAAGTCACCTTGTTCTGTTTTTGCCCTTGGAGTTGCTCAAGGATTCAAGAATTGGACTAGAGGATATTGTGGGCTTAGTGCTTATACAATTTATGTCCTGTTCTTGTACTCTTTCCCCCAAGACTCTGCTGCTGATTGCAGTCCATGTTCATTTTCATTAGAAGGGTAAGTATAAGCCCATGTATCCCAAATACGAAAACTTTTTTTTAATGGAGGGGAGGGACAGGTTTGGAGAACAAAGTGAGTGTGGAGGCATTAAAAAACCGAGAACAAAAATAGCTGGAGGCACCTTTTGAGTACGAATGTCCTCAGGATCCTAGAACACTTGTGAAGTCAACATACTGGAGGAGGTTGTCCTTGCTTTGGATATGTTGCAACTATTGTCACAAAAATTTTGGAAATTATTTTAGAAAAATGATCAACCAGTTTTAAAACTCTGCAATGAATTTGCTCTAGTTTTCTTTGGATGTGCTGAGTATCTCTACCTGGAGTTTGTGCTTTGGAATAGCCAGTTTGCTGGGACTCCATTCAGGCTCTTAGGGACAGCAGAGAAATGGGGGTGGCTTGGATCCTACTGTTGTCCTGGGAAGGGAAAGGGAGAGCTTAAGGCCATCTCTAACCATTACAGCAATTAGGAAGCTTCATATTTCTGTGCAGCTTGGTGGCTGAGATATTTGTAAGACTTCTTTTTCATCCTGAGATTTTTAATCTGAAAAGGTCTCTAATCTGTAATGCAAGCATGTGCCTGTACAACTACAAATTCTGTGGGGAAAAGATTTCTAATTTCTCCTATTAAAGTATTTTCTCAGATTCTGCAGTTCAAAAGCTAAGGGGAATTACTATTGCTAAAAACCTTATATGGAGATGAATTTGTCTAATGAGAGTGTGTGTACATGCATTAAAAATCTTGCAGTGTATAAAATATTGCGGAAATGTTTGTGCAGGCTTTCAACTAAATTTTATTATTTTAGATAATTCAAGATTCCTCAGTGCCAGATGGAAACCTCATGTTTTTTGTCTGCTACAAAAAAAATTGTATATGTAAAGGCATCTCATTATTTCTGTTGTCTGTTGTTTGCATAGAAGTGAATGCCATTCCTGAAAAGATGCTGAGCAATGTTGCACTTTACTTTCTGTACGCTAACGGGCTATTCAACAAGGAGTCAGAACAAAATAAGGTTGAATATTCGTATTTGAATGGATGTCTTCTGTGCTGACCAAAACAGAAACGTCAAAATTTCAGAGAATAGGAAAATGCCTCCCTCTCAGAAGACTCATGAGAATTCTTTGTTTTGTTTCAATCTTTGCCTTGTTGCTCCTGTGAGCTGCAGCTGCTTTCTTCAGTTCACATCAATTTGTGGAATGCACTACTTTTTGTTTGTTAAATCTCTCATGATCCAAGTTGTGTTGCTTTGCAGAAACGTGTTTTATTGTGGAGCCCTATCCAGTTCTCATCCACCCCTGCAGCTGTATAGCCTGTGGAGGCTTTCTGAGCTCTGCAGCTGTGGAGACGGGTCGGGAAGGAGAGCGTTTCTTTGCTGTAGTTACTGAAGTCATATCAGCCATACATGGCTGTACAAGGCCTGCCCCCAGGGACAGAGCCTGTGATTGTGTCAGATCTGATGACAATATAGCAGGAACACATTTGTGCCTCTGGAAAGACTGGTGATACATGAAGCCCACATATGCCCTTACCCCTCCACAGGGGATAGTTTTTTCTGGCTCATTGTCAACCAGACAGGAAAGACACTTACTTTAGAACTCTTTAAATCTCCTGGCATATAGCTGAAGCAAGGAAACTAGTCAGGGAACAGGAGTTCCTGGAAATCGGTGGCAGCAGATCTTTTGCCTGCTACCTTCTTCTGTTTCCTAAAAGAGGCTGGGAGCTCCTCCACCGCCATTCAGTCATTTATTCTGATCCCAGAGACTGGGGATTGTCACCACCATCACCTCAAAATGAAGCCATTCAGCAGCCTCTGCCATTAGCAAGAAAACAAGTAGGAACATTTGTGGGTCTGAGGTAAATGTGAGGTGGTTTCTTGCAGGTAAGGGGTTTAGCTCCACAGAGGCACTTGAAGAAATACTAGTAGTAACATGAAGTCAGTATAACTAAGTTAAAGTATGCCCAAGTGCCTTTGGGAGGAGTAAAGAGATAGCTGATTCACATTGACTCTCTTGGCCTCCCCATGTACGAGCTGTGAGTCAGAAGCAGTGAGATACATCGTATTTGTTCTTTTCCATCTCTTCAGCAATGAATATACATCCAAAATGCCATGTGTCCAGGTTAAGTGTGGTAACTGTAATCCATCTGTGTGAGAGGGCAGAGGCTGTTGAGGCTATTATGCAGCTATTCTTCACAGCAAAGTCACAGTAGCAAATTTGAGACAGTTGTAGCCAGTGTTCTGGACCAAATACCTTTTCTCCAGAAAGGCTGTGTTTCATACTGTTTGTTTAATGGCTGTCAGTTAATAAACTTGAGAATTAATAGAAGGCTGATGGGCCACATTCTGTCATTCTTGGATATTCACATGGTGTGTGGATCTGCATTTGAAAAGTGTTTGGTTGTTTTGTTGTTTGTTTTTTTTAACAGCTGGCTGGTATGAAGGGTCACTTCACCACTTTTTGGGAGTGACTATGTACAATTTTTTCTTTTGGAACTGAAATTGGACTAAAATTGTACCTGTCTTTGGCTTCATTACATCCCACACAGCCTGCCTGCTCTTTTTCAATGGATGTGTGAACCTTGAAAAGTATAGAGCAATTTTTCATTGTGGCTGAATTAAACCTTGGAGTGCTACATATTTGTTCTGCATCCTTCATCTGAGTTACAAATTACTGATGCTAAAGCAGTAAGGTCATTATCTCCTATTTCCTGTTGCTTTTGGAACAACTAACTGTCCAAGAAAAACTGTGCACACACAGTACTAAAACATGTTCCAAAAAGGATTGCTCTGCAAAAACAAAGAACTGGGTTTGAATTCCATCAGTTAGCTGATATCATTATCTCTAGTGCTTTTGAGATTGATTATCTTTAAGTAACGCCTTGGCTAAACTTAACATAAATCCAGATTTCAGAGGGATGCCATGTATGCCAGTACTAAAGAAGGGGAAATATTAAGAATTGTAAAATCCTTTCTAGATCTTGGCCTGCTAAGGAGGGTAGAATAAGAATTCTGAGAATATCTACTGTTTATTTCTCTGCTATCAACTCTTTTTCTGTTTCCACCCCTCAAGGAAAGCTTGATGAGCTGGTTCCTCATAGAATTTGTCGCTCTATGTATGTATAAAAGTTCTGTGTATTTAAACTTCATAAGGCAAAATGCGTATTCCTCATCCAACAGACATGAAGTAGTTTTTGTTGGACTGCACCCAGAAATCTGAAGAAAACTTATCTCAGTTAAGAGTTATGCTTATGAGGCTGACATTGTGTACTGGAAATAAATATAATGCATAGGCATGTTTTTCTGTTTTCTGCTGCAGACTTGGGAAGCCCTGAAGGGATAGCTGTAGATCATCTAGGTCGCAACATCTTCTGGACTGACTCTCAACTGGATAGAATAGAAGTGGCTAGGCTGGATGGGCGTCAGCGTCGCATCCTTTTTGACAGTGGCCTGGTGAACCCCAGAGCGATTGTTGCGGATCCTATGAGAGGGTATGGATATATTGTCAAGAGACATGTGCAAAGCGTGTTTTTTGTTTGTTCCTTTAATGTGAGCATACTCTCTGAGTCTATGTTTTTAGGCTGTCTGTAGACAGTAATGGGACTACCTTTTCCTAAAACAACGAACAAACAGAAATGGAGCAATCCACTTGTGCCCTGTGTCTGAGTGGTATACAACAAATAAAACTTCTAGAATGCTTGCTAGGTAATACTGTGGTATTTTGTTGAGAGGTTTGTGAAATACTTATTGGTACCTTGCTTGCAGTATATTATTTGCAGAATGACAAGCATTGCCCTTGCCTAAAAAAAAAATTTTTTTGCAAGATAACTGGTCTAGATTAATCAATCTTATATTTTTGTTTCCATCATTACAGTCCTTCTTCCTGTAGAATGTTCCTTCTTTGAAAACTTCCATGGTGTCTCTTCTGTCATCATTTTCACTTCTGTCATTTGATTGCGTGAGAAAGTCATATTAGGCTTCTACATGAAGATGCAGATGACTGCATACTTTATAAATCAAGCCTGTAAGCTGCAGTCACAGAAACAGCCAAGCAGAGCGTCAATAGGAAAGTGTAAATGTTTTCAAGTTATGGTTCCAGCCTGCAAAAATGGAAGTATGTGCATACTTTTATGTAGTCTCTGATCTGGTGACATTTTTTGTCTCTGAATATTGGAAGAAATACAGGGAAAATTAAAACTACTGCAGAGTCCATGGTAGTACTCCATGTCTGTTCATTAATGTCTGAACTTGCCTGCTGTTGTCCTGGCACAACTTTCTGTAGTGTGGCCACTGAGAACAGACACTGCAGTCAAATGACTCAGAAGCACAGAAGCAAAGAGGCTTTCTTCTCAGTCTTGAATTGCTGGGAAGCTTTACTAAATGATTGCTTAATTGATATAATAGGCATTTGGAATGCTTTTAGGTGAGAATTCATTTATAAGCAAAAGTACTATATTACTCAGGGAGAGTATTTTGGAAGGTGCATCCTCATTCCAGATGTTTGCAAACAAGGTTTGTAGTGAGAAAAGAATGCATGTGATCCATGAAAATTTGAATGATACAAAACTAAATGAAAAAGTAACGGTATTGACTTCTCTAATTCCTTTAACATAAAATGAACTTTTACATAATAGTCACATAACAGCAGGGTGAAAACATCCATGGTTGTACATCAAGTGACAGCTTAATAAGGAAAAACGAATGCACTTTGTGGTGTGAGAGAAGGGGAGAGGCACAAGTGCAATCAGACTGAGGAGAGACCTCTATTGCCTGCAGAACCCCATGGATGGAGTAGGGCTCTGGGTTCAGGTCAAGCAGCACAGACTTCTGTCTACTAGTAGAGTTTTGCATGTATTTGTGTGCTAAGGAGTAAACAACAAAGGTGCTTGCGCTGAGGGGTCATGTAAATTTTCAGCCATAAAAGTGCATCCAAGGAAGAGAAACCACCATTAACAATTGACCACTAAAAACAGAGCATCAGCGAATTAATGGCGCTCTCTGGGGTTCTCCCCTGACCATAAACTACTGATTCCATTGTACGTTGCTTACTTGGTGCACTGAAAAGAAAGATGCAGTTTTGAATGAACCCCACAAATGTATGCCAAATGCTCCAGCTGCTTAACCTGAGCAGACATGATGGGTGATGAGGAGGAGAACTGTGGATGTACATTTTTAATGGTCCTCAGAACTGTTAAAATAGAGATCTTTTTGCCTGGCATCTTGTATGTAAACTAAACAACATTTCTTCTTGTGTGTGCTTGCTTTTCGTTTTCAATGGACATACAACATTTGCTACATCTTTACTATACTCTTGTTACTTCTATATAGAAGTGCAATGTGGTCCTTGTTTATTTAAATTATTTAGAATTGTACAATACAGTCACAGTATCATTTAGGCTGGAAAAGACTTTTAAGATCGTTGAGTCCAGCTGTTAAGATTTAGGGTGTGTGCGTGTTACTTTTGTGTCCACAGCATTTTCCTTAATTACAGTTTTTTGAGATCAGTCACTGTCTTAATTCTTGCCTCTTTCTTCCTCTTAAGAAACTTGTACTGGACTGATTGGAACAGAGAAGCTCCTAAAATTGAAACCTCATACATGGATGGCACAAACAGAAGAATTCTTGTTAAAGATGACCTTGGGTTACCAAATGGGCTGACATATGATCCTTATTCCTCAATGCTGTGCTGGGTAGATGCAGGTAAAGAGGTGCTAAAATCTTTCTTCATAGTAGTAGGAGAATAAGCATGTCCAATCCTGAAACTATGCACAGCCAAATAATGTTTGTAGCTCTTTGGGATGCATCTTGGACTTCATGCTTTTCTTTTTGGCTTTAATGATCTCTCGATTTATTCGCTGTTACTACCACTGTAGCATTCACATGAGACTGTGTGCAAGATGAAAGACTGCAGTTCTGGTCACAAAACTTTCTAGGAAAGCAACAGGTTAATATCTGTGTGTCTTGTACGTGGCTGTCTAACTCCCTAGGTAGTGCTTAGGCCTTTGTAGAAGAAATTGCAAGTTTAAGACCAGGAAAAAATACTAATTCATCTAATCTGGCCCTACACAGTGTCATCCCGGCACTATTGGTTGAAGACCTGTAATCTTAGGCAAAGTCTGGCTTATATTGAAGTGAAGCAAGTCTCAAAAAAACAATTTATGCTAGTTTTAAAAATCGAGAGATCAAGGTTCTGCCACCAACCCATTGTTAGTTTTGTGCTAGTGTCCTACCAGTAAAAAAAAGTGCTTTTAATTCTGACTTGAACTTTTTTCCATCTTGCTGTGTTTCTCCCCTGTAGACTCAGCCAGAGATCTCCTCCTGTGCAGGTGCTTTTACACTTCAAGACACAAGTTTTTGATAAACTAAAAAGACTGAGCTCTCTTTTTCTCTGTAAGATGCTTTCTCCAACCTTTGAATATATTTCCTTGTGCTTTTTTTTTTCTTTTTCTCTCTTCCTTTCTTGTTCTTGCATTTGTCTCTTCTCCTTTTACCCTATTTTGAAACCTACTACTGAAGAGGAACCTACAGATGTTTACACTCACTAGCAGTGTCCCTGACATATGTAGTAGCTTTACAGCTAGACTTTTTGCATCCTATTTGCATCTATAAGTTAGCTGTTCTTCCTGCAGTCTAGCCCTTGTGGTCCAGCCCAGCAGGCATTTTGGGAGCACGCTCACCAAACTAACTTTGCAAAAATGCCTTCCAGAGGAAGAGGAACTGGTTAGTGGTTGAAGTATCCCTCCAGAATGGAGGAGACCTTCTGTCAGCTTCCACACCAGCCTCAGGATGCTGGTATCTGCAGCAGGAATCTCTGCTTATGAGCAATGGCCATCTTATGAGCTTATGAACAATGGCTAGACATCTGTGTTCCTGTAAGTTAGGTGGTGTGCTGGTTAGCATCAGCACCAAAGTACTTTCCCACCCAATATCTGTCGTGCACCGAGATGTGGCTTTGGCTAAGCAGCATACTGAAAGACTTTCAGGAAGTTTTACTCCATTCATGCTTGCATGCTTATGCTTGTCCTTCATCCCTCATGAGAGCTCTCTTGCTCTGGTTCAAAGGCTTAATTGTTTCACTGCACCCAGGTACCAAGAGGCTGGAATGCATGAACCCTAATCAGCTTGGTCGACGAAAGGTTGTTGAAGGAATTCAGTATCCTTTTAGTGTTACAAGCTATGGGAAGAATTTATACTACACAGACTGGAGAAGGTATGTTATCTGCTAAAGAAATTATGGAGTGCTTTAAGATGTGCTTCTCCCTGGTAGAAACTGAAGTATATACTGCGTTTCTCATGTCTGACCTCTCACACGTTCCTGTTTTTTCGCTTTCCTGGCAATAGCTGATGCAGGGCGGAGTAGATCTGTAGAGTTGACCTACTGATGTTGCCAGTTAACTGAGTTTTCATTTTCAACGGAGTTATTTGTCCTCTAAGAAAATGCTTTTATCACTGAACATTTCTGGGAAAGGCGTGGGAGCTGACATGTTTCGCTTACGGCTGTACTTGCTGCGTTGCAGAGGGCAGACATTCATCACTTCTATGTGATACGTTATTTGAATGTTCAAGCACAAATAAGAAAAAGCTTTTTTACTGTCTTGATGACGCTTTCTTTGTTGCAAACAATCTAAAACATTGTCATACGATCCAGACTTTAGAGTTTACTATATTTTCCACAAAAAAATCTAGTCCATGCATTTTTAAATATTTTTTCTTGACATAAATGGTTGTCTGGGCTCTATCTGCAAACACGCAAATGGCTCCCTCAATTGCAGCAGGAAGTGCTGTTCATGTGTATAAGGATTTCCAAGCTAGAACCTAACAGCTGGGAAGTGCTCTTCTAGAATAGGCTTGTAAAAATGGGAAACAGTTGTGTTACAGGTCTGTCAGTTGGCTGCCCTTTTTTTTTAAGAATAAAAAAATGCTTATGACTAGCTGTATTCCTTCAGGATATCGGGCCCTACCTGAAATACAGCTTTGTCCATAATCATGCATAATAGCTGCAATGTCAGCTATACCACCGAAAATGTCAGAGGGGCAGAATATGGAGAATGTGTCAAAACTACGAATGGATGTGTTCATGTAGAGGGACACTGTCCTGTGTTGAAAGTAACTTAAAATAAGGTGGCTCGCTGCTAAATTTCATAGCCGCCTAGAATGAAAATTATGACATATTTGAGTTGTCCAGCAAAGATGAGGTCTTGGAGGATTTTTCTTCTGACATCACTTCCTAACTGTAAAAAAAGAAGCAACTTCAGATTTCTCCCCCCCTTTTTTGTTTGTTTTATTTTCCCCTGTACTTTTGCGGTCATCTTCTGTGTATTCTCTTCTGCATATGGCAGGGATGCTGTTGTAGCAGTGGATCGCACAATTTCAACGGAAAAGGATAACTTCCAGCCTCACAAGCGCTCCCGTCTCTATGGAATCACTACAGCCTTTGCTCAGTGCCCAGGAGGTAATTCAGATGATTCTCAAGTTTTTACAGCTGTGCTACATCTTAGTGCATAAATGAACTTAGTAGCAGCTCCCATTGACAGGTTGCCAACTGATCTAGGTAGTTAGTGAAGAACTGGTTAGTGCTTAGATTTCCATTGACTAAGAAATTAAAAGCCACCTAAATTTTTTTCATAAAAGCAGTTATTGTGGTTGCTATATGAACCCAGAATAGGGAGAGAAGAAGGGGCCTGTTCTATCCTTTATGAAAGCACAAGTGTATGATGAAGATGAGGATCTGACATGGCAAAAGCTGCTATGTTGCCATCATCTAAACCGAATGCTATATTCGTGGCTGGGGCTTTATTTTCTTATTTGTAAGTTTAAGCTACAGAAATGTCATGGTCTTCCAGATGTCCTGAACGAGATCCAGTGTTTTTAAGAAGGGAATGTTCAGAAAACAGCAGGTGGTAGAGTAGCTGGGCTGGTCTTCCTGCTCCATTGAGTGTTAAGTTTTTTAGATATGTTACTGAAAAGCCCTGTGTGAAGCTTAGAAGAGAGGAAGTTGGTACTCTTGAAATAACAATGTTTTTTGTGAAGCAGTATCCCTGTTCAGTTGTGTTGTTCTTAGCAAATCAGTTAGGAGAAGAGTTCCCTTTTTTATTATTACGACGTGGCTGGAATTATAGGAGTTGTGATGTTTTGACTTTAGGCCTAAAAACCCCATAAGATAGTTTTTCTTCAAATATGTATAGTAAAAAACATGATTTAATTGAAATCTTGGTTCAGAGCTTAAATGCATATAAATGTCATAATTGAGGAATCAGTTCTGTTGTTATGACTAGCTAATTCACAGTTCCATTTTGGTAGACAGTGTAAAACAAATCAACGTTGTGTGCTCTGAGTAAATGCTTATGTTTATAGTGTTCAGAACCTTGGTATCACTGCTTTCTCATCAGATGTCTACTGTATCACTGCTTTCTCATCAGATGTCTGTTTCAGGTGGTTTTCTTTTTCTGGGATGGATGCCTTTCCCCTCAGATCCACTGCTTCTGGCACTGTCGTCTTTCTCATTTTACCCTGCAACATTCACGTGCTCCTCTCCACCCACCCAAATTTTTTGTTGTCATGAGTGATTCCTCCATGGTTTTGTAGTGGGTGGTGTCCAGGGATGATGTCCTGCAGCATTTTGGACTTTGTCCCCATGTGTTGCACTTCCTGTGTTTCCTCACTCACTGTCTCTTCATTCTAATGTCTGTGACTACTTGGTGAATTTATGAAGGGCATTTCAGGAACAGCCCAGTTTTTTCATGTTGCCTCTCCTGGTCTGTCCCAGTATCTTGATCTTTCTTTGAGGTGAATATCGGAGGCTGACACAAGGGTTATGATGACTCTTATTTCCCCAAAGTATAGTTTTGTTTCACACTCAATCTTGTTATGGCTTATTTCTCTAGCGTAGTCATGAAATCTGCACCACTTTTGTATGTATGTGTTTTGGATTTTATTGTGGGTTTGCTTTTGTTTTTCTTTAACATTTTACATCTCTGTTCTTTTTCAGGACATAACTACTGTACAGTGAATAACGGTGGTTGTACTCACCTCTGCTTGGCTACCCCAGGAGGCCGTTCTTGCCGCTGCCCTGACAACACTGTTGGAGTGGATTGTATAGAAAGAAACTGAGCATTAGAATAAGCTTTAGAGCAGCAAATGCCTTTTCGTAATGTGCTGTAAACGATTCACTCCTATCAACACAATCAGGCCCTAAAGATAAATGCTCCATTCTGCTGACAGCAAGCCACAATGCACATATGCAGACACACACACAGACAATGACTGTTTTGGAGCAGTTAGACAAGACAGAGCTGCCCAGGTTGGGTCCAATGGCATCTGCTTCCTTTTAATATTATCTCCTTGCTTTTAAAGGTAAATGTGGAGGCCTTAGTTGCACCTGTGCTGGGTTAGGAGGACATGTCTCTTGGCAAAATTAAGGTAACAAATAGCAAGCAGAGTAAAGAGGATGGCACGACTCAAATCCTGAGACTGGGTTTTGCCTCAGAGTATGCAGCAGTTATCTGCATAATGGAATGCTTAGCCCATCATATATGTGGCTGGGCCATATCTCTAGCTGAGGAGCAACTAGGGGGGTCCCAAGGATGAATAAACGTGAGTGGGAACACCCAGTAATATCACAAATTTAGTGCCTAACCGCATTCCTTCCGATTGCCAGTCCTTCCACTTCCAAAACCTGAATCTCAGCTTTTGACTCTTGTGTTACAAAAACACTTTATTTGCGTGCTGTGAGAGTAGCTCTCACCCTAGCTCATGTGATCCTTTCTTACAGCACGTGATTCTTTATAGATAATCAGCACTGCCTAGTGGATGTATGTGAAGTTTTTGTTGGATTTTAAGAGATTTATTTTTCTTCTGTCTGAGGCAGATTCCTGAGCGGTTTCCTAAAATCCAATAAACAAACTTTGGATACAGATCTCAATTGCTGATAGCTCATCAAAGGCTAGATGTTGATTCATTTGGAGGCATTAGGTATTAGAGACACACAGTTATAATTGTCTCCTGAGAGCTTTTAAAATAATATTTCTGCATTTGATTCTATAAGCCTTGAAAGTGGTCTTTGATTTCTGTCCCGGCAATCTTTCCTCTTTAGCAAACCATGCCATGCCTTTTTGTAGACAGTAAGAAACCATGGCAGTTAAAATTTGGTTTCTGGAAAGGTGACCTTTGTCTTGGTGCTTAGAAGGAAAAAAGGTAGTGAGGCCCCGTTTGTGTGCCAATGTTCAGGAACAACAAAAAGGTGTGCTGAAAATCAAAGCAAAGTTGATGTTTTCATCATCACCAGTAAGTTTGGAGCGGGAATGGAAAGACAAAATGCATATTCTTCTGTCAGATTAACAGTACAAATCTGGGAGTGAAGTTTGGCTTCCACACTCTGTTTTGGGAAGGAAGCTTACCCACCCACAAGCCAGCCTGCAACAACAGAACAAAACAGGGCTTGAGGCTTCTGCCGGAGCACATTGCACGATGTCGTGATCAGAGTAAGCTAACGTCCTCATTTCCTCACTCGCTCTTCAGACACTACAGTAACAGTTTTAAACAGAGCCAATTCTGAGTCCTGACTGTGTGACATTTTCATCTTTAAGTGTGTATTTATCGTAAAATAACAAAGCATATAAACATTTTGAAGATTTTTTTGTATAACTTTTATAACTTCTAATTCATTTTATTAATACACTTTATCAGGTATGTCTTACTGTAAATATCAAAAATGTGTTGAAATGAAGGTGCTTGATAACTTTCTCCAGAATTATTCACGTATCTGGTGAAATATTAAAGTTTACACTCTGTACAGGTATCTACAGTACAGTCAATAAAAATTTTTGGTTTTTATTTTCTATAAAAAAGGAATGCCTGCAGAAGGAAGTGATATGTGGTGTCTCAAATCTCTTTTGCTGTGGAGTTCTGGATTTTAGCGAACTCTTGTATGTAGTGATGATATTCTCTTCTAAGATGCAGCACTGTAGGGGGAAAACTGCTGTTGGGGCTTTTGTATTTTGAAACCAGTAGGATACTTCTATTCCAAACAAATACAGGAAGGTGCTTAAAGAACATACAGCTTCCTCTGTTCTGACACAGATTTTTTTACTGGTTGTTAACTCTTGTTTAACTTTGTCAAGCAAATGCAATTCAGTTATACCATACTTCAGACTTCTACGATAGTGGAAATATAAGGGCAAGGACTGGATTAAATGGGGGACAAAATTTATGCCTCTGCTCAAAGATGCCCTGATGCAGAGTTTCTAGGTGATGGGGTGCTTTGGTGGCTGGTGCCACAGCATGCAGGCTCTGTGTCTGGCTGCGGGTGTGCTGTGCCTGCAGGGCAAGGTGGAAGCTAAGTGAAGTGTGACCTGCTGGAGGTGGTGATGCTGAGGTTTAAACACTTCCATTTTTACAGCTGCAGCATGTCAGTGCCTCAGGGGGGTGGTGAAAGGCTCTGTAGTACTGTGTGGATGGAGAACTGGAGAACAGCGTGCCTGTCAAGCAAGCCACTGGAAAGGTGGACAGTGGGGCAGCAAGGAGAACTATTGGGATCTTAAGGGTCGTGGGTGGCGTTACAGGAGGAGATTGGTGTTGATCAGTGCTGGGCACTACACATGGAACTGGAGGGAATTGGACCTTTAGTTCATTCTTTACTATATGCTTTGATTTTTTCTTTTTTGTTCTGATCCTTTTAAACTGATGACTGCTGCTTTATATTTGGACCAACACAACATTCCTCTTTGTGCATTATAACAATTACTAATTTACTAAACCCCAGACAGCTAATTCTGTACTAATCAATGAGCAATGACAAAGATGTAAAGGAAAATACACCTCAGCAGAACTTGTAGTGCTAATGCGTGGGCTCCTATGTAGTCTGTAGGACAAAGAGAAATTATATTGCTATGGACAGTGATTTTAGACTGGGTGACTTTAACTCTGGTATCATGTCTGACAGTAGCTAGCAGTAGATTAGGGGAAGCTTCAGCAGATCTGTGTCAGCAGTGTAGATGTGGCAGTTTGCACAACTTTGAAGCAGCCTTCAGCATTCCAGTCCATAAAAACGAGAAACTTTTTAAAGCTCAAACATCAGATTTTTGCTGTTCCCTCAGAGAAAGGAGGCCAGGGACTGAGCAAGATAAGGCCAGCAGTGGTGGTGGCTTCACCTTGGCTACCCCAAGTGCAGCAGACAGTGCCGATGAGGGTAGTCAGGGCCAGCCCACAAACCAAATCTGTAGCAACAAGGTAGGTCCAAAGTCAAGTTTGGAAATTGAGTCGGGGTCAGGATCAGGTCTGGACACAGTGACCAGGATCACTGATTGCCAGGCAAGTCCATAGTGTTGAGACAGGCCTGCAGTTAAGCTGGGAAGTTGGCCAGGATCTGGATCAGTGGGGTGCATGGCTGTGGCACATCTCAGGCAAGGACCAGGGTTAGAGCCTCAGCTTTAAGACGGCCTTGAAGGAAAGAGGGTTGCCCTCGCTAAGGCCTCCCAGCAGAGCTGCTTGAGGGTGAGCCTCTGCTGAAGTTCCTTTAAATTTTCTTCATACCTTCCATCAACTGGCTGGCCTTGAGCAGCCAGCTAAGCTGCTAGCAGTGGGAGTGTGCTCTGGGTCCTGACGCTCTGGAGTCCTTTATTCCTATACATGTTTGCTTCCTCATTTAATCTTGCTAAATCTTTGGCCTCTAAAGTGAGCTGTGGTGTTGAGTTCCTTATTTTAATCACAGTCTGGTCAGGAATCTCATCCTTTGATAAGATTTCGCATTAGCCACTTCAAGGTGTCTGCCTTGTGCCTATTATACTTATTCAGTGAAATGTTCACAAGTATTTTGAATGATAAAAATGTGAATTTTATGTTTCCTTCTTTTAATCCTAGAGAGTTAACAGCGTCTTTATAACACAGGGTTTTCTCATGCTGACCAGGGTGTAATTCATCTATCCAGTCTTCTTCCTGACTATTTCTTATTAGTGTCTGACTGTTGTAGTCTTGCTCAGGAGCAAGTAAATTTCAGATATATTTTTACATTGTGTTTTGGGTTAAAAAGCTAATGGAAAACAGGATGTGTTTTGTTTCATTATTAACTTTTTTTTATTATGATTAAAATAGGCTGGGATCGGTAATCATGTCAGTCTCTGCTGTGGTAGTTGAAGAAAAGATTCAGTGTAGCTACAGTTGACCTTTTTTGCTACAAAAAGTAGTAGATTCCCAGGTTTTCCAGAAAAGGAGAACAATTGCTTCAACGGCTAAACAAAAGACAAAATACTACATAGATTTATTCAGAGGTAAGTTAAATGTTTTCTTAAATTCTTCCATTCAGATCTCCAGCACACACAAAAATATTTAATGGTAAGACCATTAGTGATGTTTATCAGTGAGGTAAGAAGTTGCAAAAAAGTGAAATCTACTGAAAGTAGTAGTGGCTTCCTGGTGACTTAATGGAATGGTTCAGCCACCTTTCCATCTGAACAGTGTTTGAAAACCCTAACTTTACTAAATTTTTAGCCTGTAAAGAACTCTCTCCTCATGATGAAAATGCAGTGTGGCTTTCTGAAACCCAGTATCCTGTCCAGTGTTGTTCCAAGTTGGCAAACTGCTTACTCTGCAGTTCTCCAATTGCACAGTTTTGTCACAATGTATTAGATTTTTAACTTGCTGACCTATAATTAAGAATGACATGATTACTAGAGGGTAATGGCCCCTCAATGGCAGTGTCACAATGCATCAGTTTAACCTATGGTTACATGCAAACTGATTTTTTGTGTAGTATTTAATGATTTATTGCTTGGAGAACTTGTTGAAAAAAAGAAAACAATAAGCAGGTTGTGAAACACGTATGGCTGTAGAGACTACAGTTGTGAGAAGCCCCCTGCTTGGCCTGTCTGTAAAAACTAAATATTACCTCCAGAACCCAAGTTCTCAGCTGGGGATCTGGCAGCAGTTTTTTCATTAAGTGATTGAATCACCTCCTTTTTTTAAATTCTACTCCACTTAAAATCTGTCCTTTATCTTATAAATAAGTTTCGGACAGCATAACAGTAAAATAGGTGAAAGATCAGAACACTGTGTCCTGCAAATGTACATATTTATGACTCCAGAGCTTTGCTTGATGAACAAAAGGCTCAGTGGCCAGTGGAATGCAGCGAGTGGGGTTCCCTGCTGCTTTGTGGAAAAGCAGATGGGGCTGCAGTAACTTAATGCTCTTCTTTTGTTTCCAGAAGGATGCTGAAGTTGATGACTGGGGACAGACTGCCATTCCTGCAAGTAACCAGGATGGTGTATTTCAGCCTTTGGTGTCTTTGTCTGAAGCGTTCACCAGAGTCCATTCAGTTTGTGGTGGTGTTGTTGGCTCTGGGCAGGCAGCATTTCCTACCCGATGGGCTGTCCAGAACACACGGAGAGCGGGCAGAGGAGCTGTGTAGCGCGGGGCCTTCAAGATGAGGAAGACGGCCTGCTGTACAGATGTTGGTGGGGTGTGCCAAGTGGTGGCTGTGGATCTGACCTGTACAGCAGCATTGGGGATGACAGTGGAAATCTTCACAGGAGCTGAGTGTAGGGTTATGGAGAAAGGGAAATTGTAGTGGAAGGCAACTGAAGAGGAAGAAGATGGCAGAGGATGCAGACGTGTGTGAAGTTTGAGAGGTGGCGGGAGCGATGAGCATGGGGTTGTAGTATTGTGCTCTTATGGTCTTCGGTTAGTTCAGCAGTACACTGCTGGGGATAGGGTGAAGGAGACCAAGATGCAGAGCTGCTGAGTTGTAGTGGATTTTGGAAACCTATCTGGTCTCTTCCACTAGAACCAGAATGTCCCACTGACCACAGCACTCTCTTCAGGCACAGTGGGATAAACTGTGGGATCCCACATCCAATTCTGTTTGAGGACAAAACCCAAGAGCATGAGGCTTTATTCTTCCCACCCCTCTTCCCTGCTTTATGTGGTTAAGAAACCTAAGCAGATAAGCCAGAAGAGAGTAACAGTACAGCCCATCCAGCTTCCTACACGAGGGAGGACAGAGGCTGAGCACGGCTTCCCTGATTCCTGAGACAGCCCCAGATACCCTGGTGACACACTGCCGGCGTTTCATGGTGCAGCTGCTTTCCCGAGTTGGCACTCCCCAAACAGTTCCTAATGCCCACCTGCACCACCTTGTCCAGGATTAGATCCTCTTGCTACAACTTGCTGTGCACACCAACTGTGCACCAAGTTTGTCACAGGGCTCTCTGATAATAAACAGCGACAAAGCACTAGTCTGCTAACAAGCTGCTAAACCTGTCCAGCAGCTTGAACCCAAAGGTCCTGGACGATGCATTTGTAAGCATGAGATTTTTTTCCCTTGCATTGCATTATAGGCTGTCTTATTGGTTATTAACCTTTGAGCAGATGTATCTCATGTAATTTTAAATGATTGCACTGTAATGAATAATTTAGCTCAGTGGCATGATGTGCTTTCAAACTTGTACATCTGGGGAAATGGCAAACCACACAGCCAACTTCATTCTCTTCTAGGCAGAATATCCTTCTAGGCTTTTGGCTCCCAAGTGACAGTGCAACCATGACACTGATTTCTTCAAAACTGTGAAAGACTGATGTGCTGCAATCAGTTTCTGTGCTTACATGCCTTGTAGATCAACTGGCAGGCTGACATGCCACGCTGACATTTTTAGCTGACCTTAACCTGCAGAACTGGTGGGTTTTGCTTTACCGTTGTTTCAGACTAAATCCTGGCATGTCTGTTTAGATCCTGTACTGTGTTACACCCAACTAATAAAGCAGACCATGAAGTCTGATATGGCCTCAGTATCAATTAAATAAAATTTATTTGGTCCTGGGCCAAAAAAAAAATTGGCATGATATATCTTTTCCAGATAGATGTGTCTGTGCTCTGTCATGGCAGGAGCAACTTTCAGCAATGACAGATGATTCCTGTCTTCATGTGCTTTACCCTAGCTGTCTGTGACTTACAAGCCTCTATCTGGTAGATTTTACTGACTAATTTTATGAACTTAAGAATGTGGACTCTGCCAGTAAATATGTTTTTAATGTTAGCCATTGATTAAGACGGAGAGGAGGAAATTGTTTCTCTCAGGGGAGGTGCTGCCACAGATTTATGTGCTCCCTGTGAAAGCTCAGTCCTCACTGGGTGTTCCCTGGAATTCAAACTTCGCAAGTACAAATTGGCAGTACTCATATTTGATCGTGTCTTAGTTTGTCTGTTAGATTAGCTGCCTGTGAGAAAAGACATTAGGGTCTGAAAACCTCTGTAAATTATACTTTGGTTCTGATACAGTATTTTATTACTAGTGGAGCAAGAAAATTTAGTTTCATTTTTGTTCTCCAGTGCTGTGATAAATTTATGTTCCTGCAATTACACAATTTTAATTTTTTTTGTTTTCAGCTAGATTTTTACTTGAATGAAGAATCACAAAGGGAGCATGAGCATGTTCTTATATAAAAATCTCCTTAAGACATGGTTTTAATGAGCAACAAATGTGCAACAGTTAAGAAACACACAATAAGAGATTGTTCACAGATTTTTATCAAGAATAATGTTTTCTCCTAAAGCCTCAGCTCTGATACATATGACCCCCAAGAACCTTGCCTCCAAAAGGCAAATAAAAAGACCACTACACGTGATTTTTTTTTTTCCCAAATTTATGCTTATTTAAATTCTTACAGAAATATAGGTTGGAAGGAACCTCTGGAGTGTGTGTTTGCCTCATATGCCATGTACTCTAGCCTTCTGTAGTGGTCTTCAGTGGAGTTGCTCCAGTTTGTGAATATTTATCTTACCCTGAGGGCCCCAGTGACAGATGTACTTCAGACATGGTCTTGAGTAGATGGATGAGTCCTGAGTAGATGGATGTAATTGTCTTGGTACGTGACCAGGGCTTTGCCTTTAATGCTTGGGGTGGGCAATAGTGAATGCAGTTCTGAAGAAGAACTGTCTATAGAGAGTATGGTTTCTTACACTAACCTTACCTTTGGAGTGGGGGTTGTTGGTGGTTTTTATCCTGGTCGTTCTGCAAGCATGTTACTCTTCATGGCTCTTTTGCATTTGTGTTGTGTAGGAGCCCTATTCCAGCACACAAAATAGGACCAACAAATTGGTCCTGTTTTCAATTCTTAGAGCTAACATGGAGGGGCTGCAACGCTACCCCTCTCTGCTGAAAACCCTGAGACAGACCAAAGTCCTGGAAATTACAAGAGCTGTGTTTGTTCTCCAAATGTGAGGGGAATTAATCCACCAAACTGCAACTTCAGAAGGACTGGCGTGAACATGGGAGGCTTATTGCTGTCAAAATGCAGATGAAAGACTTTTGGATACAGAAGGGCAGAAGCACTTGGAGGGATCTTCACTGGGAAGGGTAGTGTAAGGCAGGTGAAGAAACGTCTCATCTAAAGTTCTGCTGGGGCCTAGGTGTTTAGGGTCAAGCTAAAGAGCTGGGTATGCACCAGCAGAAATTTGGACCTTGCAGTGACCAAGCGTACAGAAGGGGATGTGAGGGTCTCAGTGCCACATCCGTGATGAGTAAGACCCCTTCTGGGTCTGCTCTTAATTCCTCTCATGTGATTCACTAAGCAATGATGGCTACCGGTGTCATTCAGTGTCAAGGGATGTTCTGTGCCAAATTAATGTCTACTTATAAATATTTGGTACAAAGTGGTATCAGCAGCTTCAAACTCACTAGTGGGACGTGAAAATCTCCAAACTTCAGGTTGTTAAAAGCGAGATTATTAGCATAGGAATCAGGTCAGCAGCTCTGCTACCTGGCAGGCTGCAGTCTTAAACCGTGAAGTTCAAGAGCACAGCCCTCAGACTTTTCTGTGAAGAAGTTTGTGCTGCAAATGGGGGGAGGCTAAGCATTTTCTCAAAAGATCAGGACAAGAAGGACCTTCATCTAACTGGTTTATATTATGTTGAAGTAAAGCCAGGACTGATGCTGTCACAGGAAAGGGAGCTTTGTGAAACATATCTAAGTTAAAGATTCTGCCACTGCAATTGCTAACAAGGCAGAATGCAAACAAAATAATGATTCTAATGTAGCAATTTGAAATATAATAATGGGTTTGGTGAGTGTGGAACTAGTCATGTATCACAGAAGGCTATGTTGGAGATGAGATACCTTATTTTCTTTATCTGTCTCTGTTTCAGATTCTGCATTTGTTCCACTCTGAGTTGCCACTGGTCTCATAAGCTCCTGAGGTGTGTTTAAAGGCAGTCCGTTCAGCCATAAGATAGCAAAACATTCAGCAGCAAAATACAGCTGAGTGCCATAAGCCTTCAGGCAAGTCACAAAATATAATCCTTGATGTCAAGGTATATCATCAAGTTGCATACCACAAACAAAGTTTTAAACCTGAAGTACTTTATTAGTGTTATTAGCTAAATAGCCACCTAACTACACAGTTTATCATCCTTGAGTTAGCCAGTGTTGTATGTGGATCAGGTATCATTTTCTTAATGCATAATTGCCCAAGATCACTTAAGTTACCGTAATTTCTGATTCAGCACTTCACGGGGCAATGTAAATTACTAATTCCAAAGAGAGAGGCTTCAAGTGCAGTTTCCTTAGATGCTTGTCCATTTTCATGGTTTGAGAGGCTTCCCAGAGTTGTGCAAGAGAACAATCTTTTGTTCTTTGTATCTTGGATCAGTGTGCTGCCTGGAGATCCAAGATGCATCCAGCTGCAGCTGCCTCAAATGGAAAATAGTTTGGGCATCAGAGAAGGTTTGGGGTTTTTTTTAAGGCTGCTTGTAATTGTCTGGATCCCACAGCCCTGTTACTTTGCTGTGCAGTCCCCTTACAGCAACCCAAATGGCTGCAATTCTAGAGTTTTATGTATTAAAAAAAAAAAAGTAAAATGAAGGTAATTCTGTAGAACATGCGAGTTGCTTTGAGTTAATCTGACTGTCAGGCAGCTGTTGAATGGCTTAGAGTACGCTAGCAGTTACAAGCCCCAGGTCTGTAGGAGAAAGACTACATGTAACCTGACTGACATCAGTGAAGTCTGCTTGTGGTGGGCGCACTGATTTGTAGTACACTTACAAAAGAGGGGTGTGATTTGTGTGCGTAAGTGCAGGTATCACTCTGAGGAAAAGCTGAAAGACAGAACTCGCTTAAATTACAGCTAAACAGTCCTGAAGTCATGAGTTTCATCACTGGCTTGGTTTCCTTTGTAAACAGCATAGGTAGCTCTATACACCTCTCTGTCTATCACTAGAGCTGATCAAAAGATCCCAAATGAATTCTTTTTTTTATTCAGTTTTAAATCACTCCATCCTCCATTGTGACACTGGTAAGTAAGGGGGTTTTGTTGTTTTTCTGCCATGAAACCATGCTTTCAGAGATTTGCCATGCAAACAGTAAAACTGAGTTTGAGTCACGTTTTCTAGTCGTTTTACTGCAAATTTCTGCATAGATGAGCTTTAATACTCCTTTTCTATTGCTCCTTCCTCTTTTGCCTTGCAGACATTGTTTTTGCTCTTGCTAAATGAAGACTTTGAAGTGTATTCATTCAGCAAGTGAAGAGTTAATGTGCCCTGGTTTTCTTGCTAATGAATGACTGAAGCCCCCTGGTGCCTTATTTATTAGTAGAGCTGGGAACAGAGTGAAGCATTGCAGTAACTGAGTTTTCTGTTTGCTCTTATGTTTAATTATACGGGTAAAAGAGGAGTAAAGGCAGAGGAGAAAATGGTCTTTCCCAGTACACGTTCGTGTCTGCATCCCACATTTCTTTAGTGCTCTCATACACTTTCTTTCTCTTGCAGTTTTCCTCATAACAGTATGGCTCTACAGTAGCTCAAAATGAGAGGTAGAAGACCACATACCAAGCTCCACAACACACAGGAAGGGTTTAATTTTTCTCAGACTGGCTTTTATAATCTTTGTTGCTTGCTCGGTTGGACAGTGGTGAGGGAGTTTTCTCTCTGGACTCCCCGTTTCATTTCTTCTTTCCGTTTCCCCCCTACTTTTAGAAAAGCCATTTTGCTTGACTTCAACCCTGGCTCACGTTTGGTTGCTTGCAGTTAGGTGCTCTGTAGTTCATTGCTTCTGTTTATGCAAGAATCCACATCAAAGACTTCCTTCCCCGTTTAAAAGACCATACAGAGATCAAAAGTAAGACTTGAAAAGCCAAATCTCCCTGGGAAACAGCGTACCCAAAATACCAGCAAAAGCTGGAAGAGCGAGCATTCAGCAATGGAGCTGAATTCAGCTCATGTAACTGGACACCATCTAGTGGCAGAGGGTCAGAAATTATCGGATTACAATTACGTGTTGATCTGTTCTGTGGAATTTATTCAGGTGCTTCCTGTGGGCAAGATATTGAATCTTCTGCTGAAGATCTTCCTGTCATCACAGACCAAAAATTTGTTTGTTGCAGTGATTCACAAAAGTCAGCTTCTTCTCCAATCATCTATTAATAGTCTGCAACCATCATCTGTGTATTTATCATCTGAAATTATTTTCCAATGAGTATGATCAGTCAGTATCTTGTTTAGGAGTATTCTTATGTATAGAATTTAGTAAAGCATTTCAGCTGTTCTGAGGTGATTGGAGAGTGCAGTGACTAAAAATGCAAAAGACAACTCAGTGTTTGGTCTGGATGTTGTTTATACAAACAATCATTCATTAAGGCTTTAGTGCTGTTTGCCCATTTTTTGTAAATAAGGTATTAGTTGTTTATTTTTCACTTGTGCACTGCAAACAGGATGTTGAGTAACTAATTTTGTGCTGACTAGCACAGCATGATGGATGAGTTGCGGAGGCTCTCAGCTCATAATATGGATTCCTTGTGTTGCACTCTTCTTAGCAGAATAAAGCCAAATTTAAAAATAAAGAACAAATCTCATCCTTAATCAGAGTTGTTAATATATTGTTAGTAGGTACTAAAACTGAGAACAGTACTAGGCACTTTCTTTTCCTGAAGTCTGCAAGGCCGGTCAGTCAGGAATGGGTATTTGTTAAAAGAAGGTAAAACTGAAGAATAGTAAATTTGAAATTCATCCCTTTCTTCTCTAAAATGCATATTTCTTCCAAGCAGAGGAAACTGATAGAGAGTTTCTATCTTGCTCACTGGAGCTGTTTCCTAACGCTAATGGGTGCCACCCATTAGCAATGTATTTCTATTCTTTTACTTCATTTTATGACAACCATTCACTCTTCAATGGCTAAGTGAAAGACAAGGTCACTGTTTTGAAGCCCAAAGGTCTTAAATTGGCATCTGATATCAGAGCTGCTGAGAACAGAAAAGAACTGTCCCAAAGAACAGACCAGCTGTTACTTTACAGCATCCAAATAGGAAAGTGGAGATCAGCAACTGTGAACTCCAGCCCAAACTCCAAGATTGGAGAGGCGCTGAAATTTGAAACTTCACAGCTGGGTCTCTTTCTCTTTTATGAAAAGACTTGTATATTTTACCAGAGCTTCAGGCTATGCACAGCAAACTTGAGACATGAACCTCTGCCTTGAAGTAAATATATTAAAGCGGGCAGGTTGTACACATAAAAGCAGAAGAAATGAGAGGTCTTGCACCAATAGTTATATACGAGAAAACCTGGTAGATCCAGTCCTGCTTTATCCAGTGTCTCTAAGGAACCAAGTGAAAAGTTGAGATCCATGTAACTGCCGGAGTAAATTTAAAAGCTTTATTTAGTGTAGCTCAAGTACATCTTTACTAAGAAAACTCTTAAAACGTAGCCTCTACATTCCTTGGTACTCAAATGGGTTCTCTTAAATCCTGCTATGAATCGATCCCATTACCACTAGGAAAAAATATCTGAAGCATCAGTCAGCACAGAGCCCAGTGTTGATACCTTGCTCCCTTCCTTTTTTCCCAAGAGGCACCCATGAAAGCCCATCCTTAGGCAGCCCTTGTGGGACCACCCAGCAGCTACTTCAATGCTGCACCCAGACTTGCTTCCAGCACTTTGAATTACCTTTTCTACCTTCTTAGGAAATGAGCATCAACACACTGTTGGCCTTACACAGCCCCAAGAGCTGCAGGTTTTCAACCACACAGCAACCATCAGCGCTCTCTCCTTGACCCAACACCAGGCAGCTTGCCCCAGGCCCCTCCACCCTTCGCAATCTCACTGGCAGCTGCCTGGTTTTGTGCAGCTCCAGCATGATGTCTTCAATGCTGCTTTTGGCTGAGGAACTCCATGAACAGATTGATCTGATACAGAAATGAAATTGATGACATCCTCGTTGTTTGAAAGAAGTCACATTAGGGGGAAGCTGTGATTTATTAGAGCAAACAGCTGGGGGGAAGTAGTTTTAAGGCACAGGTGTGAAACAGAAGCAACAGACTTCAAGTACTATGGATTAGAAGCAGCTGCTCTGAATTTAAAAGAGTATTTGGCACCTACTCAGCAGAGGTTGTTAGAGACGAGAAAGGTGAGAGGTTTGGTGGTTGGTGCCTGTTTGAGTGAGAGGTCAGGGGGTCATTGAGCTGGTTAAAGTTTTGTAGCATTTGCTGGAGGTTGGCACAGGGGCCGGTCTGATCTCTCTGCTTTGCTCTGCAGTCTTCTGTGGGTGCATGTTCTGCTTGAGTAGTGTGCAGAACTGCAAGCCATGCATGGTAGAACTTTTACAGGCCTAAGAATAAACAATTGGCAGTTTCAGAAATATTAGGTGTCTCAGTTCTTGTCTAAGTCAAGTGTGGAAGAGACCATTGAGCATCCCACATTCAAAGTCTGAATGCAAGGCTTTGTGTTCAAGCCTTTTCTGTTGACAGTTCTGTGACAGAAAGATGATATGACTTGCTCAGTTCTTTTGCTTTAAAATTGGGCTGATAACAGATTCTCACTTCGTGGTTTTGCTGTCAGGATCAACTTTAGACCATGAGTATGAGAAGGTTTACAGAATTGCCATTTGACAGAAGCAGGGCAGATGCAGCTTTGGTCTAACGTGTGGAGGTGGATGAGGAGGAAGGCTGCATAGCTTTGACCGTGTTTGCTGCTCCACTGACAGTGACAGTAGTGGGCCACAGCTCAGCTGCCTGCTCAGTAAGTCTGTTCCTCGCTTACACCACACTGCAAGACCTTTACTCCTGTGCTGAGCTGTTCACTGGCATATTGTCATTGGGGGTAAGGCCAGATTCATGGAGATGAAGGAGGGGCAGATGATGAAAATTTTGGGCCCCTTATGCATTTTGATACAAGTGCAACTCTTCACAACCCTTCTCTAAAGTAAAGATTAGAAAAATGCTTTGCCTACACGTCTTTGCTGCCTATAAAAAAGGTTATCAAACTTACGGCAACGAGGAGGTTTTTCTGATGTGATTTGGTTTAAATTCCAGCCCGTGTGTGTATGCATGTGAGAGAAAACAAATACATCAGAAAAACGGCAGCCCCATCCGTGGAGACTTACAGGCTGAAACAGGATGGGTGACAGGTAGGTGAGCTCAAAGAGCGGGCTGGATCTGGGGCAAATGAACAGAAACAGCCAGGCAAAAATTATGTGCATAGGCCTCACATCTATTACTGGGTTGCAGTTACCAGGATGTGTTAAGGAAGGGCACACTTCTGAAGAGGAACTCAGTAGTACATCAGTGATGGGTTTAGTGACTCGCAAGAGGAAGGTTTTTCTGGGGTAGCATGGGAGACAATGTGAAAATGCAGGAATACAAGTAGAAAAGCAGCCTTTTGCTAGGGTAGAACTAGACTGTGAAAGTTTTTGAAGAAAGAATGAGAAATTGGTACCAGAGGCAACAGAAAAGGGTTAAAGTCAAGGATGATAAGAGGAAGAATCAAGAAGGCTACCCAGGACAGTTTGGATGACCCAGAGGAAGAGTCATCTGGATCAGCAAGGAGTAGATGAGTTGCCAAAACAGGGGGTTAACTGATTTGGATGACAAGTTTCACAGAGCTAATTATGAACCTCAGTGGTGATATGGCTGGCTAGAAGGGGTGTTTGACTGGACAGAAAAAAGGGACGGTGTCAGAAGGGAGGCTGGTGGTTGTGCTCCGACCCTGTAGGGTTCAGCAGAAGGACTTAACAACACTGTCTGTAACTGATGTTTTGCTTTTCAGGTGAAGGTCTGCAGAAGTGGTTTTTGTAGTAGGCAAGGCTAAGCATTGTGAGGTTGCCTGAACAACAGTAAAAATCACATAAACATCACTAAAGGAAGTTAATGGAAGAGTCGTACAAGAGAGGAACAGAAGGATTAAAAGATAACATCCACAGTGGCCATGGGACAAAAACAGAAGTAACAGGTTCAGTCTAGAATTTTAAGTAATTTGTTTGACATAATCCAGTATAAGTGACAGAGAAAGCTGTCTGCTAAGGTGTTTAGAATGCATTGTAATTAAGGTCAGTACAGCATCTCAGATGTGAAGTGCTGTTTCTTTTCTCCCCCACTCCTATACAAACAATCTCTGGCAATTTGAAAAGAATTCACCTTTGTAAAGGGTTCCACAAGTGGAAACCTTCCTACACGGTGTATGCAGAAGCCAGTCCGTCAGTTTTAGAAATACTTTAAAGAACTGCTAAACAATAATTGTCCCATACTTCATTACAATCCCCAAGTGGTGGGCTGTGATCCTTGGGTGAAGAAAAATTGCCAAGCTGCAAAATCAGCTGAAACAAAATGTCAAGATCTTTTGCAAAGAATTCTCTACTCCCCTTCCAAGGAATGTTGAGGTTAGAGCTCTGCACCATTGCATGTTTTCACCACATATTTTAGCTGGTAGGAGAGTCAACACTCCTTTTGCATTTTCAGTTTTAAAATCTGCTAATTAGCAAACAAAAAGCAAAGAGGGCGAATTTTAGTCAGAGAGGAAACATTTAAGGCCGGTACTCTCATACCTCATCTCAGTAGCAAATGTGAGTGCTCTGCAACTGTGTATTCACGCTGGTAAATCAGCGGAGCAGAATCTGATCTCATGTTTGACCTACTGTGACATTTGTTTTTTGTGGGATATTCTTCATTTCTGTATTTTTGGGCGGGCATTTTCGTGCCCCCCCTGTGCTCTGGTTGCTCAAGGCCTGCATAACATCAGGGTAAGGCACAGCATTCTCAAATCTTGAAAAATATGTAATGACTAAAATGTTACAGTGTCTTTAGCTGAATAGCCACACATTCTGGAGCAAGGCCTGAAAAGAAGAGTAGAGCTAGAACTACTTTTGAGAGTACCGTGTTAGGCAAGTAGCACTTCTTCAGCTGAAGGTGTTTCTTAGTGTCTGCTGTTGTCTTCTGAAGCTGGATGGCGTTGCTTTCGCAGCCAGCGGCTGAAGGGTCCTGTTCCTGAGGGCAGGCACAGGGACTCTGCCAGGGAAGCCGGCAGCCACAACTGGAGTTTGCCCAAAAGAACCAGAATCACTTTGAAAAGTTGGATCCGTCTTGCAGATCAGCAGCCTGGCTGCCTACTTCACCCTGGGAAGGGAGGGCCGGGCTCCAGGCAGCACCGGTTTCTATTTAGGCAGTACTCAAACACCATTGCTCGAACACAGGTTTAGCCCTGTCTACTGCAGGTGTGTAACAGAAAGACTGATGGTTCGGGCAGAGCTCTCTGCGGCGTGGACAGCCAATTTGCAAAAAAAAGTGGTGGTGAGAATCGATGCTGCTGTTCATGGTGACCTGGCGAAAGAGCAGTGCCAGCAAGAAAGCAGCAGCCCAAAGGTGCTGCGTGAGCAATGCCCGAGCACAGCTTGAGCAATGATATTTCTCAGGACTTCACCTTGAATCCGTAAAATAAAGTTCAGGAGTCTGGGAACCTGGCATGGTGTAGGGAATTTTCCCATGAAGTCTGGGTGGGAGCGGTACTCACCACCAGGTGACAGTGTATCAACACAGCATCTCTCTTTTCACCCCTCCCCAGCTGTAAGCTTGTCAAACCTGAAGCAGGGGCGTTCAGGATGGGCTTGAGTCAGGGAGAAGCTGGGTAGGGTTTGGACCTGCAGAACTTCTGCTGCAGTGCCTAGACTACAAAGGAATGTAATTTAGCAAATTCCCTGCAAAACCCGTGGTGACCGGGGATTTGAAGGGTAACACCAGGAAATGCAGCAGGTTCATAAAGTAAAATTTTAGTAGAAAAAGGAACAGCAAAGATGAGTGGCCATCTTGGGGAGTGGAACCACTTTCCTCTTGTTAAAAGAGCAGCACAAAGAGATGAGTCGTAATCTGGCCAAACATGGCGAGGCGTCCCGCTCAGAGTGGCACTGTGCCAGACAGACTTCCTGACTTACTAGAAAACAGCTGTTCTAAGGAAGATGCTATCATTTTACTGAATTATCTTAGAGCTCTTAGCTGCTGTCGCGCTACTGAGATGATTCTGCATTAAGGCATCTAGGCCCTACGCAATCTTTAGTTTATGGGTCCCTTGGCAGTACTATGCTTCACAGCAAATGTCCCAAAAAGCTGCACTGAAATGGAGTTAAGTTCATTTCTATCAGTAATATATATCGCAGCAATTGCTGTCACTTTTCTTGAACAAAGGCATTACGAATGCCAGCATGAAGGTTGAATTGGAAAGACTCAAACAGTGCAGGCGGAGGGAAGATCAGGCCTGTGAAACAACCTAAGTTCTGCTCTGTACTGGCAAAGTCAGCGGTAATATTGGGTCTAGTCAGTGATCTTTTCATTGAAGAGTTCCCCATGGAAACAAAGTTCCAACAAAGCAAGCTGTTGTGAAAATGTTCATTCCAGTAAAACACGCAACAAACCCCAACAGGTTGCTTTTTCTTCCAGCACGTTTTTGGGCCTGTCAGACCGTCTGCCTCCAGGCCGCTGGGACCAGCTGTCACGCCGGGCAGTCAGTGTCCTGGGTCACCAACATGTCCCACAGTCTTGGTCAAGCAGGGACTACCTGGCTGCTGGCCGCCCCAGAGCACAGCGGAGCAGTCGGAACGGATTGTGGGAGAAGGTACAGATCTGCGACTCGTCTGACACTGAATCTTTGCGAAAGGTAGTTTTCACACACTAAACCTCTGATCTCCAATTGTTTGCTCCAGTTCTGAAAAAAAAACCCTAAAATCAACGCTGAGGATAGCTGGCCTAGCTGTTTTTCCACTCTGGCGTTTCAGGGACAGGTTCAAAATTCCAAGCGTAGTACACTTTCCCTGATTTAACAGCTCTTCCATATGGAGCAGTTCTGGGCATTATGGCATGCTTTATTAATTCATGAATAAATTTACCACTTTGTAGAAAAGGTTTTAAATGTTTTGTATTAAAGCCACGAAATAATGAGGCTAGTTACTAGCACCTTGCAAAATAATAATGGAAGGACAAACTACAATAATAAGGTCATCTAAGTATCTGAAAATAAGGGATGATACAAATGGGGAAAATCTGAGCTAATTCTGTCTCAACATGCCATTCAATTTTCTCATGTATGCAAAAGGCCAGTTTATATATAGCACTTTGAAATAGCAATATTTTTAAGCCAAGACCTGAATGAAGGATACATTTCTAGGTGCATAGAGTTTAGTGGACTCAATATACTGTTTAGCAAGTATTCACAGCAGGAGAAACTACTGCCTTATTTGTCTGGGAGCTTTGCGCTTGTAGGGATCTCCTAAAAGAGGGTGTCCAGTAATCTGCTGTTGTAGGCAGCCTTGTCTCATTATCCCTTCATCAGATTTATGAAGCTTCATCTTAAAACTGATTAGGCCTCTTGCAGGCACTGTTCCTGCCCGGAAGCCTGTTCCAGAGTATTACTTTGCTGACGGGTAGAAATAATCATCTAAATTTTTATGTGGCTGGTTCACAGCCATGTCTTCTTGTGCCAACAGAATCCCATTGCTTAAACTGCACTTTCCCTTTCTCTGTGTTTCCTTCCAATGTTTTGCCAGAAAGCAGTCATATGCCCTCCCAGACTTTGTTAGTCGGAACAAGCTTATCTGTTCTAGTCTCCTCTTATAGGATAGTTTTAGATTCCCAACATCTCTCTCTGCAGCCCTTCCAATACAAATACATTTTTGCCTAACATGAGGAAGCCATGATGCTGTGCTTTGTTCTGGAAAAGCCTCATCCAGGCAACACCTCACACCATGGCATTCGTGCACAGGGGTTTCCTGTGAGACTGCTGCAGTGCAGGCAAGCTTTTGGCAAATAGTCCCGTCATCCATCATGCCAGGCCCAGCCAGCCGAGTGTCCTACATCATTACATCCCTTCCAATGAGGAAACCAGCTGGAGGCAAAAAAAAAAACCCTAAAATTAAAAGAACTGGGGCTAAGGGGGAAACTTGTCTCCAGCCATCTTCCCTTAGACAGGCCATGTCAGACAATCCTTCAGGCAGTGTGAGTATAGACTGTAATTTCTGAATTGGTCAAGCCATAATAAGAGGGTGTTTTTTCCTTTATTGAATGTTTCCATATCCCTGTTCTATAAATACAGTCACAAAACACTAGGTGCGGCCAGTGCTATACGTTTGATAGGACTTGGAGTTCTTCCCGTTCGGCCAGATACTGTTGGATGCCAATGCTTTCCCAGGTAATTTTAAGGTATGTGGATTGGGTAAGCAGTAACAAATATAAAAAAGGGACTCAGATCCCTGCTACCCAGTGCAGAATGAAACTTTTCTTCTGGAATCTTTTTAAATTAGGACATTTTAGACCTATTGCTGGTATTTAAGGGAGAAAGCCAGATTGGAATTGCACTCAAGCCTGCTCTAATCAGTGAGTTTCCTAGAACTGGGAAAATGCTTTTCTGTATTTGCCAGATTCTTAGTCTGTGACAAAATGGAAGTAGAGTGGAACTCTCACCCGTGAAGTGTTTGGAAGGACACTGTAGGTTCCTGTGTTAGAGATGCTCTAAGGGTATAGACAGCTACTGCTTTTCAACTTAATTCTCGTTTTGCCTATTCCAGTTAATATCTATTGATTTCTTTGGAGTAATTTCTCATTTACACTAGTACACGGTCAAAATATAGGGATATAGGAAAGACTCCAAAGAACGTTTGGACAAAATAAAAAGCAAATAGTGTGTTTTGTTCAGTTCAGTGTTTTTTTCAAGCTAATGTGACTCAATCAAAAGTGACCATCAGTAGAAGGTGGTATCTGCAGCCATCCTAGTCCTTGACTGTATTTTCTGTTCCATTTATGTGCTAAGTTCCATGTTTGCTGCATTTCTTTCTTGAATTGATTTGCTACTGTATAAAAGTCAATGAAGTGTTAAAAAGATCAAACTGTCCAAATGCTGAAGCTCGTGACAACTAAATAGATCAGCTTGAGGTTTGTTTTTTTCTAAATAGGTGTTGAGCCAGTCGATCTGTTCTGTTGCTTTGCTCTGCTGAGTGAAGACTGCTTTGCATGTGTGAGGCCACACTGCCTAAAACACAAGCTGTGCAGGGGACAGGTATGTAGCTGCATCTTCCTCTGACACGTTTTGAGGAAAGTGTATAAAAGGAGGGTCTGCACAAAACAACTGACAGGCTCGGAGAAACATTGTCAGCCTGGGAACAATCACATGATCCCTATTCCCTTTTAAATTTTTTGTTTAATATTTATTAATAATTGTTATTATTAGTTATCCCCCATTGTCTGATACAAGATAATGAAGATGAGTGTAACTATTTATCCCAACCCTATTTTTCAGTAGACTGTACCTAGCGAGAGGTGTGATTACCTCAGTATATTGCTGCCCGTATGGAGACAAGCAGTTTCATACAACACCTTCTCACTTACCCACCCAAGCGAAGTCCCTCAGGAGAAGGGATTTCTTGAGTACAAGGCACATAGATAACCACTAATCCAGAAAAATTCTGCTGCCAATCCCACAATTTTGTTTCTGGATTAGGTGTTCTGCTTGAGATTTTCCCCTCATTTTCTATCTCCATGGTTTCTGAAGTCCTTTTCCTTTTGCCTGCCTCTAGCCTCTCAGTCTGTCTCCTGGAATGAGAAAGTAAGAATAAACCTTGTGTCTATTCTATGTCTCTGCTTCACAGGAGCAGAAAGCACTAAACACGAGAAGAGTTGGTGCCCTTCACTGCAGTTCCTTGAGGAAAGAGCTAAATGCTCTTAATTGTCATAGAGCCTCTACCATTGCTAATGGTGGGACAGGGATCTCAGTTGCCATATAAGGCTCATATTCAGTACTTGATCAATAAAAGGATTTGGTTGCTCAAAGATCTTGATTAAACCACAAGCAGACTCATGCTTTAAAGGTGCATAAGTATATAATAAAAATAGAAGTAAGGTTTTGCAGACAGGACAGGTTGTAGTCATAAACTTATTTTCTAGCCATGTTCAATTTTAGGCCAATAGACTTTTTAATCTATGGACTGCAAGATATAAGCATTATCCTTCATAAAACCTTCTTTCTGTTCTGCTGCCTTTATACAATCATATTTTATATTTCTCATCTGACTGAGTTCCTCTGAACAGTTAGCACTGGTGGAGTGTTTTGTTTTATGCAAGTCCAGGAGTGAAATCAGGCACTTAGGAGCCTTTTGGTTCTCTCTTCTTCTTGTCCGTGAAGTGAGAGAAGAGGTCCTAACTACTGCGTGTTCCTACGGGCGACTGGACATTAAATTAGCATGCTTCTTAAAATACATGTTTTACCTGAAAATAACTTTGAAACTGAAGGTGTTGTCAGGACTTGCTCTTCACTTTTTTACTTTCAGAATCTGTGGAAAATACTATACCACGTCATTTAGGTGGACTGTTGTTCTGTTTCCTGAACTGGAGATAATGAAACGGTGGCAGGTGTTTATAAAACCTCTTCTGCAAGTTTGTTATGATATATGCAACAATTAGCTCCCCTGGGGACATACTTCCCAGCAGCCTGCACAAGTGACTCATGCTGACTGCAGTGGGAGCTCCATGCAGGGAACTGGGTCCCTCTATATAATCATGGAAAAGAAAAGTGCTGTCATTTTTATTTAAGGAGGCAACTTGAATCTGTAGATATAGCTGGCTATTATTATGTCATCCTCCCATTTTATTTGCTGCCACTGAATTCTGCCTACTCTTCATGTTCCTTGAGAGATTCTTTCCTCCTACCTCTCCCATGGTGTTTGATTTCCTCAGGCATCAGGGCCCACGATTTTCCTTTTAGGTGCATCATCCCCGCTGGTGGTAGTATCACCCCAGAGATACAAAAACAGAACTGGTTCCTCTGGCTCTGAGGGAGTCCTCTTGTCTCCTAAAGTCATCTCAATAAAAGGTATCAGTTCAGAGTTTTTTCCCCCTCTTGCCTACTCCTGCTATACATCACTGCAGCTGCGATAGTTTCAGCAGATCATACACGCCAGTGTACATTGGTGTGAGAGAGCTGGCTGCTGCTTTGTGTCTTGTTTAAGCCTTGCACAGTGCAGTTTGTGAGCCTGACATATTGTGCATTGTATAAGCTACAGATGAGTCACAGAGTCAAAGATTCATGGGAATCTTTCCAGTAACTGCAATGGGCTTCGACTCAAGCCTCCAGCGCCTTTGACTGAGACAGATGGTGTGTCTGCAGGAAAGCAGGCAGCGGGAGGGACACCATTTGCGGCTGCATGATGTCATTGGTGCTGATTTACGCCAGTTGTTAGTGAAACAATACTTCACACGCCTGCAAAGCAGCCTTTCTTGAGAGTTGCCATACCAAGTGGAGTCCTGTTGCCCCTTCATTCAATCATTCCCTCCCTGACAGCGGGGGCCGTAAGTGGAGAAGCAGCAACAGGTACATGCGGGGTAACCCATTTCTGTTATAATCTTCTCTCTTAAGCATTGGGAACGGGGATTGATTTAGTCCCTAAAGCATGGGGCTTTTTGACCTTTTCACATTTTACCATTTATTATTTAAAAATTCAGCTTGGAGGGGGTAAAGCGGTTTACTAGAAATTGGCTACCTGTCATCTCTGCAGGGACAAATGGAAATACTAACATCGACTTCAAAGGTCGTACAGTAAAAGTCTGTTTACCAACAACACAACATTTCTGAAGTCATCCTGCAGAAGCAGGCAGCAGCCTAAATTGTCTACTTTAGGTCACTGGAAAACCTTTAACAGTTGTGGAAATATGACCAGGTATTTCCTGTCTGTGTAGAAGCGAAAAGATTTCTGTTATTAAGGTCTCGCCCTACGAGCTGTCAGAAGGTAAATCCCACAGCAATCTCTTTGGAACCTCTGAAGCATGGAGGTAGGTTAGATCCTATAAAGACTTGTATCTTTAGGCAGTCTGCAGATAGTGATTGTCTTTGAAGAGACTTCCCACGATCACTTCCCTTTTGCTGTCTTATTCTAATAGTTTACTTCTGGTAAAATTCTGGAAAGGGTGATAAATTTCAGCACTACTTCATCTGGATAGTTGAGAGTTCCCCCCTTGCTCTGGTTTTGTTGCTGGTCAGTTGTTTGGAGCTACTGAACCCCTGGCCAAAGTCATAGCAAATTATCAGGAAGAAAAACTCCGAACTTCTTTATTCCTACCACCTGGCAAGGATCAGAAAGTTTTTCTGTTCTGTCTTCAAAAGTGTGGTGTTCCAGATAAATTATTGAGCTTGTGATTTTCAGTGAGAATGAAACTGGGGAACTTTCAATCCAAAAAATACGAGCAGCTCTTGATCAAGATATGGAAGACAAGAGTGAAAATGTCACAGAATCACAGAACCACAGAATGGTCAGGGTTGGAAGGGACCTCTGTCAGTCATCTAGTCCAACCCCCTGCTGAAGCAGGGTCACCCAGAGCAGGCTGCACAGGAACGCGTCCAGGCGAGTCTTGAATATCTCCAGAGAAGCAGACTCCACAGCCCCTCTGGGAAGCCTGGGCCAGGGCTCCGTCATCCTCAGAGGGAAGCAGTTCTTCCTCAAGACCACGGTGTTCAGGGCAGCTTCACAGCCGATATTTAAACAGCACCTATTTCTTTTTATTTTTCTTCTGGTACTTCTTGGTGCAGCTCCCCTAGGGTCTCCATTTTTAGCTGTGCGCTAGGTGTAATGACACGGTGCTGGAGGGCTCAGAATAGGCTCGAAGGCGGTGCTTTAATGGCGGTCTGCAAACACTTTATTACATGTTTCCATATCCACAAGGGCTAAATCCACGCGACGGCTGCCGCCTGGCTCCGGGGGTGTCCCCGCCAACGGCCGGTGTTCGGCCGATCTGCCGGTGCTTCAGGGCAAAGCGGGTGTTCTGCGATGGGTTCATCCCAAAGAGAGCCAGCGTCTGCGGGAATCCCTTCCGGAGAGTCCATCCGTGGGGAGGGGTAATGCCAGCGGTTGCTCCCCGCTGGGACCAGTGCTGACTGTGGCGCTGCCAACTGGCGCAGCCCCGGCTGGGGAGCACGGCCGGTGCGGGAGGCACTGGAAGCCACCTGGCTTTTGGGACTTGGGACAACCCGCTGAGCGTTTTGGCTCCGCTAAAAGCTGGCGCAGCCCACAGAGTGTTTGTGCCCCGGTCCCCAGGAGCAGGATCACCATCTGGGGACAGGGCTGCCATCCCCATCAGCAGCTCCGGCTCCACTGACGTGACGCTCGTGATGAAGAGATGCTCATCAGCACTGATGGTTTATGATGCACTATGTCAAACCACCTCTTATTAAAACCTCTGTAGCACGGATTGATCTTTTGTCCCCTGCGGTGGCTGGGCTGGAGGTGCTCGTGGGCCTTTTCTTGCTTTCACAAGCAGTGCTGAGCCCCTCGCCTGCGCTTCAAGCCCTTTGTAGGTTTGCCAAGCTCTGGTTGAAGGCGTAGGGTTGGGTTACCCTCTTTGGGCAACGGCCCTTGGGGATGCAGCAACCCTACCAACACCCACCAGTCGTGGTCTGCCGCCCAGCTGCTCATGGCATGTTATTAAAATAAATCAGTATGTCCATTACGAGATTGCACAGAGGAGCGGAGACGTTCGGTGGGGCAGCTCCAGCCGTTCCTCGGCGTGCTCCTGCCTGGGCTTGGTGGGCTCCCAGCACACCCGAAGCTGGAGCTCTGGACAAAGCCCCCGGAGCAGCCGGCGCCCGCCGGGGG
>Ga0181612_119290_pt1 | contig 35924 bp, 15 predicted proteins | sample HoacroProtozoa21_FD_119630 | JGI IMG/M metagenome (GOLD analysis project Ga0181612, IMG submission 119630) | Hoatzin crop microbial communities from Cojedes, Venezuel. Combined Assembly of Gp0051906, Gp0051904, Gp0051908
AGGGAGGCCGGGAGGGGATTCGCTTACCACCCCGAGCAGGGACCCGTTTCCATTCCCCCCCATCTCGTAGGTCCCCTCTTTCTGCTCGGTGGCAAGAGGGTAGGGGGTTCTCTGCTTTCTGTGGAGCCGCCTCCTGCTGCCTCTGCCTCACGGAGGGCAGGGAGCGGCTCCACCAGTCGGTCTCGCTCTCACACTCCCGGATGGTCCTCAGCGTCTCCACTTCCTCTTTCAGCTCTGCCACCAGGCTGAGCCGATCATTCACCTGCTCACACCGAACACAGCCGTTGTCTCTGCTGTCTTCTGGTAGGAGCGCCAGTCTCAGGCACTCCCTGCAGCCAGAGACCTGGACACCTGCGTTCTTGCGCGGGGCCTCCGTCTGGGTCCCCACACTCCTTCGAGCAACAACTTTCCCACGGGTGGTAACCATGGCTAGAATATCTCCTGGATGGGCGATGCCCACTACTTGAGTAGCCAGGAGGGGGGACTGCACCCTGCCTGTCGCCTTCCCCACTCGCCCTGCCTGCGCGAACTGCCGCGCAAACTGCTGCACCGCTCCCGGGCTGCTGCACCGCCTCTGTTTGCCGGCTCTGTTCGCCCTAAGTCTTTCTGTCTATATAATAAAAAAAGGATAATTATGGACCTCATTTCCTTTGTAAATGTGCTTCAAAGATCAGTGAGTAAAGTAAATCAGGTTATACAATTACATGCAATGAAAGGAAGAGACAAGGCAGAAAATAACAGCAATACTTTCTATAAAGTATGAAATCATATCTTTGGTTTTAGTCTTCTTTTCCTTGTGTTTCTGCTTCCCATCAGGAACATTTCTCCTTTTGGACTGTCAGAGCTATGTGGTGATTTACAATTTGTTAGAAAAGCTTTGTCTGAACCTTTTCAAGGCTTACATTACATGGTCTCATGCCTCTCAAGATTGTGGCTTGTGTAAACACAGAAATAAAGCTGAAGTTAAAATAAGCTGAATGAGAAATTAGATACAAAAGACACACATACATACTTGTACATAACCCACACAGTTTGTGTTCAACAAGTTGCTTGCTGAAAAAGAGGTCTCTCCTTGTTTGAATGGTTTCAAATGTGGAAGATATCTTCACTGAATACAATTAATTGGGTTCTTCAATGTGTGAAGTATGTACTTCTATGAGATGTATTGTATATGACTGACTGAATGGTTTAATGGTTAATCTCCTTCTTAAAATTGTATGATTATTGCCTGTTATTGGGTAGAAGTTTGGAATTGCTGTATTATCCCAAGCTCTAAATCGGATCTGTTCGCCTTAGTGAAATATCCAGACTGGGGCAACAAAAGTCTGTAAAATATCACCAGACTTGTCCTCAGAATGGCACCAGTAGTAAAAAATTGAAACTAAACGGTATTTTCCCCTTTCTTCTTCTCTTTGCTAAAAACACAGTAAGAAGGTAAGGTAGAGACTGACTCCAGCCCACTGGGGAAGGGAGAGTTCCCAGGGAAGCCCTAAATGGTGAGGGCAATTAGTTTATTTTGTACAAAGGAATCATGAGATAAAGAAGGTTAAATAAGAAACTGGGAGCTAGAAATACTACCACTAGTACAGGCAATTATTTCTCCTCCCACTAGATGTTTAAGTAAGTTTTTCTGGGTTGCTATGAGTAGGTCAGAGAACAACAAATTTCAAATATTTTTAAGTGAGGAAGGTCCAGAGGAGACACGAAGTAGAAGATTTTAAGCTCTGAATGGTGAAATGCTAGCATATGTTAGTCAGTGGATCTGTTAAGTCTTTATCACTGATGGTCTTGAAGAGCAGCTAAATGAGAATTCATTAGGATTGGCTTATCAGACAGAGAAGTGCAGTGGCTTCAGGGAAGGACCTTGGTCTCTTTTAACTCTGTGTGTAGCTGTGCTACAGCACACATTTGGATAACCAAATGAGCTTTCCATTTTATGTTCTTAGGGAATCCTGCTAGGTGGAGTGTTTCTACGTAGTCTTTTGGTAGGATTGATGCATAAAATACTGTGGTGCTATTAAGCAAGTCTTTTCACGCACACATAGAGACACACATATAGTTAGACTGTACTTTAAAAGGTTTTTTCTTTAAAAATTTTATGTTTAAATTACCTATGACAACTAATAGCATGTATGACAAGATGTGAAAATCTTGCTAAGGAACATGTAGTGGCAGGCACAGCTGCACACACTAATGCATTTTGTGAGTCAAGATAAACCTTGCAATGGACAATATGTGGTGGGGTATGGAGGGCAGAGGAGCTGCCAAGGCTGTACACCTTCTGTTGACTCTTAAATTTTTAACTGTTTGGGACCAAAGTTACTAGAAAGACTCAAGATCCATCAAAGACAGCCTCAAGTGGTATCAATCATCTATGCAATATTTGATGTTCAGATATCTCAGCGGTTTCCCCATCTTCAGAATATTGGCTGAAGCTGGGCTAATGACTTTAGAGTCTGCTGCGTGATTTCAGTATACTGTAGAAATTCAGAGGGTTCAGTAGCCAGTCCTCTCCTATCCTGTGTATGCAAATCGGTCCCCTGTGCTATGTTTGGAGAAAAGAATCAGTCTACAGACTAACGCACTTTCCCCTAGCACAGTTATATAGTTTTGCTCATCTTCAAAACATATGAATTTGATATTCCCTGATTACATGGGGAAGTTTCTTCAAGTTATTTTAACTCGGTACAACAATATGACACTTCCACTCCTCTCTGCCATCAAAACAGGAATGAAGATGTTAATTTGGGGAGCAATCAGGCAATCTAAATTATTCAGATCTGAAAGTTTTAAGTTAGAACAGTTTTTCAAATTCATTTGTATCAGGATTAAAACAGGCTCAACCCATGTCTGTCTAATGAAGCTCCTGCTGAAAATCTCAGCTGGAAATTCAAGGAATCAAGTCTATCCATCATCTCAAAGTCATGATTATTTCATAAGCAACACTCAGTGTTCAGTCAAGTCTTCAACTCATCATTCGACTTACCATAGTTTAACCACAGAAGCATCTTTTAGAAGAACTCATGCTGAACATTACTTGATGAAGCTAAATCCCATTAGCAGAACAAACAACAAAAGTCTGTGTCGTGACACCGCAATAAGGTATACTTAATTATTCACAAAGGATACAGGTGCAGATCTCTCATCACATACTGGAGCACATCCAAAGCCTCTAGGAAGAATATTAATAACCCCTTCTTTTGCATTTCTATTGGAGGAATAGCTCAATTAGTTTCAGTCTGCTGTCTTTCCCTCATCTATTATACATTTGAGTAGTTATACTTTGTTTCAGAAAGTGCGCATGGAAAGATATGCATTAACAAGGTAACAGTGCACAGGAGAGCATATGGGCACCCTATACCAAACTTCTTGAGCTGACTAAGACTTCCATCCACTTGTATGTGTATGTATGCTACTTGCTTTTCTGCTGCTTCCCTTCTTTGCTTTGCACACTGAGAACAGTCAGATGAAACTGGTTGGAAAGTGCAACGCCCCAGGTACAGCCACACCCCTCAGCTTTAAGTGGCATACGTTATATGTGGAATAAAATGAAAATGCAACACAAAGAAGGATGAAAAGGGTTAAAAGGAGGGGAGACCTGAAAAGGAGAGATGGGATGCTGGTGAGGATCATAAGCAATGCATAAGTCTGCAGCTCCAGTGAAGAAAACAGAGGTTGAAAGGGAGAAATGGTTAAATCTGACAAGAAACAGAGAGAAAGGTCACTTCCTTTTGAACTGTGCCCTGAATAATTTTATTTATTGTAATATATCTGTGGGCCTGTAAAAGAATGGCTTGTCTGTTAGCCTTTTGCCTTTTGCCTTTTGATTTCCAATTCTACTGAATCATGAAGGAGACTTGGATGATTCATGACGTAGAATCAAATTTTGTGGTATATGCACATTCCCAAACACCTTCTAGAGTTCAGTGAACAGGTCAATTAATAACACCTACCGCCCCTTAGAAGTGGGTTGATCATCTATGGGGATAATAATAATAATGTACATATTTCAAACTGTAATTACTTAAAGTGATGCTCTAACAAGGTTCATTTTCTATCATGCCATCTACCATAAATGTTTCCCATGTGATATATATAACAAGATTTGACTTTTGAAAAACTTATAGACTACCATTAGCTCCTAGGATACATATTCAAAAAGAGACTAGAACACATGTAAAAAATATCAAAAGAATGTCATCTAAGCAGGCAAGATTAATTCAGTTAATAAATGATGGGTTAAGTTAAAAAATAATCATAATAACTGTCAGGAAAGGTTTATTGAGTTCTACATTAAAGTAGTGTAGAATTTCCTAGGCAGATTAAAAAAAAAAAAAAAAAAAGGAAAATTTCACAACTTTGTGGTTTGCAGAAATAACACTACAGAACTCCTTCTCTGAAACACAAGACTATTCAGCTGAGGCTACAGAAAAAATCACCACCATCTGTTACCAGTATAGAGCATACAACACAACCAAGAAGTTCTGTTTCTAGGCAGTAGTAAGGGTACCATGTACTGCAATAACAAAATCACTATGCTTACTGGGAATGAATATTCTAAATATTTTAAATATTCTGTATGAGGTAGCTCTAGTAGGAGGCTAAGGATGTGCCTTGAGTCACCTCTCATTCCTGTTCAGAAAACACAGTGCTAGGGATCAAAACAGTCTGAAAGGCTACTGAGATTGCTTGCATAGGGGATTGATCATTATTTGTGCTCTGTTCTAGCAATTTTTCAGTCAGAGTACTGAACTGACTATGTGAATTTATGATTTATGATTCAGTTTGGCTTGGCTTTATGCTTGTGTTTCTCATCAGAACAGAATTGAAGCCGGAATATCACCATCATTAATGAAGTACTCCTTTACCAAGGCTCTCCTGAGTTATGAGCAGACCCAAGTCTCTCATTTCAAAATTCAGAGCTCTTCTAGCTAGACCATTTTTTCTAGCAAGTGTACTCTCCCATTTTTAAGTGCCTTATGAATTGCAACAGGCTGGAAGTCTTGTTGCACTAGCATCTCAACTGTGTTTCTTCACCCCTTGACTGTTGTATGTAAAATATTAACTGCTTCTTGGAACATGAATGAGAAATTTTTCCTTTCCCTCAAAGGAGAATACTGTAATCTTCGGACTCCTTCTGGGCCAAGAATATCTAACCTGATGGGTGGAAAAAGTCTCTGCTCAGAACAGTTAGCAGATGCCAGGGACATCTATCTCCAAGAGCAGGGTAGACATGGGTAGAAGCAGGGACTGAGTTTAGGACTCCTCACTTTGAGAGTCTCTTGCTTATGATCTGTGCTGTTCCCTTCTCCCCTACATGCTTTGAAAAAGGAGAAAGGTATCTTGTTCAATTGTTTGAAGGCAAGATCAGAGGCGTCTACCTGTAGATGAAAGCTCTGAACTGCAGCTTCCCTGTGAGCAAAAGTGTCTCCTTCAAATGTACAGCAAAGCTTCTGAGAGGGAGAATGTGAGACTTCTTACCTGCTCAATATGTAGAAACACCATTGGGAAACTCCTGGCTACTCTTTGCTCAGCTTGCTGTCTGATTTAAATCTCCTTCTAAATTGTCTTAACTCTCCTTCACCGGGAAATTGCACTGGGAAATAAATCACAGTCTACAGAAAATTAAATCAGACACTGTGATATGTGAGAGGGTGGAGGGGTGAGAGGACAAGGACAAGAGACAATGGAAGAGAAATTGGACTTTCATCCTTCCCATCTAATACTCTCTTACCTCCATGAGCTGTGATGGAGAGATACACTTACGGAAGTATGTACTATACTGCTCTAATAGTAACCATGTAAGTACCCACAATTAATAAAGAAGCTTTACCTTAAAAGCACATATGAAATAAATCATGCATGGAGATGGGAGTAGAATCACGTCCTTTGTGTTGCTGCTAAGGAAAGGTTACAGGAAATGTTAGTTCCCTTCAACCTGTGTTGTATCCACCAAGCCCATGAAAACCTCATCAGTAGATACTTTCAGACATCTAAAATGGTTCTGGACAAATGAGGCAAATGAGTTCATCTTCATGTCTCCACTGACAGTAATGGCACCCATCTCCTATCTCACATGTGACATGCATCTTAGACACTTAAATTTGACACGTAATGCAGACATGAATGCAAACTCAACTGACTTGCCCAAGACAACAGAGAGTGTAAATGACACAAGAGGAGCTAAACTCTGTTGATTCACCAAATGAAGTGGAGTGTTAGAATGGAAAGTTCCCACCTTGCCATCACCATCTACCTCTAGAAAAAATGAGTTGTGCTTGAATTAATAACTCACATAGTTTTATTTGGTGATAATAAGATGATAAAGAAGAACGTAGTTAAGATGTTAGTACTGCAACAATGAAGTATGGTGGATGACATCATTAAAATTCAAGGAAGACTGTTTTGTAGCAATCCAAAATGCAAAACGTAAATAGCATACTAATTAATTTTACTAGGCTACTTGTGCAAGTAGATGCTTATTGTTAAAAAATGTAATACCTGATTGCACAACAGTGTTTTAACAGAACAATGGCAACTTCAGTGTGTGTTTTGTTGGGGATTATTGTCCAGGAAAATATTTATGCTCCAAGTTCCCAATATGGAACACAATTACTCACATACTTCATGAGAGGAATGTTCTTGCACTGGATCAGGGTACAAACCCCTTTGGATCAGACGCGAGAGTAAAATGAGAAAGTGTTTGTCATCTCTGTGCTAGTGGTTTCCATAATAATTGGGCTCCCATTTAGTGAGAGAAGTGATAATTGGTCGCAAAGGCCTGACGTGGGAATCAAATTAAGCCATGTAGAGAAGTGGGGCGTCTTCATCTGACAGAATCACACTTGGACTGAGTGTTTTGGTGTTAATTTTAGTGCAACAATCAAGTGAATTATGCACCTGCAATACCAGGCTGGTAACATTTTAAGCGGAGGCCAGCATTAAGTGCAGAGCAAACACCCACCCTGCAAGCGATCCTAAGAGGTAAACAGACAGGATCAAGTAGGCTGCATCCAAGCTGCTGAACAGCTTGCTTTGACATGCAGGGTCCTTCACTGTGAAAGGAAGATTCCTACTGAAATTGTTGACAGCTTTCAAGTATCTCTAGTGCCTCTTCGCCTAGGGAGCGGACTTAACCTTTGCTTTGCTGTAACATCTCGAGAAGAAAGGCTCTGAAACTGGAAGGAGAGATCAGAGCAGAGAATAAGCCACTTATGTTAGTAAAAATGGCTGAGTAGAAGAGAGGGAAAAATTGTGTTCTTTGGGTGAAAATAAAACAAAATAAAAAGAAATCGAGCATATGGTTCCAAATCTGTGAGTATGCACATATTTCTATCTCTGCGCTAGCAAATGGTCTTATTAGCACCCAAGCATGCTGCTGGTACACAGCACCTTTGCAGATCTGGGTCCAGTTTGTAGTGTTATGATATGGCTTAGGTCTGAGCCCATGAGCCATCTGGATGAGCTAATAAAACATGTCTATATTTTTCTTCTTTTTTCTTTTTTATTTTTTGGTATTTCTTTACAGAGATTTATACCACTCCATTTGTTGTTTGTAGTATCTTTACTATTTTGTCCAGGGTGGAAAGCTGAACCTTTGTGATATAAAATATCTATTCATTTGTGATATAAAATATCTATACATTTGTGATATAAAATATCTATTCATTTTACTTTATATTTGTCCGTGTCCATTCAAGGAATAAACTCGCAGTGTTCCTCCCAGGAATTTTTTTCTGTCTTTGGTATGAAAATCTGATATTTTTCTACTGGCAGGTGGTGGAGGTGAAAAAATGGCTTAAATTGTGAATATAGGTGATAGATAATTTGGGGGTGTGTATATAAATCTCTCTCTCTGTATATACACACACTTGAGTGTGGGCAATGTCTAAAGTTATCTTTTGAACTCACAGGCAGAAGACTGTTACTCACTACCTAGTTGTAGTAGGCTAGTTGTAAATTTTGATAGCACCCAGCCTAAACAAAAGTAGCACTTCTAGATTCCTCCAATATACAAGACATGAGACAAATCCACCGATCTGGAGACTGATCATGTGGTGCGCTTTTGCACACAGACTGTTTAGACTGAGAAAGCTGAGGAGTGGGTGCCTGGAAAGAAGAGGTGGTGCCAAAATAAAAAAAAGCAAAAAAGAAGTATTTCTGAAAGGAAGAAATGGCCTCAGAAAGAAAGGCTGGTCTCTTTTCCCAGGTAGTATGTGATAGGATGAGAGGAAATGGCCTCATGTTATGCCAGGGGAGGTTTAGGTTGTAGATTAGGAAAAGTTCACCAAAAGGGTTATGAAGCATTAGAACAGACTGCCCAGGCAAGTGGTGGAGTAATGATCCCTGGAGGTATTTGAAAGATGTGGAGATGTGGCGCTTATGGACATGATTTAGTAGTGGATTTGGTAGTGTGAGGTTTATGTTTGGACTTGATGATATTAAAGGTCTTTTTCAACCTAAATGATTCTATGATTCTAGTATTCTATTAATAAAGGCAGATTCAAGGCTACATTTTTGCTGTACTTCCATAGTGTGGGTTTGTAAATATCCAGTGAAGGAACAGAAGAGCGGCGGTGAATCTGGTCAGGCCTCCTCCACATTCCCCACGCCCACCTCCACCCTAAACTTACCCAGCAGTTGAATACAACCCGAGTTCAGTTGATGTATCCCCCCATTAGATTTTACTAACCACAGACTGAGCATCTGACACTTTTTATAGTCAATGGTGATGTAGGACAGACTGACCTTCAGAGGACTTTCCACCTTGTCTGCAGATGGTGAAAACCAGTCAGAAGTGCTGAAAGACAGCTGAAGTAGATACTGAGCTCATAAATGGTCTCTGATAAATACAAGGACATTAGTTGCCATGTAGAAAAGCAACAGCAATAGCCTACAAGGTCTAACAAGTTGACAGTCAAGCAGAGGGGTAAAAATTAGCCCAGATCCATGGCCAGCACAACCTCTTGACAACTGGGAAGAGAAAGTACTGCCATTTTACACCTATGATTTTGTTATTTATGTGACATCCACAGCACATTTCCACATGTTTGCACAGAATCATGTATCTTTTCCTTGTAATCTGAGATTCCCGTTACTCCTCTGTTCCTCACTGTTTAATGTGACACCTTATCGATTAGGTTTCCAGAGCATACCACTCCAGACATATTTATATGGCTTTTTCAAATGATTTACAATAACTAACGTTGTAACAGGAATATCATTTTGGAAATATAATACCAGTCAATAGCAGTAAAGGTTCTGCTAATAGCCAGAACTCCTTGTACCATGGGAATAAGTTGCCACTTACAGCTTATCACCTGAAGGCCCTATCTTCAAGTTGATGTAAGCTGGCGTAGGACCAAATTTCAGTGCTCAGTGGAGCTCTACAGAGTTATCTCAGCTGAAAGTCTATCTGTCCTAATTACCCTGATAGTAAAGCTGGACAGAGCACAAGCAAGATCCCTGCGAAGTAGCAAACTGGTCTGAAGCTTGTCATGGTTCAGGAAACTAAAGTTCCTCTTTTCCCTCTTTCCAGAGAATTCATCTCCATTGCAGAAGCAGTTTGGATCGAAAAGCATTGATTTATTTCTGTGAAGTATTGGCTCTCCAACAGGAGAGAGGGAGATTGAGCTGGTTCTAATCCATTGTAAAAACACATTTTCTAGAAAGCTTAGAAATTTTGTAAGAAGGCTAATATGTCTCTTACCGTAATATTGTTCTAATTCCAGTATTACCTAGACCAGCAATCAACACTTCGGATTTTAACTTTGCAAAAGACTTATCAGTAGAATAAAAATTACAGATTTGGGATTATCCAAGGTTAATGTGGTATTTTATACCCAAACCTGGAATGGCATACATATCTAGTGCTTTTACTAAGAAGTGAATTCTCCTTGTAGGGATATCAGCAAAAGAAGGAGCAATTATGTAATTTAATTATTAAGGTTTTAGCTATGAAACCAACATGACAAGAAGTACATTTTTCTTATGTGAACACCAGCTAATTTGTAAATATCAAGACAGTAACATTTTTTTGGCATAAACCTGAAATTTCTAGTTTGTAAAATTCATAAGAATGAATGAAATCTAAATTAATAATGTCTACAGTCTGTCAGAAGATCAAGTGATCAAAGCTTTGTTTTGTAGGCTGGTGGTTTTCTTAATAAATGAAAGAAGTTCCAAACAACCCTTTAGCGCTAATAGAACTGAGTAGCTTTATCTCCAAATCTATTTATAGATCTGTTTGCAGCCTCTCAGTACATACTGCAACACTTCTAGAAAGGGCACCTTTTTTTTCCAAGTTGCAGACAGCCTCTGCTTTCCGTAGGGGCTTTTGGTTACCTCAAAGATTTTTGCACAAGAGACAAAACCTCCCAAAACAGCAGTCTGAAACGTTTGCAGGATTTCAAAGCAGTGGTTCTAGAGTTAGATCTTTTAGTCCACAAATGTAACATGCAAATACTATGAACAGATTTGACAAAATCTCAAGTTTCTGCAGGACAATTGCATCAGGCGTAAAATCTTGAAGCCTATGTAAAGCAGTAATGTTAAAAGAAAGCTGATCTTTCAAAAAATCTTCCTCTTCTTATCAAAAACTCTTCTCTCCAGAACTGATATAACTAGTTAATTGTAGACATTAAGAACTACAAATTCTGATTTGAAATTCCAAATGCATTTTTTGCTGTCAATGGGTGAGAGGATTGAATGTATTTAGCAGCCTGTAACTAGGTGATGAAGACCAAAATGCTACCTGAGTATGTTAAATGCATTTAAAGAGTACTGCACTCCTTGAAAAGGTCTGAAATTTGGAAATTTCTATTTCTCATGAGAATCTAAAAAATGAAGAAAATTCCAAGATTAAGAATATGTTCAAAATAGTTAAAGAAATCGTGCAACTCTCCAGGTATGTGAAATCCCTTATTCAAAATCAGGTTTTAAATCAGATTGCCAAAAGGAAGAAAAGACTTGTCTTCTTTTTATGATTTAAACTTTAAAAAATCTGTTTTCTATAGATGCATTGTATAGGAAGAAAAAATACAAAGTTTTAGAGGGAAACACAGACTCATCGATATACATGCAGGCAAAACAAATGCAGACTACTCAAAGACAGACCTTCAAAAATGCAAATATTATTCAAACAATGTGAGATATCAAATATAGTGTGGAAGCGAATATATTGAAGCAGTGTCTTGTTTTTAGACAGAGTTTCATTTATTTGTGAAGCAAATCTGTTGCAGGAAAGTACCAAAAATAACTAGAGTGTGCACACACACAGACACATACATGCATATTGAAAAAATAACATTTCAGAAGGAATATGCACGAAGCACTTCATACGGTCAGTAGCACTCCCAGAAGATGTTACACTGTATCTATTCTTCAAGGCAGCTACATCCAGTGACCAAAACACTCTATGGCTTTTAGGTTGAGTATTTTCACATAAATGAAAATGAGCAGAGTTCATTTGATTTGGTAGAAACATGATGATACTGAACACACATGCAGAAAACAGTATATAAAAAATATAATTCATATGCAAGCATATGATGTGATGAACATTCATGTGGAAAAAAACTATGATCAAATATATATGAAGATACATACAGAAAAATGTAAACTAAAAGCAAAGCTACAGGAAATACAGATGAAATAAGTCAAAAAGTCAAATTACCATCAAGGAGAACAATAGTACAAAAAATCTGGGACAGAAAAAAGGAAGAACAAGTTTCTGACATTGAAAGATTAAATGTATCTGTAAAACTAGGTCTATGGTCCACTGTTGGCATAGATTTTTTGTGTATTGTCAAAAAGATTACATACTGTTTCTGGATTATTATTCCTGTTACCCAGAAATAGCACCATGCTAGACAACACAGCTGAACATGTAATCTCAGATACAAAATCTATATTTGCTACCAAATGTGGTAGAGACAGACAACGGACCACAATAACATTGCTATGAGTTTAAATCTTGTGCAAGATGGTATGATGTTAAACCTTACTTGGAGTCTTAGCCGCAGTCTAAAGGTATTACAAAAAATATTTTTAAACAGTGTTAAGAGCATGCTTTACCAGGCTTAGGAGTCAAGCTCAGATCTCTATTTGACACCACTAAATTACAAGGTAGCATTCTGGAAACATCCTAAAATATTGTTTTTGGAGAAATCTTGGACTTGGGCTTCTCTGTCATGAGATCATTTGTGATAAAAATGGGGAAGTTGAACATTCTTGTAAAAACCAAACATGAACGAGAACATTTCAGCTGCTTGACTGCAGATTTGCTTTGATGAAGGGAGTAAAACAATAAATGTATAAAAGAAACAGAGCACACTTTCATCAATTTCTAAGGCAAGGAAAGAAAAGGAGTTTCCAAATTACAGCACAGAAGAGATATTGGAGAAACCAGGGGATCAAACAGTGTTAAGGGAAACTGTGATCCAGAGCGCTGGAGCAGCTGAATTCATGACGTGTTTCTGTAGGAGAGGAAGGATACCAGCTCAGAGACTGACTGAGAAGCACTGATGTGTGCTTATATTAGTAAGACCTATTTCTTCATTTCAGAATGGCAATAAAAGAGAAAAAGGGCTGTTGAAAAGTATTAGGTTACAGTATACCAGCCCCTGAAATTCATAGGTCTATATCCAAGTTAGATGTTAAAGTGAGTTGTTAGTAGGAACCTGGAAACATACCCATATGAAAGAAACACACTCAGCCATAGGGACCCTTTCGTCTCCATCACAGGATTTTTTGCTGTTACTCTCCAATATAAAAAGCACATGCATCTTTAATATCATCGCTATGGAAAATTCCTATGGACTTCTAGTGAAATAAAAAGTTCTGTTGGACTGTTGATTTTATATATAAAGTTACAGTGAGTGATTGTGCATTTGTCCATCCACATCTACAGATTTTTTACCCACAGATGTACAGGTTATATATATTTCAGCCACCACAACTTTGGGATATTAGGAAATGGAATGAAGTTGACCAAACCCAACAAATATTAATAGATATTAGTAAACAAAATAAATATACTTTTCAGCAAAAATGGAAATTTAGTGTTGAATTCAATGAAGTCAAGTTACACTTCTAAATGAGCTGAAAAAAAATCATAGATACTGGGATTATTTGGGGTGAGGTAGACTGGATTATTTATTTTTAAGAAAATTCACAGCGAAGAAAGAAATCAAGAACAGAGTTACTGATTTAAAATTTGGTTGAACAATTTTGTGAAGGAAAGGAAGTATTGCCTATGAGATACAAAATTTTATTAATAGACATGGCATGCTATATACTATATACAATATATATATGTATACTATATACAGAAACAGAATTTTCTTCTTTCCTACATTGCAGTGTCTGCTAATCTACAGGGCTAAATTCTTAAAAATCTTGAAAACTTTTCAAATAATAGATAGAAAGTAGCAGTCATCCAGGCCAAAGGTTATTCACAAAAATCTCTGAAGTAATCATATGATATCCTGTATGAATATATCTCCATTTAGATAATTTAATCAATGCAATATCCCCCTACCAAAAAAAAAAAAAAGAAGAACAAAATTTTAAAAATTGAGGACGCCATCCCAAACCTACTGAAATCTTTGGAATCTTTTCACTAATCTCAACTTGTTTCATATCAGACTTCTAAAGGTTCAGTACAAATTCTTAGACCCATAAGTACAGTTTACATATAATAAGAAATTAAAGATTATTGGGATAGTTCAGCTATCCTACCTAAGAAAGGAGGACATCAGAGCACATTATCAAATCAATGGCATAAGGGAGAGTAATCACTGGCTTTAATCGTTTTCCTAATGCAAGAGGAGATAGGAATGCTTAGAATGGCTTTTGCTGATCAAGGTACACAGTTAAATTTTATTTTGTACCGTTAAGTGCTTGCAGATGGAAACAGAAATATTACCTAACTCTTACAGAGCACTTTTCATCAAGATATCTCAAAAGTGCTTTAAAAATGATATAACATCATCCTTTTCACTGCTAGAAATAGAGACACGAAGAAGCAAAGTGACTCACAACACACAGAAGCCCTGGAAGAAATTCAGGGTTTCCTTTTCATCTAGTTAGTGTTCAGTTCTGTAGGCTGCACTGCTCCACAGAGCCCGTGTGTGTCATTTCTTAAAAAATCAGAAGGAAAACCTGATGGGAAACAAGTATAAAGAACGACTACAGTAAATAAACTGAGCAGATTGGGTAGCTGTTTGCAAAGCAACCATTAAAAGGCTGTTTCCAAATGTAAAGGGCCAATTCCCAGTAAGGCACACTGGAAAAACCTAACATTGCAGAAAAGTGCAAGCTTTCCCATGGAAAGCAAATCTTTTCTGGCGAGTATGAGTGTCCAGAGCATATATTCAGTCTCTATCATGGCATTATGCTAAAGATTATACTTTAAAGAGTCTTAGTCAGACAGTTTAATGTCCACTTTAACCCCCAGGCTTAGCCAGAGGAGAATACAGGCACATCTGAGAATTCAAAGATTTAATTAATGTCCCTGATTTAAGAGTCTTCCAGACCACATCAGATGAGAGCACTAGTTACAGAGGTGCATCTGGAAGTTGGTTTGAATATGTCTTTGTGTCTTTATCGATCTTTCCTGAAAAGATTGATGGACGGGTGCTGATCTTGTCTTCAGAAACAGAGAGGCTGATTCTGATCCTGAGGAACTCAACCAAAAAGGTGTTATCTGGTGCTTCATAGTAGTTGTCAGGCTCAGGTTCAAGCTGCATATAAAAATGTGCACAAAAGTGATCTAATTATGCATGCAAATACCTCATTAGTGCTCCAGCTGATTATTTGCCTGTGTAATTCCTGCAGTACAGAACATATCATAGCCAAACAGCTTTAGATATGCAGTTCTAGAAGGCTGAAGCTCATCAAGCAAATAATTTCATCTCCAAGGATGATAAAACTGAAGAACAGCAGAAGCAGCAGTTGTATGATCATCCAGCGGGGGCCAGGGCCACCTGCTCTGAAAGGCTAGAGACCTTGCAGTTTAAGCAAAATCTGTTCAGAGGGCAGGGAAAGTTTCTTCCTGATTCTCGGCTGTTAAAAGCTGGATTCTCAGTAGTTAAAATCTGGTGCATGCCAAGGAGCACAAGAGCTTCAACCCTTCCAGAACTCTGAATATTTTATCTAAATACATGACAGACCCTTTGTAATCCTCTGAAATTCTTTGCTTGAATAATAGACTAGGAAATTATTGCCACCAATTTCAGAGTACTGTATGGAAATACGCTTTCTTTAAAATATTTTAGACTCGAGATCCAGGTTCAGTGGATATCCCCTAACCCCGTGTTAAAGATTAAAGGAGAGTGGATATGCAGGCAAAGACCTGACTTGTGTCTATTTACATTTTTGCAGAATGTTCAGGAAAACAGCCTTGACCTTAATTCAGGTTTCTACATTTTAATTATCTGTTTATACCCCTGATTCAAGCCCCAAGGATATCTTTTCAATTTAGGAAAGAAATGGATGGAGATATATGTAGGGTGCAGAGAGCCAGTTTCAGCTCACTTTTCTACACATTGTTTAAGAAAACATTGCAAAAATTAATTTCTTCTAATTATTTCTCAGATTTATTTCTATTGAAGTTCAGAGACAGGGGCTGCTGTCTTCACTATCTTTTTAAATGTGGAAATAATAAACAATAGAATAAATAGCAAACAATAAAATGCTTCTTTGTCACAGTTGTTTCGTTGTTTATCACATCTGTTTTTTTCACCTTGCACACAGAACATATCAATAATTCACGTCTGAGTGAAAGTACTTCTGTAGAAGTTTAGGTACCTCGTACCACTAGCAACAGATCACTTTTAAGCATCTTTAGAGTCTCTCCTCCTATTTAATGAGCTTTTTTGTTATCTTCATTTCATTGAAAATCTTCTTTTTAAAAAAGCAACACACCTTAGGTAACTCAAACATCACAACTCATGAAGAGGAATGTAATTCAAGCATAAATACCTTGCCCACATTTGCTAATAGATCTCACGTATAAATCAAAAGCCAAAGCCAACATTTGCAAGAGCTTTGCAGCGTCCTAGGAACCTAATTCACGTTTTGTAGAATTGCACCCTTGATGCTGTGCATAGGTCATATTTCAGGCTGTGGTGACCTGCACAAAAGTTCGGAACCTGGAATTGGACCTGTGTAGCTACTGTACACACAGGCTTACTGGAAGGAGAGGTGTACTATCCAGATAATAAATTAACATGATCAGCATCATGTAACCTGATCCTGACCACACAGAGCATGTATGTCAGGGCCATGAGCGACCTATATGGCGCCTGGCAGATTTAGGTCCTTCAATACAGTGATTGCACCTAGGATAAGGGGAGCAGTCTCCACTTGATGCTGATGCTGGGCCAGGAGCAGGTCGCAGACACCTGGCTCAGGCTCGCAGGCACCTATCTCCCTCTGCTCTGGGCTCAGAGCTCAGACTCATTCTTCAGGGATGGGTGTTTATGTCTCTCCCAAAGACCTGAGTGAGGACAGGGCTTTTCTTTTAAAACAGGACTTCTAGAGAAGGTGGTGCAAACAGCTCTCATATATTGATGTCAAACATCCCCAGGAGAGGAGTAGCTCACAATTTCGCGTCTGTGAGCTGAGGAGAGCCAGACCATCAGATGTTTTCACCCGAGGAGACTGAACTAAAAGTATATGGTGCTGGCTAAAGAGGGGCCACTCATCAACCCCTTGCTGAAACTGCACAGCAAGGAAGGGTGCTAGAAAGCATAGAGCTAGAGGGAGATGAGGAAATCAAGCACGAGTGAGTGCATTGAGGAAAGTTTGCTCTGTCATCTTACTCATCCACATAATTTTCTAATGTGTTTTTGGAAATGAGAATGTGTGGAAAAGAAAATGTGGAAAGATAGAGGAATTGCACCCCCAAAAGGAGCGTGGTGTTTAGGAGGAGATGGATTTCTGCCTGGAAGTGAAAGCAGGGTAAGTGTACCTGTTACAGAATGCATCGTGCGTGCTATTGTGATGTCTCTCTTAGGAAAGGGTGAGGAGTATCACCTATGCAAATATGCAGTCACCATAAGAAATTCTAATATGCTGAAGAGATGTGGGAAACAAATCCAGTCTATTTAGAGCAAATGTGTATTTGTAGCAGATGATGACATGATTTCAAATTCAGCAGGTTCAGAATTTATAAAGGCTTTTTTAACCTTTCCTTTCCAATTCCTTTCCAGCTTTGCTGAAGATTTTGCAGAATTGTTGATAGTGCTCCTGATAATTTTAAAAACTGCTAGCAAGTATAATACTCCACATGAGGCACTGTTTTCTCCTGGGGGTGATAGCTCAGACGCAATATGTTGATGACTGTAAAAGTGATACATTGCCTTAGGCAACAGCGTGGTCTACATTGATAGTAGAGATTTGGACAGAGGAAATTTCAACATATATCTTGTTTTTCTTTTGGTAGTGCATATATGCAATCACGACGATCAAATTCCTCGATGTCGCTGGCACTGTACAGTTGCAGCGTAAACAACATGTATCACTCCAAATGACTCAGAGACCATTTTTTCAAGAGCCAGTTCGTAAAAAAAATATTATCTGCTTGTAATATGGGAAACTGAGGCACAATGAAGGTTAATTCTTCATCCGCAAGCTCAAAGACTGTTTGGCAGAGATGGAGACAGGACAGTTTTCCCATGTCTAGGCCTAACACCTTTAAGATTATCCTCCTCTGTTTTCCCTGTACCTTCATTTTTAAGCATATTATTAAAAATAAATGCTTGTGTTTTGTTTTGTGTCACACATTCATTGACATTAGCAGTACTCAAACACATTTTGTTTAAGCCCACATACAGAGCAGTGGTCTGTCTTTGGTATTCCTTTTAATCGAGTTGTTGGTATGCTCCAGGAGAATGTTATACTTCTTCGAAATTAATCGGTGCAAATGTCTTTAAAATAACCTCTATCTTTTGTTTCATCTTTTTTTTTTTCTTCGAATGTTTTGAGTCTTTTCTGGCAGGCTTGCTGCCTTTTGGATTGTTCTTTGCTTCCTGTGGAAACTTCAGGTCATTTGTTTTGGTTCCTTTCTTTTCTTGGTTGTAATAAAATTGTGTCTGAATAGCTCAGTGAGACTTTTCCAGGTCTAATTTTTATGTCACATAGGAAATTTAAATTACATCCCACCAAAATAAGTAAAAGTTAACTAGTCACTGCTTTTGATCTATGCTGTAGTAAACCTAGATGTACCCATATTTTAGACCATGTCTTCCTGGTAGCCATTAGGAGAAGTTGCGTGTAAGTGGAAAAAGTGACAACACAATCCCTTTTGTCTAATTCTGCATTATGAAGAGAATCTATAATTTCACCTGTGCACACAGGACTGATGAGGAGCCAGTGTTCAGATTTGTCAAAGGGGAATAAGCTAAAGAGTCTATAACGTGTGTCTGAGACTGCCCAGTGTTATATACAGAACAAGAAGGATGTGTCCAATATTCTGTGCCAAAGACAAACACAAAATAGGTACAAATTCACTTTTGCCTATGGCAGGAAGAATATTTATGAAAAAAAACTTGATCATCTTTTCCTTGATCTTAGCTATATGCATATGGAGAAAGTGGCAAAGTTAATTTTATTTATTCTGGCCAGACTGTTAGAGCTTGCCCTGACACACTGGAGCTGCAATGTCTCACTATTAGTGCAATACATGTACATGTGTTGAAGGCAAGAGATGTGTGGATGCCTTACAAAAAATATGCCTTTTATTTTGGAAAGAATGTGCTATGGGTCTGAGTTAAGAAGAATTAATACCAGAGTGGAGTTGGCACAAGTACTTTTTAGAAAACCTTATAATCTGTGGCTTAAAGCAGATAAGATAGTAGCCTGTCTCAAAGGCATATATACATTTTTAAACTACCAGAGGAAGATAAACAGGCTTAAAGAGGCAATGTTTTCCCTAACTTTAAGGAGTCTGACATTTCTGCCTCTGACACTCAGGACTCACTTTAAATTTCAAGCCCCAGTTCTTTTTCTAGCTCATAGTCTAGGAAAAACCTGATCTCCATATCCAGAATCATGGCATGATTTGCATTTCAGTGTAACACCATTTTATTAGGCCGTGTGAGCAGTGATGTGTGTTTCAGTAGTGTGGAATTTTCAAAGGCTACTATACTGAAGAACAATAGATGCTATAAGGTGTAAGTTGTGATATATTCCCCTGTGGTCAAGGTGTTTTGGTGAGAGCGAGCAAAACACAATAGCTGGCCACCTTTCTGTGGGATTTTTGGTTTGAGGAAAGTATTCGTATTCCTCTGTGAAGTATTAGTGTGGAGTACTGCCATATACAAGCCCTTTCAAACATCCGACAGGAGAGTTTCTTGTGGAAGTAAAAGTCACTCCAGATTAACTGGTATATGCAGCTGCATTCTTTCCCTGTGGAAAATAAAATATAGTGACTTGGTGTGGTTCAAAGAGTCTGAAGAATTTCTCCTGAAGACACTCCTTTATGAAAAATTTCTTCCTTTATCCACTAAAACAGTTTCATGACAGTGGAGCCACCTCCATTTCCTGCACCAGCCTTCTTCTGGGATTACACCATTTAAAAAAGAAAAAAAGACTGGGGAAAGAATGACTTACACTGCATACATAACTGGTTAAATTCTTATGACAAAATCATTCCTTCACAGCTGTAATGGGTTTTGCTTTTCCAGTGTTTTACCTCAGAATTCTTGCCTGTGTCAAAAACTTTACAAAACAGAGCATATGCTTCTTCGAGACTTTCACACAGCTAGAGAAAGCTAGTTAGATACAGCTAGTTAGAAACAAAACAGTCCAAAATTTCCATAAAGTTTAGTCAAAGTTTGTATTACTATCACGTTGCAGTCATTGGCACAGAATATCTTACATAGGTCCTTTAAGTGAAACTGGGATTTAGCATAAACCTACTTCCAAAGCACCCTCTCCTCAGCAGAAGAAACAAACATTTCCCAGACCCTTGTATGTCATGACAAGTAGAAGTGTCTAGCTAATCTCTGCCACCAAAGCCAAGGTAAATAAAAGTCTCAGACTACTTTTCATCAGGGTCTAAAACCAACTCACATTCAGTTATATCTGAAGAATTTTCTCCGTGAGCAAAACATTTCCCTTAGCTCATTTGCTTTTCTGAATTATGCTTTGCATGTGTTTTGTGAGTCCTTGTTCCTCCTCTTCTCTATACGCCCACAAGCTGGCTTCCAGAGATACTGGTGGATTCCGTCTGACTGTTCCTGCTTCTTGCCCAGGACCAAGTTCCCCCTTCTGCTGAGATGGGTTTCTTATGCTGAGAACAGCTCAGATTTTTTTTTTTTCCTGATAGTTTTCTGTCAGACACAGCTATTTCATCAAAGTAAGAACAATAAACATTTCACAGTATCTTCAGGAAAAGGAGTTTTCTGTGAGGACTGCAAGAAACTAGAGAATAAAACTAGAAGAGAACTTCAAAATTCACTTTAATATGTTTTTTCACATGATTATTTTATTTTGTTCTGACATGACTTCTTGGTAAGTAAACAGCAGTTCTAGTGTTGTTCATGGTGTCACAAGGTGGCATACTGATAGCCATAGTGTGCAAAATGATATGACATAGCATACTGTGAAATAACGTAAGGAGGAAAGACTTGTACTAACATGCTTACTGTTGACTGAAAATCTCATTTTTCTAGATCAAAAAACTCTCTTGTTTGTGTAAGAATCTGTGACACTTTGAACAAGAAGATGAATATGCAGTTTCTGTACTAAATAGGGAAATGGCTTCTGTCATATTCAAGGAAAATAAAACTATACTTGATTGATGGAGAGGCACAGAAGAGGCTTTGGCAGATTCAGGTTGAGCATCTTTTGTGGACTCCTGAACTCTGTGTTATAAGACGATTCCTCCTACAGCTTAAGGGAAGGATTTGGAGCTGTTACACTGTTCAAAAAATACATAAGAGTACGGTTCTCCAATGCAGTGATTTACAAACTCATTGCAGTTGGGGGAAATCAGCTTTTCTTATTTTGGAATTTTGAATGCATTGTTCATTCGATACTCGCATGATAAAATCAAATCAATATTCTTGAAGCAGACACTGGCCCCTGTAGCCTTCCTGGGTGAGACTCCTCCAAGGCATCTGGGACTCAGCGATTTTTATGCTTTTCTCTGTGCAGCAGAGAGCAGGAGAGCTAGAATTGTCCCACTATAACCACGTGTTTAAGAAACTTCAGTGTTAAGTGGTGGAAGCATGTCTGAATCCAATAGCAGAGCTGTGATGTGAATGCTGTAATCCTTGCCTACAATACACATAAAGAGCACTCCCACCTGTCCCTCAAAGAAAAGCCACCACAGTTGCAGTGTCCAGGGCTCTGATACTGTCAGTTAACACTGATTTTAGAATGCTGCTGGTTCCTGTTGTTTGGTGGTGCAGGGGAAGGGAAGGTCTAACACCTAGATTTCCCTTTAGAAACCTGCAGAGTAATTCCCTTGATGTCAACATGAGCTGTAAGGATCAAAAGGGCAAGAAGCTGATCAACTATAGAAGTTGTAAGCTGGCTGTGAGAGGGCTTTTCGAATTACTGTTGAATTCAAATGTCACCTAAACTCTTTTCAGGGTACTTCTCCTCTTGGCTCATGTTGTGGAAGCTGAATATTTAGTGTCCAAACCACAAACCAACCTAAATGTGATTTTTTTTCCAAGAAGTGGAAATTCCGTAATATCCCTGCTCATCAATAAAAACAAGACACCCTCCTCCCATCCAACATACAATTATGGGTTTGCAGGGTCTTCTTTTCTGGAAAAGCAAGAAATCTGCAACAGTAACTCTATGTGCCTTTTTCTAGCTGTCATTCCCTTTGAAGCCAGATCATACTTCTTAATGATTCAGGATGTAGAGCCTCCCCAGTACGCCAGGCCTAGAAGAACCATGTAGGGGTGAATAGTCTGAATGAAGTCTCTAGGAGCTGACACTGTGGTGTTGACACAAACTATTGAATAGCTATTTATTATTATTTGTCTATTGAGTGCGCAGTCTCTTTGCACAGAGTAAGGCTGCTGGCCTCTGCACTCCTGGAGGGCAGGTGCAAAGGCAGTGCAGAGAGTCCCTTTGCCTACAGAATAAGCTGGAAATACGTCTTGGAAAACCCAGTGAATCTGCTCAGAAGGTGATTTGTCTTTTAAATTAAGGACTGTCAAAAGAGCCAAATACTGTGGTTAATTCCTTGACATCTCAGTTGTCAGCTACATTGGACAAGGTTGTGGCAGTCTGCAACAAAGAGGAGGATAGTCTGGTCCCGGAGCCACCCCATCGCAGGATACAGACACCCTGTAAAGGTGGAAGCTCATAAAGGGTCAGTTGTGCTAGTCCCCTGTTGCATGAATAGGATTTGACCACTCTGGGAAAGGGCACAGCTGACATTTTTTCATTGGGGTTGGGGTTTCATGTGACATTTCATGTAGCAGTCCCCCAGTGCTGTCTGTTCCTGCTGATATCCTGAGGCCCCTATCTCTCTTTTCCCAGTTGTGCTTTTTAAGGGCTTCAAGGGAACAATTCCCCAGACTGCTAAAATAAACAAGTATGTCTCCTGGATTGTAAAACTGCTGAATCAATTACTGAAACTGTCTGGGAATCTTAAATGGCTCTTTTAAAATATATTGTCAAATCTGTTCAGGAAGAAGTAAGGAAAAGCAAATCTTTTCTTGCTGTTAGTCCAGTGAGAAAATACCTCCCCGCACAAATGCTCCCACCTCTGCCTCCCTCCCTTTCCCCCTCTCTCTCCAATAGTGACACATTTTAGGAACTAACAACCTGAACAGCCGTAAACTACGGCAGTAACTTCCACCCACACAGCTCATTAGTCCTTTAAAACACATTTTCCTTTTCCTTTCCCCAGCACTACTAAGTGGCACAACTGTGAAGTTGCCCTTTCACATTATAATTGGAAGCAGTCAGTGGTTTTTATGCTCTGTAATTTGGTAATTATGTGGTCTGTCACTTACTGGACACTGGTCTGTCTGGTCATTTTGGGTTTTGAGTCTGTCCAGTAATAGTTAATCATCAAAGAGTCCTCAGCAGCACACAAGCCTCTTGCGTCCACAAAATTCGTTTACTTCTGCAGCCTTCTTTTTTCTTTCACTTCTTTGGGTGTGAATGGAGAAGCTATGACTTGTTCAGTGGAAACATTGATATTACATCCTGTCATGAGCTCAGAAGACCTGGTTGTGTATCTCACCCCAGGTTTTATGCCACTGAAACCCTGCAATTTCTTATTTGGCATTACCCTGAATGTGCATCTGTGGTGTGTCCAAGCTATGTCCCATGATGATGATTACATAACTTTTTTTGGGGAGTATTTACAAAAGCTGAAGTGAGAGTTAGCCACTTGATTCCACTGAATTTTAACAACATTTGAGCGCTGACTTGTTCTTTCAATGTCTTGCATTTTCCTAACTGCTTATTAACTGCAGCCATTTTAGGCTGTGCTTTTATGTCGTGGAGTTAATTCACTTTGTGCATCTCTTCCTGAAAAATGGTCTCATGGGCTAAGCAAAGACTTTGTATGTTTCGCAATTCTTCATGCCATTTTAATGATGAAGTAGGGTACATCACTAACCTCTTCCTCAGAATGATATAACAATTTTTTAGTTTGCTGGTGAGATGAGGTTTAGCTAGTAGTGATTTTGAATGATGAATACAAAGAAAATTAGATATATAAGATTAGGAACCTAAGGAAATAAAGGAGTTAAGGAGTTAAACACTTAAGGATTTAAAGTATAATTGAAGCTGACCGTGACAAGTATTTCATAACTATTGGACTTAAGAAAATGTAAGTTAAAGAATGAGAAAAGATTGAAAGTGTAAAATCTGTGAAACTCCTTCAAAGGAAAGTGGTATCACAATGTCAATGTTTGTTCTCAGGGCTAGGACTATAGTTGTTGCAATAGTTAGGTAGCAGTTATTGCATAAATAACAATAATAACAGTAATAAGAATATAAGCATAGAAGTTAGTTTTTTTGAGAGATAATCTAGTTTTTTTAAAACACAGACAGATTTTTGCATTTTCCAGAAAAGACGAAAACACAGAAGGATCAAGGCAAAAGGGTTAACATACCAGTATGGAGTGTAGGAGCATACAGTTCCGTTACGTAGTTGCCTAGCATCCTACCCTGATAACATGGTGAGCTAGATTAACTTGGTGAACTTCTGCTCCTGCAGATGGATGGAACAGCTCCAGGGTGGCTCAAAATTAGTTATCACAGTGATGAAACCTAGGCCTTCCTTGTAAATCTGGCCCTGGTTTTCTTCATGCAGCAGTTCCTTGTCTCTAGTACAGGGGAAACAATGTTGAGGCTTTGTTGTTTTACAGGTAAAGATATAGATGCTGCATGAAACAGTCTTTTTTCTGTGAGTACGAGAGTGCCCAGCTGATTTCAGCTCTATTCTGGAAAGCAGAACAGATGTTCTGGTAACCAAGCAGAAAACCATCAAAGGTACCTTATCGCATTGACCATTTCTCCTCGTAATCCAGCCACACCACTAGGATATGGTTTCCCGTGGTGTTCAAGTCAGGTGCAATGCTATTGAGTTTTGCCATTTGGTTTGCTTCAAGGGTTTCTTTGCTTCAAAGCTGAAACCCTATCAGTTCCATTTTGACTATCAAGTATAAAAGATCCCAACACTCTTCCATGCTCCTTCCTACCATTTCCCTTAACCTCTTGTTTAGAAACTGGTGATAGGATATTAAAATAATAAGTGTCTGATTTTCTTAAAAAACTTCTTTTAATTGTACAGATGAAAATGCTGAAAGCTTGGGGTTTTTTTTCCACAAGGCAGAGTAATTGATACCCATCTGGAGGTTTATGCAAGCTGGGGAATTGAGGTTGGCCTCTCATGCTGCCAAAGTATAACTGAACCGGCTGGAGCTTCTTCAGTTGTAAACATGTAGAATCTCTAAAATCTCTTTCTGACTGCAATGCTTTTACTTCATAGCAGTAAAACAAAACTGTGGTGTTTGCAAACTGTTGTAACAACCTCTTCAGAGCTTCAGGAAGGAACAGGGGATGTGGGAGAGCAGGTACTTGAGGAGGTGTCAACAAATCAGGCTACATGCGCATGATCAGAATGTTAAGCTGTCATTTCAGCTTCTGTGTTAATTGGGTCTGGCAAAGTACAGCCTCAGTGCAATTAACTTTTCTGCAGTGGAAGAGGAAATCTTTAAACCTCATAAGTGCTGTGCCATGCAGCTCCTGAAGGTATTCAGTTATTGTAACAAAATTGTACAGCTAACAATGCTGAATAAAATACAGAGGTCTGAAAGAAACAACATGGAAATCAAGTACTGATACGTTGAGTTATACAGGTTACTGCAATCTGCAATTTACAGCATATGAATATCTACTGACTTTAGTGATATTTAGTTGTCTTCTCATGCTCCTTAATGGATTTTGAATCAAAACTTAAATGAAAGAAAAGGGACAAATTGGATACAAGTAAAGAACATTCCACAACTCTTTCCTTCTATATGCAAAAGCAGGGTATCTTTGACAAAGGTGGAAGGCAACAAAAATGGGAAAAAGGAAAAGAAAAACTATTTTTTATGTTCCTTATTAACTTGCAAAATTGACCAGTGCAACAGGCTATCCAGGACAAACCCTTCTAGACATGCAGGTGGATAAATAAACACAATTAGAGAGCCTATGAAGGGAATGACAGAGAGAAAAAGCCACTGACAGAATATATTAATTATTTGCAATTAACTTGTGTGGATTTTATTAATTATATGTCCCTGGACAATATCAGAGAAGACTTAATGAAGAGGAAAAGGCCACAGTTCAGTTGGGTACAGACGCAATTATTTTAAAATGTCTAGTAGGAGCACAGTTTGTTAGAAAAAATGGAAGTGTGAAGAACTGGGGCTAAAGACTCCTTGGATTGCGCAGAAGATGTCCTGCTTTCTCCCTTTGGAAGCCCATCTCATGTCTGGGTGTCTGTGGCTCTGATCTGACCCCATGTCCTAGGATGACAGTAACTTACTGTGTGCAAGCAAATAGATCATGGCAATTGCATGCAAATCTTAGCACTAACCAAATGAAAAAGTCACAAAGTGGGTTGTAGCTTCCTCAAGATGGGTAGGATTTCCATTTGAAAGTGTAGTCTTTGTTCTTATTCTACATATTACTATAGCCGTTATCAGTCCTGGTGATAGTCCATGAGTCGACTATCACATATACAGTATGAATATAGACTTAACCCTACCCTTCTCTACAGAGAGTCATGATTGCTTTTTCCTCGTGGAAGTCCGGTTGAGAGAGGGAACATGAATAAGTCCAAGAATTTGTTTCCCTGCATCATTCCTGAACATGGAGTTACCACATTACTCTGAAGCAAGGAGCAGGGCTTTCAAAATGTTCTGTAGCCATTAGGAGATTTCACAAGGTTACATACAAAACTCAGAAAAGTCAGTGGAAGGAGACACAAGTCCAGAAAGCACTTTCCTGACAGGAAAGATATCAAAGTGGTTTTCACAGTGTGTCACAGTCTCAGAAAGCAGTTGATAGAGCAGCCAGCAGGTAGACATAGTGACAAATAAGGTTATATCCTTTGCTGGGAAATATCCCTGAGAAGCTCAGCTGGAAAATCCTTGATGTGGGTGTAGTTAGGAGGACAAAGAAACCTTGATTTGTGCAGGGCAAAGAAATCTTGATGCATGCAGGTGACAATGAACTGACTTTCCAGGGAAACAAGACTCAGCAATAACTATTCTGGCAACTCAGGTTCTATGCATGCTTGTGTATCTACACCAAAAATGTCTAAAAAGTAACTTGCTACCTACCCAGAATGAGCTTTTCTGCAAGGCCTTCCCTGCACAAGATCTTCCAGACAGACTAGATTCTTGATGGGAACATCTGGTTGACTCCAGACTCCAAGATGCAGGTCATCTTTGACATGAGACTTTTCTGTTGTTAATTAGCCCAGCCTCTGGAAGCAATTTAGTAACACCTCACATAATACATTTATAGGCATGTACACAGGTAAAGGTTCATAAGTATGTACTTGCTTCACTACTTGAAATTCTGTAATAACTTGTAATATACTTATATTTGCTTGACTCGTTCCTAGTGGCGATTTTATAGTGGCTCATAGTATGATACAAACACATACATATATATATATTTGGTTTTACTAAAAGTAGCTTTGTAGTGATTTGTAATAAAGCCTTTCTCAGAAACCGAGCATTTGTGTCCTTCTGTATTTATTGCAGAATCTTGAAAACCCTGTGGTCATGATCTTTACACACCCTTGGGTTGTGTAGCTCTCGTAGGTCATGACCATGACTGCTACAGGTATGATGAGCAGTGCCAGTGAGTTGCCATATAGGACTTCTCATCTGTAGATCTCAGACCAAATTACTGAGTATGCCACTACAATTATTTACGTGTTTCAGACAGGGAAGCTAGAACAGGTGGTAGTGAAGTGACTTGTACCTGCTGACTCTGTCACAGAGATGACAGCAGAGATTAAATCTTTGGAGTCTTAGACTGGGGTCTGGAGATCACCAACTCGCTAACTCTAAACCAAGCATAAATTGTCAAGGGAATGAGGGATTGAGCTGGTACTGAATTGTGTATGAATGACAAAGAAGTTAATTTGCAATAACAATCGGCAAACTTTTAGCTATGTTCCAGACCTGACCTTCAAAAAACTAAAGCCACTCTTGTGTCCTTTCTAAGATGCTTAGAATAAAGCAAACAGTTACTTGAAACTTCTGAAAACTTCTTACTAGCTGCTTTTTGGATTCTGATTTTCCTATTTTCTGCTAACCTTTAAGCTCACATTTTTCTTTTGGACAATAAGCATTTTTGACAGAGGCCCTCAGAGCTGTTTCGTTCAGCCTTATTTCTTCTCTGGGGCACATGGTGCAATCTGGATTGTTCCTAGGGTGAGATCTGGAATGGCTCACCAACAGCAACTACTGAAGTTGTGACTGATCCTTGAAACTCCAACATCGGAAGAGAAAGAGGAGGTCTCGAGGAGTCATCAACTGCCTAAGTATCCTGTAATTGTTAAAGCTTAAATAAAGATAAAATTTTGGTGTTGCATAGGAGTTATGAGTCCAAACTGGTATCCACACATTGAAGTTTTACAGAAAGTTTTGACCCAAAAGAGAAAGAGCTCTAAGAACAGCAGGCAGTTGAGGCTATTAGTGTCCTTGAACTGAAACAAAGGAAACATTACAAACTAGGCAGGTAAATTGAAATCCATTCTCCTGCTCCCTTATTCATTCTCCTTCCTGTTTTTTCAGTCATACAGGTTTGATTTCAATACACCTGGAGGGAAGACCACTGAACCAGTAAATTCTACTTCAGTTTCAGCTCATCTGTGACTGAAACTGTTTCGGTTTAGTTCCAGTTCACACCAGTCAGAATCTGCTAACCTTAAACTAGTTAGAAATTCTTCCACTTGAAAAATATATTTAAAAATGAAAAGTCCATATGACAAAAGCATCACTAAAGACCACAGAGCCTGCCAGGAAGGGACTTCAGGCTGCTTTTTCCTGGTCCTCTGTCACAGCCCAATCAATGTTTGTGTTCCCAGTAGTGCCAACCACACCACTGCTTGCTTAATTTAAGAGTTTTAAAAGGAACTGAGCAGTTGAGCTCACATCCTGGTTGTAGCAGAGCAAAAGTAAAGACAGCGGGAGATGAAGTTGAATGACCAAAGGAGGTCACAGGTTTTCAGCCATGTGTACCACTTAAAACATATTTATAACAGAAGCAGAAGGACATATGTATTTCTGTATAACGAGGTACATGACACTGGCTGAGAGTGAAGATGTCTGATGGGCTGTGGGGGAGTAACAGCAATAAAAACACCAAGTCCTCCAACATGGCAGAATCACAGATTTTCTCAAGACCACTGCCTGAAAGTGGTGGCAGGGGGATTCAAACTCTGTTTTTGAGCCCTTTCAGTTCTGACTTAAGTTTAATAAGAACATGAATGGTTGCTCTGATTAAGTTCTGATATGGGGAAAAATAAGGGTTTGAATTGGTTTTAACTTTAGGGTTTGGGTTCAGTTTGTTTACCTTCTCAGGGTCCCACTTGGACATCTTACTGGATGAGGACACAATGAGATACCTTAGGTTTGTGTTGGAGGTGAGACCCTGATCCTAGATGGCCACTGAGCAGTACCAGAGGTGTTAGGGTCTGGTATTGCATTGAGAAAAGTGCCTGAGCACAGCCTGAGCCGCTGTAGCTCAGCTGAGGGGTGTTTTAGTGTCTGGTAGCTGTAAGCACACAAGAAGGAAAATGGGGTGGAAGTTTACCTGCACCTCATTTCTCTCTCTAGACTGAGCCCTCCTTGGGTCTGTGGGACAGCACTGAGACGTGCCTTTCGGCACCAGATTTTACAGTGAAATCATTGAGAAAACTAGGCATGTAAAGTAAGCTACTCAACACCAAGCCCATTCAGTAGGATTTCTGACAGTTTGTTGTGGGTCTATCCTCACGCTGCTGCTTGATGCAAGATGGTTAAGGAGGAAACGCCTCCCTCGCCACAGCTGAGTCCCATGCCATCTTGTTATCCAGCTGCTCCAGGCCAAGTGTCTTAATCACGCGGCATCTCTGCCTCTACTTCTGTTCAGTGCCTTCTTGCATTCTTCCACTTCTCATTTCCAACTTTCACAGTACTATTTACTGAACTGCTGATGCCAAATAGGATTAAAACTGATAAGGAGAAGCAGATGCATTACATCTGGCAGAAGGCAAAAGATCAGCATTTGGCACAAGGGCTTATTGTTTGTGACAAGGCTTAGGAATGTAATTAATTTTGCATAGCCATGCCAATGAATGCCATTCAAAGTCACCAGATGTGCCAGGGAGGGAGATGCCAGCTCTTCTTCCAAGAGGACGGCTTAATGCCTGCTGACTCTCATTTGTGCTGCTCCATGGGTGTCGAATAAAATAATGTCTCTTTGGATGGCAACAAAGAACAGGCTATTCTCTGCAGAGCTACTGCATATGCAATGACAAAAGGGGCTTTTCTCTTGGTGATGGTGTAGTTTTTCTGGGTGAATGTGTTTTTATTTATTTAATTATTTATTTAGAGTCTTTGTCTATAGTCAAATTCTGTTCAAAACCAGCACTGGTCTGAAGTCAAAAGCAGTCAAACACACAGGCACATGCAGACTAAAGAACGTGTAAATCCACACAAATAATTGCTCATGCAAAATGGGAAACATGAGGTAAAATGCAATTTCCTCATAATGTGGCTTTATATCCAATTTTTGCTCACTGGGAAAACTTCTCCAGATGCGCATCTTGCTCCTGGCAAGGGGAAAAGTGTGATTATTTTTTTTTTTTCCCCAGTAAACTTCACTACAGCACAGACGGGATAATACAGAACAAAATATGCAATAACAGGCAGCTGTTCGTGTTTCATTTTACTGGGATTTAAAGTTTCTGTAAAGATGACAGCAGAGGTGACAGGCTTTTTATGGAGCAGGTAGTTTATTCCTGCCAACTTGCGGCTGCTGTTAACACAAAGCCCGTCTTCTGCTCCTGGCTCCAGGTGTCTGCGGGAGAAAGCTGGGGGAACCAGGTCAAGATGAAGCTAGGCGAAAGAAAGAGACACCCACCAAAAAATCTAAGGAGTCCAAGAAACTCAGTCCTCCATAACGTGAAGAAGTCATTTCCAAATAAACTCATTTTTAGCATTTTAACATAATTTTTATAGCACAGCTGATGCTTCTGGCCTGCCAGTCATCTGCCTCCTGCACACAACTCTTGCCCTACACTCCTGCATAGCAACTTTGAGCTTCTGCCAAAGCTTGACACGAGTCAAACTGGGGAGGTAGCAGGGAGGTAGCAGGGGATGGCAAGGCAGCTCTCCCCTTGCTTCGCTTCCCAGCCCCTACACGTCTCCTGATGTATATCACAACTATAGCACCATCTCTGCTGAGCATCAACAGGTGGCACTGCTTATAGGTCTGTAGGCTTCTTCCTATGCTTCGTCTTTCCACATCCAAGAGATAACAAAGTTGTCTGTCACCACTGGTAGGAGTTGCAGTAGGTTTAGAGGATGTTTAGGACAGATAAATTCCTTCAGAGCAGCTAGCACTGAGGATGAGAAGAGACAACATGGTCATTGGGCTTAAAAAACATCCAGATTATAGTGATCTGTCCAGGGCTGAGTAAGTTCATTCATAGCAGTGAGACTTACCCATGTAATTCCCTTGCATTACAGCACTATCCCAAACTCACGCTTGCAGTAACAGGTACATGCCTCCACCTCATTCCTACCCACTAGGTTCACATCTCTTCAGTTATTACTAGGACTTTGAGTTGGTAGACACAAGTTACAGTTGAGGCCACATTAATATTGTATAGTGAAATATTCCTACTATAGAGAACACACAGACAATAACTCAGAAGAGAGGACAGGAAGCTAAGATGTCTTCCATCATCAAATGTATGAAAAATGAGCTAAGGATTTTTGTACCTTCTAGATATGACATGAGAGGCCAGCTCTTCAATGCCTTTTTGTTTTCACATGATGGCATTTTAAAATTAATGATGTTTTCTTTCCTTGAGAGATTTTTCATTCAGCAGAACTGATTGTACCAGTGTGGTTCTGCTCCCAGTCTCCCATTGGGGCTGTACAGGCTCCTTCCAGTCCCTGCAAATCCTGCTTCAGCCTCCAGCCAAAACTTGGCAGCTCTGTATTCTACAAGCTGTGTTTCCTCCGACTAATTTTCAGAGAGGTTTGCTCAACTTTAATTAAAATGCAGCCATCTCTCTTGGTGTTTTCTGTGTGGTGTATCTTGTAAGTCATAAAACATAACTCATCCTTTGCAACATGGAAGGAAGAAGTGAAAGATGATGCCCTGTGATGATGGTGCTAATAAAATAAATGATGTCTGGTGGTTTTTTTTTTGTAGTCTGTATCTTTGATCTGATCATTGTTTATTTGGGATCTCTCCTCTGAAAATATTAGCATCAGTTGATTTTGCTGAAGGAAAGAGTCCTATGGAAATTAGTGGCACAAGCAGACCTACTCAAAAAAAGCCAGCATCATACTCCAATATACAAAAAAACGGAATAGCACTTTCAAAGGACATACATCTTCAGCCTTGGTACTGTCACCATTTTGGGGCCTTAGACTTTGACTGAAGTCCAACAAGACTTCAACAACTTCCAATCATCCAGGCAACCAACAGGACAAAATCAAGAAGAGAGATATAGGAATGGGCTGAGTTAGAAACCATGACCTATCACAAAAGACTGGTGCACATGAGGGTGTTACTTCAGAGAGGAAATGACAAGAAAGAATCATGAGAACCTCTAAACACAAAAAAAAAGCAGTTGCAAAGAAGACAGAAGTAAGCCATTTTCCATGTCTGCTGAGGACAGGAGAGTTAGTCTGGACTTAAGTTGTAGGAAAGGAGATATAGCTCAGAGATGAGGAATGTGTTTCCAGCTTTAGGACAATGAACACCAGGGAGACTGTGGGTTTCTATCACTGAAATTTGTTACAAACTGGTTACACAAATTGCTGCCATGAATGGTTTAGAAATAATTGGACCTAACTAAACAATCTTTTGAGACTTCTTCCAGCCCATGGCTTTCTCCTGGATCCACCCTCCTTCCCTACCTTATCAGAAGAAGGCGGTAGGAATCAGGACAGCTCATGTGAATGTACTGAGTGTCACGGAATTATCTATTTATTACACAAGGATATAATCGTTAAGCCAGACAAAACCTCTTTTTAGCCCAGTATCCTGCTTCTGACAGCAATCAGTAACAGATGTTTTGGGAGAGAATATAAGAAACAGAACAAGTGCTGAGTGGTTGCTTGATTGGTATATCTTCCCAGCTCTCAGTAGACTGCGGTTTAGGGATTTCTGGAGAGAGGGGAAGCACCCAGGATTAGAGACCAGTGTCTTGGCACCAGGTATTAAAAATAATTTGATATATTCAGCACAAAATATTGTAATAATGACAAGTAATATAACAGAATTAGTAAACCATCTTTTCCTATGAGATTATTTAAAGATGTCCCTAATTGCTTCTCCAGGGAAATAACTAAAGTTTTAAGCACTTTCTCACTCCCTGCTACTCTTCAGAAGCCAGCTGGGACCCTGGAAATTTTCGACAGAGAAGGGAAAATGGTACTTAATGCTTAGAAATTCAAAAGTATGACTTCCCAACTCTGTTTCTTCCACATTGTTATGGATTTTGATAAAGCATTCTGGAAGACATATCTCAGACCCTTCAACCTGTCAGTTTAATGCCTTTAGTGTTGGGTTTGAAATCAGCTTCATCTCTTCATCTCAAGAAGTCATCCTGATGACAGAGACAGCAGTCACTATGTGTGAAATGCTGGAGAAGACCAGAGGGACTTGACTTTCAGATATTTAAATAATTTTCTTTTATGTCTGTGCCCTGGCTGTCCTCCAGTTGTCACACCAGGAGGGTGAAGAATTCCTGTAGTTTCTTCATAATATCTGTGAGCTCTACAAAGATGTTCTGAACTTCTTAAGTTACCTTAAGTGGAACTATAGAACTAATCTATGGACAGCTGAATTAAGCTCAGAGTAAATGTCTCTTCCATGCTCATGTGTAATGATCTTCTTGTCCCTGTGATCATGGTGAAGTCTGTTAGTCCAAGCAAGTTCTGAACACAGTCATTTCCATTCATGCTAATTTGTTGTAAAGAACCCTTCCGACATATCTCGTACACACAAAGGATTGAACTCAAGAGACGCTGAACTCACTTCCAGTTTAAGAAATTTAAACTGATGACTTTGATGACACTACTTGATGGTCTTATGTCGCTGTCCTTTAGGCAAAAACAGGTCAAAATAGAATCCCTATAAAGCAGATAATTTCCTTACCTTTAACCGTTTGTAGTGCAGGTACTTATTAATGCTGTCAGGGTTTTCGATTCCTGAAGTCTCAGTTGCATCAAATGCTGTTTGAGGTCTGTGCTACACACAAGTGAATAAGAAACTGGGTCACAAAATGCATTTGTGGCAGAACTGAGGATTCAAGCTTAGTCTTTTTCTCCTTAGTCCCTTTAGGCCATGACCATACTGCCTCTCTGCAGGTAACAGTTTTAAAAAGTTATTGAAAGTATTGAGGAAGGCAATTTTCATGTGCAGTATTTTTTTGTTACAAGAATAGAGAGGAATAGGAAAAAAAAAATCCCTCAAAACAATCCTCACCTTCCAGCTAATCTTTACAATGCCATTTTAGCATTTTATAGTGTATAAACAACACCTTGATGTTATTGCTCTGCCAGAAGGCTGATTACGACAGAAAGTAATAATAGGCCACACATGTGCCAAAGTCCAACTGCTACTTCAGGATTGGTTTTTATAGGAGGACACATTTTCACATTCTTCTTTATTGACTCCCCCTGTATCCCTCCCTCTATGTGCTGTTAAAGAAATGCCAACATAAAACTGGCTAAAAATAAAGCCAGTTGGGGCATATTTTGTATGTTATTGTAGGATAAATAAAGCTGTCTAAAGAAAGTATGCTATTAACCATGAATCATGAGGGAAGCATGGCTCTTACTTGGCTAGTGTTGGAAGGTATAAAACATTCTTTAAAAACAACAACTCTAAACCTATTTTAGGAACTATATATATATAGGATTTTATTTTCAGGTACTTCCAGAAAAAGAATAAATGCGTTATAAAAGAAAATTGATGTTAGAACCTAGGCCTAGAGTTTTGGAAAAAAATACCAAGTTTATATAGACTGTTTTCTGAGACTCCATCTATCTCCTTTTGTCATTCCTGTCCTTTGCTTGCTTTCTTCTTATTAATAACACAGCCCTGCTACTGGAACTTGAGCCATCCATCCAGACTCATACAAGCAGGCAAGAAGCAACAATTCAAACAAGCAGAATTGCAGAATAGGAATAAGAGGGAAACACAGGTACAGAAATTCAAACATGAAGGACCATTACATCTGACACCTTTACTGTTACTTTTTATTAACCTCAGAAGGTCCCCTGGCTGGTTTTCTGACACTAAGCATTAATCAGACCATAGTGGCAGAAACTGAGATGGCTCTGTGAAGACGGGGTCAGATGGGATCAGATGGGATTTTAGCTAAGGTGCAATACTGTGTACATGCCATCTTGCTTTCCAAGCTTGCCCAGTTTCAGAGGCTACTTAGCTGCTCTCACAGAGGTGAGCTACTAAGTCACGTAAACATGAGCTTGTTCGTGTTCACACTGGGTGAATAATCCTGAAGGAAAAGTAGAGACTCATAAGGCAAGATTCAACACCAGATTTAGATGACTGAAATTTTTGTGCCATCAGATTAAATGCCTGGGCACTCAGAGTTGATGGAGATATAGCCAATGGTGAACAGAGCTTAGAGAGTGAGTCAGCTGACCCTGGACACTAATGCTTAGGCATTAGTCTTGTCCCCAGTGGCTGGTCAGTAGTCTGGTGGGCTGCACAGATCTTCAGGGATCATCGCAGTGGTCACACAGGCAGGCATCTTGAACTATTTTGGAAGACCTAGGATGTCTTACCTGACCTCCAGACGATATTCTAGGAGTGAAGGGGTGTATGAATGTAATATAAATATCTAGCAATTCTTTGCAGATATCTAGCATACCAGAAGACATCTCATATAGCACTTTGTTTTGGTTTCAGCTGCCGCCAGAAACAAAAGCGCGACGCGGCCGCCCCTCCCCCCGCCGGCGTGCGGAGGAGAATGAAAATAAACAGGCAGAAACTGGTGGGTCGGGATAAGGGCAGTTTAAGAGAACAGCAAACAGAGGGAAACAGGAACAACAACAATACAGATAAGGAGAAAACACGACAAAAACAGACTCGCTCTCTTGGACTGCACCGGTGCCGCACACTCCGAGCCGCAAGTGAGCTCCAGCCATGCCACCCCCCCCACCCCC
>Ga0181612_125687_pt1 | contig 35903 bp, 22 predicted proteins | sample HoacroProtozoa21_FD_119630 | JGI IMG/M metagenome (GOLD analysis project Ga0181612, IMG submission 119630) | Hoatzin crop microbial communities from Cojedes, Venezuel. Combined Assembly of Gp0051906, Gp0051904, Gp0051908
GCATATTTTTAACTGAATGTCTAGTGAGGAACGTTTCATTTATCCTTGTTTCTCTGCCATACTTGGTTAAGATTTGCTTTCTGGAATGCCTTTAATTTCAGAGTCATAAAAAGATTTCTTTTTATCTGTCTGTCATTCAGTACCTCAGTATTTTGGAACTAAAACATGCCTGCAACCCCACAGCTTTCTTCATGGTAACATAATACGTCTGAAAGATGTCTGCAACTCATCTGTGTTAAAATACTTAGCTCAGTTTCTTCTTATTGCTTAATGAACAGTTGTCTGTGTTATTAAGCAGTGTTATTATTCTCTGACTTGTGCTGTCAGCACTGTCAAAAATGGATTTGATGTCAAATAATATAAAAGCCTTTTATTGCTGTGCCAGTGGCATAGCCCAGTATTACAGGATTTTGCAAAAGGGGCCTCAAACCCACACCTCCTTTTTTTTTTTCCCCAGTGTAAGTAATAACAATGTAAGTAATAACAGTTTTATTTCTGCTGCAAGTCATCTCATCACGTGTAAATGAGTATTCTGTATTATGCAGTTATCTTAGCTTGCCCCTGAAAACCAAGTGCATGTTATGCCTTCTCTACTCTTGCAAGTTCCAGACAAGAAGGTATTTTTGTTCGGAAAACCACATATTGTTTGACTTGATGGCCAGAGCACTGTAAACGTGTAATTTGTCTTATACTTTGCAAAAAATTTAAATGCCACTCTGTATTAGAACTTGGGACTGAACGCATCGTGATGAGAAGGCCACCTTCTACCTTTGTATGCAGCCTGTGAACCATCCACTTCCCCTTACCCACCACAGATATCCCAGTAAAGTGAGGAGAAAGTTCTTAAGCAGCTGAAATAATAATAATAAAAAAGCATAAATGTACTGTTGGTACATAAAGTAGATATCTCAGTGAGAATGAATGTCACAAAGAGCTGGAAAGCCAATTTTACAGCTGCTGTTTATTGTCTTTCTCTCTCTTTCCTGCCATTCTTAGCATTTTCTTTCCAGTTCATGCTCTGTTTCTCATTTAGTTTTTCCTTCTGTGTTTTATTGCTTTTGAGAACTCCCAGCTGATCCTCCTGAGCTTCAGTTCCACTTCCTCTCACAACTGCTTTCCAAAACAGGATCATTGAACAGTTAATGCTGGCACTTAAAATGAGTGAACAACTCAATTAGATTAACGGAGGGTAGGGAAATTCACGTCTCGGACTTTTATTCTCTGCCAACACAGGAAGACAAAAGAACATCAAACAGCCCCAGGTTCTGCCAGGCATAGCAGTGCAATGTATAATTGGGACCATAATGTCCGTGCCGGTGATGATGTCGCTGTTTTTTGCCTTTAGAGGATGAGGACATTTGCTGCTTGCTGGTGCAGAATTAAATGGAAGAAATGAGGGAATTTCACAAGTTTGACCTTTTAGATTTTGGGTGTGAACAGAAAAAGGGAACTATTTAAACCTTTCTGGGAGTAAAAGACAGTATCCCTTGTAATCTGCTTTGCAGATGTTCACTAATTCATCCATACCTATGGTTAGCTTCCGATGGATCAAGAATTTGCATTTTTGTTCCTGAGTAATACAGGCTATTGGAGAGAGAGCAGGGTCGTGGTGCTTGGTCTCAAAAGAGAAGACGACATCAATAAAATGATTTTTCTATTATTTAGTCAATGTGGTTGATACAGAAGGAAGGTGACTTTTCCAGTCAAGAAGTGTGGGTTTTCTTTGTTCTTTTCTAGTCTTCCTTATCAAGCTTCCTCTATTTCTGAAGGGTTTTGCAGCTGTACTGCTTATTCTTAAAGTTTTTCTTTTAAAGTTCTAATAGAAAGTTATTACTGAAGTGTTGGTACAATCCATTTATATATATATTTACATATATACATATATATAAAAAAGATATGTGTCTATATACACACACACACAAACATACTCTTCCTCCTCAGAAAAAATACTGTCAGGACCAGGATTTAAAAGGTGTTCCAGAGATGAGTCCCACTGCCACAGAGCAGAGGTCAACACCATTACCTTTAGCAGCTGGCAAGTTGCTAACTTGGTTTCAGTTCCCCTCCTTCCCCTGCCAAGTGATAATTTTCAGTGCTAGCTAGGACACGGGCATGGACTAGCCTTCCAGAGGTTTTGCACAGAATGTGATTTGCTCTTTCCATTGCTTCTTATTGGCAGAATAGAGATAAATTGCCCTGTTGAACTTCGGAGGTGAATTCTTACATTTGTCTGTTTACTGTTCTCTCTCTCTTATTCTTCCCTTTTGCTACCTTCCTTTAGTCCCTCCCTCAGTGAAGGACATGGCACAAGTTAGTTCTGCCTACAGCAGTCCCCCAAACATGCAAAGTCAGTTTATTGCCTGTTTTTATTTTTTATTTAGATGTCCTTTAATTCTGCAGCAAGGCAGAAGTTCAGAGACAGTAGGAATGTGCAACCTTAGCACAGGCTGTTATTTTGGCAAGTTGCCATCCAACCTTATCTCTCATTTGCTCAGAGCAGTTTGTAAATAATCTCCTCTGGGTTTAATTCTGGTTTTGAATCAAGAAGCTACTTCGATTTTGACTTAACTGTATTCTCTCTCACTTTAATCTGCAGAAATTTCAGAATCAGAGGTCCTGGAAAAGTGTTCCCCATTGGAATTTTTCAGAGTTTTTGTATATATATCTATAACTCTCTAATTTATTTTTTTTACAAGACAGGATGATTTGTGAGTCATTTAAAATTTCCCTTCCTACACCTTGTTAATTTCATTTTCAAAAGGTGCCATTGAAATTTGTTTGCAATAATAATTTCTCTGGCATAGTATTTCATTCTTAGGAGTACTTCTGCAGGTTTGCATCACTTTATAAAGCCTAAACAGACCTTAACAGACCTTTACATTAGAATTCCTACAAAGTGGTTTCTAATGGTTAGTTTGTTTTGCCTTCGATAAATTTCAAATGATAAATATTTGTCAGACATAAAGACAAATTTCTAGTATTAGATTCTCGGTAAGAAAATGGTTTCACTTTGCTTTAGTCACTGTTTAACAAAACATGTCACTGGTTAATCATCATGAAAGAAGCCTTCCAACCTGCTGCTGATGTTGCGATAACAGATATCCTGGGTTCTTTGTTAAACTCAAAACATTTCAATAGAGCTTTATACCTGGGACAATATTTAATTCCTCAGAGTAATTCTCTTGCCAGTCTTTCCACACACCAGTTTAGCATGGAATGAGGTTGTTAAAAAGTGATGTCGCTAATTTCTAATCCTAGTTTTCTTTCTGTAGACAGTGAAGAAAGAGAGAGCAAGAGACTGCCCTCTAGAGAACAAGATCAGCCCCAGAGTTAGGTGTTGCCTTCAAGAAGAGTCTTCCTCTTTCGGCTGCAGAAGGCGGCTACAAAAATTAAAATAGCTTGTGTAACTAGCCTATTTTTATAACTCATTAGGGAGGCTTAATTATATCAACATATATATATGTTGGAAAATTTTTCTGTGATATAAATTCACCTTCCATCTGCACAACCTTCTTTTCCTTATTTTTTAGCTATTTAGCTTCTAGTCAAAGTATCTTCTCTGTGACTGTCTCAATTAATGCGGGAATGTCACCGAAAACTATTTCCGAATTTGTTTTTGAGAAAAAAAGTAGAGTTCATTTGCATGGGAGGCAGTAAAACACTACATAGCCGCTTACTGCATGTTGTTCATTTTAAAAGGAATTTGCAAGGAGCTTGGCGCTCTTTCTAGCTTGCACACCCAATTGGTAGTATTTGGTTTAAAACAGACCCTGAAAGTACCACTTAAAATGAAAGCTGTTCGACACACATGCAGAACACCTGCCTTGTAGACCCATACTCAGTATTACTTGATAAAGATCAGCCGTTACTTGCACATAAAACCTGAATTTTTTACAATAAACTAGGTATGGTGTGTTCTTAACACAACTAAATTTCACATACATGCTTTCACTTGTTCTGTAGAAATACATGTCTGTGTAGTTGTTTACAAGCTTTAGTTTTCAATCACAGAATTTTTTGTTTTCCTGATTCACTTAAAATTATTAGTCTTTTAAATAAAACCACAGTTTTATCCTTTGTACCACAAAGTTGTGTTAAGTTTTCCCTTACTGAAATGAGTATGCTATAATATATGTTTTGAATTACTGCTCTGTTTATTTCCTGTATCAGAACCTACTCTTTAATAATGTATTAATTTTTTTTTTTTTCTTGAAGAACTCAAGGAAATAAGTCTCTGTACTGTCATCAGGCGAGTCTTGTTTTGTCATCTGTGTGCTGATTCTTTAATATTTTTTTTCTAGTTTGTAGTTGAAAAAGGCTGGACTTTCTGGCTGAAAATGTAATTTCACAGAACTGCCACTTATTTATCTGCAATTGATAGTTGTTTCTTGCTTATGACTTTTATTCTCTGGAATGCTGCACTTACGGATGTTTCCATTCTTCTCCTACATTAAATAGTTTTAGTTTCATGTACGTTTTAAGCCCACTCTCTTCCTGCCCGGTAAAGTTTATTTCCAAAAGTAACCTCACTGTAATCAGATTCAATTTTGTCATAAATAAATTTAATTTGCAGTTAATCCACATCGATGTGGTTAGCTGCGTTTCTTAGTTGCTTACCATAACTCAGGGGTCTTATGGTGCAGCTGATTTCACATGAATAAAAGTGTGTTGTTTCCTGACTATGAACTTCCAAATATTGTTGAGTGAGTCACTCACAAATTTCAAACAGGCCATCAGTTTTTGGAGAGCAGACCGGAGAAACTTCTATTGTTGGAGCAAGAAGTTGTACTGAAATTAAATGGTTTATGAAACTGGAGAAATACTGTAGGAGTTTTCGTGTGAGGTTTTTCTGATATGGGGTATTTTTTTAGAAAAACTGGCGATACAGTTTCAGGGACATCTGAATGGATGGACCAAAATCAGTAATTTAAACATTTTTATCAATAAGAAAATTCACTCTAATTTTGAAACTATTTTTGTTTTTATTCTTTTGTTGTATAGCCATGAAATGTAAAAAGTGGAAATTGAGATAAGACATTTCAGGTAGCCCAAAATAAAATTTTGTACTGGATTACAAACTTTGGTGTTCTGCAGTTATCCAGAACAAGCTCATCTTTTATAATTTGTACAGCAAGTTCTGTCACTCCATATTGCTGTTGTTTTCTATCAATTTACTGTTCCCCCTGGCATTAAATGGAAATCTGTCATGTTTCTTGGGAGGGGATAAGAGGATGTCACCTCAGCTATCCTGGAAAAAAATTGGAAGGTAGGAAAATTGTGCCTTTTGAGTTGAAAGATGTAAAAGGAAGTATTCTATTTGGAAGTGCTCTATTTCTGTCACTATGTAATTAGCACGCAGCACAAATGAATGTGGTTGAAAAGTGGACTTTATGTCTTTGTGCTAATCACAGTGCAGTCAGACTAACCAGTAACGTCACTTTGGTCACCTGCTGGGCAGTTATTCACTGACCTTAATGACTGCAATGAGAAAAACTGATTCTGTTTCAAAACCTAGCGTGCAGCTTATGAAAGTGAAATAATTTTGTCTTCAAACTGTTGGTTCAGTAAAGCGTAGTGAGTTACAGCTATTCTGTTTGAGGGTTTCTTTCATTTTAGGAGATAACTCAGAATTGGGAACTGTCATGGTTAAATGGAATTATTAGTTCCTCTGATGAAGTTTATGAATCTAGAGAAAAGTCTTGTTAGATACAAGTAATTTATAAAACTCACTGAATATGAAGATTCTGCCCTATGCTGCATTGCAGGAGTTGAGACAAGATATGATATTCATTTAGCTGTATCCGAAAGTGGCTGCGTGTTTCTCCAGCTTACTGTTACTTTACTAAAGTACCTACGGAACGCTGTGCTGCGTGTTTTCAGCTACTTACATCTGTTTCCTTACAAACTCTCTTCAAGTCTTTCCATTCTAATCTCTAGAAGTCTTGATGTGGATCATAGCATTAGGAAAATCTATTTCCATTCCTAACTTTTGTAGTGTTGGAGTAATGGACTCTTTTTCTCTGCTTTTAGCTTGTCCCTAAAGAAAATGGAGACTGCTTTAGTGTTTTTTGTTATCCATTTTAGGAGTTATTTTCTTACCAATTAACGGCTCCAGTTCCTCAAGTTAATCATCACACAAAACATCATGCCACTGTATTTTCTTAGGAATTTGTTGAAATTCTCCTTGCTCCCTCAGTAATGTTCACACGTTTCCTTCTTTTCTTCTCTGGGCATGGAATTTGCGTTATCCCACTATTGCTGATACTACACTTTGACCTGCTTTTGCTTGGGTGGCTATGCTGACCTTTTTCCATTCACAAACCTTTCTGCAGTAGATTTGGTAGGTTTTTTGTGTATTTTTAGTTCCAAGTTAGTTTGCTACATCTAGACCAGTTCAATTTTTTTTTTAGAGTGCACCACAGTGGAAGATAATTAAGCCCATTGTGAGAAGAGTAATTTCAGTCAGTACATACTGTGTCATACATACTACTTGCATCAGTAGTTTAATTTTGATATTTTATAGCTGCTGAGTAATTAATTTTACAATCTCAGAATATAATGTGTAGTTCTGATTTCCATATTTGAAGGAAATGTAAACAACAAAAATTCACCAAAATTCCCTAAGATAATTACTTCAGGTTGCCTGGGCCAGGTTAGAGTATCTAGAACCAGGTTTTAGAAATTCATGATTAAAAATATGAAGTTATGAAAGGTGCTACTAAATTGTAACCTTCTGTATGGATCAGGCACTTCTATTAAACCATATGGTGGGGAGACATGGTCAAATTTCCACAGAAGAGGAGTCTAGTATGTTTGTTGTGCTTATTTTTTCAATATTTTAATTTTATAGTGAACAGGAATGGGAGGATGTTTAGACTATACATTTGGTCAGATGAAGATTATTCCTTTCATATTAGAGATATCCTTTTACGTCTCACATGGTAAGATACAGCAAACAGAAGAAAATATATTATGATACAAGAACAACATACCAGACATTTGCATTTTCTATAGATAATTAACAGAAAGAATTGACAACACTTCCATTTTCTATTTCAGCTGTTTTTAAGAGTTCGTTTATAAGGAGCTTTCTGTCCCATTTGTCTGACAGATACTGACATCTGAATCTTGATGCAATCGGCATCTTCTCCTCTTACTAAATCATTCATGAATGTTGCACTACTTTTAGTCTCTTTATTCTGTCAATGACTTTGTGGTAAAAATAGAAATAGAGCTTTGTGGTTTCAGTGATTTGATGCATTTGTCGCTGATGCAGATCATTAGCTTTTTTAAATGCGGAAATCATGGACAGTAATTTTACAGCCTTAAGTCTTTTAATCTTTTGGTAGTGTTCATGCTCTGATTTTAAAGAAATAACTTCTTCATTACTTTTTGGTACTGAATGGGATCAGGAGAATAATTTGTGATTATACTTAGCAATAAGAACTTAATGCTTGAAGATGTGTGCTATGTAAGATCTACTGGGGTAAATGTTGGGGAAAATGTCAACCAGAAGAAAATGTGTTGCTGCAAGTAAGCCTGTTGTGGTGCGCAAATGTTTCTGCAGAACTACTGAAGGCAGAAAACCACAGGGAGAATGGCAGTGCATGCATCTTTATTCAAAACAAACAAACAAAACGGTGGCTAAAAAGCAAACTGTTTGTATTAGGAACAGTGAATCAGTGTTCTTTCCTAACCTGAATCAGGCTGAGGAGTTGAAGAAAAAAAGCCCTCATCTGTATCAAACATTTCTGACATTCAGGAAAGCCTTTTGGGCCATGAAATTCTCCATGACAAATATGGCACATCTTGTGTTTTGTTTTTTTTTTTTTTTTAGAGAGGTTTGCTGCACTCCTGGGGCTTTGTATTGAATTTGTGCAAGAATTGCACCAGTCTTAAAAATTTGCTCTAGGATGTTTTAGCAGCTATTACCTTCAAGTTACTTGATAAAAGTAAGTAGATAAAGACAGCAACAGATAGACATCTACCAAATAACTTTAGAGTGTGACAATATGTAAAGTTTAGTTTGAGGTCAGTTAGCTTTCAGATATCAAAACTATTTCATCTTTTCCCATTGTTGAACCATTTACCGTGATTGTGTGGAAATTTGAACATATTTGGTGTTAAATCTATGTTTAGTTCTAAATGAGTTTAAAATGCAAGTCAAAAAATGAAAATGCTTACACAGTAAGAAAAAAGGAATTTAGATTAGGTTGCAGGTTTTTGCTCTTGAAGAACAGGCAGCTGCTCCTTAGTGATTTTTCTTTTTATAGAATTGAAAGAGAAGAGAAGAGCAAACTCCAATGGAAAAACCTTAATTTGAATGGTATGAGTGTGTCTTTCACAGCAGAGGAAGCAAATTGTTATGTGAACTGTGTTTATTTTACATTTTTTGATGAGAACTTGCCCTTCATTTGAAATTCTGTAGAATGTTAAAGCAACAACTTATCTCCTACAGAAAAGGCTATAACAAGTGACAGTAGCCACTTATTTCTGGGTTCAAAAGATCTGATCTACTCTGGGCGATGGAAGGGCTCCACTTGGATTTGGATTAGGCCTTTGCATAGTAACTGGGAGTGGGAGGCCCACGTTATAGAGTGCTTCTGGAAGGAACTTAAATAACCACAAGGACGTGGCTGAAAGACAGCAGCACTGTTGTCTTGTGGAAACTTCTCTCTCTCCAGTTTTCTTTGTGTTGAGGGGCTGTATCTCACAGCTGTAATGATATTTTGTGCTGTAAGATGAGGTACTGGAAAAAAAGACAAAGACGAAGAGCAGTGGAATGCCACAACATCTGCCAAAATTTTACTTCAAGTGTTTGATGTTGGACTGTATAATTTATTTTATTTTCCTGTGGAAGTGTAAAAGCATGGGAGAAAGGGCATATAAGCAACGGTCTTTTTTGCTTTTTTTTTTTTTATTTTTTTTTCCCCGGGTGGAATAGTTTAGTAGAGAACTATATAGTATGGAGCAACCTGAAAAGTCAGCTTGCTCTACTGAGGCTTTCAGCTTGGAAGCGAAACCAGTCCCAAAGACTGACTTAGTACCTTTTCCCTTAAAAGAGTATTTCTTTATATCGTAACTCAGATTATGACCTCACTTTCTATTGAGTTGAGGGGAGTGTGTGGTTCTGCAGAGCTCATTGTTCCCAGGTTAATAATGTATACCTGCATTCATAATCTTGCAGATATACATACACGTATTTGTTCATGTCTCTCTCTCTACACATGTATATTTGTATATGTCCCTATTAGTTAAACAAGAATATTCTTCCAAACTCTTATTCACAGGATAGACATACTTCTGTAGAGCACAGAGCTTTGTTATGCATATGATGCATTCCCTGCTTTAACAAAGTTTGTACTCCAGATTTTAGAGGTTAGGTACTTGTTTTTTTAGTGTGAGAATTTTACATAATGCTACAAAACAAGTCTTGTCTTTGATCATTAGACAATCCTTCCACTGTCAGTAGCAGCGCCACTAGTATCAGCCAGAGAGTGGAGGGTATTGCCGTTCTCAGATGCAGCAACCCTGCCAGTGGGAATGTTGCAGGAGCAAGATACTTCAGCTAAGAATTGAACTACAAGATTCTGTTCTTCAGCATGGCGTCCATCTATCCAGTCTATATTGTTCTTATTCATGTGATGCCCAGGCTGCTTTCAGAAAAAGTAAAAATGTATATAGATTTGAAAATACTGAAGTGGCTATAGGAGAATAAAAATGTAAAGGGACTGAAAATTGTTTTCTAAAAGCAGAAAGGTGGCTTTTCTAATCTAAAATCTTAAAATGGCTTCAAAATAATGACATTTTGATTAGACATTAAATAGGACTGTATGATAGGTGTGGAGCTCCACTGCATTAGACAATTACTTGCCTGACTTATGTACCATCATGAATTTTCCTAAAAGTAAAATAAAAGTGAAAGTAAGCAGGATGAGGCTGAAAGTTATGCATGCAGTAAAAGGAAGTAGTTGTTGGAACACTTTGTTTTCATTTGTGCTGCTTTTTCTGAGTTTTTGCATTGCTTTGGATGCCAAGCCTTCCGTAATGTATGGGAGAGGTAATTGGAACTCAGTGGCATGCAGAGGAAAAGAAAAGTACGCTCAAGGATGGACACAGAAATGCTAGAGCCGTGCACAGGAAAGTTTACATAAGCAAGCTCCCTAGAGCATACACACTGAAAAGTTTTACCATTGAGATGCATGCATCTTCAATGACCACAGTTCATGCATTTCCACCAATGCAAAGTGATCTCTTTCAGAATTCATCTTCTAGATGGTCAAGTGACCCCCAGAAGGAGTTTGTTTTTTGTGTTTTCTGCCATGCCATAGCATCCTTTTTGTTTTCTTATTGCATAATTGCCTTATGACTCTGAATGGCAATGCTAATAGAAATTTTTTTTTTTGGTAGTCTTAGTGAGTGCACTGCAGTCCAACTCATCTGGAGATAATTTTAATGAAGCATCTAGATTTTTTATGTCTCTGGCATACACAACTGAAAACATGTGATCTGTCCTCAGAATGTGTAGGCCATAAGAGTTAACATAATTGAAATCCACTTAAAGACTCTCCCTTTCCCTCTACTGATCACCTTTCATCTTCCTGTGTCCCATCACCCTTTCCCTTCTCTTTTTCTACTTCCTTGTCTTCTTGCATTCACTGTCAGGAAGGGCCGGCACCGAAGGGCCAGTTCAGCACAACACGACGCCGGCAGAGACTAGCAGCTGCAGTGGCTACAACAGTGAGTGGATTTAAAAATCAAGGGATAGCTCTAAAGATGGGTAGCTGTGTACTTGAATGTGTAATAAACTTGTGAAAATGTTTCTTGCACTTTTTGGAGATGTCCATGCTACCCACTTCCAGCTGAGTTTCAGGCCTGACACAAATGAATTCCATATAAATGTGGGTCTGAGCTTTTCTACATGGTACATGTCCCTCCTTTTGCAAGTGCAAGTGACCATTAGACTTAGGCCCCGTGCTATTGGAACATCTTTGACATAATCTGCTATGTACTACACAAAATGGAAAGAAATTATCAAATTCTGTTAATAGATTCTCATGACAGTCTATAGTAACACCGCAGAACCAAGGAGACTTGTTACAATCAACCATGGAATTATAAAATTTACTGTTTGGGTTTTTTTTTAAGTACAATAAGGTTAGCCTTTTCATTTGAGACACTTTCTGTTGACGTTCCATAATCCCAAAAAGTCATATTACTACCTGTAGTGTCTGTATTTAGTTTTGCTAATTCTGTAAGTCTTTGCTGCAAAATCTGGAGCTATGAAATCAACACGGAGGCTGGGAATTGGGAGGGAGAAGTGCTGTTTGTGAAATCAAATTAGGATTAAAAGCATATCTTCAGCTGCTGCTTTATCAGAAATGCACTTATTAGGAATGTGCAATATCGACATTAGTACTAATCCATCAACTGTGATTAGTACAACAGCTAGATAGTGAAGACTGTGCAGCCAAAGACTGAAGCGAGCTTTAAACACATACCCCTTACCTAGTTCAAGCAGTGAATGTCTTGACCAGGCTAAAGGATTCCAGGGTCTGATGCTCCAGCCCATACCTAAAATCCTCTAGACCAGACATAGCTTCTGCTTAAGCCTGAATACCTTGAGCTCCTGCTACCTGAACCACAGAAGTTGGTTACTGTTACGCCGTCTTAAAAAGCATGAGAGAAATCAGCGTTTCTCCAGTTCCCAAATTAACTCATCTAAATTTAATCCCCTATAATCACTTGATGCCGAATTCTGTGCTCAATAATTGATTGATATTCTGACCTCATCAATCTGCCCACCTAGCAGAGAAATCTGCCTGCTTCTCAGTTTACTTGGCAGCGTCAATGGGGGCTCTAACCAGTAGGCTCAGCAGTAGTTAAACAGCATTGTAAGAGCTGTACCGAGGGGTGCTCGTAGGGAGTAAATACAGCTGGACTTAGATTGCAAGGCAGTAGGAGTCCAGGGAATAGCTGAGTTGTTACATGCAGCTGGAGTGAGAGAGGTCTTGGCAGAGCTGACAAAAGTGCAGGAGGCACCAAAATGTCTCTGCAGCTGTTGCAGCGGTTGTGGCAATGGCCCCTTCTTCCTGGCTGATGTAGCAAAGTGCTTTTCTCTCCCAGTCAGTGAAGCTGTTGTGTACAGACTGAAGGATACAGAATTACGTCACTTAAATGCACGGCAGAGAGAGGAGATTTTCCTTATGACCCACTCTACCAGTAACAGTCTGTTTCTACATGGACCTGTAATTCTGAAGAAGGTAATGGCTGAGTGGGTATTATGACCCCGGTGTAAAGCAGAAAGTCAGAACAAGGTACATCTGAGGGCGTGTGTAGAAGAGTGTGTGTATGGAGGGAACTAGAGTGATGCATCAAGAAGCTAAATATTTTTTTAAAAACCTCCAAAACAACAACAAAAAACCCAACCAAAAAACAAATATGTAAAAGTCAGAATCAAGTCACTATGGATGTAGAGAGAAAGCACAGCAGCGAAAGGAAAAAAGGAGAGAGAAGTACATTGGCAGTATTTCTTGGACTGTTGCCTGTTCAAGAGAGTGAAAGAGTTTGTTCAATGTAGATTTTTTTTTTGATCTGTTGTGGAAAGTAGCTTGGAAACTTTTCTAAAGGATGCGTATGAGGAGAGTTAATGTCAGTTAACACTTCAGTATTTTTGCTTCTTGTATGTAAAGCAGTCAGCAGAGCAGCTACTTGTCTCTGTCGTGTGAATGTATATTTCTTGCAAGCAGTGTGACAATATTTGTAGAACGTGTAAATGCTGTTTCTAGGACATACTTTAAAATGTTGTTTTTCCAGTAAACCTCACTGCAGAAACATTGCTTTTCAGCCTGGCCAGCTGAGGTAGGAGGCAGAAATGATGGATCTAAAGCAGGTCTCTTCAGCTAGGTTCATCATAAAATGACCAAAGAGCCACACCATTTGTGGGGAGCCTGCCTGCAGCTCTGCCAGGCTATGTGGGGCTGGGGCAACCTGCCCTGTCACTGCAGGCACATGGGGCTGTAGGGACTCTCCCTTAGGCTCCTGCATTACGGCTGGGATCAGCTTTCTCTCTTGCCTGCTGGATAGGCTTGAGGGTTGTGTACATGCTCCCTGCACACACAGCTATCGTGTAGCCACCTACTCTACCCTCCTGGAGCCACTTGGAGCCATTGAACCTTTGCAGTGCTCCCAAGCAGAAAGTTCTGGGAACACGCACTTCGATTTGAGAAATAAAAGGGTTTTGTAAAGGACACTGGAAATTAACCTACATTTAGTCACATTACTGAATTCACCTGGTTTTGTTGGGCTGTTGGGAGAGGTCCAAATGGGGTCCAATAAAAAATACCTACTTTGTTGATATATCTGGAAATCAAACTACATGAGAGAAGAGAATGAAGTTTATACTGGATAGATGCCTTAGAGCTATTATTTTATGTGCTATATGTATCTGGAAATTGAGGAAGAACAGGATGGAAAATGTTATTTTGCAGAATATGCTCATGAGAGGTATGAGATGTGATGAATAGATCCAACAGGATTTTGAAGGTTTTGCTAGAGAATCAGAAACCTAAAACATATATTGATGACAGCTTTTACAAGAAGGGACTGATAAAACCATTCCCTGATCTAATCAAATAATAAGGTACCAATTTCAAATACCGATGGTGGTATAGAACTAATCTGTTGATTAAAAATTCTTAGTAATATGACTTTTTATGTTATCTGCTGCTCTTTGTCATGCCTCGGAAGATGCATTTTATATTTTGGCCCCATTTTTAAAATTTGAATAATTACATTGGGCAGCAGTGTGGAAATTCTTGATTTGTGCATTTGATCAATATAATTAAATAAATTAGATTTAATGTGTTCAATGTGTTTAACAGTGCTTAATACTTAAATAACAAAATGTAGTTCTGCATGCTTTTCCTTTGCATTTAAATTTGAAAATTGGGTTCTTGGCCTGATTTTTATACAAATGTGTGTAAATGGTAAAATTAAAATACAACATACGCTTACAGACACACATTACATATATAACAATGGTAGCCATACACTTCGTATGTAGCCTATAGGTAACTGTTCAGTACACATGTGTATATAACTTATAAAGATCTGCATGTATATTCTTATTACTGTACCTGAAAAATACAGAAGGAGAAAGAGAAGTGGAAATGATAATAAACTAAATTCTTTGCTCCATCTTACTAAACCATATCTCTCTGCATTTACTTATCGTTCATATACTTCAAATGAAAATCAGGTGGAGTTCTGATTTTTTTTTGGTTGTTGTTTGTTTGTTTAACTCAAGATTTACCAGTAGTTTTGAAAAACCTCAATGATATATTCAATAATATTATATTCTATTTCTAGATCTGTGGAGGAACTTGTGTGCTTCAAACGTTGGTACTGTAACAACAGAGTCATACTACATATACTGTCCAGTGTCCAAATGTAAAGCAACACGTGTCATGGTTCAATTTGCCAGTCATCTTCTAAGCATTAGGAAATGGCCCTTTTTCGCAAGTGTTGGAATTGAAATGTTCCATTGTTAGCTGTTAGCTATGTATTTAGGCCGCCTTCTGTCTGTTTCAGTGAAAAATTTCAGGAGAATGCTGCATTAGCTGTGCTGAGATTTAGGAGAGTAAAAAGTTACATGTTACTCTTACAGTGTGCTTCACATTGTGAACCAAGTCTTCTGTTTTCAGAAGAAATTTTAATTTTGCTTTAACAGTGTCAAATGATTGGTTGCACCTTATACAATATTTCTTCATTGTTTCTTGTTGTAGGTCCCTTTCAGTGCTACAATGTCACCTGTTCGACTGCATTCATCCAATCCCAACCTTTGTGCAGACATCGAGTTTCAGACTCCTCCAAGCCATGTAACGGACCCTCTGGAGTGCTCTACTGAGTACATGAAGCTTCAAGAAGAATTCTGCCTGATGGCACAAAAAGGTAACTGGAAACGTCAAGCCTTTCCTTTATTGTGCTTCTGTGTTGTGTTTCTTTATTGCCTTTCCTTAGTTATGGCCAGGGCATTCAGCTGCATTAGATGATACTGTATAAGAATTTTTAACTGGTTAGGTGGCTTGCATAAAGATTACATGTATCATACTTCCTACATTTTCCATGGATGTCATGAATATGGAGATGGGTAAACTCTGGTAAGAGATTTTTTTTTAGAAGTCTTCTGAACTACTTTCTGCATCTTGCAAATACGTGACTGAAGTTGAAAACATTTTGTTTCTCAATGAAATGCTTTATTTCTCCCCAAAGATGAATCAGAACATCACTGCTACATAGAAAGTCGTGAATTCCTTTTTGTGCAATGTTTTCTACATCAGTGGAAAGAACAGAAGAAGAGCTTATTACTAGAATGCACTTTAGAAATGCCATTTTATTGCTGATAAATGAATGGTCCTACAGACTGAAAAATACTGTTTTTAGAAGGGTTTGGTATTGGCTTGCTAACTGTTACATAATAAACAGAAAAAGCATGAGACATATTTTAAAATGTCAAAAACCTGTTTAAAGATCAAGTAATCCTCTATATTAGTGCAATTTTAAGTCTTAGCAGAACTGATTTTTTTGTTACTCTGAAAAGTAAAAAAAAGAAAAGAACACACATTGGACACAGTTTATCCAAATATGCACCTTGTCCTATGTTCAGCACCAAGAATGACAGATGTGTGAACAAGCAGTATGCACATTACAACCGCAGGCTCTAAGTGTTTGTACTTAATTTGGTATGGATTACTTGAAGTTCAGATCCTTGTTTCAAATTTCCTTAATTGTGGGATGGAAATCTCACTCTCTGTCTTTATTGCTGAAATATTGTAATAGATGTCAATGTGCAGTTCTGTAGCTGAGAAAACACTTGTTTTCTTTTTCTCTTTTTGCTTAGTCCATTCTCTTTTGAAGTCTGCCTTTAACAGCATAGCTATAGAGAAGGAGAAGCTTAAGCGGATTGTTTCAGAGCAAGATCTTACAGGCCACAATGCTCAAATAGCACACCTCAGACAGTCCCTCTCTCAGGTACGTTCTTGATTTGATTTCAAGCACATCTAGCCTGGCAGATGCACTATTTCTTTTGTATTTTGGCTATTTCCTGAGGTAGAAGTAGCCAAGAAAAAGTCAGGTTCTTGGCCAGAGTTATAACGTATGTTTTGGTATGACATAGGTCTAACCTCAATGCATGTGGAGGTCAAGGATATAATTTGTTTGTGTAAGTGTGTAGCTCTGATGGTTTTCCAAAGTAAAGACAAAGGATCAAATGTTTTTATACAAATGCCAGGTATCTTTCCTGGAGCTCTTTCCAGCACAGCCAAAGAGCTATTCTTGTTTTCTTAATTAAGTTTTAAATTTTGACTGCATATTTTCAGATTTGTTTTATATGTCCATGTCTCTAACTGCAAAAGGAATCATAGGTTACAGGATAATCACAAGAAAATTGGATTTTCAGATACACACCTGTTACTGTCCAGCATCTCTCCCACTTAAGCCAAAGGAAAAATTGTTGTTGGCTTTAGTGGGAAAGAAGAGTTAAAGCGACAGTAAGTCCTCAGGCTGCAAAATAACTCAAATTTTTTAATTCATTGTCAAGGAAACACAGAAGCTTATATTCTGAAGAGTGGACTTGTATATGACCAGGTCTGAGCAGTTTTAAGAAGCTACTGCCAGGCTGTTACCACTTTCCCTTCCTGGTAGATGGCAACTGTGAACATGCCCAGACCATTTCAGAACAAAGCAAAATGGGGTATCTTAAACTGTTTAGTGACAGTTTAAGCTAACCTATTTTACTTTGGACCTACTTTGTTTCAGTACATTCTTGCAATCTATTCCTGAGTCTGCCCTAGGGGGAGGCAGAAGAAGGTTCTTACTCCTTTATAACAGTCATTTTCTACGAAAACAGTATGTCTGTCATTCTTTTCTATAATCCTCAGTGCTGGGAATATATTAGGGTTAAAGTTTGTTCATGTTCTAGGAATGTAACATATTATACTTTTGCTGAATTGCAGAATCTTGCATGAGTCTTTCTGGATGACAGACTATGTATATATGCACCCAAATTTATAATCTAGGTTGGGCTTTAAAAAAGGAGAAAAGTGAGCAGGTACCAGACACCAGTTGAATTCTGTTGGTATTTGTGACACTCTTAATGGATCAGTAGTTAGAAATGAGTACACACATGCAAATATATCAAATTGATCTGGACAGGCAAACACTCAATGATACTAGCAATTATGTTGTTTTTGCTGGAAGGGAAACAATTTTCTTTAGCAGGCTCTAAGTGCTAATTACCTTGGTTCAGAAAGGGCTCTATAGTTGCCAACCAAGAATGGGCATTCAGTGGGTAGTTCCCATTTGTTGTTCTGCAGTTTCATTCTTTTTTGCTGCATTCACTCCCCATTTCCATAATGTACATAACCCCCCAGTATATCTGCCAAAGAGCTATCTGAAGAGTTAAGGTAGAATGCCGCTGTTACATTGTCGGAGAATATCTGTCCTCCCTGCCGCCTGAAAAATCAAAAGATTAAATCGTGTTAGAGAGGATCTTAAAATTTGTGTCTCTCTAAAAATGGAAGAAAGGAAGTTCTGTGATTTCTTAGCAAATTGCTCGGAAGAAGCTACTTTTTTTTCTGTTTAATGCTTACTTTTAATTTTAAATGAAATGTGCAATTTTTATTTTAAGGCTCTCAACCAGAATGCTGAACTAAGGAGTCGCTTGAACAGAATACATTCAGAATCTGTTATTTGTGATCAGGTTGTCAGTGTAAATATTATCCCTAGTCCTGATGAGGTAAGACTTTGGCCTTTAATGGATTTAGAGTACAATCAAACCTTGCTAATTCTCACTAATGGCTGAAATACATCTGGCAAATTATAGATTTTTTTGGATTGGCAAGTGTTCATTTATAGAAAAAGTCATTATATTTTCCCTACGTAAAATAAAACTTCTTTTATTTTGCATATGTTGGATCTCATGAAAGAACTGTTTGGTCTCTGCAGAGAAACAGGGAAGGACTCCAGTTTTGGAATATTAATTGTTGGCTGTGGGAATTAGTGAGGTTTTACTGTATTTGAATGTAACACACAGTAGCTAACCAACTCTGTATCTTAGTTTCTTGCCAAATCAACAGAACAGTTTAGTATTTAGTGGCCTGATCCTGCAAGTGCTTAAAGGGTCTGACGTTTAATATCTTGAGTGACACAGCTGAAATCAAAAGGTTCAGTCAGTGAACCAAGCCCTATACTAGTATCATGTTTGTAACATCTAGTCTTTCTTGTTTTGCTTTCCTCAGTCAAGTAGATTACCGAACATTTGTATTAATAGCAAGTCAGCTTCCCTCATGAGAAGGACAAATCTAAATTTGCAAGCTGTAGTATGTGGTCACGTTGACAACTAATCAGCTTGAATTTTAACAAAAAAAACAGTGAAGTTCTGAGCAATGACCATCTCTTCTATTTTGTATGTTTTGTTGGTTAGCTGTTTCTTTTTCATATGCACATCACTATCTTGGTACAAGTGTGTCTGACGGGAGTAGTTTTTCAAAGAGATTCCCAGAGCTCTCATTCACTTCTTCATGTCTGCTTTATATGTATAATCATGCAGTGTGTAGTTAATGCTGGTGTGAGCATCTTTTTCAGGTAGGGGCACGTGTAGTTTTCCAAGTCCCTCTAGCTTATACAAAAACTTCAAATGTTAATCAGTCCCTGTAACAAGAACAGTAAAATGAGCTTCTGTTTCCATTATGATTCATCAAATATCCACAAGCTTATAAGCCCCAGTGAAAAAAGAATGGGTTTTGATCTCTTGGCTTGTTCATGATTTTTTGGTTGTTGTTAGTGCATTTTGAGGCAACTATATAGAATAATTCTACAGGATTAAGATGTCATAAAAAACATTTTCAGGACTTATGTAGTAAGATTAATGGGAAAGGAGTTGCAATCTGAAGAGTTAACTGTGTTTAGAAGGGCTTTAGTAGTTTCATCTGTATTATCTTGCAGAAGCAACATGCTGTATAAATTAAAGGATGAAGTCAGAAGCCTGTTTTCTCTCCACAGCAGCAGCTCCTTTGGTGGAATGGTACAGGGAGAGAATCTTCATTTTTCTTCACTCCCCTCTTAAAGTGATAGCCTGTAGGGTAACACATTGAAACCTGGTGTTCCTCCCATCAGTAGCAGGAAGAGGAAGATATGTTTCACTATTTAAATTAGTTTACCCCCTACTGATAAACACATAGCACCATTTTGAACCCTTGCCTTTGCTGTTAAATTCTCTTTACAATAAACCATAGAGAGTTCATTCCCTTTAGTAGTATTGAGTCAGTGTTAATGGCATAATTCAGATGAGATTTGGAGTACAGACATGGAATAAAAGTGCATAAATATATGTTATAGCCATCATCCTGAATATTCAAATATTTCAAATATTTGTTACTGAACTGGCTCACAAGTGCATTTATTTTGAAGGTAACTTATAAATTGCTGACCTTATAAAGCTTAATATTTGAGTTTTGGCTGTATAAAAGCTAGCTCCCAGTGACGTGATTTGTGATGATTAGATGCCTTTTCGTCTGAATCTTATGGTTGAACTTGTCTGCCACAATCCAGCTGTTGTCCACAAAATCACTCCTCTGGATACAGAACTAGATCTGTGATTATTCATGCTGCTAAAACTTAGCAGTGGATGCTGGGCAGGCCTCAAATGAAGACGTGTATCTTGCTGCTCAAAATGCACTTTGGTTTTAAATTGTCGAAGTCTCATCTGTTAGGTACGCACAAAGCCCTACTCAAATGCTGTCTTTACTATCTATGCTTGTATTTGGCACAGAAAAATTATTCGGGTATATGACCCCTTTTATGTGTATTTCTTTTATATTAGAAATAATACTTTTATTTTTCTGTGCTTTATTTACAGACAGGTGAACAAATTCATGTCAGTTTGCCACTGTCTCAGCAGGTTTCTAACGAGAGCAGGCTCTCTATGTCTGAATCCATTTCAGAGTTCTTTGATGCACAGGAAGTGCTGCTGTCTGCCAGCTCGTCAGAAAACGAGGTAGGCTATAACAGCATGCTGCAGCTTTACTGTTGGACAGATTTAGGTATTGCTACCACTAGTGAATGATTTTTTTTTTTTATAGTGCTACTTAGAAGAAGAAGGTGTCAGAATGTATAAGGTATAGATAAATGGACATGGGACTCCTTTGTAATGGGGTGCAGAAGTACCCTGAACTGTAAAACTGACTTAAAAGTTGTTTGTGTCAGTAGCTTGTGTTCAGTACATGTCTGCACTAGACTGTGGCAGTTTCAGATGAGGATGACATAGACAGGATCAGTTATGTCTGACCATACAGTCAACTAATTTAGATTTTTAAATATTCTTTAAAAAAAAAAATCTTCTAGTATGCATATAAAGTTATTTTCTGTAATCAGAGAAGTAGACAAAAGCCTGAAAAATTGTCTCACTCAAAGTTGATGCAGTCAGATGCAGTTCAGGCTCTGGAATAATGTTGCTGTCCACAGCTTTCCTGTGCTACCCTGAATAAATTCTTCAATTTAAAAAATGTATTTATTTTTTAAAATACCTTTTTATAAAGCCACAGTAGTGCTGTGGTCTACCACAACTCTTCTGTAAGAGGAAATGAGAGTGTGCCATCGTGTTTTCTCTTTGACAAGGATGCTCATGTGCAACAAGCTGGCACAACCACAGCTAGAGTTGTTCATCTAAAGAATGGAATGAATCCTTATCTTATTACTGCTGGCAGGTGTAAAGTACATTTTATCTCAATAGTCTGGATTGTCTATATCAGCATGGAAAATTGGTGTGTCTGTATAGTATAAAAAAAAAGAAATTTTACAAAATCACCCCCCCCGTGGTAAAGCACTTATAATAAATACTATGTTAACAGTAAATACTGTAAAATATTTTGAAAGTAATATTTCTGATAAAAACACTTTTCATTAAAAGAAAAAATCTTAAAAATGGTTTTAAGATTGATGTAGTTCTTGTTTTGCAAAATGATAGGTTGATGTTTGTATAAGTTTTTGCTGAAACCCAAGTTGTGTTTTATTGTTTGGTTCTTTATAAAGAGCACAAATCTGACAATCTGGTCTCACCTCCCATCCCCAACGTGTTACATTATCAATTTTTTGTTCATCTCTGATCTCATTTGCAGTCACCTTTTTTCAAATTTAATGGATGTATTTGGCTTCATCATAAGGAATTCAGAAACATAAGGAGCACATAGCATTTGTTTTGACACTTTTAGTGCATTGGCAGTATGGGCTGATTGAAAAATCCAGTTGATGTAGTTAAAAGCTCTAATTGGATGGAGATCATTTCTTTGAATATTTCTGTTTTGGTTAATTATTGTTGTCTAATTTGTCAGTGTATTTTATATGCATTTGACATAATTGATATTTTATTTATGTTTTAGGCTTCTGATGATGAATCTTATATCAGTGATGTGAGTGATAATATATCTGAGGACAACACCAGTGTTGCAGACAACATTTCTCGGCAAAGTATACTGCTATGTTTTAAACTTTGGAAAATTACGTTGGTTATGTTCATGTACGAGATTTACTGTATGTCTGTACAAGACCAACTCAGCTGAAATCAGTGAAGTTGGGCTTGCTTGTTCTGATGGTGATTTGGCGCAGTGGATAAGTCTGTTTTTCTTAATCTGATGCTTTCTTATGATAATATTATTTTCCCCTTCCCAGTTCTTAATGGTGAGCTAACAGGAGGTGCATTCAGGAATGGACGGAGAACTTGTCTCCCAGCTCCCAGCCCTGACACCAGTAACATCAATCTGTGGAATATTTTGAGAAATAACATTGGCAAAGATCTTTCCAAAGTATCCATGCCAGTTGAGCTAAATGAGCCTCTAAATACCTTACAACATCTTTGTGAAGAGCTGGAATACAGTGAACTCTTGGACAAGGCTGCTGAAACAGATGATCCTTATGAACGCATGGTAATAAATTTAGTGTAGCGTTTCTTATGTCTGTATTAAAAAGAGAGCTGTTGAGTAGAGGTCTGTGCAGAGTCCTTTTTTGCTCTTCCTGTTAACAGACAGACTTCCCTGCTGGGTCAGATGAAAGCTGTGAAAAATTACAGGTGGTGGGTTTGATCTGAACAAGACTGAGGGACTTGTCTTGACTTCAAACCAAGTCCTGCAGTTGTGACTTATTGATGTGAAGACTGATCTCACCCTGTAGGACTGTATATGTAGGCATTGGCAGTTTCTAACCCTGCAGCATCCTTTCCTGGCTTTCAGTGATCAAGTCCAGCAGCCTCTGAGAGCTAATCAATTCTGTGGCTGGCTTATGATCGATGGAAGTGTCAGTAAGATGTCATCCTAGGCAATTTTCAATAGAGAAGTTCCAAAACACGAAAATAAAGTTTGCCTGGGCAGCCTGACTTCAGCTCCCCTGTAAATGTGTCTTGTTTTTTTAACTGACAGCCAACAGCCTGTGTTCAGCTCTCAGGGTCTTTTGATCTCTGTCGTGCGTCCTTTTCCTCCGAAGAAACATGGAAAGACTGTTAGGGGAAAGTTGGCAGAGTTGTTGCTGAACCTATCTACTGTTCCCTGGTATGGGCTGGCAGCACAGTTGATAGCTGGGAGAGGAGAGGTTGACTGTGGCTGTCATATAGCCACATGCTCAGGTCCACGAACTGCAATGTTCATGTGGCCTGCAGGAGAGCGAGGGGTCCTAAACACTGGTATTTTTTTCCTTGCCACTGAAGAAGTTGGACCTGTCTTGTGATAGGTGGTTGCATTATTTATCATCATGTGCTGTTTTCCTACAAGACTTCTTAATGTCCCTCACAAAAGGGACACCCTATAAGGACTGGGCAGGGTTGTACTGAGCAAATCAGGCTGTTTGCCTGTAGGACTCTGCCTCCTTTGTTGAAAAGCTTGGAAGGCAAGGAGTGAAGGAGTCAGGAGAGTTCAGGAAGGAAGAGGCACGGTGCAACTGAAAACTTCGTTGGAAATGTGGATTCAGTCCCCTTCTCTGCTACAGATACCTAGTACAATACTAGGGATACAAACCAAACTTCTAACAAGCACCTTCAAAATGCAAATTGCACACCCAGTCTGAGGCATGTGGGACTGCTTAGCAGAAGTGCTGAATACCCAAAGCATCAGTGATAGCAGTGCTGTGAATATGTTACCTGCTTCTGCACTGTTCTCTGAAAAATCAGGACTTTCTATCTTAAAGAAGTATCCAAGAGTAGTGGAAACTTTATTCTTCTCATTGCTTATAAGGATAGTAAATCCCCTCATTTCTCTGTAATGTCTTAAGTTAATGAAAAAGGTTTTGGAAGAACAAAGGCTTTTAATGTTGAAGAAAAACCTGTGAAAAGAGCTTTAATTCTGTTGATGTTGCGTTTATGAATAATAAGAAATGAATAGAGAATGGAGCACTTATTACACAACAGGAAGAAAACAAAGCATGTAAAAGCTCACACAAGTGTTATGTCCTTGCTAGCATGAGGAGAGGGAGACCTGGTTAAATTTCACTCCGCTGCTAGCAGATTATCCATAGCTAAGTGATTTTTGTCCCCATATTGCTTTTCTGAAATTTTGTTTGGACTTCTGAGTGCCTGTTATGATTTTTTTTTTAACTATGCTAAAGGAAGTGGTAATCTAAATTACTGTGGCATATCACTTATTTTACTACTCCCAGATAGGCCTAGTTTAGCGATTACTAAATCTGGGTTGTACATGTAGACAAGGGGGCTGATAAGGCCAACATGCATGGAAGATCCTGAAATAACTTTGCATTAAGGATGTCCTGAGTGAGAACCATTTATGTTTGCCACTAAATAAAATAGTTCCCATAGGAAAATGGTATTTAATCATGTCATGAGAAGTTATCATATAATATTTATTCACAGGGACCATAGACTAGAACTGGGTCTGTGTTTTAGATCATAAGTGATAAGCCTGGTCAAAGGTAGAAAACCAGTATCTTGTGCAGATATTTATTTTAGGGGACTGTTCAAAGAAACTGACTGAGGCCATGAAGAAAACCAAATTATATCAACAAAAGGAATACAGTTTATACTGGTTCTGGCTGGGATGTATAGCTTCCCTCTCAGACATGCTTCCTTAATCGAGATTTCACGCTGAGTGGAGTGAGTTGTGTGATACCACACAGTGATGACATATACACAAGAATCTCTGCCTGTTCTCACTTATCTTCCTGTCTGTATTTTCACAGGTTCTGATAGCTGCTTTTGCAGCGTCAGGCTATGCCTCTACATACTTTAGAGCAGGAAGCAAGCCATTTAACCCAGTGCTTGGTGAAACTTATGAATGTATTAGAGAAGACAAAGGATTTCGATTTTTCTCAGAGCAGGTAAAGCTTGTTTCTAGATAGACACTCCTATTTAGATTTAGATTTTGGTTTCTTTTTTTTATAGGGTAATCTTTTTTTTTTTTCTAGTTAGAATGGTTTACTTTCTTAGTAGTAAAGAAAGGTTGTTAGTAGGAGTGAACTTTGTTAAATGCTGAAAGGTATATATTTTTGTAGTAATCACAAGGAATTGTTTGAAGTACGTAACATTTTAACTACAAACTGAAGTTGCATCTATTTTTGTAGCAACATAGGCTAATAAATAGTGTGGGTTTTTTAGTATTTTCATATTGCAGCAACAATTGTATTGTCTTAGAAATGAAAAGAAATTGTTTTTAACTCAGCCAAACTGTTTTCCAGGTTAGCCACCATCCTCCCATTTCGGCCTGTCACTGTGAATCGAAGAACTTTGTGTTTTGGCAAGGTATACTTTTTAATTCAAAAGCATAAACTCCTTTTTTATTAGCAAGTGAAAACTTGGTCTGTACAAGCTGAACTTTGCATTTGGAACTTACTCAAAATTTCTATACTTGTTATTTTTGTAGTAACATATTATAAACTGATACTTTGAATTATTTTGCTCCAAATTCTCATTCTTAAGTGTTAGCAGACGTGTTACAACTTCCCTTGTTACTTGCAGTCTGTTTATACTTTCCTATTTAAAAGCTTTTTACCAAGAAAATTATTATTTCTTACAAACACAAGCAGTTCTTTTTACACAGTTGAACAAGCAGCTCTTTCTTTCCTTGTATCTAATGGCATATGCATTTAATTTGTATGGAATGTTTTCATGAGAGATTTGACAATAATGTAGCACATGCATGACTCCTAGAAGAAAATCAAACCTATCTTTAGTTTTTCTGAATGAATGTAATAGTCTAGTTTTTTTTTTTCTTTCCTGTTTTCACGGCAACCTCATACTGTCCTGTTTTAAACCGGATGGTCTAGCATAGATCATCTTGTGTGCCGCGCACATCACTGCAAGGGGGAGACTTTGATCTTTTCGTTTTTATAAGTCTTTCATTATTATATTCAGATATCAGGTGGAAAAACAAATTCTGGGGGAAGTCAATGGAAATTCTGCCAGTTGGAACCTTGAATGTGACTCTTCCAAAGTAAGCTACTGTCCTATTTCCTTTTGTTTTTAGTCTTTGATGCAACCTAATCTGTGCTGCCTTGTGAGTGGATTGGGGGAAGCGTATGCAGATAGCACATGAATTGTACTGGTGAGAGTTAGTGTTTAGCTCAGATCTCTGCTTAGTGTACAGGTAGAGATACTGGAGCATTTTTGAGCCTGAAGGCCGATTTGGGTTTTTGGAGGAAAAATTTACAAACTCTCTAGAAAGCGATAAACAGAGGGGGATAGAAATGTTTTAGGAGAGAGAGCCCAAGTTTTACATGTACAGTAGTGATCAACTGTTCAGAACAATGGTGCAATATAGGACAGTCAGCAGCTAGTGCTGTCCTTGCCAAGGCTCTTAATACTGCTAAATGTTCCCTCAGCGCAACCACCAGTAATCATGCAAGGTCATTTTTCAAAATGTAGATAAGCCAAAACATGTTCTTCAGATGTTTGCAGAGTAGTAAGAAGTTTCACCACAGGTAAGACTAGTTCAAAGTTGTAAATCCTGAGAATGTGCAAGGAGAGAATACTTTAAACAAGTCTGCTGGTTTTCCAGTACTGTTCCTGCCCCTGTACGTTGCAGCCAGCCTTTCTTTCTGCCTGTAACAGTGTGGCATCACTCCACCTCTTTATCTCATGAAATTGAAGTAAATGCACTCAGGAACATCTTTGTCTCCTGTCTTCATGCTTGCCCCTCAGCTCTGAATGAGGATGTGCTTTGCACAATATAATTCCTTCATTTTATTCCCTTGTTTGACAATAGAGATGCTCTGACTCTGAGTAGTTGTTAGAGGGAAAGGGATGATGTGCCAGTGAGCTCCTGCTTCCTTTCTGTTATCTCCTTTCTGTATCTAGTTTGTTTATTTGTAATTAAATTTTCTGCTTATAGCCTCATTTCAGCCTTATGTTGATCTTTGAGTCACTGTGTTGCCCCTAAAGGAATTGTGGCCAAAGCACTTAATGCTCTGAGGATAGTGAACATGCCATGCAGGGCTTTGGTGGTTCATAATGCCTTGATTTGTGGTTCATAGCACCAGTGTTCCGTTCTCTTCACTAGAGCTTAGGTGAGATCCTCTGAAGAGGATTAGTAATGTACCCAGAACCAATGCTTTAATAGATTTAGCTATTGTTTCAAAAGTTTTTGAGGAATAGGGTCTTGTATTTGTAATAATGGAGCTATATTTTACTTTGTCTGTAATGATCATGATTAATATATGTTACCAACTACTTGTTAATCTGTTCTTAGGTATGGAGACTACTATGTCTGGAACAAAGTCACAACTTGCATACATAATATTCTTAGTGGAAGGAGGTGGATAGAACACTATGGAGAGATAACTATCAGAAATACAAAAAGCAGTGTTTGTATTTGTAAACTCACATTTGTTAAGGTAACATATGTATTCCAATACATAAATTAATAAAACTGCATAGATTAAGCATACATCAAGCTGTTTCTTCAGTATTACTGAAATCTACATTCCACATTTTGTCTTATCAACATTTGTAAATATGTAAATTGTGAAATGAGAGTGCTCTGTCGAGTAGTATGGCTCTATTTCATTGAACATTTTATATCTGTGCGTTGCATTGCTGTGTAGCTGTCTGCTATACTGTTATTGGGTTTAGGTTAAAAATGAAATGTCAAAATTTGTTTTCTATTACTGCAATGAAAATGGAAAGTCACTGTAAACTTCTGTGCCATTTTACTTCTGCCTTTATTAGAAGTTGGTAGTCAATATTTTGTCTCTTTAGATTAAATAATGCTGCTTTGGTGCATAGTATTTTAATATCCAGGCAAGGACCATATATAAAAACAGATCAGTGTATGTTGCTATCAATTGTTTTCCCTAAAAATACATTTGTCTTCGTATTGCAAGAAAGTACATTAATACCATTGCAGTGTTAGCAGTGGTGCATTACCATAAATCTGAAATTTGTGTTTTGATGGATGTTCTGAGAATGGGCAACTGGCTCAGTGGGTGAAGGTGTAAGAAATAAATGTGTCTAAGAAAAGCAAAACACAGAAGAGACACAGAAAGCAACAAATAACAAGTAATACTGGCTGAACATCTTCCCTGCTGTAAACAATAGTGTGCAGCACCCATCAAAGGATTCCCTTACACGTACAGGTATATTCAGGATTTCTCATATAGAAAGAAGAATGTTAACTGGCTCCGATCTTGCAACTTTTAAAGTGTCATTTTTGCTGAATTGTGGGGGATTTGGGTTAATGAACAACAGTATAATTCCCAGATGTGCAGATAAAAAATTGTGCTTCGATATCTTTATACCAAAACCACATATTAAATTACTTGGGGTTTCTCATATACTAAATGAATTAATAATCAGATCATCTGATACTCTTGGTTCCAGGTGAGGCGTTCTGATACCAAATTTGGACAGTCGGTGCCATGTATTAAGATTAATGCAGTATCTGTATAGGTACGATGCAAAATACGAAAACCAGTGTGAACTAGTAATTCTTTGTTAAACTTGCAGGTAAACTACTGGAATTCAAATGTAAATGAGGTCCAGGGTGTTGTGATAGATCAAGAAGGGAAGGTGGTTCATCGCCTTTTTGGAAAGTGGCATGAAGGCCTTTATTGTGGGGTTGCACCTTCAGCCAAGTGCATATGGAGGCCAGGTAAGAAGCACGTAATAAACTCTGGCAGGCACTGTAGTGTAACCCGAAACTATGCAAAGCTGTTTTAGCCATCATGTTAAATACACAAAATACTACTGGAGAAATTAAATTTCTGGCTAGACAAATAAACAAGAATTTACATGAGTTTACAATAATGGTAAATAGAAATATTCTTATAGGGCATAGTGTTACACATCTCAGTCTGACTCCTGGTCAAATATTCTGGAGTCTTGGGGTCAACATAAGAATAAAATTAAGAAAAAAATTGGATGTCTGGGCATGTGTGCCTGCCTTCTCACAGAGAGCAGGGTAGCTTATTTGGATTCCACAAACAGGAGGTGCCAGTTTGAGTTTGTTGTCCTAATGCTTTATTATCCTAAAGGATTGGCCTTCAGAGGTGGTGAGCTCCTGTGATTTCAGGAGCTAATTTTGACTACCGTAATACTTGCTTAGAGGCACTGAGTCCTTCTTTGCACCTATAGTGTCTTTCATACGTGCAGTGTGATTATCCAGGAATTGTGCTGAACCCCACTCTGTACTGACAATAGTTCAAACTTTTGCTCTGCAAATGTCTACTCTGCTGTTAGTGTTGAAGGTGTTGGACAGGGCCGAGTCGGTCTGCGAGTGAGCGCTGTGTTCCAAAATTAACTCTGAAGATCCGTTAAGGTTAGCTTTTTTACAGACATTTGATAAGCCTACTTTCGGGGGAACAGGAAACTATGTTTAACTTGAAAATCTTGAAAACAGTAATTTTTATTTAAAAAGGAAGATCATAAGAGTTTTGAATCTATTAGTATGTAATTACAACCTCTGCAGGATAAGCAGTTGAAATTAATATTTAGTGAATGTTGTTCCACCTAGAGAATAGCTTTTGATGCTTTTTAATTGTATGTAAGAGTAAAGTATATTAATATTTTTGTTGTTATAATCTAATAAATAAACAAATCTCTTGCATGTTTAGAGTAATAGTTTAAAAAGCTTTTTTCTTTCTCATACATATTCATACAGGCTCCATGCCAACCAATTATGAACGTTATTACGGCTTCACGAGGTTTGCTATTGAGCTCAATGAATTAGATCCGTTACTGAAAGACCTTCTTCCTGCAACAGATGCGCGATTCAGGCCAGATCAAAGGCAAGAATGCTTATTTATTCACTTAATATTTGCTGGTTTTAAGGCTGGGTTTGGCTGAGTATTGAATTTTGTTTATATGTCTTCACTGCAGTATGAACTAAGCTTTGGAGGATTATGCTAGCAGAGTTGGAATTCAGTATTGCAATCAAATTTCTGCTTTACCCAGTTGAGGGAAAGTAGAAAGCATCTTGTTGGTATAGTAGAGCTATAGTGCAATCTGCAGGCAGAGGTAAGATTCTTCATAACAAACTATAAAGACAGGCTCTGAAATGTCACGCCGTCCTGCTATGAATGGTAGCAAGGCTAATTCCCTCCTAGTTCTCAGTTCATAGTACTTCAGTGTTTGTGACATGCGAAAGTTACTCAAGAAAGTATATGCCTTAGGTTATAGGTCAGGCACATGTAACTGGGGAGTCATATCTTAGTTATTCTTATTTTGTGAGGTTGCGACTAGATCTGAAAGTGGATACAACACAGACAGCAGGCTTGACTTCTGCTTGTCTCCTGTGATAGTTGGTGCCCGAAAATCCTTTGTTTTAGACACTGTATGATTGCTATAGGACCTGTTGTTATTCATACAGGCTTCTGGAGGAAGGAAATATTGAAGCAGCAGCATCTGAGAAACAAAGAATAGAGGAACTCCAGAGAGGTCGGAGGCGGTACATGGAGGAAAACAGCATTGAATATGTACCCAAATTTTTTAAGTGAGTCTAATCATTTCAGTAGTAAGTCTCTATTTTCTGTAGTGTGACTGGATAAATACTACAAGAATTGCCACCAACATAGTCTGTTAATTGTGAAAGCACTGGAAAATGGCAATTTAAAGAATAATAATCAGATATCTGATCTCTGCCTGAAGCAATTTTTACACAGTTTAAGCCTTCATATTTGAAAGATCATTTTCTCACAATGGGCAACAGCGATACAAGCCTGCTGCACCAGTTGGCCAATGTTTTTTGAAGTGGAATAGAAGTATACTATTAGGATCTAAGACTTAGATATGTTTTTGTTTTAAGTCATTGCATAAACAAAGTAATAAATAGTGACCTGAACAACAAGATCATACATAGATATATCTATAAAAAGATATATATATAAATGTATATATACACACTTAAATTACAACTTACTTTTTTTTGAGTGGAGGGTTTTGTTGTTCGGTTGGTTTTGGTTTTAATTAAGAATTCTTCTGGAACAAGGGTTTAGTCATAGCAAATAGGCTGATGTTTAGCATGGGGAATCAAAAGTGAAAAGACTGAATTTGCTTGATGCAGTTTTGTAGTGGAAGATGAGCAAAATACAGAGGAGACAAACAATGTAAGTGGTAAAAGGCTTGCATTCGGCAAGCTAGGCCTCTTGGTTGATCCCCTGCACATAACCAGAATCTGTAATGGCCAAAGAGGCTTTATGTGGCTTTAAGACCTGCTCACACAGGTCAGACAACAGATCTGCAATCTTGCCTGTTTTCTAAAAGCTTCCACTTTTGACACAGGTAGAGGTCAATTTTTATTTTTAAATCTCTGACTGTTCTTGTGTCCTTTAGAAATACGAAATCAGATTTAATTTTGGATTAGATCAGGGAGGTATGGAATTTGATTTCATGTTGCAGAAGAGCAGAGATCTATGGTCAGAACTTTTATTTCCCCCTCTGTGTCTTTTTTTTTTTTTTTTTTTTTTCCTTTCTACAGAAAAGTTTTTGACGCTAATCAAAGAGAAGCCTGGGTTACCAATGACACCTACTGGGAGCTGCGAAAGGATCCTGGCTTTAGTAAAGTAGAAATTCCCGTGCTCTGGTAAACTGAGAATGTAGATCTAGTAAACATATCACTCGGAAGAAAAAAATAACTATGCACAATATGTTTCTTACAGCTAAGCGTGGTTTGTGGGTCTACAGAAAAACCTATCATTCGCATTTATATTCATCTTTATAATGGACTTTTGAAAGTGCATTAGACCAGGCCCCTGACCGCTTCTGGATCTTTTAAATTTTGCAGCAGCCATTAAAAAGAGAAAAAAGAGAGGGAAAAAAAAAAAAGAAACAGAAACCTTTTCAAGTTTCATACACTGAAAATTCAGAACAAAAGAAGCAGATGAGTTATCCAGAGTCACTCGGAAGAGGTGGTAAACACAAAACTGCAACCGGTGCTTTAAACAGACATTAAGAGTAATGTAATTTAAATTAAAAAACAAACAAACAAACAACAACAAACAGAAGGACGAAAAGAGAAAAAAATCCATTTTGTTTCAACTATTTTTGTTAAAAACTCTTGGGTCACAACGCTGTCATTTCTGGCTTCAGGTTAGTCCTTTGGTGTGATGCGCTTGGACTGGCCTTTGTCAAAAAGATAGCTTTTCTGGAAACTGTTCCATTCATATGCCATTGTTCATGCCTTAAACAAAATGTGAAGATGTACAGTAAGTAATTTTAAAATATGTATGCTTAGGCTTGTGTGAAGGGCAGATTTTTAAAGCACTAGAATTATATCATAATACAAATATTGGAGAACCGGCATTATTCAAAATCAAAAGACAATGAAACATCTAACTGTATTTCAGAGGAATGAGATCTACTGTACATGCTTTAGCTTTGGGAAGCTGACTGTGTAATCAGACTGAAAAGAAACTGCTAACTGGTTGAATTTTAGACAATTTTGTTAAATGCATATGAATTGCTGGTCAGAAGGTTCATATTCTAAATGGGTGATGCTGAGACATAATTATCACTCTACCACTGGCTGGACATAGTCTCACAGTGCATCTCATTTCCCCGTAACTGTTTATACAATTAGAATTCCCTGAAGCTTTGCAGCAGCATTAAAAGCACAGAAATATTTCATGGGAAGGTCTCTGGCTTCTCTCCAGAAGCTAGATAGTACTGTAAATGAAACTATTTTCTGCCACACACACTGTTTACTTTACTGGCTCTGTTTTTTCCCCATCCACTTTTCTTGTCTAAATTTGTATTTGAGAGTATGGCAGAGGCTCCCATGTGTTGTAGCTAACAACTACTACTTGTGTTGCCAAAATAGCTTTTGTGCAAAATTATATTTTACAGTTTTTCATAAAGTGATTCTATATTTTTTGATTAAGAACAAGTCTTTTATGTGTTGCTAAGCCTCAGTTAATATATGTGGGAGAAGGCTTGGCACTTTCTATTTGAAAATCTTTGAAACATTAAACAGTAGGAGTTCAGATTTTAATAAAGGGAAAAAAGTAATTTTATTAGGTAAAAACTGCATTCCATGTGGTATGATCTAGTCTTCCATTTATGCATTTATTCTACATCTGGGCATTGATGATATGTTAGATTTCATGCATATACACTGTGTTTCTTTGTACACATACACAGCATACATGTTGCACTTGAATTTTTCTATTTAAGATTGATTCCAGTATGAAGACCTAAAAAAAATTTTTAGATAGATACGTGTTCCTGCCAGCAGAGCTGCTCAAACAGTTCTCAGTAGATTACCACACATACCCAGCTCTCTGCCTGCCTTTTTTACAGAGTCAGGTCCCTACAGAACTGATATTACTTTGATTAAATATGCATATGGTTCTCCCCCTTGTTTGTATGGCAAAGCAACTGGCAGAGCAACTAGCTACTGATGAATTCCAGTTTCTTTGCACAGTTCTGTTATCAGGAAGAACTATGAGAACCTGAAGAAAATGTGAAGTAAGCTGTTAAGAATTGTGAGTGCTCATGAATTTCTTGTGAATATTTGGTATAAAAAAACTGTATTCAGATTAACAGGATTTCTTCCAAAGAAAATTTTGAATTATTCAAAGAACGATATCTTTGTATTTCCTAGTTGAAATAAGTGTGATTTTATTTTTTTTAGTTTTGCAATTGTTATTATAAGAAAATGAAAATACATCAAAGGTTTTTTTAAATCATATTGGGTTAACTTCATCCTACTTGCTTTAATGACATTACACTATGAATCAAATTGGCACATTGTGTGCAAAATAGAAATTAATTTTTCTGTGTCACTTTCCTTAAAAACAACATTATTAAACATTTGCCCACCTTATGCCCCAGTCTTTGTGTGCAGTTCACCGTGATATTGGAAAGCATTGCGTGTGTATGACTGCAAGTACATTCAAGGGACAGAAACTGCATGTCCTCAATTTTTTTTTAAAGTTGGTTTTTAATTTAAGAAAAATTTAAGAAAAAGAAATAAGGTCTTTAGTTTTACAGTGTTCTGCTAGTACTTTGTGAATGCTGTTATTTGCAATGCAAACTGAAACTTCATGAACTCTAAAGATACTATCATTGATTTAATTATTTTTTACAATTGTTTATTTGACACTCATTGAAAGAAAAATAGCATTAACATTTTTAGAATTAAAAAAATCTGTGAAATCTTTCTATTGAAGGCACTTTTTAAGCCTACGGAATGTTAATATAGTTAATTAGTAAGTAGAGGAAACACAAAACAATGCATCACAAAATATTTGAAGTCTTTATCAGAAATTGAAAAGTGCTAGCAGATGTATCATAAAGCAATTTCTTATAGTGCAGAATTCTCTGGATTCTGTGCAAAATCTTTTATTAAATTTTTCATGCAACCTTGAGGGACATCATGACATGTTTTGTGCTGTTTCTAAAGACAATAGGTTGACAGAGGATAGGTCTGTGGGCTTCTATCCAAATTACAATTTTCAGACAACCTGTGAAGTTTCACCAGCACTGAGTCGGGGGCAACAGCGGGCTTTCCACTCCCCCGACGGTGTAGTGCAGAATGGGCTTCCCCATGTTGCAATGAGAACGCACTGTTGGCTCCTGTGCAGCCTGGCACGCAGTGTAAGTGCCTGCTGCTTTTCGGCAGGGCTGCTGCTCGGCCGTTGCTTCCCAGCCCATGGGATTTGCCTGCCCCAGGTGCAGGTCTTTGCACTGTTGAACCTCGTGAAGTGTCTTCTGGCCCAGTCCTCAAGCAGAGCAGAGTCCTTCTGATTGAAGCTCTGCTCTTTGGCGTGCAGTCTCATCCTCCTAATTTAATGTCATATGCGAATGTGTAGTCTGTCCTTGCCCAGGTCACTTGATTGACAGAGACCACAAAGCTGACCCCTGCGGGGCTGTCCTCGCTGGCTGCCAGTGGGGAGTAAGCCATTGATCAGCGACCTTCAAGCCTGGGGATTCGGGCAGTTTTCAGCCCACCTCGCTCCGTTTGTCCAGGCAGTATTTGCTTTTGAAAGGCGTGAAAAATACTTAGCAACTCAGTAGATTTAATTGCTCTAGGTTTAGTATGTGATGAAAATTAGTGCAAATCATTTGACATTTAAAACCTTTTCAACAATGTTAGAAGTTGTAACTTTGACTACAAAGACATATCCTTTGCTTTTTCCTGTGTTTTCTCAAAACACGTATTTCTGAATAAAATACACAACCCTTATGCTTTAGTTGCACAGTAGTGAACTGCACTTTCAATTGATATTTTAAAAGTGTGCTTTATTTTTTTCCCCTGTTCTGTTACTGCAGATATGATAGCGTAATAATAGCTATTTTCATCAAATGTAATGTCTTATAAAGACTTAAATAGCTTTGTTCCTATTTTAGATCTGTAGTGACAAGATGTTAGATTTTTCGGCATATTAGAAATTGTTGTCTCAGTGGGACATTTTGAATATGAGTTGATTTTCATATAGTATCACTGTTGATTAAAAAGTCATATAGACACCGATGCTTGTTTTAGATGGGTGTAAGCTGCATGAAATAAATCTTTTTTGTATTTGGCTTTAAAAGTGAACTCCCACTATAATACTCTTTTCATCTTACAAATGATGTTACCCTTTTTTTTTTTGTTTCTCATTTTGGACTTCTGACTCTGAATGAGCTTGTACGGCGTTTGTGGGTTTGATTTGAATAGCACATACTGGGCATATGTTGAGTATTGCAAGTACGTACACCTGACAGTTTTGAAAGATGTTGCCCTTAATTCCATACTGAGCACTGTCAGAGATTTATAGAAACAAACAAACCTTAAGGTACACTAGGAGCCAGCACTGGTCCTGCCCCCATGGGCACCTGGTGAGGAGCTTGCATCTGGACTGTGCCCTCTGTTTCCCATGGAGATAACATGGGATTTTCTCACTCTCGAACCAGGCAGAGTGGAGCCCAGTGCAATGCAGTCTTGCTTGTAGAGTTGCTCTCAAAACATCTGAATTTTTAGAAATACCCTGGAAGGGAGGCACTTGCACAATAAACAAGAGTACTGAATATGCCAATTCTCTGTGAGTTTTGCAAAATTTCATTTCACTAGCAAAGCTCTGTTAGTATAGGGAAGGTTTCTGTGGTCTCCTTTTTTTTACAGGATTTTGAATATTGTCTGGTGCAGAGATAAACACTAGCAGTTTAACATGCTGTTGGCTGCAGTTGTAATCTGAGGAATTAGCTCTGGTTTAGATGTCATTACTAATATTGGAGCTGCATAATGAAAGTAAAGGAGAGCTTTAGAGTTTTCAGATTAAATCCACCTGAAAGGAAAGTTTATTTGTATTCATATGCTCAAATGACAGGAGGGGTTAAATGAGGGAGTTTGGCCCAGCTGAGGCAAAAAAGATTAATATGGACAGAAGTGTGTAAGAAACACTGGAATGGCCTCACCAGTCACCCTGTGTTATACACA
>Ga0181612_159265_pt1 | contig 35893 bp, 25 predicted proteins | sample HoacroProtozoa21_FD_119630 | JGI IMG/M metagenome (GOLD analysis project Ga0181612, IMG submission 119630) | Hoatzin crop microbial communities from Cojedes, Venezuel. Combined Assembly of Gp0051906, Gp0051904, Gp0051908
AGAAATACTTTCTATCTTATACCACTAAATTAAAGTTTCTTAATTTTGCTTTCATGGACTTATGTTATCTTTGTTAACTGACAAATGGTATCTCTTGCATTTGCTTCCCAAGACACCAGCTTTAGCAGCTACTTGACTCCACCTACAACTATGAAACTTTTTCTAATGCCAAATTCCGCAGCTAAAATTCACCGAGAGCTCAGACAATGTCCCAGATGTCATTCCTGAATTTCTCCAGGTGAACAGTGCTTCAATGCTCTGCTTAGAGTCACAGGACCTGCAATTTTCTGTTCATTCTTCCAGGAAGAATCACAAGCTCACTGTTTATCAGGGGGGCTGGGATAGATGACCTCTAAAGGTCCCTTCCAACCCAAAGCATTCTATGATCTTATTAAATCTCACCTTTCATCAAGTGTCAAAAAATATCTGAAGTACAAGTATTGATGGAATTCAAAGGAACAGAAGATTCTTGCCACAGACTATATACAACCAACCTACATCAATTCAGATATCATATATCGCTTCTCCTGGCATTTAAAGGTAGCCCTTTCTGCCAGCTTTTTTCCTGGCATTGCCTGTTTATGTTTGACATATGGGACAATTTTCTTCCATCTGCCAGCAGCAGGGATCCTATAATCTGTTGTTGTGCTACTTTTTACAATAACCAGTTCTGCACCTTTATCACAGATGGTACTGTTTGATGGCACATCAAACATATCATCTTGTCACCAGTGCCTGTCCTCTTACATACATAAGACACCAAGAACATGCCACCATCGTTAAATGGAAGTCCCAAGACCAGCATTGGTCTCCCAGTGAAAGAGAGATTTGACCATCTAATTGTTCACATGCCAACCAACACTAGCTTTCCACTGATTTCCCACTGTTTAAAACTGTAAGGAAGTTTCTAGTGCTTTCATTCTCATCATACCATACAGTGATGGGTCATTCTTTTATTCCACCTTTCACAGATTTTATTACATGCTACTTACTTCAAAGGAGCCTTTTATAGCAGCCTGAATGAATATGCATATAACCAGCATTTCAAAGTAATTCTGCTCTGCTTCCACTAAAATGATCAAGCTCAGTCACCTTGGTATAAAAACCTTGCAGTCATTTGCATTTTTTCTATAGCTTGAAATAATTAAATTTTTTACTGTAGCGATATAAATTTTGAACGTCTCACACTCAAACTTATCTTTTTTCATGTAAAACACCACTCCTCATTGGAAATTCATTTACACGAAGCCCAACCTTAAACAGAATTAGCAAAACTGGCAGTTGCATGATCTAAACATATAGTAAAGCAGGCACCGAAGACTTGTGCACAGTAAGTACAGCCTCAAGAAAGCATCGTAAGCTTTAGTGCATCTTATGACTTAAAAGTTTGATTACTCACAGGAACAGACTATTCAGTACTTCACTGTATTTGTTAGGTTTTTGGTAGGTTTATTTTTAAATTGACAACATTCCAACCCAAACTATTCTATGATTCTATTTGCATGACACTCTGGATATTTGTACACTGTCCACAATGATAGGCTTTTAGTTCCAGCTATGGGGATAAAACAATTATCACAGTTACTAAAGGCAGGAAAAGGGTGTTTATCTGGGTACTTCTGTGTTTTGTTAAGCATAAGACACTGCCTTTTAATTCTAAAAATTCTCTATGTCTCATGATTTGTTTTTAAAATACAGAATGCAGTGCTGACATACCTGCTCCTTGGAAGAAACATAGATTCTTTAATGAAGACTGAACCCGACAGCAGGATATACCAACAGGTACCAATATCATCAGGGCTGGAATAAAAAAAAAGACATTTTAAGACACCTGATTTAAGTTACTCATAGCAGTACCAAAATTTGCAGTATGAAGGACATCAAAGAGGCAAAAACGCTCAAAATTATGGTAGAAATCCACAGTTCAACCATTAACAAAACAATTCCATCAAACTATTCTAATTTCCACCTGCAAATAAATACATTATTAGAATGCCTCGTTTCATTTACTTCACTTTTTAAAAAGCATATATCTATCCATTTGGTAACAGCACAAATCCAATGAAATGTAATTGAAAATTGTTAAAAGTCAGTCAAGCTACAGTAAACATAGTGTATTGTATTGTCAAATCCACTACATTCCTCTTGCTGAAGAGAACTGCAGCATTTTCCCCCCTATAAACAAGGGTTCCTTTCCCAATTCTAGACATCTCCTCCTTCTCCCTTTCTTCAAGAGTGAAATTTGCCTCCTCAGTTTGCCTTCCCCCAAGGTAAGGGAACATTGGATATATTTGCAGACGTAAAACTACATCAGATTTGTTAGTCAACTTTATCTGCTGCTACTACGCACTGCCCCATTTTCATGCCTCTTCCTGGCACAAGAACAAACTCTCAAGAAAAGGGACAAAGAGTTTCTTTTCCCCTCTCTTCATCCTACAGAGGAACTGGATGGAGGACTTTGTCATCCAGGGCCAGTTCGTTCTACTGCAGATTCAGATCTTGCTCCTTGAGTAATACAAAATCCTTTTCACGGGCTTAGACTCTTCTTGGGTAAGTTCAAATAATGTTTAGACAGGGAAATAAAAGAGTTTAAAGTTACCAGAAATAGCTGCAGTAAAAATCTTGTGCCGTTTCGACTGTCAACACTGAGAACATCTGTACTTTACTTCAGTTTTACCACCCCTACTGCTTCTTCCAAAGAAACTCACTAATTGGATTCAAGGACGCCGTTACAAACTACACGAGCATTCTTATCTGAAAACCATGTCCCTAGTGACACTAAGAAATGCAGATTACTTAATTAATCTGTAGTACCTTCATTTTTTAAAATTACATGTCTCAAGTCTTTAGCAATGATTAGTTTTAACTTCAAGCTAGAACAGCCCACATCTTTTAATGACGATGACAGCATAGTATTAAAACACAAACTTAAATCTAAGTAAGCTATGTGCATGTTAGCAGCATGTTTTTCACTTTAAGAACTTCAATTTAAGAAGTTCCTACACAGCAGGGTTCTCAAAACAAGAGTGCCATGTCCTCAGCACTGACTGTATTAGGCTTTCTAAAAGGAAAGCTGAAGTTGGAAAGAGAGTGAGGGAGTTAACCTAAACCAGCTGAGGGCAAAACAGCAAACCGTCAAATCTAGAAACATACTTTATTTCCATTTTGCACTTTCTAGTATAGCCATGAGAGAAAGGACAAACATCACAAACATGGAAAATTAACAGAGGAAACGGAGGACACGATCTATGACCAAGAACACAAGATCTAAGATGCTGCAGCCTGTATTTCTTTTCTGCCAGCCTATGACCTGACCACTGAAGCCGCACTGATCAGTGAAGACCTAACATCTTCAGAATGAAGAATTCAGGAAAGACTTCTTTATACTGACAGACAATAGAAAATGAAGGAATAACATGGTGTCACAGCTAAAACAACAAACCAATTTAATTTACATAGCTGAAGTGCACCAAGCTGCCTTTTCTGAAGTGTGCTTCACATGCTTGATTCTCACATTGACCTGTATTGTCTTCAAACTTGTTAGTCTAGAAAAATCAACATCGTACTTCAGTACAGAGAACCAGGTTGAAGCAGTCAAACTCAAGAAAACCAGCACTGCAAACGAAAATGTTCTAAAGAGCATAAACATGCACCTGAGCTAAGTCACACCTCTTCAAACACTCTTCCCCCCCAGATGAGACCTAAGCAGACAGGCAAATAGCCAGCACTGCTGCTGAGCTGCAAGTCTGCTGGGCTTCTTATTGTTTCTGGGTTTTAATAGATGCCATTCTAAATACAAATAATCTGCACTAATTGCAATGGCTGAACGTTTCTAAAATAGTAATTTTCAGCAATGGCTGTTAGACTGAGTGATTTCCCAAGTTGCTGGGAAGTAATTCTATTAGGACGTCAATGATAATTTTTCCATGTGTATTACAGTGCATTACATTACCACATAAGAATTTTTGTGGGTTTTTTTTTTCCCTTTTCCTAAAAATTGACAGTTTGACTATGTATAAAAGCGTAGTCTGACAGAAGAGAACCTCACCTGGGGTCACAAGCTTTATGACTCTAAAGCAAAAAGTAATCTAGAAGATCTGTTTATGTCTTTACAGAAAGCCATTTCTAAAGACAAATTAATAGAAACAAGAATAAAAAAAAACATATTTAAACCAACAGTAAAATGATTTAACTGTTGTAAATTTACTAATACACAAACTTTTTTTTTTTTTCCTTTAAGAGCTGATAAACTATTTTAAATACTTCCGTCAAACCACCTACTTGTAAGGCGCTTTAGCTGTCTTTTCTCATTGGGGATCTTTATCTCCAAAAGGAAAGGCAGCCACTAGCTTTCACAAGCATCAGTCAATATGTTCAATTTCAAGTTCAACTTAATGCTACTTTTGAATCCCCCTTTGAATCTTTTTAACCAACAACTATAATGATTATACCTTTAACTGCAGTGGTTCAAGTGTGGTCCACACACAGCATGACTTTTCACTCCGTTAATCATCCAACCCAGTTTTATGGTTTTATTGCCTGTTCGTGGCTTTATCCACCTCCCCAGCAACTTAGCTCTTAAGCAGTTGTTGCTCCTTCTCACTTATCTGTCACGAACATCATACTTTATCCACTTTCTATATATAATCAAAAAAAGTATCTGTTCATTTCACAGCTGAAAGTGTTGATACAAAAATTAAATCAAACTTGGGTTTATTTTCCTTTTAGCTTCATGTGCACTTAAATAATTGTTTTTATTTTTACAATCATGTTTGAGACTTTCTAAGCTCGAAGGTATTTGCATCATGTAGTGCAAAAACCCATTCTACTGTACTCAACTCCTTATTTATCTAAATAACAATAATAATAATAATAAAAAAATCTTCAATATTGCTGTGTCACAGCAGTGAAAGGTTACTACAGAACATGTCTGTATTCAAGGTATCTTCCCCAAAATACGTTGTGCATTCTTCTAAACTTTCATTGCCAGCCAAAACATCATAAATATTTCAAAGACAGTCTTCAAGAGCAAAGAATACTGATGGATTTTCATTTACTTTATCCTTATAGATACTAGTGTCTTAATATAGTCTCGAACAAAACATCTTAAAAAACCTCGCATGTATAGCAAATACATTCCTTCCCCCAGAAGACACATGCTTCCCTCCCAAAAAACCACAGACAAATGAAAGTGATCTATTCCTTTCATATGAAAATATATTTAACTGTGCTACTTCTCAACACTTGCTACACTTTCAGTGGTTTAGAATAAAGCCTCAACAAAGCCATTTGGCAGCCAGCTTTTGCTAGACAGTGCTGTTACAGAAACCATGTGCAATTCTTTCATTTTAAGGATCCTGGGCTTTCCACAATCCTATTCAAACATCAGGTGGCTTTCAATCAAGCTTCCATGTTTTCTGTACTACGCTTGACATTTGTTCATCAACAATGCATTTGCATTCTTTGGGACTTCTGTGCCTGTAACGAACGACAGAGGAGCTGTAGAAGCAGCCTACAATGAACTACAAAAGCACTTTTTCAAGCCGCGTGAGGACTCATGCAAACACCATCTTACCCAATGTAGAATATTCATGTTTGATAGGTTTTCTTTGCAATCACATTTTACACTTTGTTTTTAAACATGAAAATTGAATGCTAGAGAATAAATCTTATCCCAATTACGGAGTTTTCTTTCACTACTAGAATACTGCCTACCACTGGCAGCCACAGCAGTGTCTACAAACCGTGTTTGTCTTCCTAAGGATATTTCTTCTGCCAAAGGGATGACAACAAGTTGTGCTAATAAGGGTTCTTTTGTGGACAGGACACATTCCTGACTGGGTTTGCAGGAGGGCATTAAGTGCATGTAAGCACTTTGTCGAGAATGAGCTGAAGCAGAATAGATGCCCATGACTTCCAAACACAGGCGTCCTTAGGGGGATATCTGGTTGTTTCAGTCTGGGGATGGTTAAGGGGAGAGTCAGTAGCACCTGTCAGTCAAGCTGATGTAGAAAGGAAAGACATTTGCTTCGGTAAGTCTTTTCAATAACCAGTTTTGTAAGGGTGCCAGCGCTGTTTATCCCAATGACCACGATTAAAGAAGCAGCTGTCACACTGGGAGAGTGGGAAGTGCAGTGACCGATCCACACCAGGCTGAAAGCAAAACCCACCCAACCACGCTAACAGCCTTTCTACCTTTGAGTTCCTTTCCCCACCCTCTCCCGAGTCTTGTGAAACTGCATGCACAGCAGGTGTGGAAATACTTGACATCAGAAGTTATTGACATGTGTTCCAAGCAGGCATTCACAGATCTTCTTTGCAGGCAAGAAATTACTTTACCTGTTGGCCTTAAGTGATGGACTACATTGATTGAAATATGTAAGACTGATGGGGGTTTTCTTGGGGTTGTTTAGTTTTTGTTTGTTTCTTTTTCCAGCTCATCTACTGTTCTGGGTATTCACCTGGATGAAACTCAGAACTGTTACAAGTTATATTGCCTACTAAATGCAGCATAGCTATTCATGTCCCCAAGTTACAGAAAACAAGATTTATTACTAAGAAAGTAAGATGACACAGGCTATTTATCCTGCAGAGAATCAAACTAAGTCAACTCAGCAGTCACACATTAAGGGGCAGTCAGAAGAACAAAATCAATACGTGTAGTCATTCTGCCCCAGCTATATTAAAGCCAACAAAAGCCCCAGTGAAACCTTGGTGACACAACTTCCATCCACCCTTTACAGAACCAACAGGACCACTGGCCAGATTGAAGACACTGGCTGCACTGCACCTGTAACTTGGGCAGAGGAAAGAGTCTAAATCTGAAGAGCAAGAAGCAGAAAAACAAGAGATCATTACCAGAAATTAGAATTTGTATTATGTAAAGATAACCACAGAACGACTCAGGTACCAAGATTTAATGTTATTATCTTCTAACTACTATGGTAAAACTACCTATTGATAAAGTTTTCAGAATACTCAGGGTCCAGCAGCAACCTTAAAGTGGTGCAGAACTTAAAGCCAATACCACAACAGTCACCAACAAGCAGACTTTATGCATAACCTGCACTTGCTTCAGTTAGTTGTACGAAATCTAAATAAAGCTACTTTAAACCTTGACTCTAATATTATAGCACTTTTGAGAGCAGGGGATTTCCTGGGGAATCTATATTTAATTTCCCAAAACGCAAGACTGCATGCTTTATGGGAATTCAGGAGCTAGGAACGGAAATCCAGGGTCTGAACCGCAATACCTTCCCATCGTGCTTCCCTCCCCAGCTTCCTTGACGCAGTCCTTTTACGCAACTACAGACTGCAGCCAGACAGCACCCTTCTCAGCTTTGAAAATGACACAAAAACAGGAGACAGAACTTTTTGCAAAGTAACTTCATAGCCGTCACTCCACCTGTTCTGTTTGGAAACTTCAGCTCTATAATTAGGCCATAGCCTATGATGACATCAGCAGGCTGTCACCGTTGACAAGGTTAGTATTTTCAGGCTTCATCCTCATGCCTTCTAGCATCTGACCATTCTTCGAGACTTCAGAGGTACTCAAAAGTTCAAAAACCAGGAAGTGTTTATAAAGCTCCAGATTGCCGAGTTCCACAATATTTGCAGGCACTCTCAGAGCCTCCAGCATTTGTACCGAACTCTTCAGGCTGTGAACTATTTGCTCCACTGCAAAGCGGCAGCTCCTTATTCCCAGATCCCCAACTAGCTACATATACACTACTTAAAACTGAAGTTTTATTTCCTAATTATAATTATTTTATTTTAATTTAAAGCAATCTGTAGCACTTGTACACCAGGTTTGTAAGTATAAATCTGAATCAGTATTAACAACACAGCAAAGAAATTGTGCACAGAAAATAACTTGTTACAGTACACGTTCCCCAAATGTACTGATTCGGAAGGGCATCTGCCTACAGTAGCACAGGTATTCAAATTTTAGCTTTCAGATTTCCTGATCACACAAGATACTGAAAAACCTTCCAAAATATTCAGCTACAATAAATCTTCAAGTCAACCTGCTGAAAGACCCAATAAATCTCAAATATCCACAGCATCTCCAGTAAGTCTTCCCTTGTTCTAACAAGTCCAGATGCGTCACTTTCTTTTAAAACTTCTTCAGAAATAGCTATATTTTACCCACAGCAATCCATTTACTTCTTACTCTCATCAACATGAGATGTAGCACTACTAAAACCTCTGGAATAATGAACCATGCTTAGCACATGCTTACTTGTGTGCATTTGGTTCAATTAGGATAATGAACATTATAAGTATGTACAGCGGCAAGCACTTGCAGGTCTTCGTGCTGGCTGCTGTCAAACATGCTTTAACCCTGTCAGATAAGACATCACTTCAGCGCAAAATTCAGTACCTGGACTTGAAAGCATATGCTAAATAGAAGGCTTTGCCGCTCTGACCAGCTTCTTGGCCATGGATTTCTCAGGTAACTCCTTTAAGACAGCACTTGAAAAAAGTTAAGCAGCATACAGGTCTCAATGGAAACAAGCATGGAAAGGACTTCCATATAATTACTGCTTAGTATTCCTTTTATAGGAGATGTGTCTATCCAGAGACCTAAACAACAGAGGTGCCATTCTCCCTCCAACACTGGACTGAATGATCCAGCAACACCAGACTGGAAGCACACCTAACATACATCAAACATCAGCATGCAGAATTGCTTTCCAATGCAGAGGTATTTTCTAAAGTACTTCTTCAGTAGAACAATTTCTGGGTTGTGACAGAGCTAGTTAAAATTATTCTCTCCATAAATCGGTAAAATTCCAGCCACTAAAGGATTCATTGAATATTTACATTTAAATTAGTCATAGGACCATTCCTACAAGCTACAACATTTATAACTATTTTGATAAAAGAACTTATATTGCAAACCAAGATGCACCTAGCAGATTATATTTTCATGAAAATGTATACTCGGCGTTGTTGAAAGTTGAATAAATTTCAGAACATAAACATCGTTTATGCTCCCAGATCTCTACTTGAGAGGAACAGAAACAATGAAAATCCAACATGTCAGAACTGGGACCTCTTTCGGGCATTTAAGTACTACACAAGACGAAATTAGAAAGAACATTGCTCTGCAACCTCATGCGCCATAGGATATTGTTTCAGCAGATTAATCTGTCTGCTTCTCTTTGCTCATTTTAGTTATTCTCTCTGTGCTGAAAGCTGCAGGTAGTTTATCGTTTAATTGAATAACCGTTGCCACAATTAGACATTAGCCCTGAAGTGCCTTGGGATGTCAAACACGTCTTCAACGATTCTCTCAGGTAGACATCTCACTGCCTGAAGATCCTGCCCACTAGCATTGTACTGTTGTAACACTCAGAATAATCAGAAAAACGTTTACTCACATCATCAGCACTGTCTAGAACCCTCCGTAACAAGCTAGTTAAGCAGCTACCTGACATCTGCCAGAGCATTTCAGATGCTCTTGATGACATTCAGAGGTATATCCCAAACATAGCAGTAAAATAGATTGGGTACTTAATGCAACAGCCACACACAATCTTCAAATACCTTTTTTTGTTTGTTTTTAATGAACACATTAAGGTTACATTTATTCTTACTCCTAATCTTCACTCTATATATAAGAAAAAGTTAACATATACCCAGTAATAAAACTAATAGCTCAGAATTTAAAACTTCTAATTTTCACTAAACAGGCATCTTAAAGTGTAGATTTCAACAGATATCCATAATTATCTTTTATTAATGGACACGAGACAAAAGCTGATGTCTTGTCTCGTGGTAGCAAGAGTGGGAAATATAGAATGAACGAACCTCAGGAAACAATTTCTCAGTATTCATGAAAACAAATAATCATAAGTATGTATTTCTTTAGAGTATTTAATTTATTTGTAGTCTTTTCCACTTCCGAAATAAAAATCAGTAAAATAAACCAGAAAATTCAGTCAAAACAGAGATTATCAGAGTGTCAGTAATGAGTGTCAGTCTAAGACAGCTGACTAAACAGGCAATCAATAAATACATTATGCAAATATGCACATGCAAGCTAATTAACCTATTGTCATTGAAGTCTTGGTATAAAACTTGTACAGTGAATTAGCCCTTGATATCAGAAGAGAAATTCAAAATGAAAAAAATTAGTCTCCTAAATCATCAGGAAAACAATGACAGAAGTAGTAAAATAAAATAATCTTGCATGCAAAATACTCTGAGGTCAATCAAGACAGACAATTCTGCTATTAAATCTTATACCCTTCTAATATTTCTCCAAAATCAAAGCTTTTCTTCTCAAAATTACAACTAAAACATGATAGATTTTAGTGAAACATTTACAGTAAAGAGGGTGCAAACTAAAATGCCTTTTAAAAACCTTACTTTAGTCTTCGTTCAAAGAAGTCTCAAAATCAGGTCAAACAATAACACAGAAATTCGGAACTGGCTGCACGAAGCCAACAGACTGTAACATTGATCACTGACACTATTAAGAAGCCTTGAGTCAGTGTTTGCTTACACAGAGCTGACTGCCAAGTCCTTGAACACGTTCGCTTTCAGGATACACATCGCGTAAGAAATTCCCCACAGAAAACATACCCACAAGACAATGTGTAAACGCAGGTTCCTGATTTACTGCAGTGCAGAGCTGGCAGTATCCCAAAGCTACTTTGGCACCTGCCCGACTATCAGAAGGTGCGTACACCTTGAGGAATACCCTAAGGAGAAGGTGGGGGGTAAAGGCAGAGACCAGCCCTGCTGCAGCAGTTCTTTGCATTATTAAATATACAGCTGCACGACTTCCATGTGGATGCACAAGCAGAATGAGTATACACTGCCCGCAGAGGTCTACCTGAAAATTCAGGTACTGACGCAGAGAGACGCTTCAAACAGACATATTCTGAGTTTACTGTGTATTCATGGCATTTTAAATAATTTTCAAAGTGTCTCATAGTTCTATAAGACCAAGGAAGAAATCTTTTATACGGAGTCTCTGAAGTGAAGAACATTCAGTAAACAAGGACAGTAAATGCAGAAATGTGACCCAGCCTCCAGGTATATTCTGTCCAAAACCCAGAAATTCTGATTAAAAGTATTAAAGAATACAAGAGAATAACTTTACTGATAACTCAGAATATCACTAGTGGGAACATCAGCTTGATCCTCACACACTTCTCTAGCAATTCCTTTCTGTAGTGTTTTAGGGTTCATATCTACAAGATATAAACATATATATCTACAGATCACATCTACCTATACAGAATAAATTGTTTTTACGATACCATCATCATAAAACTTCTTGAACACATACAGAACATAAAACCACTCCTTCATAACAGATATGTATGCATCAGCAGACAGATGTCTGTGAGGTGGTCTCTGCAGAGCTGTTCTGTTCAAAAATCATGCACCAATAGCTAAAGAAGCTTCAGCTCCTTTTTGCCACACTTCATCGCACAATGAAGTCAGGCTATGCAGAAACGTATGGCAACTTTGGCACCATTTTTGGGTGTTCAGTACACACTGCTTCTATCCTCCTGAGGGTCTTCAGGGCAACGCACTACTGCAAAAGACCCATGAATTTGCTAAATGTCACTTTTATTGTAGGACTTGAAGTTTGACTCAGATTCCCACTCTTAAAAACCACTCCTAGACCTGGCACCCGCCCCTGCGCAGAACTGCAGTGTATTAACCGCACAGACCTAGAGCTGCAAATAAAACTGCAGCTTAGCCATCCAGCTGAGACACACCCAGGGGCTTCACAGCGACATCCAAAATCCTGGCCTGGGGCTTCGTGTAACGCCCGACACCCGGCCAGGTGACAGCCCGTCTCCTCCCAGGGAAGAGCATCGGCAAGCTCCCCGCCAGCCGGTGACCGAGCCCGTCTCCCCGGTGACCGAGCCCGTCTCCCCGGCGCCTTCAGGCCACCCTCTAACACAGCCGGTCCCAAAGCCACCCAAAGCCACAGCCCTCCAGCACATTCCAAACATTCTGCTCTACCTCATGAAAGGCACTAACATTTTCATGTGAGAAAACCACACGTATTCGAGTAGCAATCGAAAGGTTGTGCTTCTTTATCCCCTCCCCAGATTTCATTCGTTTCAGGCTCCGAGGGCAGGGCTGAGCCTGCCCTGGAGAAGGCTGCGTGGCTGGCCCGAAACAAGGATTTTGGGTCTCGTGCTGTGCCACAGTGATGTATCTCAGAACACTTGGCTAAGACTGGACGGTGATGTTACAGCTACTGGATCTGAGAATTTGGTTCCAAATATGGAAATACCCAAAAAGACCAGCTGAAATTAAGTATCTTTACCCTTTCCATACCCTTATCCGCTTCTCATCCCCTTTTCCCTTCCCCTGCCCTCGCCCCCAGTGCAAGTGCTTAAGTCTTAACACAAGTGGATGTTTTCCATCTCAGATTGTTTGACAAGTGGAGAATTAGGAAAAAAGCAAGACAAAACATAATTGTACAAGTACAGCTACTTACCACATGCCCTGCCTACCACAGTCAGTAATTTAGAAACGAAGAGATTGCTATTTCTCATTTCAGCTGTGGACATATCTGTAGTAATAACTCAATTTTACACATAACATTTTTTCTCTCCCATCTCTAGTTTATGTATGCCTCCTACTCTTGCACAATACAGTCCTCTGAAAACACTGAATCTCATTACAGCACAGAAGGCTGCACAACTGAATGACACGAAAGCACAGAAACACGTTGACATTAGAAAAGAGCTTTTTCCAACCATAGACATGAACACTAAAATTCAGCTCAAGATGTCCGAGAGATAACTACTCTTCTTTAAACACTTGTCCTTTCCTAAGAATCAACGACACCAAAACCACTAGCCTACTACTCAGTTGCTACAGACTGACAAATTTGTTACTGATTAGAGCTTAAATCCAAAATATATGGCTTGCAGTCTTCTCAGCAGGCACATGTGGGAGGTAGGAGCATAGATCCTACCAGGCTTTGGGTGGAAAGTTCTCTGAAAAACATGCTTTACAATAACATGGGTTGGGTTTTTCTTTTTCCTTTTTTTAAAAACATTATAAGCACAGCTAAGTTAGGTCCAGGTTCAACTGCACAGAAACTAAGGAGAATGTGATAAAAAAAAAAAAAAACATGTTGTGCTACAGCATGGCAATTCAGAAACACACAAGGTTTTATTATCAAGTGACTTTGGACAGCAGGTCACCAAAACTTAAAATAATTTCTGCAATCCAGTATCTTTAGAGAAGAAAACAAGGGAAGCTTAAAGACCTACAAGACTTCCTTACAGAACGAGTAAGCCAAACTCTACTGAAGCATACAGAAATATCAAACAGCATGGCTGAAAACCACATACCTCCTAATACAACTAATGAGGGGACAAACGAGGGGCTGCTTTTATTAGAGATGTAGTCATTCGTTTACAAGCTAAACATTTACTGCCAAAGATTCCTCTCTGCCATCACAGTAAACATTGAAATTTTGATCTGAAAAATTTTGTTCAACTGTCAAGAGGTATACACATCCTCTGCAAACGTGCTAAAACTTTGGTTTCCAAAGAAAATGCTAATTAGAAACTTATTGTTGGAACTGTCAAGAATAACTATCATGCAGACGTGAAAAAAGAACTATTTTTTTTCTTTGAACCACTGATAAATATATATGTATAGCAAGTGACCAAACTAAGTATTTTTTTTAAATGGCATCTTTAAGTAGATTTGAATAAAGGTTGCAGGTTAAGAAAAAAAAAAAAAGTCAGGTATGTGCGTCAAGTAAACCGCAATTCTGAAATTTTGCCTTGCAGGTTTTAAGGTCTTTTATCATTAACTTCCCATCAAATGAAAGTAGTAGGATGACTGGCAAATGAAGAATAACTCGAGCTGAACTGCCACTTTTAATAACCCAGTTTCCACTTTAACAGGGAGATGGCCGTAGGGTTTGAGAATTTGTCACTACCATGTACACCCGCTGATAGTAAAGCAAATGCAGATGAGACGAGCCAATTTGAAACAACATGCTCCATTTTATCCCTTTGGCCGTAAAAAAGAAATATCTATCGAGATACTATGAAAATTAACAACTTTTTTAAAACATGGAAGATAAAAAAAATTACTGTTTGTACTGAACGCGTATAATTTTCAACATTGCATATATGCAATAGAAATTTACTTTTTTGTCAGTACAACTGACAATGCAGATATAAATAAAATTTTCACAACGAAAAAGTTTTTCAAATAAACAGAGCGACTGTATTAATTTTCATGTTAACATTTAGGGATAAAAATTTAGCTTATCTGCATTGAGACATGAAGTTGTGCCTCAGGGAGGTCACACACACAGGTCAATTAACAGCTCCAACCATTGCAGCTATTTTAATAGATTTTTCTAATGAACACAGAAGATTAGCACCCAATTTCAGATTTCAATGCAAGTCATACCATCACTGGGGAAAAAAGTAACTTACAGTTCAAATTTAATGCTTTTTTAAAACCTTAGCCCTCATGACCAAAATAAGAGCTCCAAGTGATAAATTCTGGCACATTCAATAAAAAATGACCAGATTGCATGCTTCAAGCTCGTTTCCTACAACTCATAACTGAGTGGATTGATTCGAACCTGGCTATCACATTGCTGTAGTACTAAAAGAATTTTTCCAATCGTGTACATTGTAAAATTGGAATTCTATTTTTTAGAAGAATACATCTTCAATACATACGCTGAATTTGTGAAATAAAAAAAGGACTCCTCCAAGTTCATTATCCTAAAAACAGAATACTGCAGGCTCCATGGGATTTTTTTACCAAGTAAATCTCAAATTCTTCATTAAAATAAAACATTACATTACAACACAGTAACAGAACACATATTTCTGGCTTCAAAATATTGAATTTTTAATACTAAATTATTTTTTTTTAAGTTTTAAATTTCAGGTTTAGCCAATTAAACAGTAAATCAGAGATGTGAAATGCTAGAGCAAACACATATTGCATAGCATCTATATCCAGAAACTGCCAAACTGCCCATTAAATCTACTGAATAAATCATGGGGGAAAAAAAACGTCAAGAAGCGAGTAAACAGGACTGACAGGCGAACAAGCAAAATGAAGATGAAGTCACATGAAAGGAGTGACAAAGGAAATCAGTGCAAAAGAATTGCAAAAAACACTTCAAGTTAACCCAGATTTCACAATTTTCTGTTTGTGCATTGTATTTTCTCAGGTACATATATCCTGGTAACTTTTGGCTGCCCTGTGTATATGCATAGCTAGTAGCCTTGATCCATTCAGCATATAATTCAAATTTAAACTAACAGTTAGAATGAGCCAAGATACTGGGTCTAAACAAAAGCTCTAGTACACATAATGGACACACAAACCAACTGCCTAGAAAAGGACAAATCACCAGCACAATGGTCACTAGCAAATTAGTCCATAAAATTAATAAAGATTATACTGGTCTAATTAAAATTATCTATCCACCTATAGATCTTGACCTTGCGCATTTCCCATACGTCACTGATTACTGGGCTTCACTAGATGTTAATTTAACTTTGCTGAATGGTCAAAGCTTAGCCTTAAAGTTTGTTCAATCCCATCTTCCTCCTGATGGTCAATATAGGAAAAAATACACATGTATAAAAATGCATTCTTTGCATGCTTAAATGTTCAAATAATATCAGACAATCCAGAAAAATCTGCATTTAGCGACTCGTTTCGGGGCAGTGAGTGAAAGTCTGATAAACCTTTTGTTTCAATAAATTATTTGCATAAATGAAGCAATTGCAATCCTCAGATTTCTACTGCAAATCCGGGCTGACATTAGATCACAACCCTGCTAATTATAAGCCGTGTTAGATACGTCAATTTGGCACCTCTGGCACGAAAAGCTAGTTGCTACTACTTTGACAAAATTGATGTGAGATTAAATGACAACTTCTTCTAATGCAAAGACATCCCACATCCCCTAATTCTATATAATCTCACTGGTTACCAAAATTAACACAACACACATCACCAGGCAAGAGTCACTGTCAGCTCTCTCCCTGGCACTAGCAAATTTCTCCACTGCTTGATGACGAAAATGAAGTGGCTCATTTATGTTTACAGACTGTGCACTGGGTGAGGGAGTTGGCATTAAACAGTGTCCCTAACACACTTTAAAATGAATTAACTCTGAAAATCATAAGAAAGGAAGCAGAAATACTTACTAGTATAGAACTTCATTTGCTTCATGCCTTTCATATCTAACGGTTTCGCACATCAGTCTAAGAGAGAAGGAAAGAAGTCATTTTTAATTACAATCCTTATCAGTGTCACAAAGACTTCACATCTAAAGTTAGTCAGCATTACCAGCACTTGCAGAAACTAACCATCAATTTAAAGCTAAGCTGATTTTTAATTTAAGAGAACAAATTCTTAAATCTAAGCGTTAAAGTTATTAGTTCATCCAAGATCAGATTTGATTTAGGGCACTAGATGTAATTGCTCCCATAAAAAAAAAAATCCTATAAAATGGGTAAAATTATTCTGATCATTTTATAAAGTGATCTGCTAAAAGTAAGTTGCTTTAGAAGGAAACAATTCTGAATTTCAGAAATGGATGGAAATTTATGATATGTAATACTGGTCAGAGATACCACGATATAAAAACTGCTCCCTTTTTCAAGTCAGGCCCAGTAGATAAAACAAGAAATTATGTTGCATGGTAAAGCAATGTTTCTTATTTTGCTAAAATTCAGCAACTTAAAAAATATCATGAGATTTTAATGCTGAAATCCCAGAGGGCTCAAAGTGGAGAGAATTTCCCGCAGGAAAATCCTGTGTCTAGAAGGGAGGATTAAGGCACTTTCGTATTCACTGTCTGCCTGACAAACGTGACATAATAGAGAGCAACTATAATAGAACTTAGCACGTATTAGGAAATGCAATGTTAACTTGCTGTAAAAAATGAACATGCCATTTCTGTCTATTGTCTTAAGAAAATGGACCCTGTGAATTACTGGGAGGGGGGGAAGGAAACAAACCCCACTGCCTCCCTTGGACTTTCCACGGCTCAGAAGCAAACACCAAGGCTATTTGACGGTCAGGCAGAGATTTGCCTAAGAGGCTCATGTGAACATTCGAATTGGGAACTACATTCAAATTTGGGAAAGAAATGCTCATTCCTCACAGGATGAAACATCAGAACCTTGGTGCAGCAAGGACCAGCTGCCCGCAATGGTATCCTAAGCGGACAGAAGCACTGAAGAATTCCTGCTCAGGCAATAAGTCTCAAAAAAGTTGATCTGAGGTCTGGAAGAGTTGATCTAGGTTTGATGTGACATTTAAAAGGCTTCTTATCGCCATTTCCCATTGTTTCCTAAATAGTTCATTTTAATAGCCAACAGGCTGCTACAAACGGCTACCGCAGCACTCATCTCTCTCAGGACTTATTAATTCAGCCCACTAAGAAATAATGCTTTTTCTGTCCAGATGTGGCAGGCTTACAGTAGTATCTTGATAATTCATAAATTGTTAATAGAAAATTGAGAACTTCATTCTGTTTGCTAAAGAAAAAAAAAAAAAAAAAAGTCAAGTTTTACTACCACAGCCTTTCTACCACACCAGTATTTCAGATCTAGTCTTTGGACTGGTTTTGAGAACTTTTCTCATAGACAATTTCTGTATTGTATATAATTAAGTATTATGTATTGAATATCAAGTTCAGCTAATGAAAAATCTTGTTGCACCCTGGCACAGCAAAAAAAAAGTTTTGAACAACAGAACTTTCTCTTTTTCAGAAACTGCTCCCCACTAAAATCCTTTACAGGCACCGAAATGCTACTGTCTGCTTCTACCTCCGGGGTCCTCACCTTCTTGCTCTGGCCTTCTGTTTTGAGAGGGAAGGGGAGAGTGGACATGAGGTTACTGGTAAGAAGATACCAGAAGAAAAGTAATTGTTAGCAGTCAGATTTAAAAACTAAAATACTGCTCGAGGACAGTCTGTGCCCTTCTGGCCTGAAACGATGCTGGGCAATGGGCCATCTAAGAGCAGGAGTTATAGCAAACAGAATCACTTTAACAAGCCAGTTTTGTTCCCCTCTGAATTGGGAGTGAAGGAAGGACATTCTTGATAAAGTCACGCAAGTTCACCACTGGCAGTGTCCGAGTTTTACAGTGTTTTGGGCCCATCATTAGGACAGTAATAGGGAGCAAATGCCTCTTACAGAAGGCAGCCAAGTGTTTCAATTCTTGTGTTAAAGAGGAACAGTTAGAAATTACAGTGACCAAGTAGTACAAACTAGATTCCTTCCTCAAATATTTAAATAAATGAATTAGTTCTGGTCAGTATTGGTGTCTAATTTTTGTTCGACTGTGATCTTTGTCTGCTTCCTAAACAAATGTAATAAATTCAAAATGAGATCATCAGCAAGCCATAAAGTAAGTTATTCACTACTAGAGGCTATATTTAATGTACCAGTTTTTAATGCATCTCAGAGGTTTTTGTGGCATCCCACCACCACAAGCAATGTTGTATCCTAAAGGATACCATAAAAGCTTTCTGTCCTGCATCTGCCGGGAGCCCAGTCTTTTCCATGTATGGTACTGTAAACAGAAGCTCTCTTCTAGGAATTCACTGTGCCGGGAGAGCGAGCCCGAGTTCCACACATTCCTCAGCAAGAACCTCATTCTGCACAGGAAGCCAAGCAGCGCACATCAACATACCACGCAGCCATATGTGCACACTTTGATCTTTATAAACAAGTTAACATCAGTTCCACTCCAGCTATGCAAAATGTAATGCGTTAAAAGTCTGGCATACAATAACATAAGACGAAATACTTTAACTGAATGTGATCATGGCCTCCTTCCTAAGCAGGAGTAATTACACAGACTACTTTGAAGTCAGCATTCACACTGCAAAATGTGTCTTGAGCACTCTGGAAGAAAGAAAACCCCGCCCTTTATTTTTCCAAATTACAGAATATTCGCTTCAGAATGTGGACTCTGACCGAGTGACGAAGCAAAAGGCCAGAAACTGGAACCTAAACCAGTATTAATCAAGTCAAAGTTGCTTCAGAATCTTCAGATGTGGCAAATGTTGACAAACCCCAGGATGCAAAATAATAGTAATTCACCTTCCCTCCCCGTATACAGGAGATGTGCTGGCCTCCTCCTGTATCTGCCAGCCTCACACTGATGTCTAAATACCCTTAGAAACCTCAACTGTAAGAAGTTTAAGTAAGGACAATCAAAACAATGACTTAAAATCAAATAAACGCACGTCTACAAAAAATAGAAAGTTCATCTGGAAGCTTTTACTGGATTTGACTCATGAAGCATTTTAATGAAAAAATCTGTGGATGACATTTATTGGTAACTTTTTACTAAGTATTATTTGCATGTGTAGTACATAATTTGTCCAAAAACTTCTGCATGAAAGCCAGCACAAACTGAAACAGAAGCTGAATAACAGACTGTGCTATCATGGCTATCACACTACATAAATGATTGGGATTATGTATGGACTTTCATTCAGGAATGGAACTTGTACTCTGTATGTAAACCATTTACTTCTAGTCTGAAAGTCTGAAAACAAACACATCTGTAATAGAAATTAGGAAGAACAAACATGGCTATACACATGCACACATACAAGGAGAATGTGTTAGGACAATAAAGAAAGGAAGAAACGGATGCAGTGACAGCCAGCTTCACAGTTAGAGGTCGGGTACACAAGAGGAGCACGTAGTTACCAAACCTAGGGTTCCTTTGCTTTGTTAGTGCATTAATGTATAAGTTTTTAATGATAAAGTATCATACCTTAGCTGATGCTCTCTCAGATTAGACAAGGCTTCCATTCCATGTAAATAGGAATAGACAATCTCCAAATCCTACAAACATAAGGAAAACACATTAGGATTCTCAATTCGGTACAAGCTGTTACAACACTGTTTTTACAAAGCATTCAGAGCTGTCCTAATAGCGGCAGCAGGGATATCTGAAATAACACATTTACAAGAGGCTAAAAGCACGTTGCAGGAATACCTCTGATTACATGTTGGAACTTGACAGCGGGAAGAATGATGTTACGTCCACATTGGAAAATACAAACACAGAAACCTTTCTGCTTTTGCTGTCATCACTCATGTCCAGGAAACAAGCCTGGTCCAGAATTCCAGGGAGCTACTTTGCAACTACCACTGTCCTGCTTCCCAATGCCAACGTACCCAAAAACCTTCACTTATTCTGCAACGCAAGCTCATGGAAATTAGCCTTTTCATGTTCAGGGGAAAGAAAAAGTCCTAAACAATCTAACAAAATTCCCTACTGTACATAAGTTTTTCTAAAATTGTAGCCTCTTCAGATGGAAGCTAAGCCACAAGCACTGCACGAACAGAAGATTATTGGCATGAGATAATTAAAAAAAATCCTCATAAATACAATCCTAGTTACATGGCAGTTTTACATTCAACCATTACAGACCTCCAATAACCAGCTCACAAAACCACATTAATAAAGATATGAAAACAACATCCAAGACTAAAACTTCCTAAGATGCAAGCATGGGAACGCTAACGCCAACCTAGAGGCTTTGCTAACGTTACAGTTACAATCACTACAGCACTTATGAGAAAACTTCCGTGCAGCCCATAACTTCTAGGGTGATTTAACTTTGGCTGATGGATTTGAGGTTTCATCATCCCTTTTTTTAAATGCGCTAGTTAAAAGACAACCTATTATCCGTAATTCATTGGAAAATACGAGCAGTGGCTCACAACCACTAGCTGAGGCTGACAAAGTTGAGAATAACTTGACACCAATACCAAACACTCTCATAACTTGATGTAAGGACATGTTTTCAAGTAATGAAATATATTAAAACTATAAATTAATGAAAGATTTGGTCACTGGGAAAACTTCGTTTATTTAAAATTGACTGTGAAGTACAGAAACAGTTGTTTTCAGACTCAATGAAAGAATGCTAGACGTGGTATCTGGGCAAAGACTTTAGAACTGCAATCACACAGAGAACCTGAATTTAAGAAAAATAAAATCTAGTTAAATATATTAAAAGTAGAAATGTTACTGCACTTTTTAAACCATGCTGCAGATTAGAAAAGATACCAGCAGTTACACTCGGTGGTTAAGACTAAGTAGATGTCTTTCATTTAGTATTGACAAGAACATCTTTTTCTCACAATGAAAAAAGCAAATATTCAGTCTGGAAAAGTGAAAGAAATGCACAAGCCAAAATGCTGTGATTTCGCTTCTGTTCCGGTCCTTGTGCTCCCTTTGCCCTCTAGAGGCTTTGGTCCTCCTGCGAGGAACAGAGGACACATGAAGGACAACAGTAATTATGCATGGTTTGGGATGGAGGGACCTTCCACACAGAAGGCTTTGGAGAGAAAATACAGTGGGCACTTGCTTTTTTGCCTTTTTTTTAATACCAATAAAACTGTGTGAAATCACACGTCTGCCGCAGCCAGTGACCTGCTTGCTTGCAGCCAGGCTGGGGGGGAGCCGAGGCTCCCGGGACCCCTGTGCCGGTGGCAGGGCAAGACAGAAGCCCGACAGTGCCGTTGGCACCGCTGCCGCTCATCCCGATGCGCCGGACTCTGCCGCACCAGCTGCCAGCTGCCCTGGGGAGCTGGGAGCGGAGCGCTGGGGTTGAGGTGCCTGTAGCAGCGGATTACGTGGAAAAGAGCCCGGCCAGAAGGTGGTAATGTAATTTCTTTCCAGCAAGCCCGTCTAACAACAGACAGGCACAGAACAGAAGGAGAATAACCCTCCGCTGCCAGCTTGCACTGAGGTTCCTCTCGAGTGGCACAGGTCTTACGTGCAGTAAGGGATTCACAGATGAATAAAGAACATTACAGATTCCGGTTTACAGGGATCCACAGATCTAAAAGTGGAAGTGCACGGTAAAAGGGATCCATGGACATTTGGTTTCCAAAACTGCTGGATGACACAGACTTAGCGACAAGCCCTGCAGATGTACAAAGCAGTAAAGAAGACAGGCTGCGCTCCTGGAGAAATGCAGCTGCAGCGGCTCAGAGGCAGGGGGAATGCATTCAACCACTGAAGGGTGTCATTCTGACCAGTTGCACTAGCAACAGACAAGATAAGTTTAGTGAACCCTTTTTAAAAAATAAATAATCCTTCTTCAAAAATATACATACTTGTCAAATATTTGCAAATACAACATCCCAGACATCCCCACACCAGGGATTGCAGCTGGCGGAGCTCCTTGCCTGTCAAATCTGCACCTGGAGATCTAGAAAAAGGGGAGTGGGAAAGAATAAAAAAACCACCCTAAACAAATCTTTACTTGTGCTTCCATCATGGCTGCTAGCTGCAGCAACAGAGGGAAGATAAAAGTTGAAGACATCTCATCACAGAGAGAACTGTTTCTTTGGATTTGCAAAAAAAGCAGCAAGAAAACAGACCGGTGCTCCAGGCAGCGGCTCCGATCAAAGCCAGCAGCCATCAGAACGCTGCGGCTCATCTGCACTGCATTAAATCATACAACTGTGCCCAAAAAGCGTGCTGCAGCCCTCCCTGCCAGCTGTGCCTCTCCAGAGGGTGGCTGGCAGGAACGAGCTCCCTCTAGCACCAAAAGTTGGGCAGTGACATTTAACTAACACATAGCCAGCATCGTTCCTTCCAGTTAAATTCTTCATAACAGCAGAAGGTACAGAAAATTACAGGAGAGTCCAAAGAGCTGAATATATTTTCATATACTGTCAGTAGGCACTGCACACTTCCAGTCAGTCTGCAGCATTACAGAGTACAAGGGCAATTTGAAAAAAATAATCAGAGTATCAAGTTATTGTCATTAGGTCACCTCACTTTTCCATTTATCTCAGGAAAAAACTATGCTTTGCTTACCTGAAAAACGTATTCATTATCAAACGTAAATAACTGTTTCAATGTCTTAATTAAAAGTGAATTAATGGAATGCAAGAGTCCTTCAGAAATACTTGTGCCAAGTGTTGTAGAATCCTGTAACAGATTCTGAATGCTTGAAATGACGGTTTAATCAAAACCACTCCAAAAAAACAATGCACGTACATAGGCTGAGGCGCATAAGCTATGAAAGTTTTTTATTTTGACATTCTAGATACTTGCCAAAAATCTACAATTTTAAAATTCTCAGGAAAGGAACTTGTGTTTTGAGAAGGACATAGCCTGCCTATGTGATTTACGCCAGCTAGTTAAGCAAAACCTTAAAGCAGCAGCTAACAGGACAAGGGAAAATGGCCTCAAGTTGTGCCAGGGCAGGTTTAGATTGGATATTTGTAAAAATTTCTACACTGAAAGGGCTGTCAAGCATTGGAACAGGCTGCCCAGGGAAGCGGCTGAGGCACCATCCCTGGAGGGGTTTAAAAGCCATGTAACTGCGGAGCTTAGGGACACAGCTCACTGGTGGAACTGACAGTGCTAGGTTAATGGTTGGACTCGATGATCTTCAAGGTCTCCTCCAACCTGACCGATTCTGTGATTCTCTTCTATGGTTCTAAGTTCAACTGCACTGTGACTTACACAAACATTTCTGCTAGCTTGCAGGGTCCCTGACAGCTGCCTGCAACTAACCCACAGAATCTATAAGAGCACGCAGGTGACAGCACAGGCTGATGCTGCATCAGTAGCTGCTTTCATAACCCCCACACTCAAATTACCACAAGGTGGCACACCGAGCCACCAAAACTTCAGAGAAAGTAATTCTTTACACAAAGAATGTGTATTATTATTCAAAATTATTGAAAATATTTTATTATCATGAATAATAATATTTTTAAATAAAATATAACTATTATTATTATTTTCAAAAAATATAACTTTACAACAGTTAATCAAAATCAGGAGGAGCAAAGATAATCATCACCGACACAACTGGTTAAACAGTCTGCTACAGCAAGGACTACTTGCACAGAAGCACGGAGGAACCACCAACTGTCTGCTTTCTAGTTTTACCCACCCGGCAGAATTGAATAAAGATGGCTGAAAAAGCAATGCAAAGGCGCAGCTGATCTTGCTACAAGAATCAAGTTCTACACAAAGCTTGTGGCAACAGCTTGACAAAACATCTCAACAGAAACTCCAAAACCAAAAATTAAATGCAAAGCACAAATCAGCACAGTTTTTAAAGCACGGTCTTTTTTTTAAATGAAGGCTAAAAGACTGAAATCTAAGCTACGCTTAAATTTGTACTGCAGCCAAAGTCGTATGCTTGGGTTGCTGTGGGTGGAACAGCCCAAAATTTGTTTAATTCAGTGTTACTTCTTAATTTGTTTGTTTCCACAGCGTCAGATGTCTCAGTTTAAAGTTTTGACTGTACTTTGAAACAAAATGGAGAGACTCAAGTTTTAACACAGCTCAACTTCAATTAGATCTGCAGAAACACATCGCTCTGCAGCCTTATCCCTGCTCTCCATTCTCACACAAACCTGCGTCTGTGTATGCCCAGACATTTCCATCCATTTCATTTGGGTTTCAAACATATTTGGCAATGCCAGTTACACAAACCAGACAAACCCAAACCAGAATGTTGGCCCCAAATTCATACCAGCTAAATGAAGAAATTTTGTTAATTCCTTAATTCACCATCTTGGACAAAGCAAAAAAAAAAAAAAAAAAAAGCATCTTCTCAAAGTAGCACACGGGGTGGGGGAGGAACACTTGGCAGCTCCAGCCCCCAGCCCAAGCCCAGGTTTTGCTGCTGTGAACATGGGAGGTCCAACCGGGTTCCCTCTCCTGCTCCTGCCACCACCCGGGCCCGGAGGAGCACCTGCTCGCAGGGATGGAGCTTCAGGCCTCGCTGCCAGCAGCACCCGAGCACGAGGTCCAGCGCTGGGGTGACAGAGGCAGCGGCTGGTGGGGCAGGGAGAAGGTGGGACCTCAAAGCCTTCCATGGGTCTAAACAGACCACAAAACTGCTGGCAGGAAGGGAGGCACTTGTCGTTTCTGTACGGCTGACTAAACAGTTATTTTAGCTCAAAGTGGAAACTCCTTTTTCTCTGCAAGCATTTTAATGCTCTTTTCCCCAAATCGTGCTATACTAACAAGAACAGCAATACCAAATTTTTCTTTCTAGTCAAGCAATGAAGCCCCAGTTCAATCTCAGGTTGCTTAAGTCTTGTAGCTGCAGGATACTGCCTTTTACCCTCTTTTTCTTGCATGCAGCACCTGAAATAATCTGATCCTCAGCCACTCAGGTAGCTATAACCAAGCATTTATATTTTCTTTTTTCCTCTAGCATTGATTTAGCACCTGCCTGTACTGGCTCACCGAGCCCAAAGCAGTGCCAGCATCGGCAAAAGAATCAGACTGGACTACAGCAACATGAATCCCATCTGGCTTGAACAGAAATTTCCATGTCCACAGAAGACAAGTGTCTGCTCCCGCGTACGCTCGCTCACATCGGGTTCACACTAATGTGCCAGGCTCTCACCGACAGCGGCTCCGGAGACAACACAAGTTACCGCAGAGACAGCACCCTCGGAAGCAAAGGCCAGGCAGGGCAGGCGGCGGGGGAAGCCACCTCAGTTATCCCAGCCAAACCTATCCCCAAAGGCAAGGCCTTAACCTACGGGTGAGCTCACGTCTTGCAAATATTATGCTGCCAGAAGACAGGCGTAAAACCACAGAAACCAATTTACACCGTGACAAAAAAGTCCGGTATTACTGATGATACCAAAACCCCTGCCACGCACACATGAAGTATTCATCTTCACCTCCAGCTCCCCAGCAGCAGAAAAAACCTCAGCACACTCACAGCTACTGTGCAGAGCATGCCCAGGTATGCACAGACTTCTGGGTGAGCCATACCAAGACTAATTTGTTGAAGAGATTAAAATTAAGTATTTGTCATGTACTACAAATTTTTGACATTCTTTTTCTTACATCAGGACCATCATATTCAGGTGGGGGAGGCCGCCACATGGAAAGCCTGCCATAATCCAATCTATTACACTACAATTGAAGAGAAATTATTCTTTTTAACTTCATTGTAAGCTACCACAGCATTTTTCTGCAAGCCTTTCTTACTAGTGTACACAGAGATCCATGGCTTAAAAAAAATAAAGCCAAAGTTGTATGAAAACAATTTATTGACTCGATGCCGAATTGGCAGCTGCACAGATATAAATGAAATATTTAAGTGAAATTACATATGTCAAATGGCCCAAATTGGTACTTCTGTGAATGAAATGCCACGGGGCATATTTTAAGGATGAATATAGATTATGTAATTTACTTTTGTAAAATTACCTGAAACAACTATTTCCTTTATAACAACCTATTCTGAAGTATATAAAAAATTGTAAGGTATCAAAGACTACTGTAAGTTCATTCCTGAACACAGAATAATATGGCTAATTCTTAATACATTCAGTTTCTAAGCATAGCCTAGGGTGCAAAGCTTGGTCTCTCAGTTTTGCATAATGATCAATTAGCATTTTCTTTAGCCAAACTTGACATTTTTAATACTGAAGTCTGATTCTTCAAACAGAAAACCTACAGAACCAGGTGACACTACCCTTTTCAATGATCTCCCAGCAGGGCTGAAGAAGTTCCTATCCTGTTCATCAGCCACATTCAGCACAGTTTCAGATCCCACTTGCTATTCTCTACTCCTGTGGGACTCCTGTGTTTCCACCAAGAGCAAGTTAGACCTACCCAGTCACCATCCAGCCCAACACAGCCCTCCCCGTCCCAAAGAGCAGCACAATCAGCTCCCAGAGAAGCTGCAAGCCTGGAAACTCAAAACTCATGACACAGATATTCAAGGGAACTCAACTCAGCAGAGCTGCTCCGATAAGCACCATCTGTCACACCACACTGCCATTATCATTTCTTCCTTTTCTTTTGCTGGGCACAGGAAAAATGTAAAATGTGGAAGGGTGGAAAACTAGAACGAGTGGTGCTGGAGATGGTTGGGGAGCAAAGCCAGGTAGACGGGGCAGGAAGAAAACTGACAATAGAAGAGTAGCTTTCCTGTGCCCAGTTTGTCACCCAGCAGCCTCGTCTACCTTTTCAAAACCTGCCTGTTCCAGGCAATAGCTTGGCTTACCTCCAAACCACAGCTCTCCAAAATGACGACGAGACAATTTGAAACTGAGGAGTTTCTGAAAACAAATACCTTTTTACCCATACTCCAGAGGTGACTGGGATTAAAAGGCAACTTTTGAACTTAAAGGTCTGTTAGAGCCATCAAATGTCAAATTAGTTATCTGAACTTCAGCCAAATGTGTTGGTAGCCACTAAAGATCTGAAAAATGTTGCCATCTGAAACCCACATGAATTTGTCTCAGGAAATTTATGACAGAACATTACTCCACAGCAACCAGGCATGACTAAGCTTGGGCATGGGCCTTATCAGACCGGCAGTTTACAGGCCATCGAGCCAGCCCAAGTCTTCACTTCCTCTGCTTCAGCTCAGCAGTGGGAAAGGAATACAGAAATTGTATTGATCTTGTTAAGACTTGTTGACACACAAAAAATTGGTATTTTTAGCTCCACTGTGGGGAGGGTGGGGACATTTGTTCTGGGTTACGGCTGGAAATTTTTAAACTGGATTAGAAACAGGAGGAACAGGCAATTTTAATCTGGAGCTGAAGTACCCGCACATGAAGCTAATCAAGAACAACTCCAAAACCTCATAAAGAAAAAGGAGAAATCCCATTTTCCTGGTATGTCTTAACTGGGAGTTGTCCCAGTAGAGAACAAAAATACGCTTCTCCAAAGCCTCTAAAAGTCACAGGCTGCAGAAACACCATAGGATCACAGTAAAATAGTCGTAGATAAGCAAGATGTTTCAATGGGATACTTCAATCAGCCTTCCTGTCTTTCTAATACATTTTATTTTGTGAATTATTTTCTTTTTAAATGAGCTTCTTTCAAAAGACAATTTCATCACACATTTATCTTTGCATTTTACATTTTTTTTCCCAATGGGACGTGGGTTAAAAACCCCTGCTTCCATGTAATGCTTCACAGATTTACATATAATAACATAAACAGTTTTTGGTTTTCAATCTTGCCAGCAGAACCTGCTCAAATGTATAAAAATGAGTTGGAAGGTTCAGTGACCCACCCACACTAACAGACTTCTAACACTGGTTCAAGTTTAGTACAATTGATTCAACATACCCTGCTGGTCATAAAGCTTTTAGCAGAATAAAGTAAAGAAATTAAGACATTCATGATTATAATCATCCCATAAAATGGGGATAAACGTGGAAAGTGTAGATGGGAAATTAAAGCCTGCCATCTCGTAGAAGTCAGTGAACAAAGTAATGAGCATAGGAAATTACAGGGTAGTGCCATGCATTTCTTTTCTGCTTTCCAGACTCTCAGAAGTCACACAATTAAATGCTTAACACAAAAGCCTAAGTTCTGTAGTCAAAAATCCACACATTGGTTGCATGTCCAAATGCAAACAAAATGGTTTCACTACAAAAGACCTCTCCTAGTGACTGCACAGTCCATAATTACGAAAGGCACTAAAGTTATTCACCATTAAAAATATATATAATTGCCTTTTCGCACCTTTTCAATATTTATAGCCAACAGTTGGAAGCTTGTGTTAAATCTGTTCTATCTATTTTCACACTCATTGCACAAACATTCACATCTTTTGTTGCAGAGTTCCCCAATTCCTAGGGGGGGTTCTTTCCTTTTTTTTTGGTAATGCTAAGAAGAGTCTCCAGTTGTTCTGAGACAGTCTGTTATTTGTCCCAGGTTTCCCATTAGCTATATGGAATAAGACTCGATATCCTACTAAATTAAAATCAATCTTGCACTAACAAATGTATCAGCTACTAAATACAGTGGACTTATTTTTAAACAACTACTTGTAGATGATTGGCAGCTTTTAAACAACAAAATTTGTTTTAAAAAAGAAATCAGGAACAAAGAACCAAACGGGGAAAATGAAGTGATAAACAAACGTCCTGGAGTAAACAGCCACAAAGTAACTCCCAGTTGGCACCAAGTTGTGATGACAGAAGCATTTTCAAGGACCTCAGCCTAGAGAACAACATCAGGTAGAGCAACCAGGGTGGCCAGGAAAAGGAGACCACAGTACATCAGGTAGAGTTGCCTACTAAAAATAGGGTTAGCAGTTAGCTGGGCTTAGAGGATTCCCCAAGAGCTGTCAGAGCAAGATTAACATCTGACAATTCTCAGGTACTTTTGCTGGTGGTGGGTTGTTTTTTTTTTGTTTGTTTTTGTTTTTGTTTTTTTTTATAGTTCTTGATTAGTCTACAGGTTTCAAAGCAGCAAGGGTTAATAATCGTGATACCAGTTCAAGCACGAGGTCTGTAGTCCAGATAATCTAGGCATAACTAAACCAGTCAAACAAATTGCTTTAAAGGAAGCACATCACTCCACACTTGGCTTAGATTAAATCTTCATACAAATTTTCCTCATAGTGGGCAAGTGCAATCTATTTTCTGGGAAAACTTCACTTCTGTAAAGCCTAGGCGATTGTACTCCAACATCACAGCCAAGTGGTAACCACAGCTACGCAGTATTCATTCTTCAAATCATCATTTAAACGACTGTGATCACTACAAAAATCCCAACGACATACACTTTGTAGTATACTGTTCTTTGTAGAGTGCTGTCCTGGTCTTGGCCTAGTTTCTAGTCCTTAGTTGCTGGCTGCGGGTTGAACCGCAACACGTACCAGATTTGTTAAACGGGGCTGGTATTCCAAACCACAAGAAAATAAGTCTCAGTGACATTAACGGGCTGTCTTTTGTCAACTGATCTGCAATAACTGCTCATGTGAACATTTTAAAGCTTTCCACTGCTAACAAGCTTTGCGAATTTAGTTACAGGCTAAGGTGGCAATGTAGTTTGGCTGATGAAGGGACAATCCAGTAAGCCACCTCTGTACAGTCACCGCTGGTCATCTGCCCGCATCTGAAGCTGTAACAGTTCCAGCTGCTCACATTTCATCTAACTTCTTGGCACTGCTGGCATTTTACCTTGCTAAAACCAGACCTTGGAATTAGCCTCCTTGTGCCAAGAAGCCGGGCAATCAATCACTGGAGGGGCTTTCAGCACTGTCCTGAGAGCCGGATGCCATCGCACTCAACCCTCTGTTTGGTGCATTTCTCACTGCCAAGCAAAAAACCCCAAAACCAACCCAGAAACACAAACAGCACGGTCCGGTTGAGAAAAACTGGTTCCCAAGAACAATTCAGTCCCAACCCAGCCAGCAACACGGTTATTTCCAGAATCACCCAGAGCATCAGGGCCTTCTCCGCTTTGTAAACTGGGATCTTCTAGTGGCCCCCGATGCCAGGGGAGACCCCGATCACCCTCTCCAGAGGCAACTTGTTGCAAACGGCCACCACCGACCCGGGGTTCAGCTGGCGAGGAGATCTACGGCAAGGAGATCCACGGCAAGGAGCTCTGCGCCGAAGCTCGCTGGCTTATTACCATGACAACTCACATCCAGAAACAAAAGAAACCAGCACGCGCTGGAAACCGCGCTCTGCCAGAGCCTGCAGCAGAAATACCTCAGTAGTACTATAATCAACAGAAAATACAGTGAGTTATTTTCTACAGCCGGCCTACAACCATTTTATTTTGTTGGCTTACAACCAACCAAAGCAAAAACACAAAACAAACAAAACAAAATAAAGTTCATATGTCCAGCCATGGAGGCAACAGCGGGTATTAACTGAAGAAAAACTGCACCACTCCTTTTTTCTTTTGTCTTCATTGAAGAAAAATCACGTTACTCAGCTGCTTTACACTTATGAATCAAAAAAAGCAGGTAAAATAAAAGGGGGGGATGTTATACCACAACTGATTTCAAAGCTTTACACCCCAAAATACATCTTTTATATTCATTTGTTTAAACAAAGCATTAAGATTCACTTAGATACAATTTTTCCCCACATTCAAACATTCAAACATACATAGTTCAGCTTATACTTTAAACAAAAGCTTTGTAATTCGATTTCATATTTTAAAAGGAGATAGCAAAGAATCACGGTCATTTATTTCTTCTGAGCAGCTGAATTTACAGCAACATATTTCAGGACATTTCTTCCAACTGCAATGAATCTTACTCGAAGCAGCAATGGTAGGTCACATGAAAATTATTGCCAGACTATCAGGCAAATGATCATACTGAAGTACGTATTTGCATGTCAAATCAACCCTCACCCAAAAATTCAGCTCAAAAGCTTCTAGTGGTCACGTCCTCCCAGAGCTGATAGTACTGTGCAAATGAGGCGAACACCAGAAAAATGCTGCAGTACTTTTCTCAAAATAATCTCCAAGCCTAAAGTTATTTGTTAGCTCAGGTATTTCCTGAAACAGAGGGTGCATTTAATAATGCCAAATTTTTATCTTCTGTTTTGTTTGGGGTTTTTTTTTCCCTTCCTATGAGCAATGGTAGGATTCTGAAAGGGACCTGAAGATTTTTTTTTTTTTTTTTTTAAATGCTGCTTGGGGATGAATCAATTACCGTATCTCAGATGAGCTTACTGGAGACACTGCTCTGATCTGACTTCAGCAGATTTTTGCACTCTTAGGAGCAGAACACCAATCACTTAAGAAATTTTGAAGTCAAATGGGGAAACACCTATAAAGGTCAAGCATCTGCAGGGTTACAGTGGTGGTGCAGCAGGGCCCCTCTCAGGTCACCACCCTGCCACCCAAATGCAGCATTGAGTACCACCACAAAACAAGACAGAAAAACCAAACTGACAGCGTTCCCTTGCCAAACAGGCTGGACTTTCTCCTGGGCACTGGAAGACCATCTGATGCCTCCATGAGCCAAATCCCTTGCCAAAGCCACCTCCTCTCTAACCTGGGCTGGTGCTCTCACCCTCTCACGGTCCAAGCCCAACTACACTGAGAGAATCTGGAAACATCCTTCTCTCTAACATCCCCCATTAGCAGCTCTGTATGGCTCTTTCTCAGCACTTTGCAGTCCCTCTCATCTCATCACACCTGCTGAAGGCATCCATCAGATCTAAATCCGCTTCACGGTGTCAGACAAGCTCAAAAATGAGACCTAACACCTATATTCTTTGTTGAATCTCCAATTCTATGCCTTAGAACACTGCATTTGTACCCCAGGTTACCAAAATGTTCATACGGACAGGATTTTCACCCACTATTACACACACACACGAGATCCTGAAAAGGCTAGGAGCTGGAAATAAAACTGATCCACTGCTTACTCCACTACCTGACCTGGCTGGCTCTGTATGTTTCTTCATTCAGTGACTTTACCAACAACTGTAAAGAGACAGAAATACTACCAGCTATTTCTTTGTGGCTAGGGGATTCGTGGTTAGCACCACACGGCAACTCAACAGCAGTGACTGCTTACAGCTGATCTACAAACTGCCTACTCAACTAGAGCTTCATTTCTAATAACTGCTAATGAGATATCTAGCTGTCAGGCACAACCTATTTTTTAAATTTAAGTTCAAGAATGTCTCTCCATTTGTTACACTAGTTGCTTCCCCCCCACTGGCCCAACACACACAGACATTTCCAAGTCATTTACAAGGTGATGCAGCTGCCCAAGGACCAACAGCAGGTGTTGTGGGATGGAGAAACCAAACACATCAACACACAAAACCCCTGTCCACAGGACAGCAGCAGGCAGCCTCTCAGAATCTTAATCCAACCCACATTAAAGGGAAACAGGTTTTTCAGCCTCCATAGTCTCTCCTCAGCAGCACCATATGTCACATGCTTTGCTTGGTCTAAGTTAAAAAAGAATTAGAGTTACAACACTGAATTCCTCATGTATAATAAAACACCTACCCTTGGTTTCATAACAGAGTATTTTGGCCCAGATCTCAACCATCGCTATTTACAAACATTTAAACCAAGCCTCGATATGGAAAAGCTTACCAGTTGTTTTGCAGACTAATTTAGACTGAGCATATGACAGCCATCAGTTTACCAAATCTTAACAAGGTACTACTTATCAACTGATGAGCAAGTGACATTTACTCTTAAACACTGAAAGCATATCTTCACAGCAGCTTAAAATCCTGTGTTTGAACTCCAAAATCGGACATTAAAAGTATGCACATTCCTTGTTAGAGATTACTGCTTATCTCCCAAGTTAGTAAATCACCATGGAGTCTGACGACTCACTTTTTTCTTTTAACACTAGGAGCAGCTCCAAGCAGAGCTCAGCTACAGCAGGGCCCTCCCCAAAGCACTCCAACAGACAATAGGTGTGATCTCTCCCATGGGTGCCCCGCAGAAGCCCTGGCAATGCTATTAGAAACCAAACTCTAAACAGGTTTGAGCACCACGTCAGTATCTAAGCATTCCTAAGAGCATACTAAGAAATATGACCAACATTAATTACCTGCTTGCACAGACCTAAGATGTCCTAAAACATGAAAAAGAGACAAACACTTTTCCATTCCTTTTCCTGAGTCTGACACAAGAACATAGGACTGACAAACGTGACTTCAAACAGCAGCGAACATTTCCTGACGATACCGTGGCCTAAGACAGTGCTGGACGACACAAAACAGGAGACCCGTGCAGAGGCACTGCCAGCTCCTCCAGGAGCCAGGTGGAAGCCCGGAGGCTTATTCTAGGAGCATCTGGTGGGACTCGTGGTTGCCTAGTGCTCACCAGTGCTCCTGAGCTTTGGGCACAGAGGAAGAGGGATGATTAGTGACAGTGTGACTAAAAGCAGAGGACTCCTACAAAAGCTGGGCACGGTGACAGAGGCAAATCGGCTCTCAGGTTGCAGAGGGCCGGGAGGGCGAGGCACGAGGACACCACGCCTGTGGCGTCCGGCTCAAGAAACCGAGATGTAGGCAGCCTTGTTATTACCTTCGGCCTCTGCTGGTACCAGGAGAGCTAATTACTGCTTCTGCTCTCTGCTCTCCAGCCCCACTGGGAAGGGCTCATTAAGTCAGGAGCCTGGCATTACCCACAACAGTCTCCACACATTTAGACAGCACTTCTCTGCTGGTGAAATAAGCCACAGAAACCCTGGAGAGTGATGTGCAGAAGGTAGATCCACAGGGAATCAACTCAGGAGCAACAGAGCTGGATCGAAACTAGCTCTGTGGAAACCCAAGGTGTCTCTGCATCCGGCTCACTGCCCCCAGGCCTAGAAACATCGCTCAGGAGTTACTCACGCCAGCCCTGCATCGTCACAAGCTTTTGTCAGAGCATGCCTGCTGCCTCCACGCAGTGCTGCGTCTCAACTAGAGCGTCCGGCGGGACCTGACCTTGCTGGGAAGGATCACCGCAGCACGTGTAATCCAGATAACTACCGACAGGGAAGCCTGCGAGGGCTGAGACTTTCTCATTTTAAAACAACATCCTCAGTTACATTTCACACAGATCATGATTATTATTTCTAGTGTCCAACATATCAAAGGGTGGCTCGTCTGTCGGATTTTATCTATTTAATCTGCAAATGGTTAGTAGCCTGAGGCAAACCGTCTAGTTCAAGAAACAGTAGTCAGACTTCAAACTGTCATCTGCAGTGGGTGACACAACTACAGTGGTTTCGGGTTACAAAGCCATTGCCTCTACGTACAGGACCCATGCGCTTCTGCCAAGTGAAGTTCCTGACTAGTCACATTAGTTGCTCTGCCTTGCTGCCCTCACCAGCCTTTTTAACCCATTTCACCAGCTCCGCTTCTGCATAAAGATCTGAGGTTTTTTGCTCCTTCATGAACCTAGCAATTGCTGTAGACTTGCAAACATGTCTACCCATTTGTTTTTTCCTCATCCTTAATTCAAATAAATTAGTTCATTTCATTTCTGCTACATTCCCTTCTATATTTTCACTGATACTAGCATTTAGCCACAACAGGCAGACATATGGTTGATGACCAGCATAAAACTGAATTGGAGAGCTCAAAGCAGCTGCTACAGGGCAAACAGCCCTAAAAAAATTACCACAGGAGGAAAGAAATTGTCATCTCTTTCAGCAGTCTCAGATACTAGAAAAAGACTGAATGAATGCAGCAGTGGCCCCAAGGCGCCACACGTTTTATGGCCAGCCAAATCCTGCAAAACACAGTAAAAGTTCTACGTAGGTTCCAGCTGTACTTTTAACTAAAGCTTTTTGGCACTTGTGAAGGTATGGGAAGCAGCCAGGAGCTCAAGTACATCAGCTGGATATGTCTATGAAAACAACCAGCAATGCAATAGTTTTCTTGAAAATTTTGTATAGATTCCATGGCTGTTCTCAAATAGGGGATCCCACGGCTTCATTCGCTTCCTTCCTTTGAGTGCAGGACACCAAGACGATACTGCTTGTCCCTGATATTTATTCTTCCACAACTGAACTGACTAGAAACAAAGCAACATTTGGCTGCGGATCGCTGTCACAAGCGACATATTTCAGCTACCTGCAGTTCACGTCACACCTTCGCTCACTTCGGCCAAATCCTCATTGCTCATTTCTATTTAGTATGTACCGTGGTCCAAAACCTGCCTTGAAAAAGCAGAGAGTTTGGGGAAACTTGCACTCCCTAGTGTCCTGGCTCCCTCTGCTCAGCTGAAATTCTGCCCCGGAGAATCAGGAAGGCCTTTTTGCAGAGATTGCTTTAGGATCACAAGCTATGTACGGGCAGAGCGCATGTTCTGTGTGCTCTCTTCTGCCAGCTCTGCTGGTGTGGGTACTGCACGGATGAAAGACCACGCTGACAGACGGGGACGATCGCTCCTCAAGTTTCCACAGCAGGTTTTCCCAGGGTAGATTCTCCAATGTTACAGTCATGATTTAGCTGGCTCTGTAACAGTTGTCTCCCCGAGACGTCAGCTCTGCTCTTTTTTTTTTTTTTTTTGCCATTGACTTGCCCTCCTTTGTCCTTTTCTTCCCTTTTTTTTTTTTTTTTTTTTTTTTGGAAAACTTCTGAATTAATTTAAAAGTCAAGAACAGCAAATTCCT
>Ga0181612_180812_pt1 | contig 35888 bp, 13 predicted proteins | sample HoacroProtozoa21_FD_119630 | JGI IMG/M metagenome (GOLD analysis project Ga0181612, IMG submission 119630) | Hoatzin crop microbial communities from Cojedes, Venezuel. Combined Assembly of Gp0051906, Gp0051904, Gp0051908
TTAGAAGCATCTCATGATAAATACTTGTTCGAACAAGTATTTATCATGAGATGCTTCTAAAGTGGTATTTTGAAGAGAGAGCTGAGCATCCAAGCTTGCTTTGTCTGTGCTTCTAGCTGTCTAGGCACAAGGCTTCTAGTCTGACTTACTCTCTTAGTTTATATACCTCCTTCTGCTACTTTCAGTTCAACTGGTAAATCCGGTAACCAGCAGAATTTAGTACTTTTTATCTCAACAGATGTGGTTTTGTTTGTGTAAGGCAGAATAATCCCAACAGCCTGCTGAGGAACCAAGGAAAGTTGATGTGCCAGGAGGCAGCCCTGGGATGGCACGTCGGGCACAAAGCTGTGGTGCAAAAGGCCAAAATGCGAGTTGCTGCTTCAAGTTCAGTGGTCTCTGAGCAGGAGCTTGAACGTGAATCTCTGATCTTCCAACTCTAATAGGTTGTTGTCTAGGCCGAGGGGATGGGGGCTTGAAGGCGAAGTAGTCACTGAGTGCTTTAGGAGAGAAATGCAGGGTTTGGTTTGTGTTTTTTTGTTTCTAGTAACGTGTGCGTTACTGTTGGAATGGCTTTGGTTGTTTTTGCAGTTCAGTATCTGACTGGACAGTTTCCAACCAGATGGATTTCAGCTTTCTTGTGACAAGCAATGTATCTATATTTCTCATATTTTCAGGCTTCTGGTGCGTGAAATCCTTTATTAAGGTCTGGATATCTGGGCCTTGGTGCCTTAATGGAGCTGGGGCTTCATTAACATGCACCTGCAAGCCTGCAGTTCTGGTACTCGGTGTGTCAGCACTACTGACCCAGGTCTCATTTGTGAAAGGCTGGGGTCTGCATACTGCCTTCGTGGCATATCTTCTTTCCTTTGGGTACCTTATAACAGAGGATGAAGGTGGCATTACTTTTTCAGTCTTGTTTGTTCATTATTATTCTAGCCACTGAACTCTGAATTCATTTTTCAAACAACCTAGGAGAATGTAGATTCAATTATCTGTAAGGTACGGATCTACTAGGAGAGTTAGAAACTCATGTAGTATGTCTGTCCTACGCTGTCAGCTCTTCACCTTGTTAGTGCTGGCTAGCATGGCAATGCCTTTGCGTCATGTGTTCCTTGGATATTCAGTTGCCTCCTTTGGAATAACAATAATTGGTGTTGTCAGTCTAGTAAGTAGGGGAGTTACCACCAAGAAAAAATACATTTCTTTAGTAGAAGTGGCTTAAATATTACATTTCTTAGTTGTATATGTTTGGACTTTAATCCTCCAACCTTACCTGTATGAATAGTCACTGAACTAACTGAACAATGGAACTGGATTTATTTAGTAGGAATTTGCTACATAAGTGAAATCCAGTCCTCACTTCACTGTAGTAATATGTATTTGCATATAGAGAGCATTGTTCAAACATGGAAGTATTTGAAGGGTTGTGACTTCGCTGCTTTTGTGTACCATCTTTGTATAGCTTCTGTAAGTGCATTTCACTGTTCTGATATATAACAAGGCATTCCTCTGAAAACATTAATTGTTTGTTTCTTCCTTAAAATAAAATTTTTCTTAGTTGTAAAGGCTTGGTGTTGGACATTGAAGAAGGAGACTTTGTGAAACTTGCAGAAGATGGAACAGTTTTAAGGTAATATTAACAATAAGTTCATATTGTTAAAGAAACACCAAAATTTTATCCTCTTTCTGAAAGCTGTCTCTCAGTTTTGTTATTTAAAATACTAATGTCGGCATGCATTCATTTATTACATGTGAAATTCTAAATACTCTTTGGTGGTTCTCAGTTTTTCTTCATCTTTCATATGCAGTCTTTCCGTAATGTTTCTGCTAGTAAAGAATATATCATTTTTAATAAACATCTAAGGCTCTGAGGGGATCCTGGTCTTGAAAGTAAATTCACTTTTTCAGTGGCTACCAGTGTATTATTTGTCCAGTTCTGCTAGGCTCCAGGGTAAGGTTTTTCTCTGGATTGTGAGTCAGTGCTAATGACGGGAGCACTACTATCTTTCTACCATACATGTTCAAAATTATGCAGGCTTACAACATGTAATTTAAATAACCTGAGGTAAATTAAGTACAGAAATTGACACATTCGCTTTCAAAATTTTGGGGTTTTTTGTCTTAAAATCTGTATTTTGCCTTCAGTCATCATTTCAGTACATCCTTAGTTCTTCTTTCCCTCTTTTTTTTTTTAAAGGCTGCTATTTTGAATCAGAAATCTGAAAAGTAAATATATCTAAAGCATGTCAATCCCAGTCTTATTTTCCCCTTATTTTTTTCCAAAATGTAGATCTGTGTAATTTAGTACTGAAGATAGACTCTACTTTTTTTTTTTCTGATGTGTGTGGGAGGAGGAACTTGAAGAGGCTAGGGAAAATTAGATCTCATTGAAAGAAGGGAAGAAATACCTGTGAGTCTCTGCTGTGTATCCTGAAATTAATTTAGTACTATGAATTTCAGAGTACTAAATGCAGAATTCAAGACTAGAGGATATATCACATTAAAGGGAAGAGTGGTGCAGGATTACTTCTCCTAGCATTGCCTGCATTTGCTTCAAAACTGGAGTCTGTGCATTCTTTTTGGGCTCAGTTTGATGGTCAGGCTAGTTGATTTTTAATTCCTAAAAAGGCCTGTGCGTACTTCTGTATTGCACAGCTGCTTGCAGGGCTCAAACTAGCACTTTTCCATAGTTCTGCCCTGCCTGCACTCTGTGAATGTTACCAGGCTTCAGAATAATGTATAGTCTTTCTGCACTGTGTTTTATTGTGCAGTGTATATTGGTAGTTCAAGTATAGCGAGTGTCCTCACACAATTGAGAACATTCGAGCAATACAGAGTGATTGCGTTAGCAGGTGAGGCACAGTGGCCGTGCCCCCAGCCAACCAAACCTCTGTGTAGTAGGGCTTTTATCGAGGACTGTAGTGTATGTGATAAAAGCTTACGTCCTGGGAAGCTTCTAAGTTATAAAGAGAGTTACTTCAGATCAACCTGCACGCACCTTAGTATTCGGTTGCAATGTATTACTTTCCTCTAGTAGTAGTTTGACTGTTTTCCACCTTTTTCTTTTCCTTTTTTTTTTTTAATATAAATAACTTAATCTATCAAATAGGGCAAGCCATGGTACAAAGAGCATGACACCCGAAGAGATCCTGGAGACATATGGAAGGAGGGAGTGGAAGCATTTCAATACAGTCAGTGGAATGGTTTCCCGCTCAGGTAGCTATACCTCAGCATGTCCTCCCCTTTGAAATTGCTCAGGCCCCTTCAGTGCCTCATAGTATTAGTTCTTACCACAAATGTTTAAAAATACTTGAGCTGAGAGTTGCTGGAATAGGTGAATGTTTCAGAGGAGAGTGGGGTTTTTTTTTGTATTTTCAACTTAAATTTAGGTCACCAGTGATGAGACAAGCTGACATTATAGGCATGTTTTAGTTGTAGACATGGGCACATTGTTCCTTGATGAAGTAGACTGAGATTACCAGCCCATCTCCTTTAGGACATATCCGGTAAATCTTAATTTTTTCTTAATTCTTGACTCATTACCATCAGTGATGTTACTGGAGGACTAGGTGCAGGTGCAAAGAACAGAGCAGGTCTGGAAACAAAACTTCTCCTTCTGCAATTGAAGTTTCATGGTTGTAAGATGGGAGTCACTTTGAAGGCACTGTTTGCGTTCTTGCTAGCTGCTCTGTGCTTCCTCTCCATTTTACTTTGATCTTGGCAATTGTGAGTAATACACATAATGTGCTCAGTTAAGTTGCGTTGTCCTGTGTAATGGAGGTATTTTTCTTGGGATTTTGCTGACATAAACTTGTTTGTGATGTTTATTCTAAACTGAAGGTAATAATTTCCAACAAAATAGAAGAGAAAGGTTCCCTTTGGTCATATAGCAAATGTGCCTTTCTTGTTCCTTGAAAAGTGCACTTGGTCTTGCTTGTGAACATTAATCCCTGATTTGCTGACTTGGTCTTTAATATACCTAAGAGGCAGCACAGACAAGATCATGAATACAAAAAGGAAAAGTCACTGATTAAGCCATTTCACTCCTGAGAAAGAGTTGGTGAACTTAACCTCGGTCTGGGGGGACATTTGCACCCTGCTGATTTTTTTCTGTTTTGGGGGCTCACAAAATAATGTGGATGTGCTTCCCCCTGGGCTAAGGCGCTGTCTGCAGTGTGTGTGCAAAGGGCAAGACTGTGTGCAAGATCTGTCCAGGTGTTTCTACAACAACTTCTCAAACTGTTTCTTTGTGTTTCCACTGCTAGGGAAATAGACACTTTAGAAAAATTGAGTGATACTGCCTGAACTCTTTCTCCCCAGTCTCTTCCACCTTAACTTTTAGAACCTTTAAATGTATTTTTAAAAATCTCACTGCCTTGATCTAGGTGAACAACTTTCAGTTGCCAATTATGAGAATCGGCAGTGGGAATAAATGCTAACAAAGATTGGGAAGCAGATAATGCTTATTATCAGCAAAATCCAAATAGGAGCTTATAATATTATTTAAATATATTTTTTTATTTGTGATTAAAGCATACAATATGGATTTTTAAAAAGTAGTTTTGTTTTTTTTTTTCCCTAGCTAAATACTATTTGTATGATAATTATTTTGACCTGCCAGGAGCTCTCTTGTGTGCAAGGGTTGTGGACAGCTTAGATCAGGTAAGAACTGGATTGTTTGAAACTAAGTATTGCCTTATCTTTCTCTTCCCCCACCAGGCTTCTTGCATGCATTATTAAATGCATACACATGGTTACTGAACAATGTCAAAGTCTTTAGCTTTTTCCTTGTTTGTAATTATTCGTGTCAAACTTAGCTGTGGAGACAACTTTAATACACTAATTGTGAGCTACATGGCATGCTCAAAATAAATGTGCTTCCACCAGAGGGCACAAATAACTAGGATATGAATAGAAATGCCCCGTTTTCTCAAGTTTACTCTGTGATACGCAGAACGTAGTTCTTAATCTCCTTTAATTATACTTGATGATACTTGAATTAAATCTAATGTCAGTCTTCTGAATAACACTGTTTGCTAATTTGCAAGGTGTTAATGAGTTGACAGCTCAATTCCATTCTTTTTTAAACTTGTTTTTGTCTTAAATATATTGATCTGTGTACATAGGTGTAAATACACCTCTAGAATAGCATTCAATTATTTTTTCTCTACTGAAAAATAAGTTAAATTCTCAAGGCAGAAAATACAGTTGCTTGAACCTTTTTCAGTGCTTTTTAGATAGATAGATAGAATGTCCTAACTCCTACCTTTGAAGTTTGATGATAATTGATTTGGCTGTGTTAAAGAAGGCTTGAATCTTTAAGTTGTGTGCAGCTGCGAGTAGGAGAGGGTTCTTCTTATAAGGTAAGTGTATTGGTGTCAAAAGAGTACGGATATAACTTTCTGGCTAAAGGTACCAAAGCGCTGCAGCACTGGAACTTGCAAACACCAAACTTTGCAGAGTGGAATCCAGATCTGAGATGCGTATCTGGGATCCCTTTGGGTATCAGCTGACTCGAGGCTTTAGCCTCCAATCCAAAATAGCATGCTGAGTAGATTGCTGCCTAAGTCCAAGTGCTGCATGAAGAGTTAGCTAAAGATAGTTTATCGGGAAACACTGAGAACAGGTGCACCATAAGACTCTTAATTTTGTGCCTAGTTTGCCTCCTTCCTCTGCTGTTCACAGCTTAGAACCTCTGTCAGATGCGACATCTGTATTGTATTACTTGGTATTTAATTTAGACTCGTCACAAATCACCTACTTATTGGGAGAGAAAGCATGTCGAAGTGTGTGTGTAGTAAGCTTGCACGTTCAGTTACTAGTTCGCAAGCTGGAACACTGACCCTGGGTCAGGGCCATGTGCAGCCAGAGAGAATGAAACCCGTGCCGTTTTTCCATATGGCTGCCAGAAGTGGGTCATGCACCCTTTTTGTGAGCTGGTAGTGCTTGAATATTTTACTGGGTGTTGGGCCAGTTTCAACAGGAGGGCTACAGGAATTTCCTGAAAGGCTAGCGTAAGGCAGGAGGTGGTAGGCCTGTCCCGTGCTCGTGCCTGCAGGATGCTGCATCCTAAGGGTTAGAAACCATCACATTTTCTGCTCCCGCATTTCTAAAAGGAAGTAGAGGCTTCTGTTTCCTCTTCTGGGAGACGGTTTAGTAATGGCTATTTTCTTACTAGGTTTGGATTCAAAATGGGTTTAGACTTGAGTTGCATGCTGGGCTGCTCTACACAGTTAAAAACGAATCTGCTTTTGTTGTATCCGGAGCTGGAACTCTTATGTGTTTTCAGACAAAGCAGAGGAGCTTCTTGATGTTTCTGATCTTCACACTGAAGAGCTACACAAAATACTGCTTTGTGAAATCACATTTCATAATCACATGAGAACCATGGTGGACTACATGGGCACGCACATGGTTTTCTCTCTGCTTTCTGGGAATCAGCCTGTTTTCTTATATGTCTCATATGCAATGGCTGTGGGTTTGCAAGGAATCAGTTTGACGGTTATTTTAGTTTTCTCTGAAGTCAAATGTTTTGAAGGAAGTGTACCTGCTTTTAAGCTAGTATCCATCTGTCCTCAAAACAGCAGTCTGAGGAACTGTTAGCTCATAGCACCTATTTCTTAAAAGAAACAAGTGCAAAAAAACAAAAACTGCAAACTAAAGAGCAAGTCAGCCACTTGGAGTACGAAGGGAGCAGACAGCTGAATCCATCTGTCTCAAGGTCAGTGCTAGTGTAGGCTAGTGCCATCGGCACTATGCAGATGGGTGCTTTCCAGCATCTCCCAAACATGGCTTTGAATAATGGCACTGGTTAGCAGCTAACTGGAGTTTGACATACATGAAATCTTTTCTCTTTATTAGTTCTTTGATGTATTTCTGTGGCGGTATGCTATGAGAATGGATTAAAAAAAGATAAAGTTGAAAGCCACAGTATTGTATCTTTGCTGCTCTTAACATGTAGAGCCGGTGGGTGGTAAGGGGACTGCCGTAGTGCTTGTCAGTTGTGCACAAAGGGACTTGTTTGTGTGACTTGCTGGTTGTGAAATTAAGGGCGGACCGTTCCTCTGGAAGCCTCCATGGCAGATTAGGCCTGAAATAGCAGTTTACTTCAGTACGTATGAACCACATGTTTTTGGTTGGCAATGTTAAGGGGTATTTTTTTCAGTTTCTGAATGTTTCCCTCTCTAGAAAATACTTTATGCTTACAGAATGGGTCGTTATTCAGGTATCAGTGCAGTGATCAGGACACAGAGGGAAAAGCCGTGAAATCTGTTAACAGTTGCCTTGAAATTTATCCTAACATAGGTGTGGAAAGCCGGTGACAGCACTACGAACATACTTTCCATGGAGTACAAACTCAAAGAGACTGTAGCCTGTGCTTTAGTGCTGCCGGGTTACCTTGTAAGTCTGAGCACCTCTTACAAGCTCAGCAGCCCATCCTCTGCTCTGTTACATTGGCTGGCTGTGTAATTGCATCTGTTGAATTCAGCACTCCTAAATTTATGGAGTTTGAGAGTGCTATGGGGCTCAGCTGGTTGAGAAGCTTTTTCTCTCCCTTCTTGAGATGCTGAAAGGGTGTCTGAGGTCAGCTGGAGCTCTTCTGTGCCTGGGCAGCTTTCTAGGAATGGCGAGAGACTATTTGCAAGCGCAGATCGCTTTCACCTGTCCTTCTGCCAGAGCTGGGGTTTGGCAGTCCCCAGAGTACGGTGTAGCACAGTGCTGCTCAGCCTGGCTTCTGGATGAGTATTTCATACGGTGTTTGGGGTGGAGTTGTTGGCAGGAGGATGTTACCTCTAATTTATAGCAAAGGATTTTGTCTGTTCTGAGGGTGGGAGGTAATACAAGTGGCAGACTGTAGATAATGTCAACCTGCTAATTTAGTGCAGTATCTGCAGCTCTAGGCACTTCTTTTTACCAAATGTCAGTGGGATGGCTCATTCAGTAAGTTGCTGTTCTAGCTAGTGCCCTGCTTTGCTGCAGTGTCTTAGTTCCTCACAACTATAAATTCTTTCTCCTTTCCCCTTCCACTCCCCAATCCCACCATAACCTTCTGAAGAAGGGAGGTAACTTGTCTGTGGTTACCCAAAGTTCACAGTCAAGATGGGTACTACTGAATCCTGATGTCCTGAATTCTACTGTCTAAGTCAGTTTTACTTCAAATACTTTTGTTTGTTAATGGTATTCCTGTCACTGTTTCAGTGTGAAAGCTCAAAATAGGTGATACTTGATTAATGACTAGGTTCCTCTTGATACTTACAGCATGATGGTCAGAAAAAATACGACTTCTGGAAGGACATGGTGGCTGCTATCCAGCATAATTATAAAATATCAGCTTTTAAAGGTAAGTGGGTTCACTGAAAACTTACTATAATAGCTGAAAATATTACATGTTCTTGCCAGAGTAAATACATTTGAAGTACACGGTAGGCTACTCAACACAGACGTTACTTTTCAAGCTTACAAATAGTTGTATAGTGGACACATGTTTATCCTGGAATAGAACATCTTTCTCATTACTATTTCTATTGCATTTAACTGAAAATGTTTTGTTATCTTTAATTAAACACTTGTGATGTGCAACTTCACTGAATTGCAGTGGATTTTTTTTAATAATGGCTTTATCCACCCAAATTATAATACTGTAATATAAATTAGAGTTGGAAAACAACTTGGATACCCCGCAGCTAGAAATTATTTTCCTTATTTCACAGACTTAACTTCTGAGTTTCTGTTAGGCAGATAAAGTAGTAAGTTGATAATAAAGGTTAACCATCTTGTGTGTGCACACAGTTAATTGAAATGATTTTTAACTGTGTTTTTTTGTAAAAAGGGTTTGTATCATTTTGCTGACAGCATTTTCCAGTAGAATTACCTCTGTTGTTGTAACATTCATTAGTAAGGGGCGTAGATTGGACCCTGTTAAAACTTGCCTTTTTTTCGCCATTGCTGTACTACCTGCTGTGTTCCTTTCAACTGTGATTGACAAAACTGACTCAGAGAGGTTCCAAACAAAAATAGAAATTGATGTCAGGAGGCATAATGTACAACACAACAAGATATTCCTAAAATGTTTTGGTGGTTGTTACTGTGTTTCCATTGGAGCTTAGAGTGTGGTTGGTATTTAGGAATTCTTCTAGGAACTCATTCATACATGAAATACATGTATCCTTTGTTTTCTGCTGATATTAAACCAAACCTAATCAAATGTAACTTTTTAATAATTTTTTTCAATTCTTTTATCAAATCATGAAAGCCCTTTGTTTTGAAAAGTGTGGATCATGCAATATTTGGCAAAAAGAATAATTTTTGAAAGTGTTCTTTGGAAATTAGTTAGATGAAGTCTGATCTTTAAATTTGTATAAATAATTGCTCAGTTTTATGTGTGAGTGTTTGCTTGCGTGAATATGTGTACATTTATGCATATACCTACCTAGCAGGTACATATTTATGTGTGGAAGCATGGAATCTACATACAAACGTGTGATATGATTCAATCTTTTCTAACTCCTATCAGAATTGCTACCTAATTTAGTACACCTTATTTTCTGTTGTAAAAGTCATGAGGCACGTGCGCAACAGTGTCGAAAATATAAGAAAACATAGTAACCGATAGGCATGAGTTATTTTGAATAAAGCTCTGTAAAACCAGAAGTGAAACAATGCAGATTGTATACACTACTTAAATATTTTAATAAATGAAGGTGCCACACTGTCATGCATCACTTTGAAAGGCTTCATGGTAGTCTGATTTTCCTTTTAATAATATGGTCCAATAGATAAAGCATGGAACAGGGAGCCAGAAGAACCAGAGATTATTTCTTCCTGTATCACCTACCTGTGATATTCCCATGGACTATCTCTTTTTTGCTTCAGATCCCTCTTTGAAATAAGAATAACAGTACTAATCTTCTGTCACAAGTTTGTGCCAAAGAGGCGTTTTTTTGGTAGTGTTTTGTTTTTTGGTGTTTTTTTTTTCCCTCAGCCGCAAGGTTAGCATAACTTCCTGAGGAAGCTCCTAAACCTGGCTCCAGCCCAACGCCTACATACCAGGAAGCCCCACTGTCTTGCTTAGCCCAGAGCCTGGCCTGAAAACCGCAGCCTCTTGACTTAACTCTGTGCCCTCGATGCCTTGTAGAGGGTTTAACCCTTCAGAGAAAAGCAGTGCTCGTTAACAGTTAGTCAAGGTAAAGTTTCAAAAGCAAACTTAAGTGGTCAGTTGAAGAGACGTAAAGTTCCCAAGTCGAAATGCTGTCTTAGTAGTGCCATTGTCAGTGACAGAGCAGAACGACTGACCATTTTATTTTTCTTACGTCTGTAAGTGTTTGCAAGTCACTTTGGTTTGTTGTCAGTATGCCCTTGTTTCTCTATGTCCCTTCTCTTTTTCACATGATTTCTTTGATCATGATCAGGTGTCTGGTGGATTTTGCTTTTCTTTGTCTTAGCTATGGTAATTGCCTTAGATAATTGCCCTATGATTTTTTTTTGCGCAGCTCTTTCAGATAGCTGTGATTGTCCTAACTCAGCTTAATGAAGGGTGTTAACCCACTCTTCTACTTGTAAAAAAGTGACGAACTGAGGCTTGCAGAGGGAGAGTAAGAGGGTTCCAAAATAGTGCTGTGTTGTTCAGATATCCCTTTCTGAAGAATAACTCAAAAAAAATTGGGGGAAATCTATTAAACAATACTATCAGAAAAGCATGATGTCAGATAGCAATGAACACAGATACTCGTATTTTCAAAATGGTCATTTCTTACCTATTAGGTACCTGCAAGAATGCCCTCTGCAACTGATATCCAAAATGACCATTAAATTACTTGAGTAATCCTTTTTGTGAATCTTTAAGTTATTACTGGAATATTTTGCAGCTTTAAGGTGATTAACATTCGTTTGTATGTGTTTCACTTGGTTTATAGTCTATATAAACTAGTAAAGAGCAATTTTAAAAGAAATGGCATGTGGCAATGTATTTTATGCTGTATAAATATGTGGACAAAGGTCCACAACACATTGTGGAAACAAAGTTTGATCTTTAAAGGAGTAATGAGGGCCTGAAGTACTGTATAATTATCTCCACGTAACAAATTTCAGATTTGGCGATTTTTTTTTTTTTTTTTTTTTTTACAGAAAAATCAATAGTTTTTGTAGGGGGAATCTGCCTCATATAACTTCTTAAAGCAGAATTTAGTAACATGTCTTCTCTTAAAGGCTGCTTTCTTTCTGTCTTCCATGATTGTCTTCCCTGTCATTTCCCTGACACTTCTGAAAACCGTAGCATCTGTGCTTATGTAGTGAAAATTATATATTTGTAATATTTTCATTCAGTTCAGAAGATTATATTTCATTTTGAAATTAAAAAGATCATGGCTAATATGGCAATAGACACTTCATAAACTTCCCTTAAAAAGCCTTGATGGGATCTGCTGTCAGGTTTCAAGGGTGAAATTTGTCACTGACTGTCATTTACAAAAAGGAAAATTATCGGAGAAAGAAAGTGCTAGACTTAAAACCTGATTTTTAGTAACTTGCATTTTGTCTCTTATGTGATTGATCGCTATTCTGAAGTGGCGTGCTGATGCATGGGAAGTGTTACTTTGCAGAGGAAAACTTTGGAACTTTCTAAACTACCTCATTATCTCCCCGAAAATACACGCGCGTGCACACACACATGCACAGAGGTCTTTGATTGCGAGTTTGTGTTACTACCCTATTGTCTAGCCAGAAGATAGTGGATCTAGATGTCTGTGATATGTGCATTATATCGTTCATATACAACTTCAAATACAACAAAGAAAAAGCAAAGATGCTTTTCTGGCCAAAAGGAAAGAATTCTCCAAAAATTGTGCAAAATGGTAGAAGTTCCTGATGTTGATGTAGTCCAGTGATGAGACATTGTTTTTGTCTTAACTGTGAAAATGGCAACAGAGATAGAAGCAAGCAAAATTGTTGCACTTCTGTCTTTCCAGCTACGTACAGAAGAGATTATTTGGGTGCTTCATATGTTTGAACACTTAAGAACTACTGAAATTTGTCTCGGAAATCTTTTTGAAGCCTCCGGAAGTGAATTTTATACTATTACAGGCTTTTATGTTTTCATTTTAATCTCATATTGGATTTTCTTTCCTACAACACACATCATCCAGAAAAGATGTGGCTTCTGGAAGAGCTTTATCTTCACGTAGTTTGCTGGTCTTCGTGTGGGGAAAATATTAAAAAGCAAATTTAATAATCTTACATACCTCTTCAAGGTTCCCTATAAATTAAGAATCCAAAGCTAAAAGCAAGGTAGAAGCTGTGCTTGTGCCACAATTTGGTGTGTGATCTCTAGCTTTTCAGTGTTAAAGAGACACTTTCCTAATGGCTTAATGTCTGAACAATAACGAAAAGCCTTCAGAAAGACAGGCCTGAGGTACTAAGCTGTAGACTTACTTGAAGTCCTATGTGTTCATTCAAGGAACAAAGATGTTAAAGAGCAAAACCTGATTTAAAGTGGATGGATGATAGGAACTGATGAACCGTGCTTTTAAGGATACTGCCTAGGCCCAGTTTCTTGCACAGGGATTAGTTAATTGAAATCACAGGACAATGATGTACTGCTGAGCACCAAGCATCTCCAACTGTTTTAAACATGTGCTTTGGCATACATTTCAGATGTAAAGCAATTAACCAGAAACTTTACAACTACTGAGCAGTATTTTCCAGCTCCAGTATCCAGTCCCTCTATTTGTTCATGAAACAAAAGTGCCAGATTTGTTGAATGTATTGGCAGCAGCACATCCTATGCTTAAATACTGGGAAGTGCTGTTGAAGTATGTGAGTGACCGCATAGGAAAACTTTTTTAGCACAAAAAGGACGTAATTCTTAGATCTGTAATTAATATTAGGCTAAAACAGGAAGGTGGACAGTGGGGATAGACAGTTAGGACTCAAGTGTCTTGAATTTTATTTTAGCTTGAAAGAAAAGTATCACGGGACTGCTACTTATTGTGTTACTGTCCACTGTATTATTTCCATACAAATATTTGTGTGAAATGTTTGTAACAGTAATGCTAATTTGCTTGCCTAGGTCTCTTGGCTGCTAAAATAAGCAGATCTGACGTTACTCTCTTTACTTAAGCATTTATTATTTTACCAGAACATAGCCTAAGCCACAGGCTTCCTTATCCAGCAGCTCTTAATAAGGGGAGAAAGAACAATTCTGCAAAGCTACGTTCTTGGTAGTTCTTTACAGTTTCCAAAACATTATATAGTTTTGCTAATGATGGATCAGCCTAAAGATGTCCTCACTTTTTTATTAATCCCAACATACTACGAAGTACTTGGGAAGTTGCTGATTTCAAGTGTGTGCAATGTAACAAGCCTCAGGTTCTGTTTTAAGGAAGAAACGGCAATATCGCAAAACCTTTAAACATGGGCCTGTGTACTTTCAGTCCAAGTGACTAAAAATTTCTGTTTAAAAAAATTGTTAAAAAGAATAGTTTAGATTTTATAAGGTTTTGATGTATATGATACTTTAAAGCACGTGACTGATAACTCATTGGAAGAAATATGTGATCAAACTATTATGATCTAATAATTTATAAGCATTAATTTTACTGAGCTAGCTTACTTTATACCATTAACTTTTCATAGTGCCATAACAGATTAATGTCATGTCTAATGTTTGTGAGACATGAGTGTATGTAGGTGTGGTAAATATGATTATGCCTACTGTCTGATTGCTGTCATCATCTGATACATTTATCATTTAAATAAAATATAGTCCCAAGAGTATTGTGTTTTAAAGGCATGAACTGTGGCATGAACAGTGCAATTATTGTCTCCAATATGGGTGGTAAAGCTGTGGTGATTTTGTGAGTGTCTGCATGCTTGTGAAGATATGCTCTTTAGGATTTGGTGATAGTTGTTTTACTGTACTCTGGACGTTGTAGCTTTACAGAGTGTTAGGAGCTTAAAAAATATTGACCTAGTTTGTTGCTGCAGGTTAAAAAATGTGCAAAGAAAGTTGAGTGGGTTTCTAGGCTTCAAATCTGGTTGCTTTTTCATATTGTGGAAGTTTTAGATCTTCAGTAACAGGTAATAATTTGTAAATCTGCCTTTCTGCAAGGTAGTTATTAATAAGAAAAGCACAAGTAAATTAAAACTGTGACATGGTATGCACTATATTAGAGATGTGTTTTCTTGACTTCTGTTTGATAGCTTAAAGATGAAGCTGACAGCAGACTAATGTTACTGAAGTATATTATCTGTTGTGATGACTATGCTGTGTCTGAGACTGTTTACTTTGAATATGTTCAGTTAATTCGAGTGTAATGAAGTATGGTTAAGAGTCCTGGAATGGCTACTTCATGTGTTATGAAAAGTGATAGTTAGAAATTCTGATTTTCCTTTTTTAAAAAAAAAAAATTAGAGACACTAGTGCATTATATTAATTCATAAAATTTTAATGTTGCATTCACTTGGACAATTGATCATCATTTGAAACAAATTTCTTACGAAAATTCTCTAAAAACATACAGTATTATTCTACTAGGTTTGACCCAATCTCTTCCCTGTTCTCACTCCCTCCTCCATTACTATTGCAAAATTGAAGTTTCATGACCTGCTAGTGATGAATCAGATCGGTGCCCCATTAAAATAATCTGAAGGAGAGAGTGTCAGGACAGTGTAAGTGGGATGTTGTTAGATATGAGCAAATAGGAAACCTGAGAAAGAAGAGTGAACATAGTCAGAGGAATAGAGACCATTAGATTCTGAATTGGGCAGTTGGAGCCATACTTGGTCATTCTCCATGAGATCGATGACAGCGCTGCCAGATGCCTGGTCAAGGTATCCTTTCTGGTATTCATCATAAGTGTACATGAGTGGGGAACCATTTTTGTAGAGTGCAACCCAAACATTTGTTCCTTTTGCATGTACATGGTAGGAGAAATAGTACAGTCCAGGGATCCTGCAGGTGAAGATTCCTGTTCTGGGGTCATAGTGTTGCTGCCTGTTGTACAAGATTTTATCAAATTTGATGGGGACTGTTGCCCCAGGGTAGGCTTTTGAGAGGATGACACTGAAAGCAGACACTGGCATCCCTGTAAGAGCTTGGTTTACTCCTCCTTTCATGAAAGACAGCTCCCGAGACTCTCCTGCTTTAACATAACTTTCAGGCATCTGGGGGATTACGGCTTGGCCAGGGGGACCAGGAGGACCTGGGGGACCTGGCAAGCCAGGCTCGCCATTGTTGCCTTTAGGCCCCGGGGGACCAGGTGGCCCCATGGGTCCGCTTAAGCCTTTTGTAGAAATACCTGCTGGGCCTGGCAGTCCTGGTGCTCCTGGCTCACCTTTGGCACCAGGGGCTCCTGGCAGGCCAGGGGGGCCGATGGGGCCTCTGATCCCAGGTATTCCTGAAGGCCCCCTGGGGCCTGGCTCGCCGTTGATCCCTGGCACTCCCTTAGCTCCTTGTGGACCCATTGGGCCGGGCAAGCCAGGTAACCCAGCGCGGCCAGTGTCGCCTTTTGGACCTGGGAAGCCTGGGTGTCCCTTGGGACCAGCAAGACCCTGCTCGCCTGGGTATCCTGGTTTTCCCTCTAATCCTGGTAGACCTCGTTCACCCTTGGCTCCTGGGAATCCCGGGAGGCCTGCGGAGCCCGTGTCGCCCTTGGGTCCGGGCAGGCCGTTCTCACCGGGCAAGCCTTTGAGTCCTTGAGGGCCCATGTTCCCTGGTGGCCCGGCAGGCCCTGGTTCTCCTGCCACACCAGCTGGGCCTTGGTCTCCTTTAGGTCCTGGAAGGCCGGGAGGACCTTCAGGCCCTCTGTGTCCCTTCATCCCCGGCAATCCTGGCTTTCCGAATCCTGGAAGACCTGGGGATCCAGGTAAGCCTGCAGGTCCAGGGTATCCCTTGGCTCCGGGGAGGCCTGCTGCTCCTGGTGGTCCCATTGGTCCGGGCTTGCCGACACCAGGTTCTCCAGGTTCTCCTGGAGTACCCTGGGGACCTGGGATACCGGCTGCTCCGGGTGCACCTGGCAGGCCTCTGTCGCCTTTCATACCCGGCTGACCAGGAAGACCGTTTTCACCAGGCTTCCCTACCCCGGCAGCGCCGGGGAGGCCCCGGGGCCCCTGCGGGCCTGGAAGACCCCTGCTCCCTGGGCGGCCTGGGATGCCGAATCCGCTTTCTCCCTTTTGTCCATTTATGCCAGGGATGCCTGGCTCTCCCTTCTCGCCGGGGAGGCCCCTCGGCCCTTGGGCCCCTGGAGGGCCTTGTGGTCCTGGCTTGCCGGGAACAGACAGCCCCGCAGGGCCAGGAGTGCCGGGGGGTCCTTGTGGCCCTCTTGCGCCTGGGAGCCCGACAGGTCCAGCTTCTCCTTTCTCACCGTTTAGTCCTCTGTCTCCTGGCTTTCCTGGCAGACCTGGCATGCCTGGCTTTCCAACCGCAGAGAATCCAGGTGGTCCAGGGGGACCAGGGGGGCCTTGGGGACCAGGACTTCCAAACCCCGGCTTTCCTGCAGGACCTGGTTGTCCTCTTGGTCCAGTTGGGCCTGGGGGACCAGGGGGGCCTTGTTCACCCCTTACCTGCACACCTGTGAGAGAGAGGAAACCAGATCAACCAGGGCAGCTACAACAGATTTGCAGACTTGTAACATGGTGGTGAAATGTGTGAAGGGTTAACTTAGTTTGAACCTCATAGAAGTCAGGTTTCCAATACTTTGTTTGGTCACTGAGAACCTGGCATTCAGGGCAAAAGTGTCTCAGAGCTCTTATGTGAATAATGAACAAGTGCAAATGTGTTGGAGTTGTGTTGTGAGCTACAAGGCCTCTAGAAATTTTTTTGGCTTCAATACATTTAGGTTCATCAGAGAGCTTAAAAGATGCTGCACAAGTAGATGCAAACTATTAAGAAAGAAAAAAAAAAAAAAAACACAACCCATGTAACTAATCAAGCAAACTGTCAGACTTGCATCTTGATCATGAATTAAACCAGAGAAAGCTTCCTGTGCAGGTGTAGCTACTTTTCTGAAACTACTTGGTGCTACATTTAAGTAGTGAGATTTTTGTACTTCCCTCCCCCCTCACACTTCCAGAAGTGGGGCAGGGCTCTGGGTTTTTGTGTAAACACATGAATGTTGTATTTTCAAATACCTTCTTAAAGGTTTTTGTTTGTCATAAAAATTCCACAGTGGCAAGGTCACAACTGGTAATTCATCTTACTGCAGTCAGAATTCCAGTATTGTTTTGTTTTTTTAATAATACTTCATTTTCTTAGTGATCAAAACAGCAGGTGGAGCCACTTAACCAAATGTCATAAATAGGTGAATAAACAAGCTGTTTAGTTTTCTGTGCACTTTTGGGGGAGCTCCCTTCTGGAATTAAGATGCTGATTTGTAGGACGTTACAGACAAGATTAACATGGATATATTGAGACTACTTCAGTAGTGTGCAGCAACTGGCAGCATTACAGAACAAAATACCATAGCTATGATGAATGTTAAAGAGGTCATTTTAAAATGAAAACTGAGGGATATAGGAAGAGCCTGGATTCTGTTTTTTGTAAGCTCAACATATTCCATTTGATGCTTATTTAGAAAGGATTGATAAGATCAACATTGGATCAGCTAAAGTTTGCATTTCAGCCTCTTACAAAGAGAGTGTGTGTATATATAGAAGATTTATATACATAGATCTACATATATAGATGATTTTTATATATAGATCTATATGTATAGATTTGTGCAATTACTGTTCTGCTGTCTTTTAGATATTAAATTGCTTTTCCCAATCTGTGGTTACTCTTGATGAACCAAAAAATGAAGGTAACTATTACTGTACATACTGTATTTTAAAAAATAAGAGGTGTGTATATGAAATACATTTGATTTTGGTTTGATGTTGGATCTGCAAGGCTGCCTTCTTATATAGCCAGGGAAATTGTTCTTATCTACCAAGTGTGGAGAGTGCATTTTCTTTTTTGCTGGTGCATAAAATCAGCACAAATGCATATCATGTTTTGCACACCTTTCTATCTCATCCTTCTTAAGGCAATAAAAAGGAAGATAGTTGTTTAAAATCCTACACATCGGAAGAAAGCAGTGTCTGTGATTTATTGACAAACTGAAAACACAAGCATGCATCCTTCTCAGCTGCAAAGGAGACTGTGGAATCTGTAAGCACCAGTGACGTCTGGTGCAGTCTTTGGTATCTTACTGATACTGTTGGATTTCTTACTACTGAACTCCTAGATTCAGTAGGGTACAATTGCAAGTTGGTTTTCTTGTTATATAGATGGCATAAGATATGGCAAACTTTAAGAAATGCATCATATGAGAAAAAAAAACTTGGAAAAAGCTTGAGCCTGTCAGAATTAACACAGAACCTGCAGCAGAAGTGGCATATAAATATTCTTTATACGTTACACGTTTTCGCTTCACCACAGATGAGAGAGCTACCATCAGAGAAAACAGCTTACACAACTGGAAGGCTCTAGATTTATTCCATAGGTTCTATCTATGGATAGAACTTCAAAAACTATTTGTTCACATCAGAGAACACAGGTCTGGTCAAAGCCTCAACACAGATACGTAAACAGGTTCCTAAACTAATGCTGTTTCAGTGGTAAAGCAGTAGGGGAAAAGTACAAACAGGTTTTTACATCAACTGCATTGAATCCAAAACCAAGCATTTATGTGGGTACTTTGGCAGAAGGCAGCTGTGACCCCAGCTAGGTCTGCTCTTTCATAACCACAACTCAAGGAGCTATGTCTAGGCCTACCACATGTATTTTGCTCTTTAACAGTACAACAAGAAGAGAAATAAGTGAAGTATGGTAGAGGATAACCAAGTAAATATTGTGCTTCACTTAATAATACCATAAATATGTAAATGATTCTGAATAAAGTCACGGAAAAACGCTATGAAAAGTTAATAAGGAGAGAGAGACAAAATGCAACTCTAACCCAGTGGGATTTCCACTTAGTAAGTCCTGAAGAGTAGCTGTTTATGTACATGTATCTAAATTCAATCAGAGAGTGCTGACAGGATTCCAGAGAGCCTTTGGACTGAAGGCAAGGGATGAAACTGTGACAGTATTTTTGTACAGCCCAGAAGAACAATTTGGAGGGTAAGTTTCCCAGCTGTGCCGCTTTCACTTGGTTCTTACTGCAGAACGCTCCTGGAGCACGTGGGCTAGAGCTAGTTCGGGTGAGACCAGGGCTGCGTCTTTGGACTTGATGTGTGCTGCTCATGAGCATCCAGTCTGTAGGATCAGGCTATTCTGAAATGAAACCTCCTAAATGAAAATAATGTGGATGCTGTGTCCTGATCAGTAACTATTCTGCTCTCCAGAAGATCTGCTTCTGTTGTGCTACCGTATTATCTAACACAGATGCAGCCTAAAATGTCGTCTTCTGTTGAGGAGCTTATTTGCAAATCCTGTTTTCTGAGTCCCTCATTCACCTTCCTCATTTCTACCCAAGTATGATTATTACAACTAAAAGTAGATGGAATACAGCAAAAGTGAAAACTATTCTGGATAGCCTGTTGATGTCTGAAAGAAAATAATGTGATGTTCTTGGGCAGGTGGGAGAGATTGGTATTTACAAGGAAGATTCTGTTCTCTTAATTTTAGTGATGACAATTTTGAATAGAGACTACTGATCATCCTTTGGGGGGCAATTCATGAAATAAAACTAGCACCCAGGACGTCAGCAGTTTTGATTTCAACTTTTTAAAAAAAGCTTTGGCCTAAGCATGGAAAAATAAAACAGAAGTCAGTTTCAAACACTAAGTATAGCCGCTCATTTGACTTATAAGGACAGAGAGGATACCCAGAAATAAATGTCACAATGTATAGCATTGCAATTATATACTGCCTATACAGTAAGAATGATTTATGAAGTGAAGAGAACCTTTTATAATAAAGCTAGAATTGTTATATTACTATGAGATGAGTCAGATAATTAAAGTATAAGCTTAAGTGACTTCTGAAAAAACTATGTAGAGGTTTATGTCCCGTTTTTATGACTATATATCAGTTTATTTTGCCTTTCTAGACTTTAAACAGGTCTTCATTTGGCCACACGTATCAGATGTATATTTAAATTCACACCTAAGGTCTGTTTTGAGTAGAGATAACATGACAGAATATGCAGAAGTTCTTTCTGAATATTGTAGATGACAGGTCTGTTGTTAGAAACCCCAGTACTAATTCAAGAAATTTGAGGGTAATTACCATACTTGTATCATAATTATGCACATGATCATGTTGTATTATTCCCACTACTGAAGATCGAATCTGTAACTGTGGTTCTGTTTCTGCTCTATATGCCATTAGATTGGTGTGTAAGAAAATGTGTCTGTGGCAAGTATGCATCTCTGTCAAGAGGAGGCAACTGCCGGAGCCACTGCCAGTTCTTTCTGCAGTGATGACATTATTTTAGTAAACCTAAACTGTTAGTGAAAGTTGAATACCAATAGTATAAACAAAAAGCTTTAGTTCATGTCTTGATGCACTAAGAATAATTGTGTTAGTTTATTATCAAAAAATAGTAAACTTACCTTGACTCTTTACATTGAATGGTAGAAAATGTGGTGGCCCCTTGATGCTGGATTGTTTCTGGTATTGCTCAGAAAAATATCCATCGCTACCATGGACAATGTTCAGACAAAACAGCAGCAGTAAGGATATATGTAAATGCATGTTTCCAAATCAGTTCTGTGTTAGAAAGGGGAGAAAAAATTTATTATAAAGAAAAGTTGTTTGGTTCTGTTTCTTGTGCATGAATAAATGAGTTTTCTTAAAGTATTAGTATTAAAAGTAACATTGTTTTGTGCTTACTTCTTCCTGCTTTCACTAGTTGTGAAAAATCCTCTAAGAAAAAGGAAATCATTATTGCTATCACTTTGAATGATAGAGCTCTTGTATAGGTATCTTAGAGGCAATAGTCTCACTCTTAGGAAAAGAATCATTTTAAATGGACACCAGCCTGTTTAAAACCACAGTCTTCGAGTTTATTTTCCTAGTTGCAGTAGGGCTCCAAAAGTAAGTTCAGGCATTGCAAATATCAGAACTCTTGAAATGAAGTTCTCAGTGGAAATACGCAGACACTCTACAACAACCTAGCTCCTTCAGCATCAGTGGCAAAAATCACACATTACCTTGCTTGAATCCAGGCTTTTATCTGTAGCCTTTCAAATAGCCCCTGTGGCAGTAAGGATGCTGTCACTGGTCCTTGAACATCAACCCCCTTCCCTCCCCAACCACAAACATGTATCCTATAGAAGTTACCTTCAAAACCAAATAGCATGAAATGAAATCGTAACATACCAGAATGTTGGTGAGCTCCAATGCAGAGTAATAGTGCAGTGAATCCTCCTCTGTTGAGGAGATCTTCTGCCACTGGTTAGTGTGCAGAAGCTGATGATTTCAAGTGTCACCCTTGAGTATTTATACGATTTTCCCTTTAGTTGGGTGACTGCTGGCCACAGGCTCCTCCCCAAAAATCAGTAAGCAGTAATTAACTGTGTGTATATGTGTGTTTTTAGGGGTGGGGGGAGCTATTTTGGGCAGTCATCCTAGATCCTGTTAAGTGGTTTTTTGTGTTTTTCTTCTTCTTCCCTTGGATTTGTTGTTGATGATGAAATTGTATTGCTCATAGTCAGTATTTTCTAAAATTTTGCAGCCCCTTTGTTTTTAGAACTGAGAAAGGTAACATTGGAAAAAATCATGAACTCGTAAGGTTGGTAATTCGAAGTGCTTCATTTGGATTTCTCTGTGAATGTTTTAAGGAAAGATCTATAGATTTTGAACTGTGGTGGGGTGTTACTTTCAGGGGTAACCCCACTAAAGTCTATAGAGACTACTTAATGCGAGTAATTGTTCATTGGGATAGGAGTGGAGAACTTACAATCAATTAAGATGTTAAAAAGGGAGTTGTGTGAAGAGTACTTTTAAGTTAATGGTTTAGGAGATTGTTATCTTCACATTATATTTCTAGACCTGCTTTGATGCTGGAGCTACAGTACTGCATATATGATGTATTCTGCAAATAATGTTTCTGTATTATGAATTCTTGAAATGCAAGCTTACCTTGCACAATGAGAACTTCATTGTGTCTAGTGGGAACAAATGTATTGAAATCCATATTGCTTAAATTTGCAGATGTTATACAGGCTGATGTTTGTGGCTGGTGGAGCTTTTTTGAGCTTTTCTGGATTCAGTAATGAACTTTTAAGGTTTGTTCAATCAAATGCAGTTATTGTTGTACTTTTACTAGATGTGTGTTTTTCCTATTAAATGGGTTCAGTTTAGTAAATTTAAACTACGGATGTTTTACTGTTGGTGGATCAAACTTGACTGCAGCTTATCTCTGTTTTTCTTCAGATTATAAACTGGTTTTAGCTGTTAAGAAAGTTTGTTAAACTAAAGCTTGCTTAACAGACTGTATCCACACGTTGAGACTTCTTTTTTTGAATAAATAATGGAATCTTAGTGTTCAGCATCACTTTGATTAATGTTCAATACTAAACGGGCAGTATTTTTCAGTCCTTGAATTGGTTGTGACTCAGAAACATCGTTTAAGATCGAAGTGCAAAAGAAAAGAGAAGAAACAAACCTTTCTCATTTAGGATGGAACTGTAGAACTAAATCTATAGTGCACTTCATTTTTATCCAACATTCTCAGCAAAAATGCCTACTTGTAAATTATCTGTGTATTAAAACTCCTTTGCCAATTGCAGACTTCATTGACATTCTTATGTGGTATTCAGTTCTGTAGGAGTTAGATTTTTGGATGCGTCTGAATTTCTTTGTTTCCTTTGTACCAAAAATTAGTAGAAACAAAAAGATAAACTATATCTGTGTTCTTACTAAAGAAAGATGAGAATGTGCTATGAGTTACTGTCGTGTTAAAGTGAGCAAGTATTTATTTTTCAAGTTAATTTATGCCATTCATGGAAGCTGTATAGGGAGGCTTTTGGTGAGGTACAAGCAGTATCTATGCAGAAGAACATGTATGCGCCCATATCATAATACCAATTGTAGAATACTGTAATCAGGCAAGGGTACTAGTGTGTTATATTATAGGAATACTAAGAAATAACCTGGGAGTTCTCATACATGGCAGGTACAGAAGGGGACACCTGTTACTGTTCCAACTAGGAGACTGAGCTAGTGGCCCTGAACTGTGTGGTTATCCTGTGGAATGGCAGGTTAACATGGGCTGAATTTTACCTGCTTTGTGTGTCTTTGTTTGATTCCACACTCTTCAAGTAAGAACTTTTTTGGCTTTTATGTATTATGGCAAATATCCTAGAACACAAGTTACTGTACTGAAAGAGACCAGTGGACCAGCAAGTCTATTCTGTTTACAATTGCGCTAACAACTTGCTTTCTAGAGGGCTGTATTAATGTTGTGATTTAAAGACTGCTGCAGTCTTTTATTTAAAGTATTGTCAAACAGTTCTTTTCTTCTATTCTTCTTCCTAGCCATCCTCTAAACAACACAATGTTCCATTTTGTAAAGAAACCCTTTCCACTGCAGAGGTCTTCAGACTGAAGCCTGCTTTCCTCATTAAGCTTGCATGTCCAGTCTGGTCAGTAGCTTGCAGACAGTGTTTGCATGGCTGAGATGGCATTTCTACTCCCCCTACGTGCATTCAGTTCTTTTTAGTCTTTTGAAGAAGGAAGCTTTGTCATCAAGTTGTTTGTGTAACTTCTCAAGGTGCTTCATTGAAGAATTATTCTCTATAAATTCAAATGAGAATCCAGTCATCCACTTTCGACAGAGGCAGTAAATATATGGGCATAGGGTTTATTTCCTTCTTGAAGAAATACAACTTCAGCTCCTTTTTTTGGTTCACATAAATCCAAAAATAGTTTTTGATTTTAAAACATTTAAATATATAGCTCTTAGTGGGAAGTGTGGTTGTTGCTAATTTGACAATATTTGGTTAAGAAAGTTAAGAACAGCAGGCAACAGTTTTATGCACACACAGTTTCATGCTAATTTCTAGCCTAATTCATAAATACCCCCAAAGCAGACACACTTATGTTACAAAAGCACCAATAATGTACACTGATATTTGCCCAGCGGCCTCACTTCCTGCCTTGGCTCCTTCTGGGCAGGAAGGTGAATAATCTCTGTGTGCCTCTGCGCAAATAGGGATGATTGTGGGGTCGAAAGGTGTATATACAGGCAAACCCGTTGTCCTTGTGTTTAACCTGAGCACCACCCTATTGTGCTATCTTGTGCTGCTTCTTGGGTTTGAGGTTTTGTTTTTTGTGGGTATGGGAAATTGAGGTAGAATTGGAGTTCATTTCTTTTGTATGTTTTTCCTGTTGCTGTGGATACTTGTTATTGGCAGAGCGCTAACACGCATTTAACTTTAAGCACACACATGAAAGGTAGGCTACAGTATATATTTGCACTTGCAAAAATACATGCGGTAGACATGCTGTGTATGTATACCTATTTACAGTAACAGCACATTTAAAAAGAAAAAGGTAGGTTATTTGCATACCTGTTTTCAAAGGACAAATGTTCAGATGCTTTTGTTTTGTAGCAATGCATTTAGAAAATTGTCTTTGCTTTCAAATGAAGGTGTCTTTACTGCCCCCTGTCCCGCTACCCTAATAGTCAGGAATAATGGTGTGACACACGGATCCGCTGCACCACTCCAGAACTTGCTTTTTAGTTACGTATGGACGACTTCTCATATAAAGGTAGCCGTGGTAGTATTCCTACAAAATAGCAATGTAATAGTCTAAGTCCTAAGCTTGACTGCAATAAAAAGACTCAAAAGAGAGTTTCTCTGCACCATGTGAACTAGGTACTGGAATCGCAGAGTCTTTAGTGCCATTTGCAGCATTTTGCAGTGTTTTGCAGCATTTTGCAGTGTTTCATCACATTTGCTGACTGACTGTTCAATTTGCTGTTGAGTGTTGTTGGAAAACATGCACTCACCCATACTTTCCAAAATCCCCTGTTTCTTCAGTGTCTTACTCCCACAGTCAGTGGAAACACACACGTAAGTGACATGGAAGTGGCACCATGCTTTGGGAAAAGGGAACTGACTTTTAACGCATTCCTGCAAGTTACTCACAAAGGGACCTGAATGAGTCCTGCAATAAGCAACTGCTTTCAAGGAAGTAATGTGGAACATTAAAAAGCAACTGCTTTCACACACCCAAAAAAAAAAAAAAAAAAAAAGAAGAGAAGTAGAACTTGGAGAAAGGCTGCTCTAGGTCCTTGCAGTAGTTGGGAACTGGCTAACTATGTTCCGGATACTAAGGATTTTCAGTATTTAGGTATATTGTTTTGACTTAGAGAATGTGATTTTGATTTAGCACCATCTAAGCATGAACTATGTGCTTAGATAGTTTCAAAGAACTGTGAGTTCTTTGAAAGGAAAAATTCACAGCTTTATCTCTGAATTTGTCTTATTTTTAATAATGTGCTTTTAGTCTTAATCCTGAAATTTTTGTAATTTATAATTACTTTTTATGTTAAAATATGGTACACAAGGAACCCAGGGGGATTTATTCCTTTTGTTTGGCTAGGTAATCTGAGTTTTGAAGAAAGAGACAAGAATGTGTTTGTGGGAAGTTTTTCTTGTAGTTTAAAAGTAGTCTGAAAAATTTGGAGTAACTTTTTACTGGTGACGGAAAATCTCAACGCTGTCAAGAGGACACAATTATTTTTCTTCTTATAGCTCACTATCTATGACAAGTGCTTTCTGATGTTGTCAGTTCAGATTTTGTTATCTGCCTGAAGTGAACTTTGACGACTACCCTAGTCTGTAAAAAGTTTTGCTCCGTTAAAGTACTTATACCTGAAACTTGTGGTAGCAACTGTTTTGCACTGGACTCTGATAGCCTGTAGCACCACCTCTGGTGAAGAAATTCTCCAGTCTCCAATTTGAAGTTCTCAGGGAAAGGCCCTTAGGAATTTCTAAGAGAAGTTTGAAAGTCTGCCATGAAATTAAAGGAGTGATTGGTTTTTCTAGTTTGTGGTGCACTTTGTGACACTCTAGAAACTCCTAAATCCTCTCAACTCCATGGTTTAAAACCATCCTCTCTCCCTTTCCATTGCACAATGCTGAAGAGTGCATGGTCCTGTGAGAGCAGGCAGGTAAGCCCTCAATGGGCATGCAGAGGAACAAAGTGTTCCACTGCACCTTTCGTCATTGGGAAAATACGGATGTTTTTCAGATTCTGCTGCTCACAGTCAAATGCACCCAAAGAAATAGGAAGCAGAAAAATCTGTTAATAGCTGTGGGGAGTCTAGGGTTTTTTGTTTTGTGGTTTGATGTTGTTGTTTCTTTGCTTTGTAATCGTTTATTTTTGTTTACGTGGAGGATGTTTTCTGTTCCAACATAGACGTTTGGACGGCATAGGACTAGAAAACATCTTGGAGAAGAAAACGTTTACTTTGCTAATTGCAAAATAAGTAAGATTTCTGCTGAGTTTCAGAATGCATATCATATTTTGTAATTAATAGATGCTTATTTAGGTAATCTCCAGGGATGTGCAGTACTATCCATATTCGTACTTTGAGATGCAATAAATGATTCTCTTTTCTAGCAAAAGAAACTGTGTTGCCCCTACAGTCCTGTATTAGTCTTTTTATGGATTTAAAGCCCTAGTAGTTCTAACACTTGTAATTGTGGTTGAATAGATGTCCTACTTTCAAGTAGTAATGGAAAGATGGCCTGTATTTGTTCTGGCACTGCAAAACTGACTGCTGACCAGTTTGTTCTGTTCAGCTCAAGTAACTGTTGATCACAAGAACTCTATTTAATATAGCAGTATATTTAAAGAGATGACACCTAGTTAAATATTTATAGTTGTATTCTGACTGAGTTAACTTGCAGAGGCACTGAATAACCATGCTGAAACTGCAGGAAAAGAAGTGTTCTACATAGGTTATAGAGAAAGGTTTGAGACTGACATGAATTTCTGATTATACAATATTGTCCGAGTCCGAGGAATGTTAATTAATGCTTTTTAACAACACTACATTGTTTGTGGTCGTATTTCATTATGCTTGTATAAAGATATGGTAATCCTCACCCACCTTAGGGAATTTATGATACTAGAATAAAACATACCAAACAAAAGTACTGGTGTTAGCAAAGATGTTTTCCAGTACCGTGGGTATGCTGCTGGCCTGACCTTATTCCTTCCTCATTTTTCTTCCTTCTTCCCCTGCCTCTGAAAACAAAACCAACAAATATTGATCAAATGAATGCATTAATTTGAAATACATATCAGTTGTGTGGCTTTGGATGAAAACTGATTAGTTTTCAAGATACTGGAAACACAAAGCTGGTTTTATGTATTGATATTCATCCTTTCTTCCAAAAATGCGTTTCTGATTAAGTAGTATATGTGTTTATATATTTAAAGTTTGTATTTTCACTAGATTTATTTTAAAATGTAAACATGCTGCTGACAGCAGGACTTGCGTCTTCCTGATGGAGAGGAAGAACAGAAATATCCAGTTAACTTTGTGCACAGTTTAGGAAAAAGCTTTTCAAAGGGCCTGACCACTGAATAACCTAAGCAAATATGGAAATTTGGATTTTGAGGAGGGGGTCCACAAAGCTGTTTCTGGAACTGCCTAAACATAGCCAGATAAAGAGGTTTCCATTTTCTTTTACCTGGAGATGCTCATTTTCAGCCTTCTGTCTGATGTTGACTGCACTCTCAAGTTGTGTCAGTACAATGGTTTATGAAGCTTTTCTGTCAGCTGAATTAGTATGAATCTGATTTGGACTAAGATGCAATCAAACTTTCCTGGGAGTGATGGAAGGAGGAAAGCTGGTAGGTCCAGATCATTTCACAAGATGTGTTAAATAATTTTAAACACCTGAAATACATAATTGGTATGTAAAGATTACTATAAGTGTTCTTTCTTGTTTAGTAAGTTCCTGAGGTTCCTTGTGTTCTGGTTTAAAAACCTGATACGTAACAGCAGAAAGATCATTCACATAAAAATGCTAAATAGTCATACTGTCTGAGAGGGAGTGGTGGGGGGTATATTTTTATGTCGTCTTCAGTTCATGCTCTATTTTTCTCTGACTTTTATTAGAGTATTTAATGTCTTGTTCTACCTCTGTGCCTGCTGGACTTGAGGTTTCCTTCAGACTCCCCTGGACCACAGTGAATAAAGTAGAAGCCATGGTGAAAGAAGGGTGGGAACCACCCCTACTTTCCCAAAGGTGAAAAAGTTCAAGCAGCTCCCTCAGGTATTCCATAATTAGGGGAATCTTCCAAATAGTTGGTGAAAAATAGGTGTAACTGAGCTGCTTTTCAAGTGCACTCACTGGAGCAGGTAGTCAGCATGCTGAATAGTCTCATTCATTGACTTTACTACCTGCTGTGTTTTGGACAATGGGCACAGAGTTGTTTTTAAATTTTCATATTTAAAAACAGGTGCCAAAGGTTAAGGGAAAATAAAAACCTAGACTTTTACAGCCGGAACAAATAAAGTTGTCTGAGTTCATTTTAAAAATAAGACATTTGATTTTTTTAAGTCTGGCATTTTAAATATTGCTGTTTCCTTTTAATTTATATAAATTGAGACTTAGGAAAGTTCCGTTGGTGGGTACATAGAAACTTTATGTACTCTCTCCCTTATGCAAAATAAGCTTGAGTCCATGGAGCTTAATTGTTCCTGATGATTACTAATAGGACTGTTTTTAGTTTCAATTAGCTGAGCTTGGATTTTTACAAGCATTATATTGTCATAATTACCTGCTTGTAATAAAGTGCTAATGAAGTGGCTGCTTTTATTATTACAGAAAATGCATCAGGGCTGCCAGGTTTTATAGGTGGCACTTACTGTATTACCTGACTCAAATCCACAAGCTTCAATGTCTCCTGCATTTCATAGGAGAAAAATCATATGAATGTGAAGAATGATTTTTTTTTTTTTTTAAAGTACTTTAACTGGTAGGCTCTCACATTCAAAGATTTGAGGATTGAAAGACAGTTATGTAAAAGTGATTCATATCTGGAGCAGGTAAATACTGCCCAAACTACTGATACAAAAAATTATCCAGACACCAGGGAAGGATAGGGACTTTTAAACTCAGGACAGCCAGCCTGACAAAACTGCGAGCTTGTTTCCAATGGTAATGATTTTTGACCATGCTATTACTGTGGTAAATGGTGGAAAAATAAAACCAAAAATTGAACTCCTGCTGGGGATAGTTAGATGACTTTTGTACCTATTGATGGTGAGATGTAAGCAAGGATCTCCGTGGACTTAATGGATAAGAGCCTGATCTATTTCTGCTGGATGTGGAAGTAAAAGTGGGTAACTCTGCAAGCAGAAATTAAGTGCTTTGAGATTTTGAATGTGTTACTCTTGCATTTAGGTGCGTAGGTTCCACTGAAGCCATTAAACCTTTCTGGACATTCACGGTAAATTGACTATACCTTTCACTTTGTGATTGTCACAGCTTAAGAATATAGCTATGGAAAGATATTGGCTGCTTGGATTATATGTGGTTAAAGTGCTGGAATGTGAATGTGGTTTAAGCCTTGACGATTTACTAATGATCAGAGAAGCTGAGAGGCAGGGAACTGAATCCACAAATGCCAGGTCCCCATCTGATTCATTAACAAATGAGCCATTCTCTTCTGTGATCTGTAACCAATAGCCAGTTTTTGTTCTTGAAATGGTTTCTCTGGCAGTAGCTTAGCTAGGGATGTAGATAGAGGCAAAGTTTCTGGGACTCCATTATTTAAACATCTCGTGGTCTGTAAGCAAAAGGAGGCAGCAGCTGCTGCCAATGACATATGCCTACAGCAGAAGACTGATATCAGATTTCTGAAGAGTTTCTGACATGCTGGTATTGCTGCAGGTCTGGAGCGGAAGAAATCTTCCACCATTCTGCAACACCCAGGATAAAGAGTTAGGACCTTGAAATGGGGGTGAGTCATTTAGGATAGGAAATAGAATATAGAGGGAAGGAGTCGTTTCCCTGTGTCACATAGTCTGGATTGTGATGTGGAGTCTGAATTTTATGGTTATCTTATGCAACATCTTTCTTGAGGAATTCCTGTAGAACATGTGGGATTCTTTGGTAACAAAAGATACAAGAAGAGGAAGACACTGCAACTCCTGGTGCTCAGCTCGTCTGTTTTCTGATCGAACTTTTATGAAATGGGGAAGACCTCTGAGCAGTTCACCATACTAGGTGAATGTAAGCCTATGTGATACATACATTCAAAAGAAATAAATGGTGTTTGGGTACAGGTGAGTTAGAAATTAAACCACCTTAAATGTAGGTGCCTTAACCTGGGCCTGAACCCAGTCTTTCTGGCTGTATGCAGGCTCTTGGACCTTAGTACTGAAAAGCTGGAGCGGTTTTACTCTTACTTAGCAGTCTGGCTGCAACCTGTGTTAAGCTGCTACAAAACCAGAGGGAAAGGCAGCGTAAATGCCTTGTGGTTACCTTGCACTGTGCTCCAAGCTGTTGTGGGAATGATCAATCTCCATCTATGACTAGTCTGAGATTGCCTAAGATGCAAACACACATTACTCATGGGCATACTCATTTTTGCTGTATATTATACTGTTGTGACAGAGGTTTGAAACTCACGGTGGTTTGAGTATGAAACTGCTATACTTTCATTTAATTCTCGCTACTGAATGGATTTAGTAGATCTTTACAGCGTTTGAAAATCAACTTTAGAAAACCTTGGCAGAGGGAGCCTTTTGGCCAAATTGCATCAGTTCTGTGTTTCTGATTAGAGCTTTAAAATAGTATTTTTAAATGTATTTTGCCTAGCTGGGGAATATATCTAATCATAGCAGTTATATCATTGAAATGTAAGGGAGTGAGAGTTGATCAAGATCTGTAGTGAATGTCTGCTCCAGGTATCTTGGAGTTCTTTATAGATTCACCCTGGACAGAAATGAAGAGGGATGTAACTTAAACAAGTGGCTGTCTTCCCTAGCACATATTCCAGACTATTCAAATAGTGCAAAAATTTGGCCACCCACAAGCTGTAGATTTCAGTTTGAGAGCTAGTATAACGACTTGTCCTCAGAGGAAAAAAAAAAATACCATGTGATGATCAGGAGAGCTTTTTAACATGTAGAAAATAAGGGAGGATGTATGTAAACCCTGAAGGTTCTGAGACAGCTTGCCATGTTACTCTAAATTATTTTTCAGCCGACAGAAGGGTGGAATCTGGGAAGCTAGGGCTAAAATGAATGCTGCTACTTAATATGGTATCTACACTTTGCTTGATACATTTTATTCATGCTAGTTTCATCACATCATTTATCATTAAATCTGGTAAAGTCAATTCAGCTTTGCCTTATTGCTATTGCATGGCTTATCCAGTTAGTACCTGTTTATCCATTAGTATCTGCTTATTTGTTTCTGCATTAGAAACAAGGCAAAATTCTGTCTTTATATTTGCAATCTCATTCTGCATGTTAGCTGTTTTTTAAAGGTACCTCACATTTTTTAAATGAGTGAGAAATGTACTTCAGTATTAGATTTAGATGCAGTAGAATCAAGAAGGATCCTTATATACAGAAGATCCATCTGCAAATTCAGTAGAAGTTACAGCAATGAGATTTGGAATCTGGTTTTTGGATTAAAACACGTTCATTTACCAGCTTGAAATACTTTTATATGAAGCTGAGCATCTTTAAACATTCTCCTTTTTTCAGGACCTAAGCATAACACTGTTTCCCCATTGAAATATTAGGTCACCAAGAATGCACATTAGGTCATTCAGAGAGAGCTTATTGTTTCAGAAAATAGACCTCCTGTGTCTGTAGACCTATGGTGGGATGTATTTGCTTACCTATGTAATAGTAAGTAAAAGTAAAATTAACATTACTAACATATTTTCCTCGTGGTTCCTTTTTATACCTGTATAAATCCAGATCTTTTCTGGTATGTCCTGTGTACATAAATCGTGCTGGGTTTCAGAGTTGGTTTCCAGCTTGGGCTGTGCTGATGACCGCAGGATGTTTATGTGAACTGTGCTAAGCTTCTGGCAGACTTCTCCCTCCAAGGCCTTCATGCACTACTCTGTCCCTGAGACACTCATGTCATTTAGAACAGGTATTTTTGTTTGTGCACCAATAGTTTGCAGGTACTTTAAGGGAAAATATATTTAGGCTAGTCATGTAGGGAATGTCAACACTGCTGGGAAACTGAGAGCTGGCAGGCTGGCAGGAGCATGAGCAGAATTTATTTGATATGTGAAATAATCTCTGGAAACCTTAAAAAAAAAACCCTAATAATAGTAGAGCATAATTTTAATACCTTTTCCAGTTTCTGGGGATCAAAAACGCCAAATAAAGATAAGACAAACTTTTGCATTTACAAAGGAAGATCTGTTTTACAAACTTGGTGGGGGTAATGGACATGGTTTTGTTGTATTCGTTCTAAAGCTGCTTGGGAATATTTAAATTTCTACTGGATCATCTTTTAGAAGCAGAGAAAGACCTTGCTGTAAAGATTCATATTCCCAAGAAAGCTATCTGGAGTTTCTAGAGAATTTGATTAGAAGCTTGTCACAGTGATATTACCTATGAATGTCCCTGTTAGGGCTAAATGGTCTCTAGAGAACTTAGGATCTTGGTCTTTTGAGAATGAAAAGTTGAAAACAGGCATAGAGGTAAAGGATCAGAATATCTATTTTTGTTGAGAGTTGACTTCTGCAACTTCAAGAGTAGAGGGAGCAAGTTAACATTTCAGTATTTTCAAACTGTCCTGCTCCTGAAAGACAGTGTGGGCTGCACCAGCATATGGCTGTTCTGATGGAAGACTGCCTCGGACTGTTTGTTCAAATCCCTGGTAGAAGCCTCTCTGCTGAAGCCTCTGTCCCGAGTTGTTAACATGCTGTCTTTGGAGTCCTTCATTCCTAGGTTACATGAAGGACCAGTATGACACCTCAGATGCATAGATGCACATGGTTTTTTGTGTCTAATAGCTGTAGGCAGTTATTTTGAATACTTACAGGCATACAACTGCAAAAAAAGTGATAGTTAACAAGACTAGATTTTGTGTTTGGAGTTATTTTATGACCTACATCTAAAATACCTACTGAAATGAAACATTTTTTGTCCTCAGTTATACTTATGTCTGGGAAAGGACTGTAGGGCTGTCCAAGTCTCAACAAACAACTTATCACCAAGGACTGATGACATCTAGTTACATAGACTGCACAGTGGCCTGTGAAGTAAAATATTCCTTTTATTGGCAGTAGGATCTACACTGGTTTATGTAAACATGGATCAAGCCTCTGATGTTTTTTAAAGGATACGCGTGGCCCAAATCTGTATTTAACAGAAAATGAATTTATGAACAGAGTCTAAGAACCTAGTTCTGAGTTTCTGCAGTCAAGCTTATGGCCCATCAAAACTTTACCAGCTCCTTGTACCCCCACAGGGCAGCACTTTCTTCTTCTTCTGCATTTATGCCACTACCTGGAGGGCACATAAGCATCTCAAGTTTCTGTTCTTGTGCTTGGAGGACAAAGCAGATGCAATAATATGCTGCTACTGCCTCTTCCGAAAGAAAAACAGTCTGTTTCTTTTGGAGAGTAATCCACTAAGTAGCTAAGAAGTTATGAGGCCCCAGAGATTGAATGTATGGATAGGCTATTTGGAGCATTTAGCCGCCAAACTCTAATAAATCTTTATTGTGCAAATGCAATCTGAAATTTGTAATAATTATACAGAATTTCATGGCAGTGGTAGAATGGGTATTTTGCATGTTACACCAGTATGTGACAAATTCCAAACCTATGGGAAGAATGAAGGTCTTGAAGCTGCTTTGCAAGATGGATGTATAGAACTAGGGTAGAGACTTTTTCCTAATATTTTTGTTAAAGAATGGACAAACAGTTTTAAACAAATCTTTCTGAAAAAGCAAAAGCCTGAGGTAAAAGAAGTTGGAGTGGGAATGGTGAAAATGTGGCAATGTTTTGATTGTCTGAAAACCTAATCTTGAGGAAACCTCATACTTCCCACTAGAGATGAAGCAAACACTGTTCTAACATCAGGTAATTATTTTAATGGTTAAGCTCTTTTCTCTTATGCTTTTACAATTAAGGGCATCAGTTTTTTGTTTTGAGGAAAACTTTCACAATCTTCACCTTTTATTATTATTACTATTAAGGGCATAATGTTCAATATTATTGTTAAAAGCTGTTTAATCTATAAGAAGTGGCATTGACAGTGCTGTATATTAAGACTAAATTACTATGAATTAAAATGAAATCTTCACAGGAAAAAAAGCCAAGAATATGAAAGTTTCATATGTGTCCTTCATAATTCTATAATTTAAAGTGTGATCACTTGTTATCTCTGCATTCTCTGTCCATACTGATATTTTCCTTCCTCTGAGACCCTCCTACCAAATAATTCCTAAGAATAAGAAACTAGTGCTTTGGAAAAGTTTAAGTTCACAAGAACACCAGCTTCAGGCTTGCCATCTCTTCCCAATGGGATTTCTTCTCTTCTTCATCCCAGTCATTTATGAAGTTTGCATCTGGAGAACCTTTTAAAGATGAGCATTGCAATGTTCCTGGCTCTTTTTGCAGAACAGTGTTTTTAACTTTTGAAGTATAAAAAACAATGACAAAGTTGGTAAGAACTGTTTTTTTAAATTCTGTTTTCCCAGGGTCTGGCATTTGTTTTCTTTAGTGTAGTACAGAATGTTTCCTCTGAATTTTAGTTATTGTCCTTCAACATGAGGACTCAGAAATGCTTTCTGTTATCTATGCTTTGGAGCTGATTGGACTTATATCCTCCTATATATATATGTATATTGGAATAATCTGTAGAGAACTATAAATATGGTTAGGAAAATCACTACATCTTTTGCGTTCGATCACTTTGAGGGGGGTGGGATTGTAAGATGCTTTTGGAAACCAGTTGGTCATTACAGCATGGAAGTACAGAGAGGGGATTAGCGTTTTACAGCTCTGTGCATATGCGTAGGTGATCACTCTTTGGCTTCACCTCTCAAACTAATCGGAATATAACTATTAGATAGCCTTTTTTCTGTGGTTGTTTTTCTTTTTTTTTGTTTTGTTTTTGTTTTGTTTTGTTTTGTTTTTTGTCCCCTGCCCTTTGTTTTCTCCTGGGTATTGTAGTTAGGCAGGTATTCAGGATTTTCATGATTATACAGACCTCCAGCTTTTCTTAGTGCCCTCATGCCGGGAATCTTGGATGGCAATGCCATACACACACACACACACACATATATATATGACCACTGCTGTTTCAATGGCAGCAGCTAAAATGGTAAATATAGGTATAGAAGATCACATATCAGTGTGCTCGGTTCATACTGTCATCTTTTAGTTTACTTAGACATAGCCCACAGGTCCAATGCTTTGCAAAGAGGTTTGACCTTGCTGCCTCTGTACTGCGAAGTCGGGGTGCTCATGTGCAGTAAACACAGCGCTTTCAGCAAGTTTTGTTTCATGGGTAAGCTAAACTGTAGCGCCTCTCTCAGAGGCCTCGGGATTACTGTGTGCTCCAGTCATCTGGGAAGCTTGAGTTGTCAGACAGGCTCTGTAATTCAGAAAATTAGGTATATGTTTTACCTCCTCTTCCAGTCAGGAAGGAGCCAGTGACGGGGGCCAGAATACAGCAGAATGGGAGTGGTTCCAAGGGCAGGCTGCTCAGTAAGAAGCGGTAGAAGCAGAAGAGAGATGAGAGAAAATCGATTCTAGTTTGGTCAGGTTATGAAAAGGTAAGAGAAGAGGGCATGCTGACAGAATTTTTAGCCCTGTACTCATAAAAATAATCTCACTGCATAGGCCTTAATCAATTTCTCTAAGCATTGACGTTCTTAATTCTGGAAACAAAATGTGAATTAGTTTCTACTGGAAAACATAGCACTGAGAGGGACTTGAA
>Ga0181612_141299_pt1 | contig 35878 bp, 18 predicted proteins | sample HoacroProtozoa21_FD_119630 | JGI IMG/M metagenome (GOLD analysis project Ga0181612, IMG submission 119630) | Hoatzin crop microbial communities from Cojedes, Venezuel. Combined Assembly of Gp0051906, Gp0051904, Gp0051908
CCATGTTGAGCCAGGCCGCTGCCCCAAGCGGCCGGAACCCGGCCTGAGCGCGGGTGCGTGCGGCGGTGCTGCGGCGCCACCTGCTGGGCGTGCGCCGCAACACGCGGAGCGCCGGCGGCGGCCCTGCCCGTGACAGAACTGCGAGCGACCCGAACCCCTCGTCGCCATCATCGCCGTCAGCATCGCGACTTACGACTGAACCGGGCCAGCGCACAATCCGGCGCGGAGGCCGAAAGCGACCCCTCGCTTACGGGAGGCGTTGCTCCCCCCGGGCGGCGGGGATCCCCACGCGGCTCCGCTGTGGCGGTGCCCAGCTGTGCTGCAGCCAAACGCGGGGTCACAGCCCGGGGCTGAAGGAACCAAACACAGCCTTTTGAAACGAGTATTTATTTTCGATGTCTCATTTTCATACCGAAACCCAGTTTCAGTTCCCAGAAATAAAGCACAACAACCATTTTTGTGTTTCGGACGGGGTGACGCGGTGCGTTGGCCGCAGCCGCCTCACCTGAGCGCCGGTGACGGCATCTGGGGAACGCGAGCATGGCAGCAGCACAAGGTCACTTCTGGGGGCCCGACGCCCCTGAGCAGGGCCTTGCTTTCCAAGACCGCCTGCGGAGCACGGTGTTTTGAAGGAAAGATGAATCTGGTTTGTTCGCAATGGAACGACTGCTTTGTTTTGAACACGGCGGTCTTCATTTTAGAGCATTTTATGAAAGCTGTTGTTTGATTTACAGGAAATGAGAGGCATGCAGAAGTCTGACTAGTACCATTTCTACGAGCAAAACAAGGTTACTACCCAAGTCAGAATCCTTACCCTCCTCCAGGGGAAAACGCAGAAAAATTTAAAATGTGGTCTAAGAATTGCCATGGACAAAGAAGCCAAGGTTTATTTCGTTTCTTTTAGAAATGCTTAAAAATAAAATTTTAAAATACCATATTAATTTAGTAATTACCATTCTACACATTGAAAGGAGAAAAAAAAATAACCCACTTTTTCTTGGTGTTAAAATACAGAAGGTAAAAATATGGGATCAAATGTAACACAACTACAGGTGGCCTGCACCTGGATGAATGGAAAATATTAGGTTTAGCTGCTTTACTTCCTACAGTAGCTATAATAAACCATGCTCAGCTGAATGAAATTAGCAAATGCCTTTAAAAGAAACAGCACATCTGAAAAAAAAAAAAAATCAATGGACTCATACATGAAAATATGTGGGTTTAGCCTGAATACTGAATAGTTTGTTGCAGGTTTACCAGCGTCATTACAGCAATCCCTTATTCCTTGAGCATCGTTGGAATTCAGCCTCCCTGCCCATTCAGTAACGTGTGCGCAGCTCCCTGAGGATGGACTTTTAGCAGTTTACTTTTCCAGATTTTCATTGTTGCAAGTATCATCAGACTTCAGCAGATTTAATATTTTAAGGCAGACTGATATTCTCTCGTTTTGAATAGCCAGCCTTGTGAATTCTGCAGTCTTGGAAAACTCTGGGGTCGGAGGTAGTGCTCTGCGGAGGTGTCCAACGAGCTGGGCTTGGTCCAGTGCTCTTCTTGATAGTCGATTAAGTTCTCTGTGATCTGGTAAAGTTAGCTGAGCCGTTGATATAAGCTGTAAAAGGTGCTTACTAAGTTGTCTGACATGAGTCAACTTCTCTGCCCAAAAATTCACTTCCCCTTTATCAAACAGGTAATCATCTTCTTCCTGAACAAAAAGAAAAACAACAGCGATTAGAAAATGATTTGTGCTCTTGATAATATTGAAAAAATAATTAAATATATAAAATAAGATATATAAAGAAATAATGAGAATAGAGGCTGTTACAGAACAGCTTTTTTATAGCCAAAAAAAAAGGGTAAAAATTCATATGCATCATTTTTCAAAGGTCTGGGAAAATACAATTAAAACGTTTCCTACTTTGCCAAAGAAATTTTACCTTCCAAAATCAGGCAGTTACACTATAACTCTTGGGAAGCAGTGGAAGTAAATAGTAGTCCTAATCCTTAACATGTGCTTGCCTTCCCTTGTGAAACTGTCTTACATTTCAGAGACCTCTCTGTAACCAGTACAGTAATTTGCTATATCATGGAGCTTTCTGAGTGGATTAAATGAAAAAGGAAAATTGTATCAGTCACTGAAACATCAGAAAGGCAGACCTAAACCACAGGCTTAAGCAAAAAGGCATAATATATTTCATGGGTCGTATTAATTATCAACAAACTTCTCAAAGATGTAGCCACTCCTGCTCCTTCCGGTTTACCTTCCAGCATTTTTTTGACTTTTACAGTCTTTCCAAGACAAAGCGAGCACAGTGTATTATACAGCATTAAGTTTTACAGAACCAGCGTGACAAAGTTTTTTGTGACGTGAATAATCCTTCCGAAGACAATGACTGATGCGTGCGAGGCTGTTTCGTGTGCTACACAGAACCCGTCACGTGGAAGGTGGCACGGAGGTACCGAATATTTAAATGACATCTCTGGAAAAGCCAGCAGTTGGGAGAGCACTGTTCTTTGATGCCAGATGAGCCTGGCACCCACAGCAGCAGTTTAAATTCAAGGCAAGCCATCAGCTGCAATGATACTGAACGCAGTTAGTTACAGCCTCAAAATGTTTCAGTCAACAATAACTTGCTAAGTAACTCTTGATTTATTTCAAAGCTTATTGGTCTCTAATTTTATGCTGATATTGCCAGGAAACAGACATCAAACTCTATTTTTATTCCAAATACTGTCCATGTGATTTTTTTTTTTTTAATTGTAAATCAATTAATACCGGAGTAGTGATCCTCAGGCTTCATCAGATAAGGTATTTCGTTCTATTCCTACCACAAGACCGCAGAAACCTAGCGATCGCAACGTGAGGTAGCAGCTGGTGGTTAAAATTACCGGGGCTGAAGTCTCCGAGTCTCTTTTCGGATCACCGTCTCCCAGCAGCCACTCCAGCAGGATCGGTACACCGGCACGCATCTCCCCCCACCGCCGGAGCAGCTCACACAGTATGCCAAACGCCAAATCCAAGGCCATCGGAGCGCTCACTATCCGAAATGCAAACTCTGTTGAGAGAAAATACGCGTAACAACGTATAGCAAGACCACAAACTTTTTCAAACAGAATCAGCACAAAAATGATTTCTTGAGAACAGACGCTGAATTTACAGAAACACATGTGGGATGATGAATTATACTGAAAGTAAGGTGAATGTTTATTTCTGTGCCACTTGGGGCCTTTTCTCAATTCCAAAATAATATATGAAGCAACCGAAAACGCTGATGGTTAATTTTTTTTTTTTCCTGCTCATGTAATAACATTCATTAATTTGGGTTTAAATATACAAAGATGTCTGTTAGAAACGTCTCCAGAGACAGTCCTGACACTATTACATGGTGACTGTTTTTGCAAAACTGCAGCTATGCCTCAGATCTGTTTTCATGTTTCACTGGAACTCAAAACCTACCGCACATTACATGTGTTTAAAGGGCTAGGATATAAAATTAATCATTATTTGGTGTGCAATCTTTTTATATATTATAAGATGTACATATATATACACACAGGAACACACATGTAAGAGAGATCAGGCATGCAAGACAGGCTTAGAGAAGATGTTACGGAAGAGAAGGGCAGACACTGCTTACAATACCATCAGAGAGCTGTATTTATAGAGGTTTCGCTATCATGCCAGAACTGTACACAAAGCCATCATCCACACCGTATTTCTTCCCTAAACTTCCCCACTGCTCTCATTTGGGCAGATGCTGTTTTAACTGTGTGGTTCCTAGGGCTGCCCTCAATAACAGAGTACATAAAAATGCCAGAAGGCCCGTTTGCACGAGGACTCCAACAACTGCGGTCACAGGAACGAGGTTCACCACTGATAACATTAATGCAATTTTTCTTTTTTAATGGGGATGTGGCAAGAGGACCAGAGGAAGAGAGCTAATGAATAAGCCCCTGTAAAATCCCTACTGCTGTAAAATGGATTTTGGCAAACTTCATCCTCGTCAACAGTCAGCAGCAAAGAAACCTGTCCACTGAATGGTCTGTCTTCGAAGCAGTGATATCGTAAGACATATCATTCTTGACAGCTGTCTTTTGCAAGCAGAAAACACAGCAGAGTCAGAATTATTTGGAAAAAAACACATACAGACACACAAGGCAGATCTTACTTTTGTGACCGAGTGTATTTAAGTGTTTCTCGCAAAGGGAAACGATTACTGACATGACAGAGGCGTAGCGGTGCAGCCCAGACCTGTCCTTCACCGCCCGCGTTCAGAGCTGCAGCACAGACCTCTGTTCCGTAACGCCTCCCGAGGCCTCACGCCAGCTGCGGGTTTTCTCGAGTGCACTGGCACGGCAGAGAAACGTACGGTGAAACACCGGGACTAGGGAAATACGTGTGCCAACGAGTAAGGAAGTGCAGCAAACAACTAAGGGCAAAAGAGACCGACAGAAAGGTGGGTACACGGTATTTGACCAACCAGGCAAAGTACCGAGGCCGTCGGGAGGGTAGTATTTGAGACCAAGAGAACAAAGGACCGTAATAAGGAAGGGAGTGAAGGAGAAAGAACAGATGGTCCCTTCTTTATCTTGGAGTTAGATGAGGATAAATGGAAATCTCCTTGACCAAGCAACAGGAAGGCAGGCAGTCAATCTCTTGGTGACACTAATAATGTCACATATGCAGTTTGTCTCTGCTAGACAGTAAAATGAAATGTTCAAATCTGTTTTCTTCATGTCAGGACTTACCACTGTATCGGGACATCCCTCAGCTTTGTCTGTGAGGGATAGCTTGCAGGGGTGCAGTGCGACATTCTCACACCATTTACTTTAGGTATTGGGAGTTTCAGGTATTGTTTTGGCTGACATTTCTTCCCAGGACTTTCCCTCCCCCCCCAAAAAAAAACCCCACCTTGCTTTCTCTGTTGCTGTGCCCTACTTGGTACCAGTCTGACACTCTCAAGAATGGGTACAATGGTTGTCCTCTCTGTTTTGATTTGCTTAGGCTCAGGTAGAAAACACAGTTTCATTCAAATGCCATGGGGACCTTTACTCCTCAGAAATACTGGCAATCCTCAGAGCGGGAAGAACAGAAATGAGGACAGAGCTTGGGGTTCTGAGCCAGAAACAAACATCCCGGTTACGAACACTTACGAAATGCAACATTTTAAACCCAGCTCTTTTGAATTCTGATGATCCTTCAGAGTTTTATGGATGATTACTGAATGGCTGTGATTGTCAGTATTTATAAAATGTCTCTTGCTTGTGTCACTTTATTTGTATTTGAATATTTAGCAAATTAGGTGATGCATTATTTCCCACTGCTGTCTTCCTGAAGTTAGCTGTTGCTTTGGAGGACCGACTATAGATACAACTGCACATATTTAAAATACCTGCCATTTTCTGGATAATTTTCTCCTTTTTAAGATTTAGGCTTCTTACGTATAAATATGGTGATGCTTTCTTTGTGAATGAGAACACTGGACTACTGAGAAATGCACCAAAACACGTACTGGGGCTTCTAACTCTGTTGTTACATGAACATGCTGAAAACTGCCAAGAGGCAGCAAAACAAGTAATGCTGAGGTACTGCTTAGACTGAACTGGCTTGCTAGCAGTTTTTTCAACAGTGTGACATGGAAGAAAAGGCAGTTTTGTGGTCACATAGCACCGCAATCTTGTAGGGAATCCTTATGCTGCAACGAAGGAAATGGCAAGATTCCCCCACCCCCCCAATGAAGAGAAGCAAAAAAAAATTACAAGAAAAACGTAAATGAGGTCTAAGTCACAGGAAAAACATGAAGACCCCGAACACAGTACTGCCCCAAAAGATGCTGACCACTGTTCTGTGCACTGCAGACACCATTTAACTGATCAGCCCAAAGCATGCATCAGTTCTGACACTGAGACCAGATTAAAACAAAGCAACATCACTTTGATAATGCTGAAATTTAGGCTTCAAACATTTGGGTAAGAGCCTGCCTACTTTGGGTTTTGTGCTACAGAAGTTACACAGAGGCCTCCTGGTACTTGAGGTATTGACACAGATTCAACAACCGATCAAACTCTGGCAGATGAGGAATTTTCGCTTCCATCTGCCCATCCCATCCCATCCCTGTACTGCAGAGCATCAGGAATGGCTCCATGGTTTCTGAATCGCTTCCTCAGCTGCTGTTACCTACAGAGCGCACTGACATTAATGGAGTTTGATATCAGTTCACACAAATCTGATGCTAGAGTAGTTCAAAATTGTATTTGGGGACTACCATTGCCACGAGGACAACAAGAGATGGAGCAAGTATCCAAAAAAGGTGTATCAACTCCCCACGCATGAAGTAATACAGTGCTGAAGTAATACAGGTAAGTAACAGCAAGCAAAGTTACATACGTACCCATGATTTAATAGGTAAAAGACACTTTCAGAGGGGAAAATGTTCTATTGCTTTGATGACCCCCAGCTCTAAAAGTATCAGCAATGGATGCTGTAAGCATGTACAGAATCTTTAAAGATACCCACAAAAGGTTATGTCTTCTAAAAATACACGTACGTGTCTGCACTGACGTATTAACTGTTTACAAGAACTGCTCCTCACATCAGCATTTACCTGCAAACCAGGGCTGGTTTTCAAGAAGCCACATATTACACATGACGCTGTGTTCGTGACTCACGCTATGACTTCAGAAAGCGGTCTGAGCAAGCTGGAAGTTCACCAGGGGCAAAAAGGGCAGGTGGCTCTCCTCTCTGCACAGCCCCCTTGGGCCATGGGCTCCTGATGCTTACCTCCAGCCAGCTCAGGTCCTCTGCCGATCACCTGGTAAATTAACGCTCTGAACAGCAGAGTATGAATCTGACACGCAGCTCGGTGCGTGGGTTCTACTGGCAAGCTGAGCTGGCTACCCTGCAGTCAGCACTGGTACAGCTGGGAGCTGGGGAAGGGAAGATCGCAGAGCAGTGGGGGCAAGGAGAGAGGCCAAAGGGAGGGTGAGACCTCCCCGTTCAGCAAGCTCTGAGCTCAGGTCAGCTATAATCCAAAACTTGCCCATCAGAGTCATGTAAACAAAACACTAACAGAGATGATTCAAATGACTATTTATAGCCTTTCACAGTGTAAGTAGCTATTTAAAGTAACTCAACAAAAACATTCAAATGACAGATTTCTAGAAGCTGCTCACAGCTGATTACTGCCACAGGAACTAAACCAGCAGAAATCGAACCTGAAGACGTAGCTATTAGCAAATACTGAAAAAACAGTAGTGCTCCTAACCACAACAGTTCTACACACTATCAAAATGGTGTTAAAATTATCATTTTTTTAAATTCTAAAACATGTATATGTTCCAACACGCAAAAACATCACTAGAAAGACAAGCATCTTGCTAAATAAGCCACTACAAGGGCTGAAATACAAAAAAAAAAAAAATCTTTATGCCTTAAACAAGTATTTACAAGCAGAAGAATTAATACTACTCCCTGAAACGAAAAACAGAAGATAAGAATCAGGTACTACATGTTTTTTTCATTTGAGGAAGTGACTTTTCATAAAGGGAAAGGGGTTAAGTACTGCAGTGTTTTAGTCTTTGTGAATCCACCCACATAAAAATTAGACCTCCCACATACACATTCATATACTCCAAAAGCTTTGATCATGCCAGATGTAAATATTTCTTCTAGTAGCCTATTACGTGTCCTCCAACTATACAATTGTTCTCTGTTAAAGCCTCGGTGATATTATGGGGAACCGAAAGGATGTATTAAGAGCATATACACAGATTTTAAGGGCAACTATGATAAAATATAGGCAAAACAGAAAAGCAGAACATATTCCTTGCCTAACAAACCATTTTTGTAATTGGTTTTATACTGGAAACTGTTAAATAAAGTTAATTTTAGATCGGAGAGTAATGCAGTTTTTCTTAACTGTATACTGCGTTCAGAACAAACTCTAAGAGAAGTAAAACTGTAAGGAAGCTTGGTGTAGCAATCATAGAATGGTAAGGGTTGGAAGGGACCTTAAAGATCATCTGGTTCCAATCCCCCTGCCAAGCCTCGAAAAGAACAGTGTACCAACAGCAGGGACGTTTTCAAGGAAAACATGTAGGGTAAGTTCTCCAACTGAAATTACAGAAAGTATTTTAGGTAGACCAGGAATACTCTAAATTGGTAAAATATTTTTTTTACTTTTTTGCACAAAGTGCTGCCTACCTAGGCATAAACATCACTAGATCACTATCAATACAGTATTCATATCATAACACCTTGGTAAAATAAGGTCGTATTCTTGCTTCAGAGACAAGCATGGACATTTATATCAACAAAGCTCACCGAACGACTGCTGGACAAAAAGGGAGATTTACCTCAGGTTTTCTGATACATCACTTCAGCAAGATGATGAATATCAAGCAAGAGATCAGGTTTCCATCCAAATGATGGCAGATCCAGCATCACAGTCACTAACACCTGTAATACTAGATTTGCAAATGGAAAATTTCACCTATTGAATCACTATCTGTTGCGCTGAAGGTTTTGTTTTTTGGTGTTAAGTAATAATCAAGTTTGCCCCTATTCTCAACGTATCAAATGTAAGAGAACTAAGTGATGCATTGCTACAGATACATATTTTACTTAAAGTACTGTGTTTATGTATGCAGAGGCTTCACAAAACTTAAAAAGCCTTCAAATTTAAAAAAGAAAAAAAATCTCCCTGGCCCAATCCAAGAGTTACATAAGCTGGTAAATAAAGTGAGGTTAGAAACCAAGTTTCTTATGTTGAAATAACCTGCTTATATGTTCTGCTTTGAGCTAGACAAAAACTGTGCAACCCCGCAGCAAGGCAACACACAGGTGTCTTGCCACCAGAAAAACAGCAGGACAGAAGAAAAGCAGTAGATAGAAAGTAAACGTCTGTTCACAGCCACTCAGTCTCCGCAAATAATGTTACAGTGCTATCATCCTTCTGGGCACTAAGATTAAAAGAGGACAACTGAGAAATAAAACAAACAAAAAGAAATGCAGAAATGGTAACTTGTGTCCAGATAGCTGGCAGATGGCTCTCCAAAGGGTGCCTGTTCATTGCACTCAATTTAAGTTACAAACATCAAACTTTCCACTTTTTAAAATGACCATTTATGTAAAATCTAATATATAAGCAGATTCCTTTTTATAGTGTTCCCTAAAATCAAAGGCGATTAGATCATTTCTATCCTCTCGAGAAATACCATTCCCTAGATGACGTACAACTACTTCATCTGTTTTCCATTTCCCTGCCTGAGCCTGTTTTATAGCCGTGCTTTTTCAGGATGACTTTAAAAAGAGGCCCTTCCTGACATCATGCAACACGATGTCAAAACACAACACTATTACAAAACAAACTAATCAAAACTAATTTCTTAATAGTTGCAGTCTCTGAGCAGAGTGGCAGTGATGCTGCTCTCAGCTTTGACTTTGATTATAAACAGATCTGAGTTAATAACATGTCTGATTATGACGGAAACTTACAGCTCAGGACTAAGCAGAAAATTAAAGTTCCTTCTCGAACAGAAAAGCACACACATACTCATCATCTTTTCAAGCCCTTTTCTGCAACGTGAACAGAACAATATTTTTCAACTCAGTAACTGGGATTTTTTTTTCCTTTTTAAATATATATATGCATACATAAGCTTTTCCCATGCAAGCCATTCCTCCTGTACACGAAGGGTTTTATTACAAAACAACCACAGCTCACAGATCTGTCAGAGGAAACGAGCATTCGGACTTTACCACTTGCATTACCGCTTTTGCAGAACCTCCCCTCCAAAGCCATGTTCCAATTTAAACAGCAAAAACCCAATACCCCCTGCATAAACCCACAGAACTCATGCTTCTCCTTTTGAAAAGGCAAAAAATATTATTCTGCTAATTGTTTGTCACACTGCCAATGAGAATGTGAGTATGCTTTTTTAACTCTTACTACGTATTTATTGGAAAAATGAAGATAAATACTCACTCACAGTTTCAAAATTATCATCACTAGAACTGAACATGTGACTGAAGACTCTTGTTACTGGCATAAGGAACCTTTTGCTTAGTACTGATGAAGATTGCCAGATGTGAATGAGATGTATGTTACAGCTCTGCTGTAGGAACACAGGAGACGATTTTATTTCTGTATCGTAGCTGGAATTTTAGAACAGTATCTGGAGAATGGTGGTGAAAAGTTTGTTACTTAAAGCATAACGAAATAAGGAAAGGGTGCATAATCAACAGAGAAGACTGTACGCAAAATTCTTCTCCTCATAATACTTAAAAACCAATATAATTTGGGAAGAACACTCAAATGTGTAAAAGCTATTTTGAAAGCAGTAATAGAAAGGCAGGCTTTCCTTCACTGCTATGGAGTCCTAGCCACGACCATCACAGCTTGCATAAGGAGCCTAAGAAGATCTGTAAGGTGCTGTCCTGCTTACTCACTTGCAGTTAAAACGGATAGGAAAAAAACATTTTAATAGATTATTCACGTGAACACTCCATTTAACATTTACCACTTTCAAACTCCAGCGCTGAGCACATACAATTATTTTTCATGTATTCTTTCCTAATTTTCAAAAGTATAACAACTCATAACCTTTACATAACAGTGCCACTGTGTAATTAATAGAGCTAAATGAAGCACTGTCAGTAAATAATCAGTAGCCAGTCTTTGATGGATGAGCTGATTCTAATTCAGTCCATTCACTTTCAGCTTTAATCAGCGGCATCGTATTCTACAAAGCAAAAGGTTCCTTCATCCATGTGGTGATCTAACGTTGTGTAAGCGGGCTGAGAACAACTTGTAAGGTGTTGAAATAAATTTGGGAATACAGAGAAAAAGTCACAGTAATTGCACATTCTTATATAACGTAATTCTTTAAAAAGAAGTAATATAAAGTTCCCACTGCCAAAGCCACTGATTTTAACAAGTACCATACACACCAATAAATCTTACTAAGACAATTATGAGTTTCATGGCAGTAGTTCTCTCTCCTTTTTCTTTAATTAAACCAATTGATCTGAATTACTCAGTATATGTTGGTGGAATTTTTTGCAAGACACAAATACAGGCATAAAAATGCTAAATATTTCTACAAGAATACTAATGCAACACTATACTTCATATTTTTGGTACTGTAACTCTTGTTCTAGATGCACGCTTGTCACAGCTGGTGACAGGTGCTAAGCAAACTCTTCACTTTTGAATTACTGGAATTTCGAGTCATTTTGGATTCCTGGAAAATTTTCTAATGAACATATACAAATTTGGACTGCTCAAGGACTGAGGTTACAATAGGCTTGGATCTTGCTCTACATTTTCTCCGGAACGTTGGTTTACATTGCTGTATCTCACCCTTCTTCCAGCAGTTCTGCTCCAAAGGGCGGGACAATGCAGAGCTGCAGATTCCTGCAGGCTGTGGCTACTGAGTACACCCGGGCAGCGAAGCCACTTGCTACCTTACTACAAAACATCTGATTCAGGTGTATGTGCAACTTACTGAACGCAGGGAGTTTTGTGCAGAACAGCAAAAAGCAACTTGGAAGCCTCAGCAACTCATTCTGAGTTGCTATCTGTTCTGATCTTTGTATCTGTTCTGTTGCCTTATAATGAAATAGTACGGGGAGAAACTGTTTTTAAGATGACTTCTATTTTATCTTTGTTTCACATTACTTATTAAAAAAGGGTGACATTTGAAATTAAGTGACTATACAACTGTTCTTATTGAAGGTGCCATAAATCTTTTGTATAATAATTGATGTTAAAAAGGTTCATGAGATAGTCTCAGCTTCTTTACTGGTCAATTTTCTAAACCCATCTCCTCAGCAAGTAAGAGCATATACTTGAAGAGCAAAACCCCACAGAAACTGTTCACTGTATGAATACTTGACAAAAAAAACGACCCTTACATCAAAAGCTTCCAGTATAGTCCAGACTGTCTGTCGTATTCATATGTTATCTAAGAGATGAAACTTGTGTGTAAAGAACAGATCACATTATTTTTATCTTTTTGCTAACATATATGTACACAGATACACAATGCCATAAAAATATCATTAAGTTTGCAAACACGTTGTAATGCTAAGAACTACCAGGACCACAAAACATTCACACTGCAAGTGCATTAGTAACAAATGACTGAGAGGATGTTCCTCCTTTTTTTCTTCCCCTGTCAAGCTCCAAATGCCTTCCAATGCCTGTTGCGAGCTGCCTTCGATGCAGTGCAGTAGAATCTGTTGTTACACAGTTTTCTGACATTCCAATGAAAAATGTCAGCCTGACTCTTGAGCTGTGGTCTACAGACAGGCAGGTGCTGCCAAGGACCCCCTGTATTCAACAATTCGGTGATTACAGATCACTTAAGACACCTCAAGAGAACTGCCCCAAGAGCTAAACTGAGCGCAGCTGCAAGTCTCAATCCTGAACGGAAAATACCCATCTCAGAAAAAGCTTTCAAAAGCATTTTCAGTCCATGAGAGAACCATTTGCTCCTCAAAACAGGAAGATGATGCACCAATGAGTTCACTTGAGAATGAGTTGGTTTCTGCACTTTCTTTCAGAAATACTCTGAAATGAGATGAAACATACACATTCCTCACTCTACCACCGAAAATTCTGGTCAGCGTAAAGGCTTGCTGATCCTGCTCACCCTAGTATGGCTGAGGCATTTCTAGTATCAGGACTCAACGTTTCTTCCCAAGGTGATGTTCACATTTCACATTAAAGCAAGAAACTCGCCTCCTTTGTCTTTCACACAGCTCTTGTCTCCTAGGCGACTTCTGGATTTTGCACCTTTAGTGACCCAGGACATTTCTCTTTACATGGGCAGGTCCACACCTCTCTGGAAATCCTCTGGTTTATTTACCTCTCTTACTGAAATACCTGAGGCTCTGGCATTTCCATACAACTGTTGCCTAAATGCGTAACAGCTGGGTCAAGTCTTGCTAGGAAACTTCTAGCTGTCATCAGGGCACCCTCTAGCAGGGTCCGAGTGACTTGGATGGCACGTCTCTATCCCCACCACCTGTGGGGTGGCTACCCGCAACTCCATCTGCATCTCCATCAGACACCACACCATTACGGAGGCCTTGGCACGCTCACGTGAATCAGTAAATCATAACACGGTTTGTATGAATTACTTTGAGGCCTTCTTCCAAGTAAATTTACGAGAGGAGTAGGAACTGCTTAGTCTTGCATATAATGTGAATATATACACAGACTCTTTGACTGATAAATATTATTCAATCAGTAATCAGAGTTCTTCAATAGAAAGTCTAACATAGATACCATTCTACTCATCTAATACAGATTTTACATTTGTCTTTTCCATTTCCTTCCAAGTCGTTTGAGGAGATGCTTTGTGTCCCTTCAACTGAGAAGGAACTAAGATAGTGCTGTGAGCGCTCTCCCCAATATACTGAAGTGCTGAATAGAAGTGCTCCTTGCACAAGATACCACAAAAATGCAAACATTTGTGTCTCACATATTATTGCAGACATGGACTATGCAACACCAGGGACTTCCCAGTCACTGGGAAGAAACCTCTCTTTCTATTCTCTCCACATTTAATACATGGCTTTGAACCTTTCTTATTCCAAATATTCTATATAGGCAAGAAAGACAGAATGGCTAAGTAACCTGTGACTCTCATTCATTCATCACTATATGGAGTGCTTCAGAAATCACTTGTATTTATAACGATGTCCACCAAAAGAAGAAATGGCACTATTTGTTCTGCAGGCAGAGAAGACAGCCATGAAGATTAAAAAATTTTGACTGATTTTAGATGTCTGATCTGAGACATTACGACCTGTTTCACTGAGGAGTAAGCACCCCACAATGCTTTAATATTCAAAATGCACTTCCCTCTGGCTTCAGCTGTATGTGCTCTGAACTCCTGCAAATCATGCCTCCAAGGTATCTAGCTAAGCAGTCGGCGAAACAGTGACCTCCTTTCCAAGCTCTGGTTGGAGTGACTTGCTTACCTGCAGAAAACAGCTCTCTGGGAGGGGCAGGGATTGAATGCAAATCACAGGAGCTACACTAAATGGCCTTGGCACGTCCCTTCTTCTGATCCTAGTCTTATTCACTTTATCACTTTCAATTATGCAACTGAGGTGGTAATACTGTTGGAGATGCTAGCCCCCTATACTGTCATCATCGGAGCAAATCTGCCCTGTCTACTGAACTATAAAAGAACTTCTGCAAAAAAAACCAAACAGTGATAGTGTAGCTTATCCTTGCTTCTTAATGCATGCAGCACAACAAGGTTGAATTAAAGTTGCATTTCTTAACTTCCGGATACTTGGCCTTGCAATCTAACCAATATTTTTTGTGTGGTGAAAGGGTAGAGGGGGAAGATGGCAATGTAAATGTGTACTTTTCCAGGTTCCAAAAAAGAAGAAGAAATCTATACCTTACCCAAATAACGTGACATTATACTGAAGCTTGTAAGTCAGAGAAACAGTGGGGCCACAAGGCTGACCACTCAGGCGTCTGCCACTGGAAACTAATGCAGTAACAGGAAATGGTAACATCACTGGAGATGGGAGGTATACCCATAGCACTGCTCCTGTGTCTTCTACCTAGCCCCAGTCACCAGATTCCACAGCAACTCAACACAGGTCTAATTATCTCGACAAGATACGTCCTGGGTTTGACAGTCAGCCTCACAACTACTTCCAGTCATACGGTGTCCCACAATGCAGGAAAGTGTTCCCCTTCTACCTCCTTTGTCTATTCTGCTTCTTCCCTACATTATTCCTCTTTTGGACCCAGTTCAGTCTCCCTCTTGCCACGACTTTCACCGAAGATCTTTCTCTTCCTCTGTGGCCTCCTCTCACATTGGCGAGTCTCCTCCCCAACCACACTGAGCATCACCTCTCATTCCCTTATTCTCATCGGTTCAGCTTGACTCTTTCAGCAGTCAACTGAATTTTTCTGATTCACCTCTTTCCCCTTCTCCATCCAGAAGTGATGGCTTGTTCCTCCCCATTTTGCTGACAAACCACAGGTATTACTGAAAGTACAAGAGTTTTCATTTCATGTGCCGGAACGCAGCCTGGCCCAGAGCTGCCCACAGCCACAGAGTCCTTCGGAGGCACAGAGCATCCTCAGCAGCCCTGCTGGGAATGCAGGTAAGCATTTCAGGATGAGAGAATTTTAAGCTGCTTGGTGAACATAGAAATCTTCAGAAGTTTTAGCTTTTAGGCTCCTTTCAGACTCTACTGAATATACATATAAAGTATGGCATTTTATAGTCTTATTTCTCAGCCAATTTTGTACATATTTCACTAAAAATATCTTGCTCCAAAGCACATATAACAACATTCAAAAGAAATAAGCTTCAGTTTTTTTCATTGCCTGTGTAAAGAAAGCATTTTCCCCTAACTTCATCTGTAGAATCAAGTCTACTGTAATAAAAACAAATAAAGTAAAAAAAAGAAATCATCGTCACAGTACAGAAAAATCTCAGTACCAACACAAGTAGCTGAAAAATAGGATTTTATAATGAGAAGTGCTAGGCAACCCTAACAACAGACCATCAACCCTCCTTATAAAAATACACAGTTCGCACAATTAATTTAATATACAAAACACATTATAAAGAGAAGATGGAGACAGAAAAGCAGAAGGCAATAAGTTTACAGAAGTCAATTCAAGGTTGAAAAGGTGCAAGAAACAGGGAGAATGAGGTGGGAGGGCAGGTAAAGATGAAGGGAGCACTTAGTGCACAGAAAAGAGTAACAGCTCTGGTATATTTTATTCAATCAAACTGGTAATCTACAAGAATAAACAACATCAAAGGGATTTTTGTCCCTTTTTTAACAAAATAAGGAAATCACTAGGCATGCTTCTGTGTACGTGTTTCCTACCACAACTTCTGAACCAGCTGTACAATTTCAATCCAGTCTGACAAAAAGGGTAAGGGAATCCAAAATATTAAGTCTTGTTTCTATGAAACTAGCCAGCTGGGTAAAGAAAAGAAACCCTGTTGCTGTCCTGCCTAGTGAAAGGCTGAAACTTCAGTCATCAGACATGAGAATATCCACTTATCTGCAAAAAAATCCATGGGGAAAAAACCCCTCCCTTTGTTACACTGCTCAGGGAAGTTTTTTTCCTTTTCTTTTTCTTTTCTTTTAAATAAATAATGCCATTTGAAGTTACACTCCACACTGGTATGTGTCTAACATAAAGACTCTTTCTGTCTTTAATATCTTATTTTTCTGTCTGCATATTTCAGATTAGTTTGCTTCTGGAAAAGCCATATTCTATGTCACCTTGCCATGGACAGCACTCGTTGAGCCTCCACCACTAACCGTGAGATTCGGGTAAAATCCTCTAATTTGGAGAATTTACTTCTACTCTGCAACAGCCTTCCACAGTGTCACACAGACAACCATGCCAAAAATTAAAACACATTGCAAAAAAAGGCAGCTAGGGCTACCTGTATTGCCTCTACTGCTTCTATGAATTTGAGATTAAAAACCACTGGTGCATTCTACAGACCAGTGTAGAAAAGAATTCTGTTCCTATATATAAGTACTATTTCACCTTGAGATCCCTTTATCCCCAGGCTCTCCTTACACCCCGCTCTATTTGCACTCCAAGGTCTGTGCTGGCCTTGCATTAGGGGAGCGTGAAGTCACTGGCTCCAAAGACTCAAGTTCTCTGCACTGTAGTATATAACCCGAGAGACTATTTCCCACTTCAGTATGATCTTGTCTAATGAAGCTCATCTACGCAACACACACTGCTTTAGAAGAAGGAAGTAAATACTGGGAATATCTTTTCTGAAAGACCCTTCTCTTGTTCATTAACACAAGTTTATTTGATGCCGCTGCTAGCAGCCTTCAGAGAACATGGCACATACCTGTCTTCCTGATGTTTCCGAGAGGCAGTGGTGATGGAATATGGGATGTTAGTATGCTGTGTTTCAATATGGTGATTGACTCGAATAATTTACATCTGGGGAATTTGAATTAAAGAGGAAAGATATTCTGGAAATTTAGTTCTTTGTTGTGCTAAGTTCTTAATGCCTGTACATTAGGCAGAGAGCTTTCAGTAAGTATGAGGAAATTAAAAAGAAAAAAAAACATCTGTCTTCTGCTGTTTACAGCAAAGGTAGGTTTAGTTGAGCACCTAAGTGTAACAATCTACAGTCTCAAAGTTCTAGTATTTATACAATATACAGATTCTGGCATTAAGGAAGGTTGGTTTTGTTTGGGTATGAACTTACAAGGACAGTAAGGAGAAATAACTGTGATCTTCAGCACAAACATGAAATCAGCTTGTGTGTGTCTGCACATGAGGGAAAGTAAAAGGGTAATTAACATAGTACATGAAAACATGAATGGGTTTTATTAGTCCTGGTAACAAGATATTGTAAGGCTAACCTCCACCGTGATCAAGTCAAGTGTGTAAGTTAATCAAGACCTTCACTGAAGTATTTCTGTTAACACTTTCATCTTAGCAGTGGGAATTATTTATAAAACCGTTTTCCACTGCTAGCATGACAAGGTGATCATTAACACAGCACAGACCATGCGAAGGAACAAAATTAAAAACATGCGCAAGTGGCATTGCACTGGTACTGTAAGCAACTGCCGTAAATAATTCTGCTCCTCAAAGTGGTTTCAACAGTCTTGCTCTAAATCTAACAAATCAAAAGCCCTTTATAAAAAGTCTAATTCTCCAAATTTAAATTTTTAGGCTTCCCAAGGATGTTTAATTTGACTTTCTCATGCATGAGAAATCAATTTGTTCAACCAAGCCAGTTCCGAGTTCCCCTTGTAAGAGCTCATTTGGAACCAATTATAGGAAAAAAAAAAGACATTGAGTTTGACACATCTTAGATTGAAGTAAGAGCCCATCATGTCCCACAACTGCTTCCCCCCCATCAACACACCACGAATTAAAGCAATCAAATCAGTGGGAAGGCTACAGCTCAGGGAATCAGTAATACAATAAAAACCCCTCTCATTCTGGGGTGCTGCTTTGACTCCGGCACTGGTAGGTACTCTCTTGCTCATTAAAAATGCCGAGTGCTGACTTGTTAGAAAACAAGCTGGTGGTTTAGGTTAGTCTGCAAAGGTATTCATATTCCCTACCTCACTCCCACCCACACATACACAAATGAAATTTGGTGTGCAAAAATCTGCTTGCAGAAACGTATCATCTCCTCATTCTTGGGGAAATACCTCTCCTTGCAAAATGACATTACAAATAAGTATCAGTATCCTACATGCACGCCTTGAAATGGGGTGTGCGCCATGCATGGGACAAACGCTTTGCACAGGGCTCTGCAAGGGTTTTCAGTATCATTCTTGCCAAGGTGATATCTTATGATGCAAAGGGCAGAAGAAGAGGAAATTTGCACCGCTGATACCTGTTCAATCTCTGCCTTTGCACTGCTGATACCTGTTCACTCTTCTGTCTGCTGACAGACAGACACCTTCATTCTCCACAGCTGTTGGTTAGTTTTCCATGAGCAAAACATTTACAAAGACTCAATTTATTATTTCCCATAGCATTATATATGCACTTCTTAGCACATTTTTTTGTATTCTATGTATAATATAGGTATCTAAACTAGCATTTCACATATTTAGCTTAAATATGAACAGTTTACAAACTGGATGTCTACAGTACCGAGATAAACTTTTAAAGTTTTGTGCATTTAGGGCTATGAGGTAACCAGGATATGGAAATAATTAACTGAAAACCTGTAAAATTTAGCAAGTTCTCCAGCCCATCACATGGTTTGAGCAGGTGTCCCATCTCAGCCCTTACAAAGAATGCCATGTGTGTATGGGTGTGCCTACCCAGAGCTCGCCCAAATCTTTCAGATCCGAACTTCTAGAACGCAGTTCTCAGCTGCACTGTATGTGAAGCCGATTATTCAGGATACCAAAACCATCAGCCCTGCTGGGCCACGTCCATCTGGACTTCTGCATCTTAAGCAATCTGAGGAGCAAAGGGGTGGTTGCAGGTTATGGATAACTGAAGCTTTTTTGTGCACAGTCCCAGTTAGAACAGCACCCTGTTTGTTCCAGCTCTCACCTGTGCCAGCTAACGAATGATTGAAAAATTAACACCAACTTCCATATCCCGATTTTCAACCGTGTCTAACCCCTGGCTGGATGCTCTGAGAAACCGAGCTCCCTATAAGAGGAAATTATTTTCTTTTAAGTTGTCTGCAACTCCCTCTCATTCTTCCAGTGTTGCTCTTTCCCCTATTCCCTTTGCCCAATTCCTAGTTATTAAACAAGCACCAGGATTTCTTTTCCACTGTTGTTTTTCTGACTGTTTTGCAACACAATCTAGCTGAAAAAACCACTTTTTTTTAATATCTGTCCTGTATCAAATTGCTCATGTCTGTAGACATTTGTCTTTCAAAAAGAAATCTCTTGGGACACCTTTAGCCTGTCATAGCAGCAGTGAAACAGAGCAGGATTAATAAACCTAGGGAACTGCAGCAACTGGTCAGAAAACAATGCAATTTGTGCCCAGACTTCAGATGAAGGACAAGCTACAACACTATTACTGTAAATTTAATTTCAACTTTTTCGAACCAATAAAACTGGAGTTCATTTATTCAAATAACACATTTGCACATTGGTATAACGAGCTCAATACAGTAGCAAAACGTCATACAGATGACAGTGCCAGGTCCTGCAGTCTTCATGTATCATGGAACCTCTATTATGTCTCTAAATAAATCTGTTAAAATCATATTTCAGAAGTCTAGATATGATTAAAAAACTGAACACTTTTTTTGATTCTCTGCATGTCCACAAGTAGCAATGCAAAATGCCAGCTATAAAAAAAAAAACACCACAAAACAACAAAAACCCACCATGACTCTTCATGCCCTAGCTGTTAAAACTACTCAACATAGGGCAGACAATACGATTTATTTTCACTTGGCATTCCTTGACATTCTTTGACTCTTTTGTGAAGAGAGTACTTCCAAAGACTTTCAAAGCACTAGCCCTTCTGCACTTGCATGCTTTCTCTGAACGAGCTGAAATAGCTCTGCTCAGAAGAATGCAGATCAGTCCTTCAGTATTTGTTTACTCCTGGAGAGGCTGATTTTGCACAGTTTACTGGCCTGGCTTGCAAAGCGATTTTTTCAGTGAAGACAATTAACCCTGCTACTTACTTTTTCTATAAGCAATCCAGGAGTAAAAAACAAGCCAATAAAAGATACACACAGTTGTGGTGGTTTGTTTTTTTTTTTTAAACCCTAAAATACCATACACCTCTCAGAAATAAAGTGCAATGTTTTAAAAGCAGATGATGATCAACAGTGGTGCTATTTTGCCTGTATCCAAACGGCACACATTTGTTAAGCTAACAGGGACAACACTTTTCACAGCATGTATCTGAAAACTCGGTTTCATAAGCTAAGGAAGTTTCACGAACAACTGCAGGAGGGTGTGAATTCGCTTTGGCTTCAAGTAAATGGTTCTTTGTTAATATTTTACTAAGACACAAAGGCTCCAAGTTTAGTAGGTAAGCTGTAGATAGCTAACAGCCTTCCTCTACTCTGGCTCTGTGACTAAAGAGAAAAGAACTGGCATCAGAAAAAAAAACAATACAAAGGCAGACAATATATGCAGTGATGGGTCCCTGAGCGCAAAGGTAATTACCAAAGAGTTTTCTGAACAAAAATATTTAAGCCCATTTTCTATCTTTGCCAGCCAACTTTTCCTCTGTATCTAGGGACGATAGCTTAACATTATTCAAGAGCCACCATTAAACCAGGAAACAATCATATTACAAACGCAATCTAAAAGACCTCAATTACTTCCCAACCAGATCTTCCAAAAGTTTTCATGACAATGGGAGGTGTTTTTAGCGTATAAAACTAGAATATCAGATATAAAAGAAATATTATTACAAAGACCCAGAATACACCTATTAGCATAAAAATATGATACGACTAGGCTACAGGTCAAATCTGCTCCTGAAACAGCCCTAAATTTATTCTAGCAGAGAGACCAGATGAATTCATTTACACTCCTAGACCTCAATTCTTTCATCCTTGCAACTGACCTGTAATTGTTACCTTCTTAAAACTATTACAGCAGATGTAAAAAACCCCAAATTATAGCTGCTAGCCGCAGTAAGTATTTCATAATCTCTACCACGTGTCATTTTGCTTTCTGGAACAAACATCTTAAATGTAAGGTCACCATAGTCATCAGGTAGTCACCAACCAGCACAGGCATTTACCATCTGTTTAGCTTGCCAGGATTCAAATGGCCATCGTTACACATTTCTCTCCCTGCCTAAATCCTACTTCGTGCATGTGCATAAGGAAGTATTCACCATTAAAAACATGGAAGGGAAGAAAAGATGCAGCCAGAGGTATTGTTCCTTACGCAGAAGGCTGGACATTCACAACTTTAAGGACAATGTTGTCCTTTTTCTCTGTGAACCCCATTCTTCTTATGATCCTACAACTGCAGATAGTGTAAGTGCATTATCGGTGATGTTACCTTCCATGGTTTACAGTACTTTTCAGTAATATCTAACACACTTCACCATGCAGAGTGCTCTAGTAATCCTCGGCAGCACACCCGCTGCCTCCCTCACTTCGCTTCAGAGGATTCCCAGAATACGCGCGCAGCTGTTTGACCTTTCCTCCTGTCCTAGCACGCCTTATCTAATAGAACCAAAGAGCTTTCACCACCTTACAGCGCCTCTGAATACAAAATCCTACACCATGTTTGAATATAGCGCTGCAAACTGCTGCCACTACTTCACACCTCTCCACTGAGGCGGCAAGAAGTATGGCTTTTAACATAGGCTATTACATAGACTCCATGCATAATCTCCTTAAATTTCATCTGCAGAAAATCATCTCACTCTGCAGCAGGAGCAGCTCTGCTTTGCTTTTTTTCTGCTTTTGATTGTATCGCATCTTTATCGTAGTCTCTTCTGCTTCTGCCTAGATGGGTCTTGTCTATGGGCCTTTTCTGCTTCCCACTGCTTAGCGGCCATTTGGATAAATGCCACCTCCCATTTAAATCCTAACATTCAGCTCAAAAGACTGCTCTTTCACAGCTGGCTTAGAAATCCAGTTCTTTTTAGTGAGCTACGCATCTAGTTACCAGAATGCAGTTATGAAGACGACTGTCAAAGCAGAAGAAATCCTGGAGCTGATCCCAGAAAAAAATTTCATTAACCTTCCTTCTACTTATGCCCAATGCAAGGAACATAGACATATTTTGGCTAACATAATTAGCAGTTTTCTATTAGTAACCCAAGTGATGCTGTGAGAACTTCTGGACTCTTCCAAAGCAACCCGTGGCGTATCACAAGATCTGACTGGGAGATTCTTCTGACCAACAGATTCCAAAATTGTAAGAGACTCTCAAGGTAGCTTGAAAATTATGGATGGCAACAAGTATTTTTAAAATGTTCTTTCCAATTTGCTGTTTTTTCCTACCCAGGGCTGTAGGAAAGACCTGAAATGATTCCAGTTATGGGAAGCTCTTAACTTTCCGCACCATAGCAGTTGATGTCATGTATCCAGAATGAAAATGTTTGTTCTTCTGTATGCAGCTGTAACCATCCACAGCACCACCAACCTCCATTTTCAGCCTGCTCCAGACAGCAGTTTCAGCACAGCTTTTTCTACAGACAAGTTCTGACTTTGTGCTTTTTGTAACCCTTCCATCAAATCTCTAAATAGAAAACAAATTCAAGTCTCCAAACAGAGAAGGCAATGTGCAAGTCTGACTTACATCAAGGAAAGGAAATCTATCATCTACGATCCTGCCACAGACTCCAGTTAATGCATCCTCAAACCAGTTTGCATGCATGCAGTTCTCTAGTTCATGTTTCAGGTAATTACCACTTATTTCTCAAAGCCAGGCAGCTCCCAGAACTGGTTTTAAGAGCCACAACTAAAGGAATTGTTTGGGGCCCTAGAGGTCTATTAGCCTAACCTGAACATCAGGGCAAGGCATCCAGCACATGAGAAAAGCTGAACCCTACACATTAATCTTTGTCCAGGATCAGAGTAACCTGACACTTGTTTTATTCACCACAGTCTTCCCATTTGCCTCACTAGAAGACTTTGCCAATGCAGAAACAGAGCAAAAAATGGTGAACTTGTCCCCAGCTTTGGCAAGATGATGAACTCATTAGTCATATGAAAAGGAGAATTCTGAACATCTCTCCTTTACATACTTCATTTAGAGACACCGCAACGTACACCTTGCACACTGCACACAGCAGTGGTGCACGGGTTCTAAGTCCCAGTTACTTTCCATCTCCCCTGCACAACACAGACTTAGCACTTTGTAAGTAAACGGTTAGGTCTAGGGAGAGGAGGGCTGACTCCACATGTCCATGAACTAAAGCTCTAAGAAATCGATGTAACAGATTTACCCAATGGCAAACACGTGGAAGAAAAGCTCCTTTTACTATGGCCAAAGTTTGCATGTACTTTAAGCAATAGTTTGAAAACAGAGTTTCAAATCTCAACAAGCACTTGAGGCAACAATTAAAATATCTTTCTCTACTGTTTCCTGTGCAATATGTGGGATGCTCTTATCATACAGCTGAACACTACCAATGACGATGGTATTTTTTGCGTTTTAGGTTTGCCCAGCCAAAAAAGCCTCTTAGCTGTTTCATTAGCAACTGGAGCAGATTACATCAGAGTCACTTGTCCTGAAATACTTCACGGATCAGTCGTAAACGACATTTGGGGTACAAGTTTTGGGATCATGCCAGTCACCCATGATTTGCTGATATCACCTGTGGCGTTGATGATGAATGCCAGACCACTGTGCTGCATTAACATCACACAGACTGTTATCTCTTATCTTTCACTCAAGTGATTTACTACGTCTTCTTCTTAGGGCATATACGCATATACGTATGAAAACTTCTGCACAGCTTTAGGCTCACTGAGGAACATTTTCAGAGGACAGGAACATAAATCTAGGCAGAATTTCTTCTCTCCTTGTCTCTTTCAAATTTTAGTATAGTTGGTCTGATCTTAACTTCTCCTTTACTAACTCTGCTAAGGCTTATTTGCACACACACACCACCACCATCCCAAAAAACCCCATGTGCAAATAAGCCTTGCACGCACCTTCATGACAAAGACACACACTCTAGATTTATGAAGTTTATTTTGAATTTACCATCTATATTCATGATGTGTGAAAAAAATAGAAACAAGCAGCTTTGCTTTTCTTCGTGCCAGGGAGACAACATGGTTCACAAAGAGAAAGGTTCTGCTCAGTCAAATGCTAAAGCCTAGGAAGGAATTCAAAGTCACCTTGAAAATATTTTAGTTCTTCAATCTAACTGAATGATTTTTTTCCTCCCCCCCCCCCCCCCCCCCCCCCCCCCCAGCTGCACATTTTAACTTCTCCCTTTACTCATGTTTATACTCTCTAGCCAATAAGCAAAATAAAAGTTGTTGAAAGGCTCCTACCTGCATTCAGTCTGATACAGTAAGATAGGACTGAGATACTACAGGCCCACTACAACACAGATCAATACCCAGCAGTGAAGACTTCCCCAAGAACCTCAGCTCAGTCTGCTCTGCGGAACAGTGCCGCGCCCTTCCCAAAAGGATGGCCTTCAGAAGGGGCAGTCAGCTTCTTTAAACCAGCCAGCTAATCGTGGGTTTTTGCTGGTGAATCAAAAACCAGGACACTTTGTCATTTTCACTGATTATTTTTTCTGAAGATAAAAAGTAGACTCTATCAGGCAGGGAACAACCATGAAGAGGAGAGCACTATGCATTGCTGTTTGTTCAGAAACTCCTGGCACAGGAGAATCGCCCATTGCTTATTCCTTAAGCCTGTGACATGGCAACAGAAGGAACGAGATTAATAGATCTGAATTTTTGGCCAGTGGATTAGATCAGCAGTATGTTCAAAACTGACTACATCATTTACAGCCCCAATCCTATTCTCAGAATCACTCGAGAACTAAGGGAAATGACAACAGCAACACTGGACTGATTTTCAGAGAAGCTCACGACGCGTCCAGCGACGATGATGCTCAGGAGTGGGGCATTCACCCAGCCTGCGCTGCAGCCACACAGCTTCCCGTCCGTGAGCTAACTCGCTCATCTCTGGGCTATTGCTGCTGTTTCACAATAAACGTAGCAGAAGGTTCCCGAAGGCCTAAATGACACTCGAGAAGAATATTTAGGCTGCTAAATCATTCAGGCACTTTCAAAAGATTTACTCGAGTCTGTGAATCTAATTGCTCATCTCAGCCTGGTTCAGCTCAATTTTTAAAATCAGCTAAATGGGTGCTAATGCTGACAACACTAAAAATGCTCTTAAACCCATTTAAGGTTAATTTGGCAATTTACCAACAGAAAGGTTAAGCTGACTAAAGCTATTTTTTTATATAGAATTTTATAGAATGGCACTGGCTTAGCTATAATAGTAAAAACCAGTTTATTCAAACTTCTCTAATACTGACAAGCTCATAACTTTACTTGAGGTAACGCTTCTCTAGGTAAAAAAAGCCACAGAGAAAAATGACACCAATGAATACAGTTTGTGTTCTAGCACTGAGTTACTTGAATTTTTCAGGTTATTCAGTAAGGCGATCATCAGTGAAGAAACAAAACTCCTATTTCCCTGACTTAAATGATCTTCTTTCTTGTAAGGAGTAACCCTCTTGGGTAAGAAAGGCTGCTGTGAATAGGTCTAGACTTTACACAGCCATGGGTCACTAATTTAATTAGATTTCAAAGCAGCTATTCTACATTTACACTGAATACAATACTTCCTGTACCCTCCCTCATACTAAAAGGAATAAAGCAATCCCCCAGAAGTTTACACCTCAATGCATGAGGAAACAACAACAAAGTGTACATACAATACCCTGAGTTACAGATGGGGTTTATATTGTTCGAGTTATTAGAAAAACCTTAACTACCTGCTAAGTCGGTATTTTTAGCAAGGAAAACAAAAGGTTTTCTCCTTTCTAGCAAGATAGGATGTCTGACCTGCTCTGCTCAGAAAATCACTTCCGTCAGCCAACCTCAGTAACTTCCCCTCCTAATTATGAGCTTTTACACTTATTACAAAATAAGTCAAGCTTCACTTTATGAATAAAAGTAATTTTAAAAATGAACTTTATTGGTAACAGCGGAAGTCCTTGCCTTCCCTAAAAAATAGTAGGTTTTGTAGAGGTGGTGAAGAGTAGGGTAGAGCGAGGATAGCAGCTCTGCTGTGCATCAGTGTTTGGTCTTCTGAGCTTTTCTCCTTCCAAATGAAAATGGGGGCTCCAATTTTCACAGGGTTCTTGCATCACATTTGTTACCCTGCACTTCAGACTCTGCAAGGTTACTGCTCTCACAACCTGAGTGATCCAGAGCTGCATGGACTGGTTACTTGAGGAAATTGGGGGGTTTGCCCTCACTAAAAGCCATGAGGAAATAACAAGAAACTAAGTTCAGACTCTATTCCAGGAGCCCACATAACATTTCAAAGAATTACACAAGATAGAAGCTGTTACTGGAAGTGAAACCACACTAATAGATGGGATCATTTACCTCCAGTTTCACCATCTATAAATAACCTGAAAATACCTATTATTTGACACTATCATACTGCTACACATTTGTACTGCTATTCAGCAACACGTATGTAAAGGAAAAATGTCCTCTAACAACTATATGAACAATCTATGCAAATAACTTTGTTATTATTAACAATAACATTCAAACATAAACTTATTTTAATCTGGTTGTAAACAAAAGCCACAGGGGCAAAACTCCTTGCCGTGCTCCCCCAAAAGCTAAAAAGCAAAGCACAAAAAGTGAAAGGAGTTTAGTGGGAAAAAAAAAGAGATCACAGGAAGGAATAATCATGTTTCTGTCATTTCAGAAGCAGCATTCTTTGCTAGTCACAGATGCAAGACACTGATTTCATCATTTCACTGATGTCATTCAAGTGAAAGAACAGGAAGGCACAGCTAAGAGTAACTCAGGGGTTAACACAATTTTGGGAAGGGGGTCCCTATCCTGATTTGGAACATAGCAAACAAAAAACAATTATGATGTTATTTCCTCGATTATGCCCACTTCTGCTTTACAAAGTGATAGGTTATAACAACAAGCGCTGATGTGACCTTAGTATTAACTAGTAGGACAGAGCCCTCATCCAGTTACAGGGCAATATCCCTTGGCACAGGCATACAACAAGGAAGAAAAGAGAAGATACAGAGAGCCAGAAAGAAAGTCCAGCGTTGTATTACCTCCAGAGAAAGTACCATCTTGAGACATTTGAGGATGCCCCCCCAAAAGCCAGCATTGGAGACCTGAGGCACACATATGCAGACCTTCTCGATACTCAAGAGAGCTGTAGCTGGGACTAGCTAAATTGCCAGAGCTGTGATGAAAGTGCTCAAATCAGAGCTGTGGGGTTTAAAGGGAAGACGGAAGCCATCTGCAACACATCCCTCCTTCTACCTTCTCCTCCCCCATAGCACTGTCCCTGAACAGTGCCAGCTCAAAAACACAACTGCCACATGAACACATTCCTGACTACTTCTATTTACAGTAGTGGCAAACATACACTTTTACTGCCTTTTTCTTAAATCACAGAGCTGCTTTATCAACAGTCTAATAGACTGCAGACAAGTTGGTACAGGCGTTACGGAGTAGCGTAGACCTGTAGGGACCACCAGAGAGAGATGAGCTCGGCAGTAAATTCTAATTTATTCACAACACATGGAAGAATGCGTCGGCAACAACTCCCAAAGTGAAACACATTAATTAGTTAAGCTAACTCAAGTTTTGTGGCTATTTTAAAATTAATAGGGTTGAGTAAACTAGGGCATGCAGACAAAAAGGCCCACATCCTTAAAAGCGCATTGTGGGTGTGCTGAGAATTGTCTTTGTTGATTTGGATCTAAATGGATTTCAAGGTCTAATAATGAATCAATGAGTTGAATACTGTTTCCTAGATCCCTATCTCTCTGTGATCAGGCTATGATAATGACCTGGGATTCAAAGACTGTCTTCCACTGCTTTATATTAGACCAAAGCTTGTATTAAAGAACTTTCAGAACATGAAATTTTATGATAGTTGACTCATCACAGCAAGAACCATAAAGCTGAATATTGCTGTTGTTTTTTTACACACCCGTGTAACTGTATGCAAATTATACCAAGAACAGTAAAAGCAAAGATTATAAAGCATGGTGGGTGCCACACATCATAACGTGCTGTTATCTTCCATGTTATGTGTTATAAGAGATGCGTTCATCACTTTACAGTTAGCAAGAAGTTTGTGATGAGAAGAGAAATCCTTTTGTCTCCCAAGTATCCAATAATATTTAAATGTAAAGGCAAGTTAACATACCTGTTCCTTTACTGCTCTTTTTTTCAGACTGTGCCACCTGTATAACCTCAGCAGCAGCATCCCTTACTACCAAATCTTCATTCTGCAGCAGTAGAACCACACATTTCCACATAGCAAGGGTATCAGACAGTCCTATATTTACATATGGAAAAAAATTAGAATTATATTTCTTACATGCATTCAGAGAAATTACAGAGTTCTGTTTCCACACCTAAACACAACAAATGCAGTGAAACACTGAAACAGGCAGGAGGAATGCACTGGCAAACCACTGGGAAGACAACTGGCAATATGATCAAAATGTTTTCTGCATGTGTGAACTTTATCCGTGTTGTTGACTCAGCTTGGTTTAAACAGTGGTCCAACTGATAAGAGAATGGACCTCTCTTAATTCAGGTTCAACTTTAAGTCATGGGTGCTTTGAATTTTCCACAGTTTCTAGGAGTGCAGAAATCCTGTTTGGCAACAGCAAAAGTTTTGCTGCTGGAGATTGACCAACGCATTGTCGTTGTGGAGTTGCTGTTGCAAGCTGCCCGGAGCAGGGGCTGCCAAACCAAGTTTTGCTCAGATACTGCCAGTAGCGCTGACCACGAGTGCCGTCACCTGCAGGGAAGGGCAAATGATCCCACTTCCCAGGGCTCTACTCATCACCTACTTCTCCCATATCCACCTCACCCCACCACTCACCAACATGCCCTGCCACCCTTATACCCACGATCTGTTGGAAGCAAGGCAGGTTTAATCCACGGGGTAATAACCTGCACACAGTTAAGATTAATCTGAGACAACTGCCATGAGGGAGATGTCCAACTAGTAAAGCCCAAGCAGGCAGACTCCACATACCACCCCAGTAGCAATTCACACAGAATCACAGAATCATTAAGGTTGGAAAATACCTCCAAGATCATCAAGTCCAACCATCAACGCAACATCACCATGCCTACTAAACCATGTCCTGAAGTGCCACATCCACATGTTTTTTGAACACCTCCAGGGATGATGACTCCACCACCTCCCTGGACAGTCTGTTCCAATACCTGACTACTCTTTCAGTAAAGAAATTTTTCCTAACATCCAATCTAAACTTCCCCTGACACAACCTGAGGCCATTTCCTCTCATCCTGTCACTAGTTATTTGGCAGAAGAGAGAACAACACTGACCTCACTACAACCTCCTCTCAGATAGTTGTAGAGAGCAATGTAAAGAGCATTTCACAAGCCATACTCCACTTGTAAACCCTTGTGCCATTTAGTGGTGTCACACTAAGGATGATTAGTTGAAGTCACAAGACTGTACTCACGTTTGCTGGAGTACTTTTCAGCTGACTTCTCAGCTCTCATTGAAAGAAATCTACTGGAAGGTCTCTTTTAGAGCAGCCAGCTGTTCCATCTTACTTTCTGGTGATCACAGAGAACAACGGAGTTGGTGCTTCATTGCTGCGCTGGTTTTCTTCAAGCGTTATCAACAGGCCTATCAGAGGTTTATATTACGAGGCTAGCCAGATGATTAATTCTGTTTCACTACTTGGCCAAAATTAATTGCTTGAGGCTTTACTACATAGGCAGAAGCAGCATTCCTGTATTTCATATAACTTCCCCATGTGGGAATAGCAAGGAGTATAACTATTTCAGAAAGCAGTCGCTTTTTCTTCTAGCATGACACACCCAACATGTTATACTGGCACAGCTAGGGGAGAGTAATTATTCCCTTCTAGATACAATGGCCAGCTTTCCCACCTAGACAAGTTTCTACTGTATCTCCAGAAGAGGTGGAGGTCTGCAGAGGGTTTTCCAAAAAGACTTTTTCTGAACCCTCAAGCAACATGATGGAGAGATTATAGGGTCATACAGAACACACTGATTAGCATTAAACCTCCTCCTCTTATGAACGTACTTAATGGAAGCTTATGGCAATGACTACAGCTCCATTTCATACAAGTACAATTTTCTTTAACTTCTACTTTCTACTGTATGTGGTCAAGCAAGCCGATGCAGAATAAGGCATAAAACTCAAAACTGTTTATGTGTGCATAACCCCTTTAAATTGAAGGGAATGATTCTGAGTTTATTATCACTACAACTCAACATCAGATCATACCCTTGATTTGCTAAACTTCTCACTGCAGTACTGACAGTTTCACAGCTGTGAAGAACCCCAGATTGACAGTTCTAAGTAGTATGGAGGGTTGGCTCTGCATCTTTCCTCCCCTGGCCCAATTTTCAGAGCAAAGCGCTAGTTCAGATGGCTGAGGCCTTGGGGCTTTCTTTTTGGGGCAGTTTTTAGGGGGGATTTGGGTTTTGGTTGGTTGGTTGGTTTTCTTTGTTTTGTTCAGATTTTATGGAGGATACAAACTGCTACTATTTTTATTTCAGACCTTTACATGTGGCACCGCAGGATATGGTTTAGTAGGCATGGTGGTGTTGGGGGGATGGTTGGACTCGATGATCTCAGAGGTCTTTTCCAACCTATGATTCTATGATCCAGTCAATTAGAAAGCATGGAAAACAGTAACTATTCTGACAAAATCAAAGAGGAAACTCTGTTCTTCATCAGCTATGGGCCAGATCCAAATGGCAACAGACGAGAGGCACAGTATTTGGGAGTTCTTCACTCCAATACCTCCAATGTCTTAATTTGATATAAAAAGGTAAGGTAATGTCTGTCCTACTATGAGCTTTAAATAGATGGTAGTGGTCAAGATTTTCAGAGCTGATACTACAAATATTTAATAGTAGAATGTCTACCTCATATAACAGATGTAGCTCTGTTAAATGTTATCAGTCCTTCTTAAAAGACACATCTCAAAAAAAATAGCTGACTTTTTTAAAACACCACTATGTACAGTTTAAGAACTGCACCGTTCTTATCTAATAAAAATTTGCATCCAGTTCATATACATGGACTTAAGCTACTCAAACTAAAAACATTCAGATAACTACGCTGGAATAAAATATCACAGAAACTAAAAGTATTTAAAGTTGCTTGTCTTGTTCAGGATGCAAAATCATTTTTTTATCATCTATCACTACCTATTTTTGCCTATCTACGGGGCCCTTTAGTCACAAAATCTCCTTATTTTCTGTCCTCAGAAGGCCGAGGAGGAAGCTAAAAAAACAACCAATGTCTTCTGCACAACAGACAAGAGAATTTCACTTAGCTTTGCTTAGCTGAATTTAGCTTACTCTCAGTCAGTAACATACTGTTGAATAAGGGTGTGTAGGGGATTTTGTTTGTTTGTTTTCTAAAGACACAGTCTAATGTTAACTTAAAAAAAATCATTATATCTGGGAGGTATAATATGATCCAATTATTAATTATTCTCATAGTAGACTGTGTCCCTCATTTCTAGATTGAACCCTTTAATTTCAACATTCAGACAGCTCTGTTCCACTCACAGTGTTAAACTAAATGTATGTCCACATCAGCAATAGAAAATTTCAGAAAGATTCAAGTCAGCGAGCAATTGCAAGCCAGTACAGCAATGTATAATGGCCTGGAGACATAACAGCACCTCACCTCCCCCTTCTGTGTAGCTATTGCAAGAGCCTCTGCACATGTGCTTTCTGTACCAGAATTTAAATAAGTTTATCTGTTTAGTAATTAAATCCTATTAAAACTTTTTACAAGACTTGTTTGATGTAATTATGTGTTTTGACTGTGTGTACATATATATATACACGTTTTAAGTTATGTATTAAAGGGTTTCATCTAAAAAGATCCAGAAAACTTATGTACTACTCACCAAGAATAAGCTTCTCATTGATCAGAAGGAACGATGTTGTACTTTTAAGAACTTCAGCAGCTGCTAACAGCATCTCTGTCTGTTGCTCATCTCCACAAAAATCGGCTATCAGCTGAATCCATTTTTTCAGGACTTCTTCTGAAACCTGAAGGCACAGAACATGAGAAGTATGCCGTACAATCTGGTGTTACTGTTTACCATCACATTAAACTACAGACTGCTGAAGGGATACTACTCATCAGTAAATGTGGGTTTTTCTCAAGGTCCACACGTACATTCAAAAGGTGGCTTACTGTATTACAGATTGTTAAGACTGGAGATTTTTTTTTTAGTCAGAGCAGTATGCACAGACAATTCTCTCACTTTGTCCCTTCACACCAGACTCACTAATGACCACACAGGCTAAAGCATATCTTTGTGTCCTCATTTCTTCTAAATATGCAAGCCAAAGGCAAATATACTGGACTATAAGTATCCTGCATGCACACACATACACATATCTGGAAAAACAACTAAGACCATATGAACCGTAGCATCAATCTTAGGCTTTGCTACAATGCTTGGTAAAGGGGTGAATGCAGCTCCATCTGTATCCTCTGCAGATACTGGGGATGGAAATTTTTTTAATAAGGCTGCTGAGGTACCTTGGGTTCTGATAATGTGTGCATTCAAAACACTGAAGGAATCTCCATGTTGGCTGACACACAGTAAAGCTTGCTGTCCTAAAACATGAACAATTAGAAGAAAGAACAGGAAAGAGAAATTTCCTGATTCAAATAAAATCCAGTTGCCATCTTTTCGAAAATATTTAGACCTCAGATATACGCTAGGAAAACTGCTACTAAGTAATAATGGGACAAAACTTCGACTCTTTCTGATGTGTAGTGATGGCTGTGAGATTTTTTGTGGAAAGGAATAATGCGCCTTTTACCCACCACTCCAAGACTTGTGAACTCTGACCTCTATGGGCACAGCTGGGCCATACCTGGGAAGAGAAAGTCCTAGCTTCCATAAGTGACCAAGAAAGAGCTGAGATCCCCTGCAAATGCCACACTCAGGAGGGCGGCAGGGTCCGTCAAGGCGCAGGGACCTCAAAGTGCAGGTTGGACAACAGAACATGCAAACTGCACGAGCTGGCATCCAGGCACAGCGACAAGCATGTACCAGAGAAATTAGCAGGAAGCTCCAGAGCAAAAAAAAGCCCAAACAGATTGGGACCTCACGCACAGGAGAACAGGAAAAGCAGCACCAGCTTGATCTGGAGACACTTGAAGTACGTGCAGCTAATTTTTTTTTTCCTTCTTTTTTTCCTTTTTTACTTACTTTTCATTAAAGGAAGTGAAAAACAGAACACCCAAATGAAGAAGAGAACCAATGAAAAAGTGAGTCGAGTTAAAGTGCAGGGAAGTGCAGGACGACTCACTGAGGATAAGCGAAACCTCGGTTGTACTCTGCCTCATTCTGCGTGGTACATGGCCATGTACCTGCACTGCACGAAGGGACAGAGCCAGAGCACGTCCTACACATTCTGTAACAGGTTAAAAAAACCCCTAGAAAACTCCCAAGGCGTTACAACTACTCAAAGTTTGAACAGACGTGTGGACTATCTAGAAAGACAGAACTTTTACCCATGAAAGAGAAACAAGCCCTTCTACAGATACAAATACTGAATGCAAGCCCAAAGAAAGAGTTTAGATGGAAAACTTGGCCTTCTACAAAGCAGAAAGCAGTCTCTGTACAGATGTCTTCGATCTCCCCTGATTTACATGCTTATTAGAGAAAGTTGTTTCAGCATTACTACAGTTAAGATTGTTACAGCATTTTTCATTAATTCCTCTTTGTAAATTAATACAAAACTTCAGAGCAATAACATGTTCCAAGTCTATTTGTGAAACCAGGTTTATATGGTTATTTTAATATTTATAACTTGAAGTCCTTGCATTTTGCCTTTCTTAAAGAAAAGGATTTAGCATCATAATTCATGTTCCCAACTGTCGCGTGCAGATATGTGCATTCCATTTTTTTAATAATAAGACAAGATTATTAGCATACAATATGAATTGATTCTGCTGCACATTCTATGAAAAATAACAGCTATGTAAGGAAAAAAAAAGTTCATCTTAAAACAGATCATGAAACTTGTCTGTTTTGAAATATTAAGCATTTTTTGTGTCTTTGAAAACGTAAGAAAAAAAATTGTCTAGCACTAAAAGCTGCCTTAGCACTGCTCTACACATACATATGTGACATTACAACTTAAAAGAAATCCGAGCCAGTAATTTGTGCTGGTATAAATCTAAATTAAATAGTCTATAAACAGGAATGGAGAGCACAGAGCCTTGAATTTTACAAGGGTTATTATATTTACTCTAGTGCTTTAAAAACAAATGTTAAGAGGAAATTTAATGAGAAACTCCACGCAGACAACAGGCTGATATGGTCGGACAGTGATTTCAGGCTGAGACTTGGCAAGGTCACCCTGCACAGAGTGAGGAAGGGAACTGCACTCAACCACTCCTTCAGCTTTGGGCCTCCCCCTCGGGTCTGCTCTCCTGCTGGCTCCCCAGCGAGCAGAAACCACAACAAACTCGCACTTTTGTAAATGGTCTGGATTCAGTACGTGTGTTACTCACCACGGGCACTTCTCTTCCCACATTATAGTGAATATTTTGGATGCTCTCAGAAGTTGAAATTAATCCATTAGAAAAATTTACTTACGTATTTAACTTGAAAATAGTTTAAGAGGCATACACTGAGATGATATTCATGGCTGTTTCATTTCAGAACACAGCAGTGTAATCAGAGAGAAAGATAATGCCAGAAAAAGAACAATGACACAAGAAAACACAAGGCTGGGGCTTCTATCTAAAAGAAGCCACGTTACTCCAGTCACCAAAAACTCCAGAATTACAAAACTGTTAAGCAGCTCCGTTTCCCTTACCTGCTGACGGTTCTGCAAAAGATGGATAATCAACTTGGAGGCAAATTTGAGAGCTATGCTTTGAACTTCAGTGCTGAGAAAACAAGGCAAAGGACATATCAAAAAAAGCAGCTATTTCTGCCATCATTTCATCTCCAGAACAAAACCAGCCAGTTCTTCATTATTTCTGATTATCGTCAACAGGTATTTTGCAAGCTGAGCACTCGGGAACTCTTACATTACAGATCATAGAATCATAGAATAGTCTGGGTTTGAAGGGACCCTTAAAGGTCATGTAGTCCAACCCCCTGGCAATGAGCAGGGACATCTGCCCCTAGATCAGGCTGCTCAGAGCCCCACCCAGCCTGACGTTGAATGTTTCTAGGGATGGGGCATCTACCACCTCTCTGGGCAACCCGTTCCAGTGTTTAACCACCCACATTGTAAAAAAATTATCCCTTACATCCAGTCTAAATCTACCCTCTTTTAGTTGAAAACCATTACCCCTTGTCCTATTGCAACAAGCCCTGCTAAAAAGCCTGTCCCCATCTTTCTATTTCCTATAACAGCACCAGTCAGTGTTACTTTACCAAAACTATCTTATTTAATTCCAGAAATAAACATTCCACATCATCATATAAATTGAAAAATTTAATGCAAATCAGCAGCAAATGTGTACAGCTATAAAATGCTGTTCTACACTCTACACCCTAAATATTCTACATGGGTAACACTGGGTTGCAATCTTTATATGGCTTCTAAAAAGAAACCATCAGAAACAGGACAGTCTTGTCCTTAGAGCCTGGACGCTTTAACCCTGTCTGTCCATTCTGTTCTGAATGG
>Ga0181612_168114_pt1 | contig 35873 bp, 19 predicted proteins | sample HoacroProtozoa21_FD_119630 | JGI IMG/M metagenome (GOLD analysis project Ga0181612, IMG submission 119630) | Hoatzin crop microbial communities from Cojedes, Venezuel. Combined Assembly of Gp0051906, Gp0051904, Gp0051908
ATTTGCATCTAAATAATCAAAATGTGAACAGATACAAAAGGCAAGGTATGGGTGTGTGATCACAAATATGAAAATCCCAGTAACAGCACTCTACGGGCCTGATCTACAAATAGCCATGGGCCCCGTTCTTCGCTGGGTGTCAGGCTGGCAGAGACACGTGCAGCTATCTGTGGGACAAAGGTGGTCAAATAAAGAGGCCCTTGGTATGGGATGGACTCTGAGACTCACTTGTGTCCCACATAGCATCACACTGTGTGTGCCGGGCAGTGCAGTTCAGAGTGACCTGTGGGCTCACGAGTTGTTCCTGTTGAAACAGGGCTTTGCCAGCCACTGTATTCCTGGCACAAGATGGCCACAGTAATAAGCATTCTTCTCACTTTTTAACAGAAGTCTGGCTGGCAGTTTTACAGACTGATTTATGACAAAGCCGAAATGGGATGGATATTTTCAGTGAAAAAAAGTTTCTTATTTGAAATGATGTGCAGTTTTGCTTTTAATTTCAACCAGAAAGTTAGCAAAGATCTTGAGAAGCTGTATATCAGGTTCAGCTGAGCCATGTCTGTGGTAGATCCTGAATTCTGTCCTGGAAGAGTGAGTATGTTTCACTGTTCATATCAGCCATGAACTAGGCCAATTTGCAGCAAGATCTTCTGAAATTAGAGGTACATTTGTATCTTCAGCCTTGTCTGCTTGCCACCCTCTACTGTGGCTATCAACTATCTCCACCAATTCGCTGTTTTCTCCATTGGAATAAAAGAGTGCCCAGCCAGAACAAGAAAGCTCTCAAAAGACATGCCTTGGTCCCGTGTTAGAGCTTTCCCAGATTTGTGGGCATGCACAAGACATTCGACTGCCAATATTCATGGTCTCTGAGTACACAAATTATGGCCACAGCTGTAGAGATCATTACTGAAAATTTGTTCATGAGAAGGTAAATACACGAACAAATGTTAATCTGCACACCCAGTTCAGCAGCTAATTGCACAGTCTTGCAAATGTGTCCAATTTGATATTTTTCTTGCCTAGCTAGAGAGGAGACACTGCATAAATCCCAGAGCCCTGTGCCAGATGATGAGACAGACAGACAGAGCTCGGCTGGTATAAATACTCCTAGCTTCCCTGACGGGCTGGCAGTCCCTGAGTTACAGTTACCAGACGAAGACTGGGCCCTCTGGTTTTTGCTGAGTAATTAGGCTGGGCAGCCAGGGTAGCCAAACAAATACTCATACCATCAAAGCTGGTCCTGTCCTCCAGGCAGCACAGACAAAGAAACAGCAAAATAATAATAGAAATTGTTTACTGGGTATGTTGCTGCTGTCTACAAGGGTAGGGCATTTTCTAGTTTTCTTGGGGCAATAAAGCTCCTAGCAAATGCTGGACGCACTTCTACTGGTGTAGTTCGGGTCTTCTATGTAGACACCCCCTCATCCTTTAGCTGCTCACAATATGAGCAGTCATTAAATCTTTTAAAATGGAGTTTGTGAGGATAGCCAAGAGCCATTATAGGACTAACCCCCTTTTTTGTTGTTGTTGTTTAGCTTTGGTTTTGGCTACTTTTCTAGCTTTATTGTGTTTATTGTTCCCTGTCTCTCAAACCTCCTATTGAGCTAGAAACTTTCAATAGCAAGAGCACAGAGTAACTGTCTTTATAGTTACTAAACATCTTCTTCCTCACAGAGGAAGAGCCTGAGCTTTCTCCTCCGAATATTATAAGCAACGGTAGGATTATTATTTGCTATGGCAATGGGAGGAGGAGGCAACAGAGGAATTAGCGTGCATACAATGAGAAAATAAAGGTGCACGATCTGTGTTAGGCTGCAGAAATGAGACTTGTCTTCTGGCTAGAATCGAGGTCAAATTACAACATCTGAACATGGGGTGAGGAAAACCAGAAGGTTGGACGGGAGTTTTGGTCTGTTCCCTGTGACAGAAGTTAGGGAGTGCTGAGAAATCTGGCTTTAGATCTATTTCTGGGTTTGTACGCTGTGTCTCTAAGAGCTATGTTAGCTTTTTCCATTCTGAAAATGTTAATATTTAGGGGATATTTTTTTCATAAAACCAGCAACAACATGGAAAATATTAACAGGAAACATTTTAGATGCTACAGGAAATTACAGCTGTGAAGAGTGTTTCATATTGTATTAGCAGAAGATTGAATGAGGCTTCTTCCCATCTAAACTTTTAAATCCATGTGGAGGAGGAGTGTCTCTGACTCCACGGACCTGCTCCTAAGTGGTATGAAATACACAGAGAACAGGTATTATTGCCTGCTTTGCTTTCTCTGGCCAGGGAATCAGCAGATACACTTACGTTTAAGACAGCTGAGTTACACAGTTCTGAGAATCACGAGTGTGGCGAATGATACGTGCTAGTCAGAGCTGGCAGTCTGCTGCCCCAGCTTGAGCACTGCGCTGCGAGGGCTGTCGGCAGCGGGACACGAGTGTCCGGCAGGCAGTGCCTGTTTGCTCCTGCCTAGGATCCTGCTTTCTGAAATGGAGGATGGTCTCTCCTCTTTCCCTCATATCAGGCAGGGCAGGTGGTATTTCCAAACTGCTCTCATGAGACAAACGGGCCGTAGAGCCACCCACGACTCCACCTCACTGGCAGCCTAGACCTGGCGAGTTCAGAGTAAGCGGTGAAGCTGTCTGAACAGCCAGGTGAATGAAGTTATGATGAACTTTGTTTTATTAGCTAGCTAGCATAAGTCTGGTCTGATTGTTTCAATATTAAATTTGCAGTTTTATGATTTATATTCCTCAAGCATTATTGTGACTCACATTGTGTGACTGGTTTACTCTCAGATCCTGCCCATGTTCCTGCATATGTGGTTTCTTTTCTGACTTGATTGACCTGGAGAGAACATTGCTGCTGGATGAGCCTCTCTGTGAGAAAATTATGATCTCACTTCATCCCGGTCAGAAGTCTCCCTAGACTTAAAGTAAAGAAATAGCAACAACAAAAAATTTTCAGGTTGTCTTGAGAGAAATCCTCTCCTTTGGAAAACCAGAGATGACCTCTGCTGCTGGTGTGCCTGTCCTCATGCCTGTGTGAGTGTAGGGAATTGACAGAAGGGTGCCCATGAGCTCAACAGCTTTGCTCTGTTTGTAGTCTTGGACCAACCACCGAGCTGGAGAAGTCTACCCCGGCAGCGTGGGAGTGAGTACCATTCGTATCAGGATCGCCTTCCCTCCCTGTATATCCGCTTTCCCCACCCACAGGGTGGCATCAATTCTACGTGTGCTCTCATATCCACAGAACTGCCGTGCTCTGCAGTCTGCAAGGGGCAGATATATCTGATCTGCCTCTAACTAACAAATCCCCCTGTGCTTGGAAATAAAACAAACCTCGGAAGGGGGGAAAAGTTCCTTCTTCTGAGATGATTGGATGCTGTAATACAGTTTCTTTTGAGTCGTATTCTGTTGGGCAGACAGCTATTGATGTGGTCCCCATTGTCACTTAGGTATTTGGTCTATTCATTATTTTCGTTTATATTGTTTATGTAAAGCACCTAGAGGCCTGTGATAAGCAAATTTCACCGAATAAAATAAGCCAACTTTAGTAGGTCAATTAGCATTCTCCAAAGATCATACATTTTAGCAGGGAGTTTTGCAGTTTACCACTATTGCCTAAGGAGAAAATGGAAAGTAGACCCCTCCCCTCTTACATGGTGTCAAATATCAACTCTAAATTAGAATGTTACTTATTCTTACTGAAACTGGGAATTCATTGTATGAGCTGAGTAATCACAATGCCGTGCTCTGATTTCATTTCTGGAGATCACCCAATGAAAACAGCCCAGTTTTACCTACTGGGAAGAAATAGGCAAATACAGTCATGGCTCTAATATGTGTACACTGTATATCAACGCTTTCCAGGTTGCTTGCTAAATGCAGCTTAAGAATGTTCTAAGATACAGACAGGGAGATTTGTAATGCAACCTGTCCAATGTATTTCTGTTGTCTGCTGTTTGCTTTATAGTTGTAAAATCAATAAAACTTAGGTGTACTAAAGAATATAGCTCAGTAATACAGTGATGCAGGCTGATGGAGGTTGTTCTGATGGTGAATTTATTTTAGATTTGAACATTGTGAGCTTCCTTCTTTCCCTACTTACACAACTCCTAGCTGTTTTATTGCCCTCTTCCCTTCACCTGGTTGTCCTCTTTAAGGAGTCCTTTGAGATGCTTTTTTCTGCTGCTTAAGTTTTCTTTGGTTCTCTCATGATGCCTCTCTGCTTGAAGATCTGTCCTTGTTCTAGGTATCTTTTGACTATGATTTTTTTCACTACTGAGAGTCCTAACATAAAACCATTTAGTTAGGTAATGCTGTCTGAGACAATACAACATTTATACTTTGTGTGCCATGCTGATACTGCGTCTTTCACCTCAGTTTACTAAGGTCAGCCTGCCTGAAGTTGGCTACTTGCCTTTATAACTCTTATCTGAGTAAGTGGTCTTATTTTTACTCTCAGTTTCTGTGACTTCTAGTTCCTGACTTGAGCAAGCCTGCTGATGTGTTTCTGGTTTGCTAATTCGGGCTTAAACTTCATGTCATACTTGGCCAGACCAAGCCATACGAGCTGTCTGTCTTCATAGTTTGCCTCATGTCTGTTCTTGCTGTAGGCTGTATTTGTGAAGCTGACCTTCCTAGGAATCAGCCTCAGAAACTTGATTTTTTGATTAGTTTTGTGGGGTTTTTTTTGGCTAAGCTCATTCTGACCAAAGGGCACAGAAGAGGTGTGTGAGTGAGTAGAACATTTGAGAGAGAAGACCGGGGAATAGTAGGATTGGTGTCGTCTTGACTCCTGTGTTCAAGATTCAAGATCCTGGGTAAATTCCGAATGCATACTAAAGTGGAGTGGGGAGGAACCGTGTTAGGCTACAATCAAATTCGTATTCTGGAGTTCAGGGGTTTAGAGTCTAGAGTTACTGGAGGTTTGCCTTAGAGGTTTCAGGGTGAGCGGTCAGCAGGTCTGTGTGGTAAGAAAAGGCATCGTATACTACATTGCAATCCAAATATTTCATCTCTACTGAGAATACATAAATTATTTGGATTTGTGATTGCTTTAGACTCTGAAAACTTTTCCTTTGCTCTGTGGCACGAGCAGAAATCTCACAGAAATCATCCTTAAAGATACTGTGTGCTACATACAGGTTGGAAGATCAACTTTGATGGTGACTTCAGAACTTAACGATTCTCATCAGTGCTGAGAACCAGACCAAGAATATCAAATACACAACAACCAACTCCAGCCTAACAACATCCAGCTCCTAATGCAGTATTGACAGACTTTTAATCCTGGAATGTAAAATGCCCAACACAAGTCAAAACAAAACTGAGACCCAACTACCACCCTAAATCTAGTGAGGTTTTATCTAATTTTTTTTCCTGGGGTATAATAAATTAAACATAGTATGAAATGCAAAAAGGTTACATTGAGACATATAATATTTGAAGGTTTAATTCATTTTTCTAGTGTATAAGACACAAGGCTATTAAATTTTTAAAGCAGTGATCTCCTGAAGTCCCTACTTTATGAGGGCTTTCTTCATAAAGATAAATGGTTTCCTTGCCAAATCAAATGCAGATTTGAAACAAATTAAGTTAATGTTCAACGGTACAAGGTAGAATGGATGGGAGAACTGTTTTATTTTGCATTGTAATAACCATATACACCTAAATCAATAGCTGTGGAAAAAAAAGGCAATAATATCACGTAACTGCAGGAAATGAAATATAGTGAGATGAAGGGGGGAGCGGGTTGCAGAATGAAAGGATTTGTATTGGAATAATGACATTTCATTAAAAAGGGAAGGAGTGCTATTGAATATAAGTCCATACCAGTAAATTCTATTTCTTATAATAACACTTGAGATGAGTTAAAGTTGCCCAAGTATTGTGATAAAGCATCTTGCTGGATTCCTTTCTTATATTATGCTGTAATTTTATGTTAAAAGAAAAATTTGAAATGTTAAAGAGGTAGTGCATGTTTTCTAAAGTGCTTTCTATTTCTCCTAATGTTTCATTTAACTTGTTATATTATCCTGTGCTCCTGCAATCCGAGCAGGAGGAAGTTTATCAGTTTCGTTCTTCTGTAAGCTCGTATTAAAGAAACAAAACAAAATGTGAATCCGGCAGTGGTGAAAGGTATTGGTTAGAGAGTGCTGGGGATTAAAGCCCGCTCTTTATCTGCAGCACAGGCTCAGGCTGGTGAGTAACAATGCAGACTGATAGCGGGATGAATCTGTCCTCCCTGCCATACAGAGGATCAGATTCTCAGCTGGTGTAAATCGACAGCAGCCAGTGGCGATAAACTGGCTGATGCTGCTGAACGAGGCTGGCTGCACTCTTTTTCAAATTGTCTTAGAAAGAAATCCTGCCTCCCCTGGAGTCAATGGCAGAAATCCCACTGACTTCAAGGAGATAGGGGTTTTAACCTTGGTCTTTCTGTGTGAAGTCTCCCTGAAAGACTCACCAGGTAGAAAGGAAAATACTCCATGTGCTTCACTTTGATGGTTGCCCTCAGTCACTTCGTTCTTTTGAGATGGCCTGCAAAGGGACCAGTTCCACTGACTGGGCAACTGAGAGACGCTAGTGACTGCTAGAAATTATAAGGAGACCATACCACTTATGTCCCATGTGTCAGATCAAGAGGGGCTCGTTAGAGGGACAGACTCATGTTGTTCTTTGGCCTGAAGAGTATCTGCCGAAACAGGAGCTTGGGTGTCAATGTGTGGGCGTCTCGGTGAACCTCTGCCAAGCGATCATCTGGAAAATCACTTGTAGTAGTGAGAGGTGTATAGGATTGTTAAGAAAGAAAAATTGACAGTGTCATAAGACCTTTATATCAGCGATAGAAACATTTAGGAACATGTATGTCATGCAACTGTCTCCAAGCTTCTCTCTACCATTCCTCACGCAGTGTGTGCAGACTATGTGAAATGGTGATTATCCCTTTCAGCAGTTTTTGAACCCTGCCATAAAAATGATGTGGCAGCAGGATCTGTACGAGATAGCAATAGAGCTAGACCTGTAATTGTATATTAACGAAGAGAGTTTTTGGAACTTCACTGGGTTACCGAGTTGCTCGCTGTTGGGTACAGATTAAACAAGGGGGGCCCATCAGCATAAGACATGGTACCTCTTTGTATCATTTTTAAGCCATAGTATCAAGGCTTCTGTTTCCTGTGGTGTTTTTCTGGCAATTACAGAAATCAAGCAATGCTTTACTGAGATTTCCTGGACTAATTATACAAAATACTGTGGTCAGAAATGCATGGAAATTCAGAGGACATTTGGATAAAACTTGGCTTATCATCTAGGGCCTTAAAAATCATTGCACCTTGTCTCCTCATTGTAGAAGAAGCATTTTTGTGCAGAGCTTGTGACTGAAATTCACTTGAGCAGACATCTGAATGATCCCTTGTGCACAGTTAAAGGACAAAACTTGTCCATACGTACACAGCTCTGCATCATCGCGTCCCCAGTACGATTTGCATCTGTGCTTCTTCCTACTTATACCCTGCAACACATGAGCCGTTGCTTTGTGTGGAGCCGGTGGGGGGCTTGCTCTGAATTATGTTTGTAGTCGTAATGAGCTATGTGCTTGACTTGTTGGTTCATTTGTTTTAGTGAGGAGGGTCAAGCTTTCTCAAGCAAATTTCAAACCTCATTCAGTCTCAAGAATCTCACCCCTAAGACCACTCTAAAAACGTACATAACTGTACTTGAGGTTGTCTCGATTCCTTAGCCTGCTTCAAAATAAGATCTAAAGAGCTCAGTGAAGCAAATCAACTTTTCGGAACTGCATATTGTGAAATTGGTACCCATCTCTTTCAGCACTAATTGATATCGTTGTATTGCTGAATGATCCAGGGTTCATCTGGATTCATGTTGACATACCTTACCTGAGCACATCATGGGCCGTGCTTTTCGTGCAAAAAGTATCTGTTTCGGGAACATTATTTATAGTCTCACCTTTTGTAAGTTCATCATCTAAGATGTCACTAGATTTTTGCCAAGAGGGCAGGGGCGACTGATAGCATCTAAGGATTTGGCTGCCTCCCACTCAGGAAATGAGTGAAATGGGTGCTCAGTGGAATTAAATACTTTTGTAAAAATAAAAAAAAAGAAAGGAAACCAAATGTATCCAGGCTCTCATGTAAAATGCCCCAGAGAGTTTCATTTTAGAATATGTACAACTAATCAACCTCTGATTTGTGCATTACTATCACATTTTCTGTCTCTGTTTCTTCTGGATAGGACACTTGGGATGTGATCCTTTCAAATTGCCTTTTAATTTTACTCCCCATGAAATTAATTATTGACAAGTCCTAGAATCTGAGCCACTCTAGCCAACTGTTCATGGGTTTGTCATGTACGCTTACCAGTAAAATTCACAAGTCACACTGTACTATAAATTGTATAAGTCAGTTGGAGAATAGAAACAGTAGTGCATGATTTATCTAAATAGTAAGCACAGTTTTAATGGTAAACATTCTCTCTGAACTTTCCAAGAACATCTTGTAGCATAAAAAAATTTACTGCAGAAATTCTCAGATAGTGATTTTAGATAATAGTCAAATGTAAGAATTTCACTGTGTTGCAGGAACAGTAAAGAAAAGACGAGATACATTGAATAAAGATTTTATTGTGAGTTATTTGCTCAGCTCTGTAGCACCATCAATTTTTTCTCCCTATATAAAAATAATGAAGTCAATAAATGTGTTTAGGTGACCTCTGAGACTTACAAAAAGGATGTTATGAGATGGGTGAATGCTGGATACAGTATTTCATTCAGATGCCGAACAGCTGTTGAGGTAGACAATACTAGCATCCTATTTTTCACCATTGATGCTAATGTAAATTGGTTTTTGACGGTATATATATTCTTTTCTATTGTGGGAATGTGAAAAAGACTACTAGCCTGTCAACCTTTGTGTCCCACCTCTTTAGGCAACTTTCTAATATGTGATTACAGGCAGTGAATCAGGAGATTTGGTGACCAGGATGGGACAGCCAGCCTGGTGGCTGCACGTGGCTGCAGCCGCCTGCTGAAACCCATCGGGCCATATTGTCCTGATGCTTTCCGCAGGTGTATGACAGAGGTGTAAATGGTTACCTGGGGTTTTTTTGGAAAATGTAAATTTTATTCTCGTGCATTTGTGAACATCTGAACTCTATCCTGACCCTGTCACTGTGGACTGTTAATTGTTCCATCTCCTTTCCAAATGAACGATCCCAGCTTGCTGCACATCATGTCAAATATTAGCAAAGATTTGCTGCGGCACTGAGTTGCTTGCGTATGTTACAGAAAGGTCTCCCATGAATTACAAAATGCGAGGGGAAGACACTGTGTGCTTTGCTTAGATGCGTGGTGCTCCTATGGACTCCTATGGAGGTATCTGCTTTGCTACCTGTCTTGTCATCAGTGCTAAGCGTTCACAGAAATCAGAAAAATATTTTTCAAGGAAATACAGAAGTTAGCACTTCCGGACTAATTTTTATGCAGATTAGTATTAATACCGGTTGTTCATTTTTCTTTTGCAGGATGATGAAAAACAGAGGAGTTATATGTTAACATTAACAATTAACAATATGATGAGAATTTTGTGTTAGCTTACCACATTTTCTATATGTTTTCTCTGAGTTCAGTATTTATTTTCTTTTCAGTCCGACAGCTGTTCAAAAGGAGGTGCATCCCTTGTCAATTACTGAATGACCTCCTTTGTAAATTGACTGAGAGTGTGTGATTTGCCCTGGAGCATCTTTTTTAAGTAATTAGTGTAAATCAGTCAATAGATCTGTGTTAGCAACACCTTAAAAATTGCAGTAGTTTGGAAAATGTAGCACTCTATAGTATGTTAGCTCTTTTAAGTGCCATTGGTTTAAAATGTGAGAAAATTAACTAGTTTTAAAAATAGATCAGTAGTACTTTGATTATGTGGCTTTGATTTAGAGGGCTTTATGCGTTTATGCGGTAGACAGTTGACACTGTACCTGCAGTTTTCTGCTTATCTAAAAAGTACTTTCAAGGTATTACTCCATAAACTGCTCACACTGAAAATAAGGATGTAGGAGGATCCTTTTGACTTGCTTATGTGTGAGCTCTTCCAAAAGAAACTTGCCCATGGTCTGGGACATGCCAGCAGCTCCGTATGACATTTTCTCTCTATGCTGGTCCTTTGCAGTTGCTGAGCTATGGTGGTGGCGACCCAAGGCTCTATTTTCGGTGTGGGAGGGGAGAGAAAGATGCTGGCTGTAGGCAAGGGGCTGAGCTGAACAGGGTGTTTGCGACAGAGGGAGTTGACTTGGGGGTGAGGGGTTTGTTAGTGAAAAGAGCAGTTTGAATGTCCGTTGTAGCACGTTAGTGAGTCACTCACGGCTGTCCGACTCCAGCGGCTGTTTAGTTCTGGGGTGCAGCTCTTTCATCTACAATGTGTGGGTGCTTTTTTGCCCCAGCCAGCTCTCTGCCCCTCACTGAATTCTCATTCGTAGAGTCCAGCCTTTTTTTTGAAGGGAGGGGGATATTATTTCAGTCTCTGCCTTTGTCAGATTTTGTGGTTTTGCAACTCTGTGTTTCTGGTTTTTTTCAAAGTAAGTCTGCCCTTCAAAACCGCAGGGAGACTGACTCCAGTGAGGCTGCCTGCCATGAGAAGTGCTCTCAGAAGTACATCTAGGAGCCTTCGCTCCTTCATATTCATATACTAGTCCTCATATTTGTTACTTGTATGAATAATTAAAAAAGTTTTTTTGAGTTTAGAAAATTTAATCAAAACTGACAGTAGTCTTAGACCTTGAATAGGTACCAGCTTCAAAATTGCAGACCACTCTAGGTCCATCATCCCCAACGTGAACCTTGCCTGCCTTGCTAGCTGTGCAAAGAAAACAAGCTGTTTAGAGGAAAAAAAGCCAGGGATTTTTTTTTTTTTAAGAACTGTAATTAAGCAATCATAACAGCCCTTTAAATAAATAGAGCTTACATTTACATTTTACCATGCACTTCTGGTGTTTGTTTAACTTTATTTCTTTTGCACCCCATTTTAACATAATAGAAAATCTACAGCAGGCTGTCTGAAGGCTTCCACTCCTCCAGCCTGTCACTGCCTGTGTGCCGTTCATCGGAGCCCTCCGGACTCCAGCTGGCAGGATGCCTAACGCTGTCACCCGCCTAGGAGAAGTGGGTTTAAACTGAAAAGCCAACCATTTAGAAAGATGCATTGTTTTGCCCAGCCCCAGATCGGACTCTTTTAAAGCAATTCAAACTTAATTGTGATCAGAAATCATGTGTGTTCATCTCAGGCCTTGGCTGTATAACGTTCAATGTTCCCTGGAGTTGGAGATCTGGGCTGGTTTTTCAGAAGAGCTCAGCATGCACCGACTCTTGTTGAGAACAACAGGGGTGCTTCTTGAGATTGAATGCCTTTGAAAATCCGATCATGTCACTTTATTTATTTATGTAGATTTGTGTATGCACAAATATATACAACATGCCCAGAAACAAGCACGCACACATACATGACAGCTCTAGGGTCTGGATTTTCAAAAGAGCCTGGGAGAATTCAGTGAGAGATGGGTGCTTAATTAAAATTCATATTCTTCCTGCCTTTGGCAATACTTAAACCTACAGCTACATTAATACCAAAACATGACTAAAGGGCACAAGGATAATTCAGTAAGACCCACAAGAAGCAAGCCAGGCAAATTAGCTTTCCTTTCACCAGCCTTACCTTTTCCCATTTCTTATTTTCAGAGATGGAAGGAAAATGACAAGCGAATGCCAAATCTCTTCAAAATACTGCCCTTAGGTGGGATGCTTTACATTGTCTGGGGTCAGGACCTATCTCTGGCTGTGTGTTTACACAGGCAGCAAAAGGGGTCTGATTTTTGTTGAAACTTCGCTGTACTGTTGCACTAGTATATGAAAACCATAGCCAGGTAACAGAGCACGTTTGATGACTTGTAAAATCATCCTGCAAGTTGTAAAATCAGAGCAGAAACAGTGTGTCTTCCCCCTTCAATATACTTCAAACTAAACGAACAAATAAACAAACCCCTTGGTTTAGGATTCCCCAGAATCTTGTTGCTTATCTACATGTACGAAAAGAAAATCCTGCATCCTGGCAGATGATTTACCAAAGCAATAGTTTTTATGATGGTGCACAATACAGTTTACGTTCCAGCCTTGGTCCCAGGAGGCAGGAGGGCACCTGAGTTCAGTGCCTAGCATCTCTGCTTTATCTAATGTGTATGCTCTAGATAGCCCACCAGAGTAGAAAATTGAATACATTCATAAGAAAGGCTTTTACACCACCATGAATCTTGAAATCTTTGCTGCCGAGGATATATCCTCAACAGGTAGTTTGGAGAAAAAATACAGAAGATGGTAATTTTCGTTCTCTCAAGACAACTGTGGGCAGGGACAGATTTGAATGCCACTCTTTCCTAGCCTGGGTCAGAGCCAAGTTAGTTTGTAAACCTAGAACAGGATCGCTTCTTCAGCTGCTGAATTTTAAAAGAAAGTGCCTGCAAATACATTTGGCAAGAAATACGTTGTCTCTCTTTCTGTTTTCTGTAGAAAAGGCTTGCAGGACTGGGCCTCTAAGCAATGTAGGAGAGGGTTTTTAATTCACGTGTCCCGCTCAGATGTAGTAAGCACTCGGTACCAGACCAGTCCTCCTGAGATGGTGCTTGCATGTGCACAGAGACAGATTGTGGGATGGGGTGAGGCGTGCGGGTAGGTGTGAGCTTGGTGCCTCTGACCAGATGTATAGGAGCCCTGGAAGGGATGAGAGTCTCACTCACAGTTCTGCAATTTTCCCCATGGGTTCTGCTAGAGTTGTGTTTAACCCGGGGCACTGAGCCCCAAGGGAGAGCAGTTCGAAACTGTTAGGGACAAATGTTTTCTTCCCTGTTCGTCTGTGCTTTTCTCTGTGAGCTGCTTTATGGAGTAAGGAAGAATGAATCCCAAACCGCTTTATTTTCCAGCACCGGTCAGGTTTGCTGCAGTTCTCTCACTTGTGCTTTTGGATGGTACTGATGGTGGAGAGTTGATTTTTAATTAAAGGGAAAAAAGGCATTAACAAATGCCTTACATCAAAGCAACTGGTCGCTAATATAACTAGCCTAGGATGCTTGCCCCTGCTAGGCTCCTGGACAAACATACTTCACCACTGTGGTCTTAAGAGGCTGAAGTATCTTTCAGACAAGCTCATTCCTTAGACTTAATTAAAACCTAGTTCACTCCTTTATTCAATTTATAAGGCCTAGCCAGTAGGATTAAGCGATTACAGGCAAAAAGCCCCATTTGTGAAACACTCATAAGCTCAAACTGCTAGACTGCTCAGTTGTACTCCATTAAATTAATAAGGAATGAATAGACTGATCCATTATGAATAAAGCTGTGGGGAGCCTCAGCATTGCCTCAGACTCTCTGCACACTCCTTAGAGAACATTTGTGCAAAATGATTATGTTCATATTCATTCAATTGGAATTCTATAAAAGTGGAGTGCATAAATTACTCTAAAGATGGGGAGTTTGTCTTAAACATTAACTATGTGTGTGAATTAATAAGACTATTATAAAACCATTAGCATTCAGTGTATTTACCTACGTATGCTGCATACCTAAACTAAATTCAACAGTTGTTCCTAATTGCTATTCTTGTTGTGTGATCAAGCTGTGGTTCATTTTCCCTTGTAGTCATAATATTTATGAATGACAGTTTTTCCTGTTAAAACTTCTGAATCCCCTTTCCCCCCCCAGCTTTACATTAGCTCCTGTAATTCTCCAGAATATAATAAAATACTGGGCTATTAATGTATCAGGAAGTGAAAGATCAGCAGATGCTTACAAATGTGTTAAAATATAACATCGAGTAGCACCTGCGAGCGTACATGTCATCAACTAACCTTTGTCTTTTATAGAGTATTGGACGAGGAAGGATGGCAGCAACACCTGGGAGAGTCTTCCCTGAATCTACTGCTGTTCTGCAGCACCCAGCAGATTCCCAGTTTCAAAACGCAGAGGGGTGCAGAATTCATCCACCAGCCTTTGCCATGTTGTGAATAGGCACAGTCTGTTTCTTCTGGAAGAATTCCAAGTGACTTGAAAGGTAAAAAACCCCGCCAAAACAAAGCCCAAAACCAAAATGAGGGGGTGGGTTGGTGAAAAAAAAGAGCGGTTTGTAGAGTACTTCGCAAACAAGGAGTTAAAATTAGCTCCCACAGGTTAGTTGGTAAGGTTATGAAAGCAAGTGCTCAAACAGGGAGTAGTAGGGGTATGCTGGAGGATGAGAGGAGGGCTCAGAGCTGAGCTGCTAGGGCCGCCTCTGTGAGCAGGCAACTTTTCCTCCTGCCCTGCTTCTCTGTCTCTGTCCTTTGATACTTTCTGGCAGAGCGACTGGAGCAGTAGACCCTGTGGGGTTGTTGAGTTCGTTTGCCAGGGACTAGGCTGAAGCGAAAAAGACTGTGTTATTAGGAGTGATTCGATGTGATCTCGGTGAAATGTCAAGGAGGGGTAACTAGGCATGGTGCTGTTGTCACTGCTGTTCCTGAGCAGAGCGAGGAAGTTACGTGTTAACATAGTTTAGCTAGCACGTCTGACCTTCATTGTTCCCAGCGGAAACAGTGACAGTCTATTAGTCCTCCACAAGGGATATCACTGTCTCTCAGCAGCTCTGAAAATCCCCCAGGACACTCCTGGAACAACAATAATTCAGCAAGAGTTCACACAACGTTAGAGCTCTGTGAAATGTTTGCAACAAATCTTGCCTGGATGGAGAGGGGGGTGTGGTAGGAAGGGGGAGAGGGATCATTTGGAACAGAGCTGCATTTGAGAGGAGACATTAACCTTTCAGGCAAGTCAGACCAGGTGGAAGTTTTGCAACAGGAAAATCTTGCTAATTCTCTTGAAATGAAATAGCTAAATAGATAAAAGAAGGTGGAAATTAGTTTTTTAGCTTAATCTTGCTTCTGAAGTAGTATATCAACCTCTAAATCTGAATTTTAAAGTGAAAGACAAAGAACTTAAACAAGGAAACTCATAGGGGCTAAAAGCTGAAACAGATCATTTTCAGCTGAACTCTTAGGAGACGGGGTGACAGAGTTTTAATATAGCTTATAGAAAGTAGCGGTTGAATCAAAGTATGATTGCCTTTGATACAAAAATAATACTATGCACGGGTTAAGTAAATCTGTAGATTTTAACACCTGGAGTGGCTGCTAAAATCTTTTCATGGCTGTACTTTTAGAATAAAAGGGTAGGAGTAAAGAAACTCTTAGGTCAGCTACTGGATTTCTTAGAGCCGATCTTCTCAGTTTGGTTACACTGTCCTTTCCAACACCTGATACCTTGTAAATACTCCTGTACCCTTTGGCTTGTAAGGTGCTGTGTGGTGTGTCCTGGCCTGAAATGGAGCCCACTCTGTTGGTGCTTGCAAAGGGGCGAGCGGTCCTGTGCATTGGCGTCCTGATCCAGGTGCCCTAGGAGGACCCCAGAATTCAGTAAAGATACAGCATGGGCTATGTTGAGGGGTAACCCTGCTTGCTGGTTTAGGAGATCTTCCGACTGGGAGGCGTATCTCAAGACACAGAGTTCCTTGATGTCACTAGGGCCCCTGGATGGCTTAATCCAGGCTTAATCGAAAGGATTAATAAATGAATTCTTGACTGAGCCTGCATGTGAAGTCTGTATTGGAGAAATGCATTTTCTTTGGCCCAACTCCAAGAAAAACTAATCATCATGAACTTCATGCAGATTTACGATTATTCTTTCTATAGAAAGGGTTAGGCCGGCACTCTCTGGCAGTAATGAAAAGCCTGCAGAAAAGCAGAAAGCCAAACATACACAGAACAAACATTGTATATAGGTTTGTTTCCTTGAAATCCGTCCCATGGATTTTCTACATTTTCACGGGAAACTGATGGAGTAGTACTATCATGTGTTAAAACAGATAGAATTATTATGCTCACCTCAACTCCACGAGACATAAATATCACACAATCTTATTTTTTCAAGGGAGATGATATCACAAAATGAAGTGATAAGGAAGAAAGTTACCGTGATAGTATGAAATATGTCCAGTGGCTGCCTTCAGCACAGTAATCTTTTATGTTCAAACTATTACTCAAAGTACGGATTATTGAAATGCCCTTCTTCTGTGGTGCTCTCTTGGGTGATCTGTGGTAACCTGTAGAAGTCAGTGAAAAGAATCCTGTCATTGCTGGTTGTTCCTTAAAAAAAATGGTAATAAAATAGTATATCTATTGAATTTCAGTACACATATATACATGTGTTGAAATACGGTAGGATAGCAGGGGTTTTAAAAAGTGCTGTTTAATAATCAAGTTTCTAATAAACTTTTAGAATACACGGAAGAAAATGAAAAATTGCAACATGCTCATCCAGGATTTGGGGCTTTCTTTTTTTTATTAAAAGCAGGTTGAAGGCAATTTTGTAATCTATTTCCACCACTGCATTTGCAGACATGCATGGATTTGTTAGGTTATCTCCTACTGATAGAATTTTGTTAAACAAGGTTGTGGAACAGTCATTAAAATGAAAACCAGAGCTCTGTCTGAGTTTTCCCTTGGTCTTAAGATAGCCTTTTGCTTTTTCTTTTAATGCTAAATTTTTCACATTAAAACATGATTTTCCTGCCTCTTACACAAAAAGGACATAATGGAGGGACAGAGATAATACAAGGGCTGTAGAGTACTTTCATTTTGTAAGACAACAGACCAGTGGTCTGTAAGACCCAATATCTATCTCAAAAGAAGATTAAAATCACTCGGCCATCCAGGCAGTGCAAGATGGCAACAATTCTTCTGTGATCCTTGGACGTGATTAATGTATTTCTAGAACCATGGGGACTGTTAATCCTTGTGACTTAAGCTAAATAGTCTAACTACAGATGTAACTACTTTGTAGAATCTGCGTTATTTGGATCTCATTAATGTGTGACATGGTTTATGAGCTGCACGATGTGTGAATGGGTATACAAGGACCGGGGAGTGCCTCCTGCTCATGGGGCCGTGGAAGGGCTTCCTTCATTTTGTGCACGTGCAGTAAGGGTGAGCGTAAGTCTCCTTTGCTCAGGACAGTTAGGAAACTGCTTGCTTCTTGCCTGGCCTTGCCTTAGAGGCAAAATGGGGTGGGTGGTTAAAGCACAGCAACAGCTGATTTTATATGACTGCTCATGGTACTCCAACCTAGTGGAAAATGCCTTGGTTCATGCCAGTGTGGCTGTTCTGAGGGTACCAGGCAGTCCTGCAAAAGCGCTTGCACAAGTGTTGATGTCTGACACAGCATTCTGTGTAATCCAGAACATCTGCGAAAGTGTTGAATAGTGACTGGGGGGGAGGGAAGGTGCTTAGTAACTGACAGTAGAGGAAGGTGGGCATGTCTCCAGGCAAGACTATCGGGACTCTCAGCCTAGTGTTCAGTGAGATGCTACCGTGATGCGGCTGTTAGGAACAAGCGCCTTTGTACTGCTCGAGTCCCCTCACCCAAGCAGCCACCCCTACGCTGACAACTGTGACAGGTCTTCAGGTCTTGGATGTGTTTGATTGAAAGGGCAAATAGCCATTTAACCCTTGTTCCTCTGCCATAGGTAACAAATGCTGCATGGTAGTGTGGGTGATCCCAGCCTGTGTATCATTTCTTCTTGACATGAAATCTAATATCAACTTTTTGAAAGACAGATTTGATAAATGATAATAAGAGATAGCATGGATGTGTATATATGTTCCAGGATATCTGGTTTTCCCAGGTTGTACTGATATTTATGGATTTTGTGTGCTCGCAACCACTGCTACCACCATGACATGGAAACAGAAGCAGCCACTGTCTGTGGAACTGATGAGTCATTTCCTCCTATACTCAGGGTAGGTATTTATTCGACAGCTTGTCACGGAAAATGAAGCAACGTGATGTTTCTAGTGTTGAGAGGAAAGAGAGAGACTTATTTATTCTGTCACCTTCTATAACCTTTTTGAGCAATATTCTTAAGATGCTGTGATAATATATTCCTCTTCAACTTCCTCAAAGAGATTCCTTCCTTGTCTCAGTGAAGCAACAGGTAATGATATGGACACACTTATTAGATTTGTCTTTAGATGTTACATTCCAGTGTTAACACATCATATAGATATCTTTCCCCTTGAAAACAAGCAAAATGCTGAAGAACAGCACCACCCATGCTTTAACATCGCAAGACTCCCAAGGAGGAAACTTCAGTAATAATGTTTGCTTTCTTGGATATATACATTTAACTATATGACTAGCCTGGGAAACTATGGGAGGCATGGAGACTCAAACCTAGTGATATGAACCTCCCTCCTAAATGAAAGTCCTCATGGGTGCAGGCGGGAGCTGAGACAGAAGACGACATATTTAGTATTCAAGGAGCCAGTAGGGTTGTCCCAGGAGCTGGCATCTTTCTTCTTTGCAATGTTCACCTTAGTGCTTGCTGAAATCCAAATCAGTGGGAAAAGGGTATTGACCCCTTTCCTCCTAAAGTGGGGCTTGAGTGGGTCTTCTAATAAATCCACGACTCTGTTAAAAAATAATTCCCATGAAAGTATAATGCTGCCAAGGTTGAGAGGGCTAAAGATCAACTTGATGATAAAAGATAGCTATATAACAGTCTAGGAAGAAGGTCTAAGGTTTTCCAGAGTGTGAACAGGGATAAGTGGCCTGTTAGGTAATTTTCCATTTCTTGTAATATCTTGCCTTTATTCACCAATTTGCCCTCTCCTTATATGTTGAATTTTGGCCAGTTTCCCCAAATGCCTGTGAGAAACTCAGCACATACTAGAGGTCTGCAAGCCAGATGACCAAGTAACGATGACATTACAGTTTCCGTTTCATCTAGTTCTGACTTCCCCTGGTACCAGCAGTATACTGGGTACCCAGCATGTCACACCAGTCACAGTGTACTGGTGTTCTGTTGTCCTGTGGCTGTATCATGAATTCAGGGATGAAGCTACACTGTCTCTTTTGGTCTGCAAGCATGTAATTCCAATGAGCAGTATCCCCCACAGGGTAATAAACTCTTTAATAACAGTAACGTAGCAACCACAATAATGAAAAAAGTGATTACATTCTACATAAAAATATAAAAGCTTATTTGATCCTAAGGTCCCCAGTGGCACATTACCTGGACTTTTATTTAAAATATAACATCTCTTACTTACATCTTATTCAGGTCCTTTGTTAACACTAATATAAAACACCAGTAAAATTGTCATTGGAGGAATTTAATAAGGAGTGGGTATGGCTCGGTGATCCATGCTGCTAATTCTGAGTCCTTCCGTGAATCTACTCTAGAAAAGTGCAAGATGCTCTGCTTGAGTGTTTCATTACTGAACCCCACTTTGCATATGCAAAAGGCATGAAGGCAGATAAGAAGATCCCTTCTTTAAAAGTGGGGCTCTTTCCTCTCCTAAAATGTGAATGCCTCTACAAGCACGTACGTTTCATGAAATATGAGAGTCCCTTCTTGTACTTTCATGTGCTCTTCATTCATGATGGTTTACCTGCAAATCCAAACTAACTCCAGGGATCTCGAATGACACCAGGGGATTTTCTTCCATGTGTGTGTCAGGCGATCTGAGAGCAGAAGCTAGCCAAACCCTACTCTATGATCTACCTTGCTGTATTTCTGATATATCTGGTACTGAGAGGAAAGCCACCCTGCTAAATATTGCATGCTTCCCAGTATAGATACTATAGATGTTACTGAGCCTGTGGGCAGACTTCAAAAGAATGTGAATTCCAGTGACAATTTTTTGTGCTGTCCCTTCTTGTAATCTGTACAGTTGAGCAGAAATATATTCAGACTTTTTCCATTTCCTCTTTTTTCTGTCAGTACCACATTATTTCCTGCTGAAGGCTCTAGCCTTCCCGTCACGTCACTAAGGAATTAATCGCCTGCACTGTAAGTAAGAACATATGGTAAGACATTAGTCGTCAGCCAATGCAAAGGACACGGTTTTGTTCTGGAAAGTGTGCTGACCAAGATGGCGAATGGAAGGACAGGGTTTTTAATGGGAGTTATATTCTCAAGTTAGAGACAAGGCTGAAGATTTAGAAAGTGCATTAGCAGGTAAAGTGCATTAGCAAATCCCCTTGTGAGGTTTAGAAAGGGCATTGTGGTGAACTTTGAGGTTGTGATGTAAAATAAGCTTCTACCTCACTTTGTACAGAAGCTTGCTGTGTTCTTGGAGGCCAAGGGCCCACCTGCATTTCTAAGTGTGCAAATAGCTTTCTGTCAAATGGAAGCAAACTAATTTAGGTAAAGAAGCACATTGCTTTTCATTTTTCAGGTATATGAATGTATTGACAGTCATCCCAGGAGCTCCCTCAAAAGTTTTTGTGACCATTTAACATCATCTGTACCTCCCCCTTGCGTGACAGTCCTTCCAGCAGTGAGTGAACAGACGGGATGTGTCATGTATGTTGAAACCCTCTCCAACCCTGTTCTTACTCCCATTCTTTGATCATATCTACTTCTTGTCTCACTAGTGTGTATGGTCAATCACAGCTCTAGGGCAAGGATTGCCTCTGTTTTATAGGCATATGGACATGTAATGTAACAGGGCTGGTGTTTCTAGGTGTTAATGCAAAACAAATACATAATAGTAATCAAGGCAATAGACTGCCTGCAATGGATGTGATAAGATGTCTTTTCAAAATAGTGTCTCCCAAAGATCCTTCTACCTGAACAGAAAGTGGAAAGTCCCTACAAAGAGAGAAGTCATGTTTGCAAAGCTTTCTTGGGTTCTCTTGGATGGAGCTGACTGCAGCATCAACCAAGATTTTAAAACGCCTTTGGTTATGAAGTGATGAGCCTTTTAAAAATAATATTGCATGGGTAGCCCTAGTGAATAGGAATTGAGGGAGACACATGCTACCATGCTTGTTCTCTTACTAGTCATTGACTGGAAATACTCACAAAAGGAACAAAAAGTACATTTGCTGTGTTAATACAATTTGTATTACATATTCATAAACCATTTTATAAAGCTCCCAAGGAAAAATTCAATTGTACTGAAAGCACATAATGGTAGAGCGGCCATACAGAAAACAGGCAGCATGTTACAGAATTAACTGCACAATGAATGAAATGCTATGTCTATAATAAACCCATTCAGATATAAATTATGGGAGAGTAGATGAAATGTTTGTTAAGCAATAAAGCTTGCAACCGTACATACGAAATTGAATGGGATTTATCGTAAAATATTGTGGAGGATACAGGCTGAATATGTGTTACAAATTGACTGAATTAAAGATAATCCAAGGAAAGCAAGCTTTTGGGAGACTGAAAATTTTAGGAAATGAGTTCATAAGCTGTTTTGCTCTGACCCAAACTCCCCTGGTGCCAAGAAAAAGAGAGGCAAGAAAATAAGAACAGAACAATTTCTTGTAGGGCTGCAGTTATGTTGTCTTAATTTTAGCCTCCTAAATTTTGTCAAATAATCAGACTGCCTGTTGAACAAAGAGCATCTCACTGAAGTGGAGGGTAGAGAATTTTGCCCAGCAGTGTTTGGTTAGTATGATTTACAGTGGAAGATTTCCACACCCCCCCCTCCCCCGAACTATTTATCTCAGTAAGGCTGTTGTACTGAGGGCAAGGATAGATGATGTTTTGGTTGGACCTTAAAGAGATATGTGGTATGTTTTCCCAAAAGACCTTACCAGATATCTCAATGCAAACAACAGAGTTGGTAAAGAACATATTCTGTGGGATCCCATACCAAGCTTGACTGAAGTCCACTTCTCAAAGTTACATGGCCTATGCTTTTGCTCTTGTTACTTCCAAAAATTGAAAATACTTACAGTTTTTACAATGTAATGGAAATGTTGTGCTTACAAACAACAACAACAATAACAACAACAAAAATCCCCCAAACCTTAGAATTAGATTTAAAATTCAAATAGATGTTTATGGGATAGGGGGATAAAAAGTGGGCAGGGTAATTTCCAACCACAAATAAGATTTGTAGCTATGGAAACATAGAATAACCTAAGATAAAGAGAGAAATCAGAGCTGTAGAATCTGTGCCTGAGAGGGTTAAGAGCATTATCCCTTTTCTTAAGCTTACCTAGAAGCTTTTTAGGTCATCTTTCTCCTTTTCAAGCAGTGAATAATGACCATTTCTCAAAGTAGTTAAATGTATACAAAGCAGTCTGGAAGCCAGAATACAGGGTGGTGTTTCTGCAGGGGCTTTAAGTTGCTTGTTGTGATTTACAGACTGAGGATCCTGCACGTAGACTGCAGATGAGCATAGCCACAGACGTGGTTGACATGGTCTTTATGTGTTTGCAGGCCCCAAGATCCCTGCTTCTGCAGGCGTGTTTCACTGTGGTGACATTCTAATAGGGTTTCTCGGTCCGAAGGAATAAATGCATAACTTCCCCCTGATTAACACACATGACTAACCACTAGATTTGCTTTAATCTCTTTGACCATGCAGCCTAACAGAATCCTTTTTGGTTTGCATCTGATTGCTGTTTAATAAATAAAGGGATTCCCTGTCTCAGAGCCACACGTAAAAAGCACTTTGAGTTGTTATCCAACAGCGTTTTAATTTCAAGAGGTGATGCTGAGCCATTTCAATGGAATGGGAACTGCTGGACCATTATTGCAGAGCTAAATATAAATGAATGAGGAGAAATTAACTCAAGTAGATTCCATCTTGCTTCCCTGCCGAATTGATATAGTTTCCCATGTAGAAGATTCTGTGGATTTTTTGATTCCTTTTTTCAGTGGAAAAACCGTACTGACTACAAACATACATTGGCGTCCTGCAGTGTATCAAGAGGGACTGGTAATCTTACCCTCTTAAGAAATGTGGCATGTGCCAGCCCTTACGGATTGCATTTTATTTGTAGGAATACAGGCTGTGAAAACCCTCTTTCCTGCAGAGGAAGAAAAGCCTGTTAACTTGTCATCCTGCATCTGAAAGGTCAAGGGTTCAAAGCTGCTCATCAGTGTTGGTTGACATTCCCCCTTAGTGCCTTTGGAGGTATCAAGTTTGCCAGTTATTGACTGCATTGCTGAGCTATCTGTTGTATAAGCACAATTTCCATAAAGGACATAAGGCCGGGGACATGTTCACCATGCATTTTAAGACATGGTTGATTTGATTTTCTCATTTCTTTTTTTCTCTAAACATATTTCTCTTAAATAGTAGATTGTAACAATACTATTGATTGTGTTCTGCTCATGCAGCAAAAGCAGCTATTTGGCTTTTTTTTTCTCTTAATGATTTGCTCAGAGGGTGAAAAGAGGTAGAGGAGGTGAAATACCTTTGTTCCCCAGAGATGAGGGCTTTCCAGTTGAGATCAGCAACATGACAGTACGGGATCTGTTAGCACTTGAACAGACCGAGCAGATCTGCTTAACATGGAATCATTCTCTGCTTGTCAGTAGGAGATTCAGGACATCACCTCTAGACCTTGATATTGAAACGCCATGTTTTTCTTCAAATAACAACTAAATTCCCGCATGATTTGACTACATCTGGGGGAGAATTCTCTAGCAGCGCAAGAATTGTGAAGTCAGTTGAGGAGAAAAACATGCCATATGTAATCTGCCGTGGGCAAAGAAAATGCATTGGGTTTTGAAATGCTGAACGCAGGCAATTCAGCAGAAAGTGAATTGTGGACAGAAACATGGCATTCAGTTGGTAGAACAACAGCAAGGATGTCTCATTCAATTGTGTCTTTTTACTGTTTACTTTATGTGATTGCAAGTAAAGAGGTAATATCACTCAATGAGGCAAATTTCATTCTTAGGTACATGCGCATAATTATCAGCGACCTTTTATATCTCAGAGAGAATTGATTTTGGTGAGAGCTCTACCTCCTGCTTTTCGGGCAGGGTCTTGCCCAATTTGTTTTATATGCTCAACAGTCATTATTTGGGTGAACCAATCATGGGGATTGGCTATTATTGATAGATCTTCCAGGAACCATGTCAAAGTTAAATAAAAATAAATAAAACATGAAATTAGCATGAACATGCTTTTTTCCTAATCAGATACATGTTTCAGTAGTGCTTGCTAAAGCGGCAAAATCTGCCCATCAAGATGTGATTGATATGAAAGGTTTATGAAGAAAAGCAATCCAACAAATCCATTGTACACAGGGGAGTATTACTTAGGATAAACTAATCTAGAAATATTAAAATTATGCTCCAACAAATACTCACCTATTGCAAGATGTGCAGACTTGAACCAAACCTTCTTCTAAGGTTCATCAAAATGTTATAGTAATTTTTTGCTATTCTGAAACAGATCTCATCCTGAGGAACTGCCAGGTTTTTTGACACACCATAACAGGAGGTCAAAGGACTCTTATGACACATATAATAATGCCCATTTAGCAGATGGGAGAAGCAGGGAGTGCTCAAGCTCATGTGTCCAGTAATTTTAGGTGTCGTGATTAAATGCTGAGTCCTGCATCTCTGGAAGAATCTCTGTTGGGCACAGGAGGAGCTCTCAGCTTTCTGACTCAGATGGAAGAATACTTTGTGTCTTCCTAAACAAAGGTCCAGATCATGGTCTGGATGGTTGACAGTGGTGTGTATGTGCCAGAATCTCCCACTGGCTTTATGAGAAGCGGTAGGTGCTTTGCGCCTACATGTCTCTACTTGTTTACGCAAAAAAATTGGCTCCCAGAATTAGCAAATGCTTTTCAAGAATTTTGTCCAAACAGTTTGCTACAGTGAGTTAGTAGCAGAGGTATGAGTAGAGCCCAGGGCTCCTCACTCCTGGCCCTGTACACTAACCACTGAAAACATTTACTTTTCTAGCCAGGGCCGGAGTGAAGATGTGAAAATACCACAGGCAGAATTTGGTTTTTTTCAGTTTTTCCACTCAGTTTTGCAGACTCAGGAGGTTTGGTTAGATCTCCATGTTGAGCAAAAGGATAATATTGGCTTTGCCATAGAGTTTTTCACTTCTAGGTGTATGAAAGATGAGTCTTTTGTCTTGCTTTCCCCTCTGACCTCTGCTTGAAGGGGAGTGGAGATGTGTGTTGAGTTGTTTTTCCTTTGGAAAAACCGGTACAGAAAGAAAGGTGAGCAAGGACAACGTAGCCAGTTGGGGTGCTGGCCTCAACCTCTCGCTGGCAAAAAGAGCAAAGACGATGGGGAGAACGGGCAGGCCAGGAATAGCAAATGGTTGACAGTCGTGGTCTGTGCTGTTGATTGCATCCTCTGGTGATCCAGCCAGGGGATCAACAGACCAGTTGTGCCCAGTCATTAAGGAAAGGCATGTCTGTAATTAATGGCAAAGGGCCTGATACAATAAAAGGCATGTCTGCCTTCTGCTTTGTGAAGCCCACATAGGGCTGCAAAAGACGCCAAAGAAAATCAATGTTAAGCAGCTTGTATGGATTTGTGCAGACCTATGCAGTGCGAAAGTCCAGACATATTTCTCATTGAGCTGAGTCCTCATATGTTTTATTTATAATTTAATGCTAAAATTTATGAAGGAGATGCATGGCGGAGAGAGAACCCATAACCTTGTCATTTCTTTTCTTAAAGCAGCAGCTACTAGATCTAGGGAAGAATTATGTCCTCCTCCTTCTCTCTGACTCCCCAGCATAAAATGTAACATGATAGAAATTTTTTTTCACTCTGAGTTTGTTTTCTCTGAATCAGCTGTACAGCTGAGTTGCTCGTTGCGTATCACGGAGCAAATTTTTATCAAAATCGCTAACTGCCAATCACTTTCTATGAACTAAATCACATCAGATGTTATTCATCAAGCATGCCATGTTACACTGAAGACTTCCATAACTCAGGCACTTAATGTGTGAAATAAATTAATTGCCTGTATTATTTTCCATAAAAACAAATAAACAGCGCTAGGTGCCTTTTTAAAGTCAATCAGAGGGTTGGTTTTAAATCAAATTGTATTTCACAATAGTTCAGGCACTCACCACTAGAAGCTGTAATCTTGGGACTTAAATATGGATACTGTAATTTCAGAATGTCACATCCTTTAAACATTTGTATTGAAATTTAAACCACTGCTGTAAGAAAATGAATAGATATAAAAATGTATTAAAACATGACAGCAACATTAATAGCCCTGTTTGGAGGGAGGAAGGATTTTAATAGAATACGTTGTTTACTGGTGTCCTTTGTATTGTTCCACCATGATGTTAGGATCACATTTTTCCTGAAACTGTGGACCAGGCTTTTCCACTTCTGACATCAGCCACATTTGCATTACGAAGCTCAGTTGAGACGACGAGGTGCAGGATTTCTGCTGGCGTGCATTCAACCGGATCAGCACTGCCAAACTACCAGAGCTTAATTGAATTGTACTGGAAGCCTCGAAGAGAAGAGGCTGCCAGGGGAAGAGCGCAGGTTCCTGCGATGGAGAAGACCTAATGACAAGAGAACCTCAAAATGTTTTGTTCTGTTAAATTGCCAAGAACAGGTAGGAGTCCAAAACTCACACAAGATTCCAGGGTAAGAATCCAAAAGTTGCATATATTTTTGTATTCATTTGAATTACCCAAATGGCCTGGTTCAGCAGAATCTGAGCTAGGAGTCTCAGGAAAACGGCTGTCACATGAGATATCTAGTTAAATTTAGTTAAACAGTTAAATATTACCACTTTTATAAGCAAAAGAAAAGAAACTCCACCTAATCCAAAACATCTCACATTTTCTTTAACAAAACATTTGTTTCCTCTTTTATCCCTCCCCCTTTTTCATGGCATAAATATGTCAGTTGTTTAAAAGATGTGGCTGCCCTTATAAATGTATCGAAGATAAGCTAGGTTGTAAAGGATTCAGGTTCATGAAGTGTGTTTATACAGTCTATTGTTTAGTACTCATGAATAATTGATTCTTGTCCTTCCTGCACAAATATTCAATCAGATACCATTCAAATTGATAGCAGGTGTCTGATCTAGGAAAAAAACAGCAATATTCTTTGACTGGAGATGTGATTGTAATACAACTCAACTTCAGCCACGAAGTACAGAGAAGTTTCACACATTTCAAACAGGATCTGTTTAGAGAGAGAGTTTCTAATTAGAACAGCATACCGTGTAATTGTCTGGTATGTTTTGGGTAAGCAACCATCCCAAAGCACGTTTGTTGCATTTTATTTTTATGTGTACATATGTGAAATGGAGAATGAATCAAAATTTTAAAAAATTGCTTCTTCTGATGAGATGTTAGGTTATGCAGAGAGAAGAATACAGTTCTAGTCTGTAATTCCATAGGATCCTTACATTCCCAATATTAAAAAACTGACTATGATTTCCCCAGACCATGTGATGACCAGGAGACACAGAATAATTGCATTATGTGATATATTATTTAAGGTCTAGTAAGAAGGTGCCTGTTCCTTAAAGCACAGATTCTTTTCAGAAGAGTTACAACTTTCTGCTACTGGTAGCTTCCTGTAAGTCACTTTATACACTGAAGGAAAACAAACTGCATAGAAACAGAGCAGGGAGCAAGACCTGGCAGTGTATCCTTGAACCTTGGAGCAGTGCTCATTTCTTGCTCAGGGAGGTTTGTTGCTGTGAGCAAAGTTATGCCTGATATGGAAAGAGTAGCTGCAGAGTGAATATAGATACATAGCTGGAATTTTGCTCCCAGGTACATGAAAATAAGTCTGAGGAGTCAGAGGTCCACTATGTCCCAACTAAAGTGAATACAAGTTGGGTCATTGAATTAACCAAGACAAAAATCAGTTCTTAGTTGGTATTAGGAAATACAGAGTATGTTTGATGCATAATTAACTGGTATCAATAGGAATTCTTTGGAAGAGCTGTTGACCAAATATTTAAATAGTTTTAATTTTTTTGTGTCATTGCCATGCTGAAAATGTTCCTGTGGGAGGCCTCAGACTTCTGAAGGCCGTGGAAGAGCAGGGAATTAGTGCATCAGTACTCGTGTGTTTCGCAGCAAAGTGCTTCAATTCGTTCTCGTTGCTACCCAATGCATGGATTTCCTTGGGGCGTTCTGCAAGGGTATTTTTAGAGTTACTCTTTTTACTTTGTTGTGCCTCCTCCTCCACTCCATCCCACCCCCAGAGTTTAAGGTTTAAAGATAGACAGTTGGAAGCTCTGAAAATTATTTTCTTCTCGTTGTCACTGAGACAGTTTTCCGTATTTCTTTATTTACAGCACTTTACGTTTTCATCCTCATTCCTATCAAAATGGCTCTGTAGATGTAGAAAAGTGGTTCTGTTGTATAGCATTCGTGTCCATTTAGTCTTTGACCATGCACATTGGACTAGCATAGACAGATTGTTTACAGGTGGGATATGCTTAGACCACAATCATTAGATCAATTAACAGTTGGTCACATGAGGATAGGGGTTTTTTATGCTCCCATTGGATTTATACATTTGAACTAGGCAGCTGTTCGCACCCAATAGTTCTCCCACATCCTTCAGCTCCCTAGTTCTCATGTATTTCCAAAGAATTAGTTCAGCCATGGACTGTTAACTCTCATTGTTTATTTGCATCTTAATTACGGCTGGCAATTTTTGAACGGTATCAAGTACCGTCCCTTACATCCCTCTCAAACATTCAGACCCAGCTTACAACCCTCCGTGCACTTGATCCGTCCAGTCCCCCAAGACAGACGCATTTCAGAAAGTTGCAGCTCTCTGCTTGAAATGGGGAGAGGGGGTGAGGCCCTGCGTCTGCCAGCCTACTGCCAAAAGCAAGGCGTATTTCAGAGAGCTTTGCTCTTGTCGATTGAAACACACTGTTTGGGTTGCTTATTTGGGTGAATCGTTCCTGCTCTAGAGTGGCATAAAATGTAAAAGTTCTCTTTCTCCTCTTTGAATACTAAGAAACTGTCTGTTTCTGAAGGTTCAGACAAATGCTTCAGTTATACTCTGTCTGCTCAGCACTCCAGCGCACAAAACCTGGTATTTTTAGGGAGTGCAGACCCTGAAGCCAGTACCACAGTAAAATGCTCAATCTTCCATAAATATTACCCTTCCCCTGACCTTCCTTCATTTTCCATGCTGGATTCCACTTCTGAATCTATTCATTTTGAATAGGCAGCAAAATCCTTCCCTGGAATAGACAAGACAGACACACCTTGCCAGCTGTAGCAGTTCGTAATGTATATATTAGTGAAATATTGGCAGCGGTTTCTGAAACCACAAAAAGAATTAGTTGTACCTAGAGAAACATTCTTTCAGTGGCTTGAGTAGCCAACAATTACTAAAAATATCCGTCTCCTTTCTATAATTTCAGAAGATAACATAGTATTTAGTGCACAAGTGACATAACACATGAATCAGCTCTTCATAAAGACTTCTTTTTCCCATGGTATGTTCAAAATACTCAGATGGGGCAGCACATGAAGACAGCAATTTCTTTCTGTTCTTTATTAAGAGCTTTTAATTCTTGCTGAAGGGTTCAAGTTGTCTGCCTTCCACTATTAGTTTCTCTTCTGCTAAGCACAAAGCTGAAACCCATCCTGCAACCGCTTTACTCGCATGCGTAACCTTAAGCACAGGGGTAACAGCAGTGGTGTTTCGAGCCCATTGCTAGAAACACAGCGGGGAAGTGGTGGCAAGGCTGGAAGCAGATCCCTGGCTCTGGTTCTCAGTACTCTCCCCCATTCCTTGGGTCACTGAGGGAGGGACAGCTGTGTTGACCGAGGTGCATCCTTAGTGTCCCTACTGTGGAGGACTGCTGGGCAGGTGACACTGCAGGAGGGATGCAGAGAAGGACAATTGCGTTGCAACTCAGCAGATGGCATTTGCTTTACTTTCTCTTGCAGTCTCTGTACTCCACCTCAGGAGTGGTCCATAGCTTGTAAATTGTTGCTTAAATCAGCGTGCTTAAAGTTTTGGGGGCTCTCAAGAGTTGTCATACATATCAGTTTTTGAGTGTTTATGAAGTTATTTGTAGGTGATACATATTTGCAGTAATCAAATGAGTGTGTGACTGGTACGCTGTGTACTCTAGGAGCAGCCAGGTTGAAGACCAGTGAAAGAGACTTGTTGGATGGAAGAAAGCATGTTGGATCACTGCAGTAATGAGCCTAAAACCCCCAGATCAAAACTTTAGGAGATCTGAACTCTGTTGGTATTCCTTGACTTGGAATTCTTCCTTTCTAATAGCTGATGAGCCAGGATTTCATGGTGTATTCCTTGTGCTTCTTTGATGAGATAATACTTAATAAGAAAGCCAGTCTAATAACCAGTGGCTGCTGGAAGGAGCGGTTCTGCTTCTTTAGCCCTCGGTATCACTGACCTCTCCAATCCCTCGCAGCAGCACACCGGCATCTGTAAACCATCCCCGTCCCCCCCCCAATTTTCTGAGAATGTAGCTCCCTGAATTTGCTCATTTTTTACTTGGAGGTAGAGAGCAAGGATTTGTTTGGGATTGGAAGTCAGGCTGCTCCTGTATATTCAAGTTAAATTTTTAAGAAAGTCCAGCTGTTTAGCTCTCCAGGAAAATCTTAGAATGAGACCACCAGTTTATTAGAAATGGAATAGCAGCGTGCATTTTTATTCAGCAAATGCTAAATGATAATCTTCAAGAACTGTAGAGGATGAAGGAAGCCCCAAAGCATGGGAGTAGAGTAAATGTTGTACGTAGCTTTTTAAAAGGAGAAAAAGAAGGAATCAGGAATTCATAAACGAGTCAGTCCAATAGCTATTCCTGGAAATACACTGGAACAAATCTTAAAAAAATTAGTTTCAAACTATTCAGATGATAAGAAGGTTGTAAAAGATAGCATAAGATTGAAGTGATTTGTTCTCAGCAAATCCATCTGACACTTTCTCTGAAAGACTAGCCTGGGGAAAGGGGGAAGAAGTTGCTGAGGTATCCTGATTTCAGGTTTTGTTTTTGTCTCACATAATGTCCTTGTGAAAAAATAGGAAAAAAAATTCCAGTAGAGAGTGCACAGCTGAAGAACTGCATTGGGCACCACATTTTAGATATCAAGAAGGCGTATTAAATTGACTGGAGTGTGACAGGAAAATCTGAGATTTATAGAACAGGACCTATGAATAAAAGTTGTGGGAACTAATAAACCTACAGAGAAATCATCGTGATAGTCTTTCCAATATGAGAAAGTTACGTGAAGGCTGGTGCTTATTGTTCTCTCTCCACTTGAGGGAATTCAAAAGAAACCAATTTAATTTTCAGCCAAGATGCATTAGGATGACTGGAAGGAAAACTTTCTATACCACAAGAGGAATAGAGTAATGATGCAGACTTTGTCAGAGGGTTTCCAGAACAGGGTAGCCAGATGTTAAGGGGGGTCTGGCACTACTGATGGTTCCAAGGCTGGGGAGGTCCTATCCAGGCCTATGTGAAGAGCGACCTAAGAGGAAAGAGTAAAAGCTACTGCCAAGAGACTGTGAATGGAAGGTGATTTTATCAGATGGTGATAAATATCTCTTTCTTAGAGATGGGGATGATACTACTTTCTGAAAAAAGAAAGTTCTTTCATCATGAACTAGTGGTGATACATGCTTTTTAATATTAATATAGGAAAACACAATGTAAAATGTTATAAAGACAGCATACTAGTGGCAGTCTATCACAGACTCTGTTTATATATTGTGATAATAGCCCTAACGTCTTATTTTAAACATCACTTACATAGTGATCTAATAAAAGATTAGGGTTTTTAAAAGTAACTTTTACTAGACTCACAAACAGTTTTAGTTCACATACAAATTTTTGTAGGCCTCCTGAGAACTTAAAATAATAGGACAGGAGAGAATGATGCAGAATTCATTTTAATTTGCTTGTCTTGGAATGCCCTTTGCTGTTTATATTACAAATTTCAATATACATCTCAGAGGATCAGAGCAAATATAAATATCTATACCAATTTAAAAATGTACCATTTTTAGAACCTGTCATATATTTTCTGGTAAGGCATGCTATTCATCATCTTCTGAGGACCATTTTTCTTAGAAATATGTAAAAATGTATGTATAGCTAATATACAGGATCCCAAAAGCTGTAGCTGGGAACATAAATTAAGCCCAAAGTGCTCATTTTTTAATGTACCTTGCTTTTCTACAGCATTTGGCTGTCTGGGTCCCAGAGTGCTTTTGAATTTGAATGAGATGAGTTTCGCAAAGTTCCAAAGAAGGTAATAGTTGTTATTGGCTTTATGCCTATTATTTCATAACATCATCCCCTGGAGAGAATGCTGGTATTAAGATTATTACCCACCTTCTGAAGCCCAAACTGAAAGTCTGGTCATGTGTCTAAGGCCACTTAAAAGTTTATTCTCTTTCTTCCCCCACCCCCCCCTTCCATCACTTTTTAGTACTTGTAAAAATAAATACAAAAGCAACAGAGGCTGGTCTCTAAGCTCAGTTTTCAATGACAGCCAATGGGTGATAGTTAATTCCGTTTTGTCATGCCTCTGCCATACACCATCCACATTTTCAGGAGCAGGCATGCTTCACCCACGTTTGTATAAGGTCTATGTGTGTAATGTGTCAATGCTTGTGGAGAAAGTCCCATTTCAAACACCTGTTTAGATGTCCAGTAACCTTAGCACATGGAAATGATGAATCTACTCAGATTTAGGGTACCAGAGCTGTAGAGCACGCTTTGTCTTTGAACAGAAGGGATAGAGGCACTGTAGACAGCATTGCCACTCTCACCCCCGCCTCCCCACTACCAAGAGCAGAATGAGGTTAGTATCATAATTTTTGATGCACAGAGATTTTAAAAGTTCTTGATCACCCTCGATGAGTCTTTAGGTATTCTCAGAACCGTACCCAGACAATTCTTACTGAGGAATTACTGAGTTGTAGGGTATTACTTTGGTGTGCTGTCACTTGGCTGTTCTCATTTGCACGTGCTCATCGGCAGTGACCTGTCTGCAGTCTCAGCTGAGCTGACTTTAAAAGTTCTATCAATAACAGTAAGCAGAAGCGCATGAAAGGAAGTATCAATTATTGGTAATGGTGGAGCTCAGAAGTGCTGAACTTTTAGCTCATTTACTTAAACAGTTAAAGATTACCACTTCTGTAAGCTAAAAAAAAAGGAAGCCTCACCTAATCCAAAATGTCTCACATTTTCGTTAATAAAAGCATTTGTTTCCTCTTTCATCCCCCCCTTTTCTGTGTGCCATAAAGGTCATCCTTGGTGCATCTGCTGAGATCCTCAGCTGCCCCAATATATTAGAGCTGCCACTAAGTAAATGAAATTGACTGGAAACGTGTCTAAAATGGCTGGCAGACCACTCCTGTTGGGTTATTTTCTGCTGTGCCACAGATTTTAAACAGTTAAGAAAACCAATTAGCATCAAGCAGCATAAGATACCATTTTGTTCTGTAATTCTACCTGTCACTTTTTTATTTCCCATTTCATTCTCATCTTTCTTCATAACTGGATACAAAAATACTAAGCCATAACTACTTGTGCAAAGAAAGATGAGAGACAGACCCTGAACAGATCAGCATGTGCATTAGAAGCTGTGCATTGTGAAAATCCAAAATCAGTTGGAAAGTGATGATTCAAGCAATAATATACAGTATGATATATGTAACGAACTGGGAAGCTAGAAAGAGCTGAGCTGTGTGGCTTAACTGCTCTAATAGACACTGCGTTTTACAGACCAATGCTTGAACATCTGTATCGGGTAGTGTCTATTGAGGACACAGCAGTAGCCATAAAATACTCAGCAATATCCTATATATAACAGTGAAGGTTTGAAGACAAGGACACCAGGTTATGTATTTCGTTCTTTTGCTTTACTGAGAACTTGAACAACAAGCAGGCAGACGAGCAACTGATGTAATGTCTCCTTTGACACAGATTGCATTCCAGCATTTTTAATAGCTCATTTTCCCAAGGATGGGCTGATGGGGGTGCTTTAAATATTCCCTGTTTGTTTTTTTTTTTAAAAAAGACATACTCCCAAATTTCTGATAGTCTCAGGCACTTCTTACTAACAGTGCCCAAGCCCCCGAGGAATTTGGCTGGCAAGTAGGTGCTGGCTAGCTGAAGGGCAGCGATTGTCAATGTTACTTGTCTTAGGACAACAATCTGGAAATGAGCAGATGCCGCTGATTGCACAGGGATGACTGAGTGGTGGAAGAGAGATGGAGAAGCACCATTTTTTCCCACTTAGAGCTTTTCCAGCACACTGTAGACAACATCATTAGGGTGCATAGATGCCTGTCTTTTGCACAGCTGGTTCCTTGGCACTGAATCCTTGCCTTATTTCTCACTGGCTTGAAGGTTAAAAACTCTGGATGGTTTCAGTGGGCACTGCCACTCCAATAATCTACGTTATTTTTTGCTTTGTAGATAAGTTGTCTTCAGAATGTTGGGAAAGAACAGGAAGGAAGAAGGTTCGATCTGCTTGCCTGGTGCACTTTGAAATCCTTGAGGCACGTGGCTGAAGGCACTTGTTCACGAGCATCGTTTTCCAAATACACTTTGCTGTAAGTAATGTTTTCCTAGGAAGTGAAATATTGCATGAAGTTCTATTGTTGTGGCTCATTCCTGCAGTACATAACTGATGGATTTCTGGTTTTTCAAGGAAGGAAAAGTCTTTCCTTATTTCTAATAGAAAAAAAAGATACCCAACATTCTGTTTACAAATATTGAAGATTAAAAGGGGTGTTTTGTACCTTGGCCAAACATAATAGGAGCATTTGATAAATTCTTATTATGTCCTTGTAATTCTTTAATCAAATACTTCAACTATTTTTGGCTTCCGTTTCTGCAATTTTACTTCTGATTCAGTAACTTGCACTGCACGGTAAGGAGAAGAACCTTGTCCTTTCCCTGTCTTTGTTAATATCAGAGTTATTAAATCTACACAGCCTACACAGCTCTACAATCAAAATTATATACATAATCATTAACAAAAAAAAAGATGACATAGTTGCAAGTATACTGTGTGCTGCGTGGGAGAGTGGATGCTTGAAAACTGAACAACTCCCGCAGCCTTCTGTACAGCAAAATCACCTTCTGCTGCTCCTGAGGAAACAAAAAGCATGTGCAGCTCTCCTGTAGGAGATTCCGTTAATGGCAAAACACACATTTCTTCATCCAGTGGTATCACCAGTTGCATCTAGATTAAGGGTGGGTGTGCTGCATCCTGTGTACCACAGACCTGGTCTTCTATGTACCCAAAGCAGGAGTTCAACCCATTTCTCATCCCACCCGGGCATGCGAGTTTCTTTCTAATGAGAAGCCGGGCGCAGAGGGATGGGCTCAGCCGGGGCTTGCTGTGGTGGGGACGTGGTGGGGAGTGCACGTGGACAGCGGAGCAGGGTGGTGCTCCGGCTTACCCCACCCCTGGATCCTCTGAGATGTCACTGCAGCGGGTAGTATTCAGGAATAGAAGTCAACAGGGAAGTTGTTACTGCATCCAGAAAGAATGAATGTGTGTGTCCTATTACAGAAATTAAGAGCCCAAGTTCCACCATGTACATTCGGTTGCTGCTTGGCAAATAGGTACTGTGTCTGGCATCACAAAGTGTCTTGGTTTTGGTGGAATAGCTACTTGGAAAGATTTAGCAGAATTTGAAGTATCTGAGTTGAATCTATGAGATTTTGCACCTCCTCCCCCTTATGCTGTATGGCACATGCGGGTGTCTTTCTGCATTTTCCATGACATCAGTCTTGATGTTGCTCTTGCTTCCTGGCTTGCGAGTGTCTGGATCATTTCTGCTTTGTTTAGAGCAGTAAGTTTGCTCCTTCCCATCCGTCCTTAAACTTCACCTCTGCCAGGGAGCTTCGTGAGACTGAAGGAGGATATGCCTTCCCACCGTCAGCACGGAAACCAGTTTATCCCAAACCTATTTTTGCCTTTTCACCCACCTCTATTCTGGGGTTGAAAGGAACATCCAAATGATATGTCTG